>WNGN01003402.1_pt1 | contig 10807 bp, 9 predicted proteins | sample 5400561 | NCBI WGS metagenome assembly WNGN01 (sample SAMN13153379, study PRJNA577476) | soil metagenome | isolation source: 115 cm soil or saprolite under Garry oak tree replicate 2 | place: USA:California | collected 2016-06-15 | reverse complement strand
CTTGTCACCCTGAGCCGCAGCGAAGGGTCTGTCAGAAGGGGCGTCGAGATGCTTCGCTGCGCTCAGCATGACAGGGGTTCCTTGTCACCCTGAGCCGCAGCGAAGGGTCGGTCAACCTGTGCGGGCCTTCACCGAAAGGAGTTTAATAGATTGGAACCATTTACAACACTGACCGGGCTGGTGGTCCCGTTGGATCGTATCAACGTCAACACCGATGAAATCACCCCGGCTCGCTTTCTCAAAACGATTCGTCGCACCGGCTTTGGCCCGGTACTCTTCGCAAACTGGCGGTACCTCGACTATGCCACGCAAAATCCTGACCCTGATTTTGTGCTCAACCGGCCGCGCTACCAGGGCGCAACAATTTTGTTGGCGGGCGATAACTTCGGTTGTGGCTCATCGCGAGAACATGCTCCCTGGGCCATCCGACAATATGGCTTGCGCTGCATCATAGCTCCCAGTTTTGCTGACATCTTCTATAACAATTGCTTCAACAACGGCATTTTGCCCGTGACCCTCGATGAGGCCACTGTACGTGAACTCTTCACGGAAGTCGAGGCCACAGAGGGCTACACTCTCACTGTTGATCTCGCGGAACAAACAGTAACCACACCCAATCAGCAAACACTGCACTTTGACATCGACAATTTCAGAAAAAACGCGCTGCTCCAGGGGTTGGACAACGTCGGTTGGACGCTCTCCCATAGCGACGAATTTGCCGCCTATGAAGCTCGTCGCAAACAAGAAGCGCCCTGGATTTTTGCCCGCTAAACAGAATCTTTCCGAAAATTGATCATCAAGGAGACTGAAGTGGCGCTACAAAAAATTGACCCTTTTCTCGTTGGGAAAGTTCCCTATCATCAAATCCTCGATGTCGAGGGCAAGCTTGTGGGGAAAATGCCCGACCTGAGCGCGGAGCGCCTGCTCTCGCTTTACCGCTATATGCAGCTGGGCCGCGCATTTTCAAGTAAAATAATCTCCTTGCAGCGGCAGGGCCGTGCCACTACCTTTGGTTCGTTAGAGGGCCAGGAGGCGACGGCTGTCGGGCTGGCGGCCCCATTGCAGCCGCAGGACTGGCTGGCTACCTCGTATCGCGAAATCGCCTCCCTGGTGGTCAGGGGACTTCCTCTTCCCACACTCGTCTATTCCTTTCGTGGTTTTACCCCCGAACACTATCCAGGGGAGACACACTGCCTGCCGTATCAGATCGTCATTGGGACGCAAATGTTGCACGCTGTTGGCCTGGCAATGGCCGCGAAAATCTCAGGTGATAACGCGGTTGCGGTGGGAGTCTGTGGAGATGGCGCAACCTCGGAGGGAGATTTCAACGAAGCTCTGAATTTCGCGGGCGTCTTTCAAGCGCCCGTGGTGCTGGTGGTACAGAATAACGGATGGGCTATCAGCGTGCCCCGTCAGAAACAGAGCGCGGCTCAATCACTGGCCGCTCGCGGCCCTGGTTTCGGTGTTCCCTCTGTCCAGGTTGACGGCAACGATATTCTCGCGGTTTATGATGTCATGCAGCAGGCTGTTGAGCGCGCTCGCTCAGGGCAGGGACCAACTCTGATAGAGGCGCTTACCTATCGCATTGGGGCGCATACAACCGCCGATGATCCTACTCGCTATCGCAATCCCACGGAAGTAGAGGCCTGGCGGGTGAAAGATCCGCTCGTACGCTTCAAGCGCTTCCTGATGAGCCGTGATTTGCTCGATGAAGCAGAGGATCAGCAGCTTTTCCAGTTGATCGAAGAGGAGATCAACGAAGCGGTGCGAGTCGCGGAAGCAATGCCACCAATGGCCCCTGATAGCTTCTTTGACTACACTTCGGCCTCCCTTTCACCGCGTTTGCAGGAGCAGCGGGCTGATTTGCTGCGCTATGTAGAGCCGCTGTCACCCTGAGCGCAGCGAAGGGTCTGTCTCGAGGAGCAGCGGGCTGATTTGCTGCGCTATGTAGAACCGAAGAAGTGAGAATGAGACTATGCAAATGACAATGATCGAAGCTCTCAATCACGCACTCAGCCTGGAATTGGAGCGAGACAAGCGCGTTGTGATATTTGGGCAGGATATCGGAGTAAATGGGGGCGTCTTCCGTGTTACCGAGCACCTGCAAGAGAAGTTTGGTGAGCAGCGAGTCTTCGATACGCCGCTTTCCGAATCGGCCATTATTGGCAGTGCGGTCGGCATGTCTGTCTATGGGCTGCGGCCAATAGCCGAGATTCAGTTTGCAGGCTTCCTTTTGGTGTGTATGAATCAACTGGTGTCGCAAGCGGCCCGTATGCGTTTTCGCAGCGCGGGCGCTTTTACCTGTCCCATGGTTGTACGCGCACCCTATGGTGGTGGCGTACGCACGCCAGAAATGCATTCGGACAGCCTTGAGGGCATCTTTATGCAAACACCCGGTCTCAAAGTAGTCATTCCTTCGAACCCTTATGATGCCAAGGGTTTACTGGCATCGGCCGTAGCCGATCCTGATCCCGTGCTGTTCCTGGAAAATATCAAACTCTATCGCTCATTCCGGGCGGAGACGCCGGAAGAGTATTATTCCATACCACTTGGCAAGGCAAAGATCGTGCAAGAGGGGACGGATGTGAGCCTCTTTGCTTATGGTGCAATGGTACCTGTTGCCGTGGAGGCAGCAAAACAGCTGCAGAAGGAGCAGGGGACAGGCGTTGAAATCATTGACTTGCGCACCGTCTGGCCGCTTGATGAAGAGGCAATCGTTGCCTCCGTTGAAAAAACGGGCCGGGCGATCGTCGTCCACGAGGCTGCGCGCGCGGGTGGCGTCGGCGCCGAGATAACCGCCATCATCAATGAACGCTGTCTTTATTCGCTCGTAAAACCTGTCGGGCGGGTCACAGGGTATGACACTCCTTATCCCGTACCCGGACAGGAAGACTACTACTTGCCCACCGTGCCTAAAGTATTGGCAGCCCTCCAACACATAATGGAACCCGACTAGAACCACCCTGATGCACATAAAATACTCATCGCAGTCCATAGCTTCACTCAAAAGGATGAAGAAGCGCAATGATACAAATAAACAAACACAACCGTAGGTGTATGGATTACCCACTGACGATGTGGGTAATCAAACAGTAGGGGCCGATTTATCGTGCCCATCGCCGATTTATCGGCCCCAATAGGCATCAACCTAAGACACAGGTCCAGGATTCCAGAGGGCGGCTGGGCAGATGAGCAGAAAGTGCACGTCGTTAAATGGGATGTCCCTTTCTTGTCACCCCATTCACTTCGTTCAGGGCAAGCTCTGAGCGCAGCGAAGGGTCTGTCTGGATGTCCCTTTCTTGTCACCCTGAGCGAAGCGAAGGGTCCGTCGCACTGTGCAGAGAGATGCATCGCTGCGCACAGCATGACAGACCCCTCCACTATCACCCTGAGCGAAGCGAAGGGTCTGTCACACTGGGCGTCGAGATGCATCGCTGCGCACAGCATGACAGAGTTCCCTTGTCACCCTGAGCGAAGCGAAGGGTCTGTCGCCCCGCAACAGTATTGGAGATAGGTAATGATGTACGAATTTAAGCTTGCAGACCTTGGCGAAGGGATGCACGAAGCGGAAATAGTTCAATGGCTCATCAATGTTGGGGATACGACGAAGCTCGACCAGGCGATCGCGAAAGTGGAGACAGATAAAGCCGTCGTTGATCTTCCCTCGCCCGTGGCTGGACGAGTGAGTGAGATTCGCTTCAAAGATGGTGAGACTGCTAAGGTAGGCGACGTGCTGGTTGTCTTCCAGACATCAGTAAAAGATGATGGCGATGGAGCATCAAAACAAGCCGAAATTTCTGCTGCAACAGCTCCTACCTCACAAAGCACAGCGCCGTCTACCCAGAGACCGCGTGTCCAGGCTGCACCCGCCGTACGAAAACTGGCTTTTGAATTAGGTGTGGAACTTGAGCAAGTCCCTCCTTCTAGCCCCAGTGGACGCATCTCGCTCGAGGATGTGCGAGCCTTTGCCGGACGTGGCAAGGAAGCGATAAATCAGGTTCCTACACCAGTTATCCAAACAGAACATGTAGGGGCCCAACTCATTGCGCCCGCCCCGCCCTCGGCTACACCTACCCCGCCCTCGGTTGCGGAAGATCAGCGCCAACCATTAACGGGTCTGCGCAAACGTGTCGCTGAACACATGGAACGGTCCTGGCGCACCATCCCCCACGCGACGGCCTTTGACGAGGTCGATGCCAGTAGCTTAATCGCGCTGCGTCAGGCCTTGAAGCCTGTGGCTGAGCAGCGTGGAGTGCGCCTTACCTATGTTCCCCTGCTGATCAAACTGCTCGTACCCCTGCTGAAAGAATTTCCCATCTTTAATGCCAGTCTTGACGAAGAGAAGCGCGAGATCATCTACAAACGCTCCTATCATATCGGCGTGGCTGCTGACTCACCGGAGGGTCTACTTGTGCCCGTCATGCGCAATGCCGACCGTCTCACCCTCATAGAGGTTGCCATAAAGCTTGAGCAGTTGATCGAAGGCGCCCATAAACGTACGCTCTCCCTGACTGAGGTCAGCGGCAGCACTTTTACACTGAACAATGTTGGGAGCTTCGGTGGCGGCAGCGGCACCCCCATCATCAATTATCCAGAAGTGGCGCTTCTCGCCGTCGGCAGAATACAGGAGCGAGCAATTGTGCAACAGGGGGCAGTCATCGTGCGCCCAATGATGCCCCTGGCTCTTTCATTTGACCACCGGCTGATCGATGGCGCTATGGCCGGCAAATTCCTGGGACGGTTCAAAGAACTGGTAGAGAATCCACAACAATTGATGCTGGATATGCTGTAGGGGCCCAATTATGGTCATGAACAAAATAATCGAGACATCTGTAGGGGCCGATTTATCGTGCCCACCGCCGATTTATCGGCCCTCGATGCATGTATCGATATCAGAATCAATTTGTTAAACAGCATTATCACGCCCAAGAAAGAAGCAAGTAATATGGTAGTTGGAGATGTAACCACCGCGGTCGATGTACTCGTGCTGGGAGCCGGTCCAGGAGGCTATGTGGCGGCCATCCGCGCTGCTCAACTCGGCCATCATGTCACGCTGGTTGACCAGGGCCCAATCGGCGGTACCTGCCTGAACCGGGGCTGTATTCCACTCAAGGCCCTGCTTTCTTCCAGCGAACGATACTATCAGACTCGCCAGGAAGAGTTGGCAGCGATGGGTATTACAGCCGAGGCAGTCTCTTTTGACTGGCCTACGATGCAGGCCTGGAAACAGAGCATAGTTGATCGCTTAGCGGACGGCGTGCGTCGTTTGGTCGCGGGCAATCATATCGAATATGTTTATGGAAAAGGCTGGTTTATCAATGCCCAGGAGGTGCGTGTCGAAGGGGAACACGGTTCACACCGCTTCAAGTTTGACCACTGCATTCTCGCCGTCGGTGCCGATTCCGCATCCCAGCCTCATCTGCCATTCGATGGGGAACAGGTACTGACTCCTGAGCAGGCATTGACGTTGCCAGCATTGCCGGGATCGCTCGGCATTATGGGAAATGACTATATCGCGCTGGAACTGGCGACACTCTTCGCCCGGCTCGGCGTCAAGGTCAAACTGTTTTTGCCTGGTGAGCAGGTACTGCCCGGCTTTGACGCTGCCGCCTTACGAATGGTCCAGGCCGGTTTGCGCAAGTTGGGCATACAAATGGTCCCCGTCGGGGCCGATTTATCGCGCCCAGCGCCGATTTATCGGCCCCAATTTATTGCGCCCGATCAGCCTCTGGTGATTTCACAAGGTGTCTCTCCCCATACATCTGAACTGCATCTCGACGCGGCTGGCATACATCTGACGGAAAATGGCGGTATTGCCGTAAATTCTATGCAGCAGAGTAATCTATCACATATCTATGCGGTGGGTGACTGTACAGGTGGGCACGCCCTGGCCAGTATAGCCATGAAACAGGCGAAAGTGGCTGCCGAAGTCCTCTCAGGTCAACGGGTACAGTATGCGCCTCTGGTGACGCCACTGGTTGTTCACACGACGCCAGAGATAGCCACCGTTGGCTATACGGCGGAAAAGGCAAAACAGGAAGGCTATAACATTGTTACAGGACGCTTCCCCCTGGCGGCTAATGGGCGTGCTTTGACGCTTGGTAGCGATAACGGCGCTGCTCTCGTGGTTGCGAATACGGATGATGGTGCTTTGCTGGGCGCTACCATAGTTGGTCCGCGCGCGGGTGACTTGATCGGGCAGGTTACGCTGGCCATCGAAATGGGCGCGACGCTGACCGATCTTTCAGAGATACTCTATGCTCACCCCAACCTCAGCGAAGTCTTGTTAGAAAGTACCCTGAGCGCCTTAGGCAGAGCGGTGCATATGCTTACTGCATAGCGTCGCGCTGCCGTTTGCCCTGTACCTGACCATATGTCGCTACCATGAAAGGTACCAGGTACGTAATGAGCATCGGAACAATCCAGCGAGGAGAGAACTGACCCGAAAGAATATCCATCCCGTGATTGATGAGCGCCAGAATAGTGCCCACAACCAGCCCTGTCTTGATGGAACGCATCAACGTGTCCCGTTCGGTACAATACGCCAGCAGAGTACGCAAATCGGTACGTGGCTGATATCTAGCTTGCTGCTTATTGTTCATCTTCGCGCCCTCGACTCTCATATACCCCTAAATGTCTGGTTGCGTTCGCCCGTCCATAGTAGGGGCGACCCTTGTGGTCGCCCGGTATGCTTGTGGTCGCCCTCGTTCCCCTTGTGGTCGCCCTGTACCCTTGTGGTCGCCCTGTATGCTTTATCAAACCGCGCCGTAAAACCCTCGGCTTCTAGCCATGGGGAGATGTCACTCTTTCCTACGTTTAGCCATATCCTCTTCAGTGGTCCCTGTAGTCACCAGTTCGTATAACAAAGCTTCACCAGCCTTGGGACGTAATATACGCCCAAGGCGTTGGATATACTCGCGTTTTGTGCTGTTGCCACTTACGATAATCGCCACGCGGCAATCAGGTACATCGACCCCCTCGTTCAGTACCCGCCCCGTTACCAGTTTAGTATACTGACCCGCACGAAATCGCTCAAGGATGGTGCGGCGTTCCTCCGCAGGAGTTTTGTACGTAATGCTTGGCAGGCAGAAGCGATGGCTGATTTCGTCGACAACAGGGTTGTATTCAGAGAAAAGAAGTACCATATCATCAGCATGTTCCTGCAACAGGCGCTCGATCTCGCTATATTTGGCGGGAGCATTCAGCGCGATATGGCGAGCTTCGCGCCATGCCAGCATCGCGGCGCGTGCCTCGGGATCTCGTGCGCTGAGAAAGATCAGCTGCTGCTGGAAATCCTCGGGCGAACGAATCACGATACGGCGACGGCGCAGAAATGACGTGTAGATGTGGCGCTGTTCGGCATAGCGTACTTCATCTTCGCCCGACAAAGCAATATCGATAATCTTTTCTTGATAGTGTGCAAGATAATGTCCCTGCGTTAATTCCGTGGGCGAACGCCGGTACACTTCTGGCCCTATGAGGGCATCCAGGTCGACATGCGCCATATCGCTGCGCTCTGGAGTGGCGCTCAGGCCCAGGCGGAGTGGTGTAAAGGCGCTCTCGGCGATGAGGCGATAGGTTGGCGCTGGCAAGTGATGGCATTCATCGAAGATGAGCAGGCCAAAGCGGCGCAGTTCGCGAGGATACAGCGCAGCGGAATCGTAGGTAATGATGGTAATCGGCTTGAGCTTCCTCTCTCCACCGCCAAAGATACCGATATCGTCTGTGTTGAGCGAGAGCGCAGAGGCAAGTGCCGCCCGCCATTGTTGCAAGAGATCAATCGTCGGTACCACCGCCAGTGTCCACAGACCGGCCTCAGCAATAGCCATCGCCGCCACGAACGTTTTACCCGCACCCGTAGGAAGCACAACAACACCCGCGCTGCCTTCTGCGAGCCAGGCTGTCAAGGCATCCTCCTGGTACGGTCTCGGCTCCATGTTGAGCGATGTGGAGAAGGGTAGCGCGGGTTTCTCATCAAAAGCGACCGTAAATGCTGTTTGCTGTTGGCGCAATGCCTGTTTCACGATGCTGAAATGAATTGGCTGTGTCCGTAAAAAATGATAGCGTTTATCACGCCCCATCTTGGACCGTAACTCTTTGGGCAGGTTTGTGCCAAAAAGCTTATCGATCAGCTCAGTTGTTGGTAGTTCCAACATTTCAGAGGGTGGTGTGATGATAAGGTCGCGTCCCCTCAAGTCAATGGTCGTCACTGGCATAGTCTCTACTCGTCAGACATTGCAAAAAGCGTAGGCTGTTCTGAACGTTCGGACTTTTCACTTTGTTTCTGTTGTAATACGGCACTCTCAAAGAGGAGAGATGAGAATACCTCGGCCATATTTTCTGCTGGCCACGGAAGGGCAAGCCCTCCTAGTTTAATAAGCGCCTCATTTCCACCAGGCATTGGTGAAGAAAGTGTTTGGCGTACGTAGAGCGATCGCCCCTGCTTCAATGCACCGTTTGCGCCTTCCCAGGTGCCGCCTTTCGTATCTGACTCTGCGACAATCACCACCTGGGACAATCCTGTAACCACCTTATTGCGTTCCATTGCACGACTCACTACCCATTGAGCATCAGGGTGGAACTGGCTCAGCAAGAGCACGTTGCCTGTTTCAATTTTGGGAACGAGGTTCCGCATTTGAACCCCGCTAAGCTTGCGAATCCCATGCGGTAGAACAACCGTAGTGTGTCCGTTTGGCGCACTACTCGCGCCTTCATAGGCCGCTCGATCAACGCCGCGAGCGTTCCCGCTGATAACATTTGCTCCGTTTTCTGCCAGGTATCTTGCTACTTCATGGGTAAATGTCAGACTCGTTTCTCCGGCATTGCGTGAACCAATAATGCCGATAGTTTGGCGTTTCAGAATCTGCAAGTCACCAGCGTAACAAAGCACGGGTGGTATCTGATTGCGGTTGAGTGCCAATTTAAGTAACCTTGGATAGTCTTCATCAAGCACCGTCAGCAAGTAAATATGCTCATTATGAAGCTGCTCCACCAGAAAAGCCTGTCCCACCAGCTTCTCTTTCGCCTGTTCTAGCTTCTGAATAAACTCTGCTTTGAGATGGCATGTCGTACTCCACTCTTGTGAACCGGCTGCAAAAAACTCCTCTAAGCTTCGTCCAAGTTGTTTACACCAGGTTACAAGTATATCGTTAACAATACGCGTAGATAACCCGCTCTCAAATGTCAACAGGAGCCAGCAAGCTTGCTCTTGCAAATCTTTTTTCATCTTTTCCCTCATTGATCATCTGAATGGGCAGTACGAGTAATCGTTAGCGGATAGACCAGTTTCGCTCCTGCCTGCATCAATGTTTGTCCTACCTCGCGCAGCATATAACCTGAATCGTAAATGTCGTCGATGAGCAATAGCGTTCGCCCGCTGACATACTCGGGCGATTGTATCGAAAAAGCCCCTTTAACGTTTAGGGATTTTTGAGCTCGGTTCTTAAGATTCTTTTGTTCCTCTGTGAGACGCTCTTTTATCACGACAGATAGATACTCGATATTCAACTGGCTGGCAATTTGCCGCGCGAAAGCTTCCACTAATGGCCCACTTTTCGTCGGTGGCACGCTTACTATACCATCGATAGTATGTATTGGATAGCGAGTACGTACCAATTGAACAGCACGGTTAACAAGACTTAATGCAAAGGGGCCTGCATCTTCATATTTACTTGCCCGCACCAGTCGACCTGTATTGCTCTTCCCATGGTAAGAAAGCGACCAGCCTGCTTCGTGGATGGGGTGTAGTTCTGTCCCACGCTTTTCGATGCGTGGCATAAAATCTTCTTCAAGAAAAAACGCCGCCTCTCCTTGAATTCTTCTTGAGGGTTTCACAGGTGGAAAGTTTGATTGTCGGCACGCCCCGCATTTTCCACAGCTGTATCCGGGCTCATCTCCAAGATGTGTGGTCAGGTATTCCATATAGCAATTTTTACATTGAACGTAGTTTTGTATGTTGCTCAACTCTTGCTGCTTTTGCTGTAGCACCGCATCATAGGCGGAGAAATCCATTTGACCAAAACGGTCTACATAAAAGTAGATTCGGCTGTGGGGATTACGTTCAATGAGTCGTTGCTCCTCCAGGTCAGCCAGAATAGAACGCATGAGCGAACGTGACAAACCGGTCGACAATAATACATCAATCTCTCGCAGACCTTGCGGGCTGCAGCGTATCTGCGACAAAACCGTAGCATAATGCCTGCCTGCGGGCATTGCGTTACGAATAAAGTATTCTTGGATAGTCAAATCAGCTGGATCAAAGAGAAGGATGCACCAGGCTACTTTGTTATCGCGTCCCGCTCTTCCAATCTCCTGGTAATAATGGATGGGTGACGCGGGAATATGGTAATGAATAACAAAACGTAGATCTGGTTTGTCGATACCCATGCCCAGAGAATTGGTTGCGCACACTACTTTGTACTGATTACTCATCAGTTTCATCTCAACATCCTGCCTTATACTATCTTCTCGGCCTGCATGGTAGTAGTCAGCTGCTATACCCTGTCGCAGCAAAAATGCTGCAACCATTTCAGCGCTATGTTTTGTGGCAGTGTAAACAATGCCTGTTCCCGGGTAATAGTGCAGTATCTCGGCTATATAACTCAACTTCTCCTGGTCGCCTTTTAATGGTTCGACGTGCAAGTATAAATTTGGGCGCTGCATCGTACCACGTATAACTTGCGTCGCTTCTCCAATTTGTTGCAGTATGTCTTGCTCAACCCGCTGATTAGCGGTAGCCGTTAGCGCTAGTACTGGTGTACTTTTTGGAAGAGCGCTCAATAATCGAACGATGCGCCGGTAATGAGGA
>WNGN01003736.1_pt1 | contig 10810 bp, 3 predicted proteins | sample 5400561 | NCBI WGS metagenome assembly WNGN01 (sample SAMN13153379, study PRJNA577476) | soil metagenome | isolation source: 115 cm soil or saprolite under Garry oak tree replicate 2 | place: USA:California | collected 2016-06-15 | reverse complement strand
GTCAGGGCGTCACGTATCCTCCGAGTGGCGATCCCCTGCTGGGTACGTCCATCGTGCAGATGGCGACCGCCACCTGGAATTACACGGCGGCACTCACACTCACGCAGAGCCAAGTCGCGGCGCTCGTCAACTCCAACGTCGGTGGCATCCGCAACGTCGTCCACCTCGAGGTGACGCCCCGCGCTGCGTCACAGGGTCAGCCGTTCGGTTACAAGCAGGACTTCACCGATCCGTTCCACACCCAGTCGGCTGCGGCGCAGAACGCCGTGGTGACCATCACTCCGCCCGCCAGCGGTGCGGTGCGGTTCGACAGCAGCACCACGCCCGGTCTGGCCTCAATTGCGCCCGGTGCGTCTGTTGCGGTGCAGACGAGCTACGTCATCCCAGCCGTCGCCGCCAAGGGAGGCTCTGAGTCCGACTCTGCCTACCAGACTCGGTTGAGCGCGGCTGCGACCGCGTCGGGTCCATCCGGTCAGGTGAGCGCGCCAAATCAGTCGGCCTCCACGACCGAGTTGGTGCCGATCCTCGGCATCACCAAGAGCGGACCTCCGACCGCGAGAGCCGGCACCACGGCCAGCTATCCACTCGCACTGACAAACTCGGGCGGAGCTCCGGCCAGTGGGCTGGAGATCCTCGACTCGCTGCCCGGCGGCGCCGCCGGCACGGTCAGCGATGTACCCACCAGCATTCCCGCGGCCCCCAACGGCCAGGCCACCGCGACGGCCACCTACACGATCCCCGCGAACCAGGGGGCAGGTGACCTGACCGACACCGCATCGGTCACCTGGCATGACGCCAGGTCGAACCTCTACGGGCCGGTCTCGAGCGACTTCAAGACGAACGTCACGCAGTCGCTGTCCGGTGCAACCCTCACGCTCGCACCGACAACTGCCGGTCCCAACGTCACGGGCACATCGCAAGCATTGACCGCAACCCTCCGCGATGCGAGCAACAATCCCTTGGCCGGATTCAGGATCAACTTTGGCGTCACTGGAGCAAACGGCACATCAGGGTCCGGCACCAGCGACGCCGCAGGCCACGCGACCTTCTCCTACGCCGGCGCCAACAATGGCACCGATGTCGCGCAGGCCACCATTTCAGTGTCCGGAGTCAACCTGCAGTCGAACACCTCGACGATCGGCTGGATCACGCCGACACAGGTCATCTCGACCTCTACGGTCACGGGCAACTTCTACGCGGAGCCGACCAGTTCTGGGTCATTCGTCGCTACGCCGGCGGACACGCCCGTCTTCGCGCAGAGCTTCCCCACCATCGACTTCAACCCACCATCCGGCATCGTCAACCACAACGTCTCGGGCGTAGGCACGAGCACGCGGCCATTCACCGATGTGACCACCGACCTTCAGAGCAACTTCATGGGCACGATCGTTGCCCAGGGCAACAACGCCCAGGCCGGGGTCGGCTCGATGAATGGATTTGACGCGGTCTTCACGTCGACATTCGTCGTCAGCACGGCGGGCGACGTGACACTCACGATTTATCACGACGACGCATTCATCATTGGAGTGGGTGGCAGCGCCACTCGTGTCAGTGGCGTTTACGAGTTTGTCCCCCAGCCCTCGACCACCGCGTTCAACGGCTACAACGTCGTCGGCGCCTACAACGCCAGCGGCGAGCGGAACGATATGGTCACGATCCACTTCCCTGCACCAGGCGAGTACCCGTACGAGCTCGATTACGCGGAGTCCGGCGGCGGGAACCTGTCGCTGGTGCTATCCATCACCTCATTCACCCAGCAGACCTCGCCGCTGTCTGTCTACGTCGGCTACGCGGATGGGTTGCGCCCGGCCGGCTCGGTTTTCCCGTTCCCGTGGCAGGGCTCTCCCGGTGTGGTCTTTTTTGGGGGCTGCACCTTTGACGCCGGGGCAATCCGCTTCGACAACAGCGGTGACACCGACCTTCCTCTGGCCAAGGTCACAGTCGACCTGGGCAGCTTCCCCGGCGCACCGCACTTCGACATCTGGTCTTCGTTGACCCTCGTCGTGCCGGCGCACGGAATCCTCATCCTGACCCAGAACACGTGCTACGACTTCGACACCTCTGACTTCAGCAGCGCGGGATGCGGCGGGAACAACGGCATCCAGCCTCTGGTCAACGTGACGCGCAGCGGTGTGACCACGACTTATACCGACACCCAGCAGATCCTGAACACCCGGGGCTTCGACCTCGCGTGCCAGGGCAACGAATCAACCCCATGGGTGCGGATCGGAGGCGGCGGTACGCCGATCCATGTTCCACTGCCACCGTCCGCCGTGCTGACACTGTCCCCTCAGGGCTCGGTCAGCGACACGGTCGGTCAGGAGCAGAGCTTCACGGTGACGGCGATGGACGGGTCCGGCAACCCGGTCGCCAACCTGCCGGTCACGCTCGGCGTCTTTGGGGCCAACACCCAATCCAAGACCGCCAACACGAGCACGCAGGGCGCTGTCACGCTCGCCTACACCGGCAACAGCTCGGGCAGCGACGTCGTCAATGCGACTGCATTCATCACCGGCTATCGCGCCGTGTCCAGCTCGACCAGCGTCGGCTGGACGATCCCACTCCCTGGAGGCGGTGGATGCTGCGGCACGCCACAGCAGGCGCCACCCTCGATCAGCGCTCCGTCGCCGGCTGACGGAACAGTCGTCACCAAGCCTCTGCCCATCCGGGCAACCTTCACTCCGCCGTCTGGTGAGTCGATCGCGAGCTGGAAGGTGACGTACCAGGCTCTGGACCCCCAACCGGTGATCACACTCGCCTCGGGAAACGGCACTCCTCCGGATCCGCTCGCCACCTTTGATCCAACCCGGGTGCCGAACGACAACTACGCGATCAACATCTCGGCGACCGCAAGCGGCGGCGGCACACAAACGATCAGCACCAGCGTGTCGGTCACGGGCAACCTGAAGCCGGGACGCTACGTCACCACCTATCAGGACATGAGCGTGCCGGTCGGCGGATACCAGATGGAGGTTCGCCGCGCGTACGACTCCACCGACAAGAGCTCAGGTGACTTCGGGGTCGGCTGGCGCGTCGACATCGCGAATTTCCGCACCAGTGCCAATCGCCAGCTCGGACTGAGCGGATGGACCGTCTACCCGAAGCAGTGCTTCATCGGGCTGTGCACATATGGCTTCAAGACCTCGGTACCGCACTACGTCACGGTCACCTTCCCGGATCAGCACCAGGAGGTCTTCGACTTCACACCTACCGCGGGCGCGGTGATCTTCTACTGGGAGGGAAGCTCGGGTTTCACGGCGCGGGCGTCCCAGGGCACCACCTCGACGCTCGATGTCATCGGCGACAACAGCGTGAGCTACGGCTTCGACGGCAGCCTGTATGACGGAAGCGGCCACATCTACAACCCGACTCGGTTCAAGCTCACCACCCGAGACGGCCGCGTGCTCGTCCTCGATGTCAATCAGGGCCTGGTCTCCGAGACAGACCCAAGCGGGACCTCGCTCACAGTCGATGCGAATGGTGTGCACTCGACGCTTGGGCCCGCCTCCAACCCGAGCCCGGGACCGTCGATCACGTTCCAGCGTGACGGACAGGGGCGCATCACCGACATCCAGGGCCCGGTCGGCAGCCAGCACCTCCACTACACCTACTTCTCCACCGGTCCTGACGAGCTGCAGACCTACACCGACGCGGCCGGCCGGAGCTACACGTACAGCTACGACAGCGTGTCCGGCAACCTGGCTCATTCGAGCGACGCCAACAACCAACCCATCGAGACACTGCAGTACGACACGACCGGGCGTCTGATCAGCGTCGCCGACGGCAGCGGACCGCCCACCGCGATCGCCACCAGCAGTGACCTGCAACAGCAGGTCTTCATCAACCCGAGCGGCAACCTGACCACGGTCCTCTTCTATGACGACTTCGGAGACGTCGTCGAGCAAGACCAGATCTTCGGCGGCCAACCGGCCCAACGGACGCTGTTCACATACGACCCTGCTGGAAGGATGACAAGCGTCACCGACCCCTTGAATCACACCACCAGCGCGACCTACGACGAGTCAAACACTCCGCACAACGGCGAGCCGCAGACGGTCACCGACGCAGCCGGTCGGACATACACGTACCAGAACTACAACTCTTTCGGGCAACCCGGGACGGTGCTCAAGCCCGACGGAGGCGTGCTGATCACCTTCACCTATGACACCAGCACCGGTGCGCTCTCCGCGACGCAGCGTCCAGGGGAGAACGCGACCACCTATCAGTACTACGAGAACGGCCTTCTCAAGTCGGTGACCGACCCGGGCGGTCGCCTCGAGCAGTACACGTATGACACGAATGGGCACCTGCACACGGCCGCCGACAGCCAGGGCCACACCGTCTACTTCACCGTTGACGCGGCCGGCAACGTGAAGGACGTCACCGACCAGCTCGGCTATCAGACGAGCTTCATGTACAACGCCGACGGCTCGCTTTCGGCAGTGGCGGACGCCGACCTCAACAGCTGGCAGTTCTTCTATGACGAGCAGGGGCGGATGAAGCAGATCAGGGATCCGGTCGGCAAATCCAACTTTTATCGCTACAACTCGCTAGGCCAGCTGAGCGAGCGGACAGATCGGAATGGCGATCTCACCACGTTCAGCTATGACGTCGACGGCAACCTCACGCGGGAGGCCAGGCCCAACAACGACGTCGTGAACTACGGATACGACCCGCTGTCAAGACTGATCGAAGCCGACAATGCGAGCAGCCACGTCGATCGCGCCTACGATGCGGCCGGCCGGCTCACCTCGGAATCCACCTGTGCCAACACAGGGTCTTCCCAGACCCCTTGCTCGGGCGCGGCGAGCGGGAACCAGCCGAATGTCAGCCTGAACTACGCATGGGAACCTGACGGCCTCCTCAGGTCGGTGGCCAGCAGCGACGCGGGCACGATCCAGTACGGCTACGACCCGCTGGGCCGACTGAACGCGATCACTGACCCTACGCTCGGGAAGACGAGCTTCGGTTACGACTCGCTTGGACGCATCAATTCGATCGCACGCCCAAACGGCGTGAATGACGACCTGACATACAACTCATCAGGCGACCTCATCTCGCGCGACAGCAAGCTGAACGGCACGGTAATCGCGCGATCGGAGTACTCCATCGATCCGGTCACCGGCCGGCGCGCCGCCTCCACCAACCTGGCCGGGACGACGACCTATACCTACTATCAGAACGGCAGCCTCCAATCCGCAACGCATCCGGCGGGCTCCGGTATCGCGAACGAGAGCTATGCCTACGACGGAGCAAACAACCGCACATCCGCCAACGGGCAGACGTCCACATTCGGCGCTGGTGACAGGCTCCAGTCGGACGGGCGGTTCAACTACACGTACGACGCAGAGGGCCGCCTCATCGCACGGGCGCCCGCAGGCGGCGGCACGGGCACGACTTACTCATGGGACGTCGACGGCCAGCTAAATTCGATCGGCTACCCCAATGGCAGCTCGAGCAGCTACCGCTACGATCCGTTCGGCCGCCGCATCGCCGCGGTCGATCCCGGCGGGGAGACCCGCTTTGCGTGGAACAGCTTCAGCGTGCATTCCGACTACAGCGGCCAGAACCAGCTCCAGACGAGCTACGTTCCGGGTCCCACGTTCGGAGCCGCGCTGGAGCAAACCTCGGCTTCGCAGACGCGGTACTACCTGGCCGACGGCCAGAACAATCCGAGCGCGCTGACGGACGGTTCGGGCCAGATCGTGGGCACGTACGCGTTCGATTCATTTGGAGTCCCGCAGACCGGCAACGCTTCGGCCAACCGCTATTCGTACGGCGGCTATCAGCTCGACTCCGCGAGCGGTCTCTACTACGCCGGCGCGCGCTACTACGACCCGAGCACTGGGAGATTTCTATCGGAGGATCCGCAGGCCGCAGAGAACCCCTATGCGTACGCCGACGAAGATCCTGTGGATCTTGTCGACCCGCTCGGGCAGCAGGCATTCCGCGAGTACGTGGCCCTGATCACAAATGCGGTTGTCAGAACCGTCGCCTTCGCGCTGCGCGTGGCTTGCATACTCCTCAACATCCTGACGATCCTGGGCGTGCTCGAGTTCGCAATCGACGGGCTCACCTCGAACCAGATCGGCGCCCTGGGTGAGGAATGGTTGGGCAAGGCCACCCGCGGATTGGGTGAAGTGCATGCCCCAATTCCTGGTGGAGGACGGATCCCCGACCGGACCCTTCGGATACCGCGGCTGGTCGACATCTTCCTGGAAGCGAAAAATGCGGCGAGGATCGATACGCGCTCTGTCGCGCAGCTCCTGGACATGCTCAGGTCCGGGCGTGTCATTTTGATCACTCGGCAGAGTCTTGCCCGTTTGCCGCAAGCCCTTGAACCGTTCGCCAGGAACGGAATGCTGAAATGGGTGAAGTGTTTCCCGTGATGATTTGAACGAGCGGTCAGAGCTCGTCTGGCAGATTCTGAGCCTGGCTCCCCTACGGGACCCAGGCCGTCTTCAAGCACTTGGCGAAGCCCTTGACAGCGAGCCTGACTTCAGTTTCACCCACACGGGCCGGAGCGATCCGCCCGCGCGGCGGCTCAAGAGCAGTGTCGCCGAACTGCTGACCGAATCGGCCGGACGGCAGGATCCCCATCAGCCCGAGATCTGGTTTCTCGCCCGGCGCGAGACGCCGCACATCAGGCTCGACATCTACCTGGCGGATGACGGGAGGCTGCTTCGTGACATGCCGCACACCCTCAACGCCGCCATCTCCGATCCGCGCTGGTTCGACTCGGTCGACCGGCTCGCAATGCTATCGGGCTATCTGACGCGCGTCGCCGATGCGGCGGGCGCGTTTTACGGTTACTGCGCCCAGAGCGAGATCCTCGACCAGAGGCAGCAGCAGCTCGAACGTAACGCCGGTCCGATCTTTGGCGGCATCCTGAGGGCTGGTCGCGTCGCCGAAGATCTGCAGCGCGAGCTGCCCGACGTGTACTGGTGGAACTACTTCGGCCCCGCGTTCGTCCAACGGTGGTCCGACCGCCTGGATGGTCTGGGAGCGAGCCGGGAACGCACTCCCGCCGGCACAGTTGTGGTGCTCGGCACTGAGAGTCCGTTTGTCTACGACATGCGCGCCAAAAGAGTCGACAGCTACACCTGGAAAGCGCCGTTCTATGCGGCTTTGGGGACTGACACGTTCATGCACGAGAGACAAGCGCAGCGCGGAGTGGGCGAGCTCGTACCGGACTTCGAGGCACATCGGCGAGCGGCCGGTTTCCAGGCTTCACCGGTCGGCAAGGGTCAGAATTTCGAGCTTCGTCTTGTCGCCACGAAACCGACGTCGATCGATGCGGCTGCGAAGTGGCTGGCTCGCCGCAAGGAGATCACCGTCCCAGCTCGCTTGCGGAAGGGCGCCAGCATCCTTTACCAGAATCCGGATACCGCAGTGCGGGCCGGCTTTGTCGTTGATGAGGTCGGCGAGTTTGCGGTCTTGCGGTTCGACCTGCCGCTGCGGAAGCCGAGCTTCTTCGCGGTCGAAGCCATGCCACTTTGCGTCGAGCTGGCGGAAGGCCACGGAATGCTGGTCTCCATGGACGGCCAGACGCACGGTCAGGCGCCGAATGTGACCACGTTGGTCGCGGCGTGGGAGAAGGCGAACCTGGAAGCGATCAGTTCCAGCGGTGAGGCCATTCCCCGTATGACTCGCGAACGCTCAGATCGTTGGTGGCACTACATGCGAAGGAAGGCGGACCTGCACAAGCGGCTGGGTGACGATGTTTTCGTGCCCAAGCTGGTCGCCGTGGCCCCGGGTCGGCGCACCGAGGACCTCCGGTTGCACGTCACGTGGACCGACGGCGTTCCCCTCGTCCTGCCGCAGTGCGATCTGGTCACTCTGCTCGAAGGACGCCGGCCGTCGGAATTCAAGATCCGCGGCACCGTCGAGTACAGCGAGCTCCGGAAGGCGTTGAGGCCTTACCTCGATTCCATCGAGGTCGACGGGCTCGGCGAGCTACCCCTGCTGAAACCGGACCGGGCGAAGGACGCAATGCCGGTCTTCCATGAGATGCCGGCTCGCTCCCTCGATCATGTCGAGGTCGCGCCGGCAGCCTGGGTGGACGTGCCGATCCGATAATGGCCGGAGAAGGTCTGGCAGTGCGGGCGAGTAGCCTCGGCACGTGAACTCGCGAAAGCTGTTCATCGGTGTCGGCGGTGTCGTCCTTTTTGCGCTCGTGGCGGTTCTCGCTGCTCTTGCTTCGAACAATATGCGAAGGCCGGCGCCAGAGCTCCCTCCTGGGGGGACCCTGGTTGCGACGCTTGTCCATCCGTCAGCCCACGACGTTGTAGCCGCCTTCGGCTCGATCTGGATTTCTAGCGGCCCGGGCGGCACTGTTGCCAGGATCGATCCGACGACGGACTTCGTCACCGCCGTCATCACGTTGCCGGATCCCGCGACGATGCTGGCCGTCGGAGAAGATTCGATCTGGGTGACCAGCGCCCCTGGCAACCGGGTGACCCGGATCGACCCGGCCACCGACAGGGTCGTCGGGAGCCTCATTTCCGGCCAGCGTGGAGCCTTGGGAATCACAGTCTTCGACGGTTACGTCTGGGTCGCTAACCACAATGGCGATCCGACCGGTTCGGTGGCGAAGATCGACCCCGCCAAGATGCAGGTCGTCGACCTCATCCCCGTCGGCGATGAGCCAGATGCCGGGCCGACCTCGATGGCTGCTGGTGCAGGTTCGATCTGGGTCGGCGTCCAGAACACCCACGCCGTCGTTCGTATTAATCCGAGCACCGACACCATCGTCGCCACCATCCCGGACAGGGGTGCGTGCCGCGAAATAGTCGCCGACGACCAAGGCATCTGGGTCGCCGGCGGATGCGTCGCCGGTCCCGGTGTCACACGCATCGATCCGGCCACCAACGCAGTTGCCGAAGTGAGCAATGCCAGTGGCAACTCCCCAGCGATCGCATTAGGGGGAGACTCGGTCTGGTACGCGACGACCGACAATTCTCTCGGACGCATCAATGTCACTACGCACAGAGTCGTCGGTCGACTCAGACTTCCGGGCCCGGGCTTCGCCGCCACCGTCGCGTACGGGTTCGTCTGGGTTACAGACGAGGTCGATGGACTCCTTTTTAAGGTCAAGCCTGACTAAAGCAAGTGCGGCTGATAACCCGGGTGACCCGGATCGACCCGGCCACCGACCGCGTTGTCGGGAGCCTCACTTTTGAGCTGAATTGGCGGAAATGCCGAGCGGCCCGCTTAACTCCCAGGGCGGGTCACAGCCGCGTCACAATTTTCCAAAGAACACAGATGAGGAAGGCGGCTACCCTGCGCTGGCTCGCACCCGACCAATTTTCCGAATTCGGCTAATCCGTGCGGCGGAGCTTATGTGACAGAGGTGGTTTATTACTGCAGTAGTTCTGCAGTTTGTTCAGCCAAGTGGCCAGATCGAACTTGCACGGGTGATCGAGCGCGTAACCGATCGCTGAACCAAGTTTCTTGATTCGCAACTCCCGGCTCAGCGGCGGGGCTGGTCCACACGGTGTCGCGCGACCAGATGAAAAACGTGCCAGTGCTTGGGCGAGCCGTCCGCGGTATGTCCATCTTCTTCGACCTCGGTCAGCTCGATTAGATCCAGGCCGCTGAACATGTGCTCGACGTCGGCCCGAGTACTGAAGCTCAGGTTGTTCTCGGGCACATTCCACGCATCGCGCTTTCCGAACAACGTCGCCGCCACGACGCCGCCTCCCCGTAACGAGTCACGGAGACGCCGGACCGTCGCTTCGAAATGCTCGTGTGGGATGAACGGCAGCGAGAACTGGGCGTTGACCAGGTCGTAGATAGACGGAGCGAAATCTTGCGCAGCCGCGACCACGACCCGCAGATTGCTGTGTGCCAGGCGGCTAAGCGCTTCTGCGGCAGATGGCGAGGAGTCGAGAGCCGTCACCCGCCATCCCCGGCTCAGCAGGTACGCCGTGTCACGTCCCGCGCCCGCACCGACATCCAGAGCCTCTCCGGGCGTTTTGAACATATCCGCGGCGCGGACGAGCGCTGGCCAAGGCGGTTGGCCGATCGTGGCGGCCATGAACTTCCGCCAGCGCGCTTCGTCGCCGGGTTTCGCCCCCACTCCATGCTCCTTTTTGGTTAGAGGCCGTCTCCTAACGTAACGAGGGCGTGAGTCGCGTGAACGTGATCCTCCAGGTTGAGTCCCTCGACCCGATGCTTAAGATGAAGTGACCACCAAGGGAAGTGAACAGCGCTTCGCCACTCGGGGTGGTGGGATTATGATCTCGCATCGAACCCGCAGGAGGCGTCCTCATCCTCGTCAAGGCCTACCGCGACCATCTTCAACGCGCGCGGCGACCCTTGGCTACGCCGGCTGACTTCGCGATCGGGGCAATGCATCGCCGGACGTATAGTCCAGGCCTGATGGATGACGACTCGCTTCCAGGGGCGTTCAGCGGCCTGCCGCCCAGGCCGATCTCACCGGCGACTTTCGATCAAGCGCACGGTGCCACCGCGCACAGCGAACTGGTCTGGCGGCTGGCGGCACAGGCGTATGGCGAGGACTATCCCTCAGAAGTGCAGCCCTGGGGAATGACGACCTTTTGGGTGTTGGGCCGCTGCGTGTCCGGGCTGCGAGTCGGACCGGGGCACCTGCTGGTTGATCTCGCCTGCGGCCGAGGCGGTCCGGGTCTCTGGCTTGCCCGCGCAACGGGCGCGGACTTGATTGGCATCGACTGGTCACCCGTCGGCGTCGAGACGGCCACCGCTCGCGCTTCTCATTTCGTCCCGGCCGACCGGGCGCGCTTCATGGTGGGCGATCTGGCAGCCTCCGGCCTGCCTGACGGGTCCG
>WNGN01012641.1_pt1 | contig 10811 bp, 13 predicted proteins | sample 5400561 | NCBI WGS metagenome assembly WNGN01 (sample SAMN13153379, study PRJNA577476) | soil metagenome | isolation source: 115 cm soil or saprolite under Garry oak tree replicate 2 | place: USA:California | collected 2016-06-15 | reverse complement strand
TTTTTCTGCTCCTTCTCGCCGCAGTCAGCGCTAGCGGCTACAGCTATACCGAACTGCGCATCCATCGTAAGCGGTTTACGATGAGTGTTGAGCGTGATTGACAGCCGCAGAGAGTTCGACTTGCGCCTATCGAAGCCATGTCTGAGCTTTGTCTCAATCAGACCGCTATCCATGCGTCTTATTTCGCTCAAGGTCGCTGCAGCTGTCGCGCTCAGCCTTTGCACGGTCCCGCTCGCACGCGGGTCCGATGTTCAGGACGCGGATAAGTTTGCGTTCGGTGGTATCGGCGTCGCTGGAACTATATCGAAGGGCGAGAGCGCACTCCGGACGATCCTCGATCAGCCTGATGGGGCGACCCAGCTAGAGAGGATGCTGCCGCACGCGACGGACGCTGGTCGTCTCTACATCCTCGTCGGTTTGCGCGTGCGCGATCGGTCGGCCTACAAACGAGCCTTTGATTCGTATTCTCAGCACGACAGCACTGTTGAGACGGTGCACGGCTGTATGATCAGCCGCAAGTCATTCCAGGCACTCATGCGCGAGATTGATCGCGGCGAATTTGATGCTCTTCTTAAACAACCTCCCCGGTGATTCGAAGGTGGTTTTGCACTCCGCAAAGCGCGCCAGGCTGATCGCCCTCGCATTGCTGCTTTCTGTCCCGGTTACACTCTGCCGAGGTGAAACAGCCGCACAGGGCCAGAGCAACGAGTATGACCGAATACTCCAACTGATCTCAAACGAAGACTGGAAGGCGGCATCCGATGCGGCGGTCTCCTATTTGGCGAACGTAGGCGCATCCGAAGATCTTCAAGCGCGCCTGCGTTACATCATCATCTATACAACAGCGGGCGCGGTTTCAACGGGCGTATTAGACTTCGACGTTCTCGACCAACGACTCAAAGGCTTTGTTGGTAAGAGCGTGACCCTTCCGCACAGACCTGTTGTCACTGATGCGCGTCCAGGCGGGATGAATGCCATCTGCATCAGCGATCCACACGCAACCTCGTTCATGGTGGTTGCAGCGAACAAGACCAGTACAACGATTCACGCCTTCGAATACGTCAAACTGCAACAAGCAGTGGACTTCGCCGCACATGCTGGCGAATGGGGATCAATCACGGGAACACTACGCAAGATCGAGCCAAACCCGAACAAGTCGCGCGCGATTGTGCTGCGCATATATATCGATGATGCGACTGTCACGTTCAGCAAGCACTCTCAGGCCCGGCAGCCGGTACAATGACAGTGACGAAATCAGATCGCGCCCTTGCGGTGGAAAGTTTTTGAGGGCCCGGCGTCGAGCCTTCGATTATGCGCGGAACCGCAAATGCGTAGTTCTGGTGAGATTTGGATGGGGCGCGAAAATAAATTCTTTCGCGCGGGCAAACGCTACTTGATGGTGAAGAGGATGCTGGCAGTCTTGCCTTCGCTCACCACGCTCATGATGTAATTTCCGGGCGGAAGCTTCTTTCCATCCATCGTTTTGTCGAGGTTCGTTTTGGTTTCCCCCTGGAGCAAGATTACCGCGGGCGTTGAGCCTTGGACCGGTTCGTTCTTCGCATTCACCATATTCACGTTCACAATGATCATGTCGCTTTTCGAGTCGACCGTCAGTTCCGCATCCGCCGCGACCGGATTTTCGATCTTCGCGAAAGGCGCGCCGTCCTTTGCCGCATGACCGCCAAGGCTGACCGGAAATGGAAGCGAATCACTTGCGAAAAGACCGTGAGCGAAGCCTGCAGACATGATGAAGAATAGGAGAAGACCTTTCATAAGGAATCGGTTGATGCCGAATTCTGCGCAGGAACGCAAGACTCAAATCTCGTCTTTGACGTGGCAATTGCCTACGCGGGTACGGCCAATTGGTTGCTGCCTGCAACTCGCGTCTTTTTAGAACGCCCAGCCAGCTTCGAGATATGCAAGCCTGACCGCAGCAACGTCTCCGAGAAATTGCAGTCGCCGCTTTTCCCGATCTTTCTCGGGCGCAAACTGCAAGTATAACTTTAGTCCTTCGTCGCGCGCCTTGATCCAGTCTCTCTCGGTGTCTTGCCAATATTCGGCGGTCTCGTTTTGTTTCGGATGCGCTTCCCGGTCTGCGAACCACTCTTTCAGTTCCTGATCTGCCTCTTCGGCGCGCGTTTTTAATTCCGCTTCCGACGGCAAAGCATCGATCGGCTCGGCGCACGGCGTTTCGGTCTCCGTGTCGTCTTGTGCCCTCGATTTATTGAGCGCGCGCAGATACGACGTCAGCTCGAACCGATTCGTGCGGGTATTAAAATAAACATACCATCGGCGCGGCGCTGTCTCAGAATATTCGCACATAATGCTCAGAAGCAGCCGGGCCGAATCCGGGCTCCAGTCGCGAAAATTCGCATTTAAATGGTCCTCGAAAACGTCCTTTCCTCGTTGCTCGTAAAAATCCGTCTTCCTAAATCCACCCGCCTTAATCGCGTACGCCACGATCGTCTTCGCGAACCATTCCTTGCCTTTATAATAAACAAACTTCGCGCCGTTCTCGTGATGATAGAGCTGGCGACCTTGCACTCCGTGATGTCGCCAGCCTTCGGTGCGAAAAATCCAGTTCTCATCCGGTGACCCAGCGTAAATCACCGTGCATTCAGTCGGATCTTCTCACTCTGGGTCGGGCAATGTCTGGAGTTGAGTCGAACCCTTCATCGTCACAACAACCTGAGGGTTGTCGTTACCATGAGTGAGGAGCCGATAGTTCCCTTTCGGAGTCGTATAGACTTCGAACGTTTCGTCCTCGGCGGCATTCGCGGCCAAACTGGCAAGCGCGGCCAGGAATCCCACTATTCCGACCGCGATGAGTCGCATTGGACTCGTCAGGCCAGGACATCTCTTCATCAGCCGCTACAGCTACAGTTCAAAGCCGCAGTCACCGCCAGCGGCTACAGCTATTTTTTCTCCAAAAGCGGCAGGTACGCTTCGTAACCTCTCTCTTTCATTTGTTCGACTGGAATGAAATGGAAGGCGGCCGAGTTCATGGCGTAACATTGTCCGCTGGGTGATTTCGGATCGGGAAAGACGTGGCCAAGATGAGCGTTACTTCGCTTGGCGCGCACTTCGGTGCGTTGCATATCGCCCGAAGTGTCCGGCTTCTCGACGAGGAGATCTTTCGAGATAGGTTTGCTAAATGAGGGCATTCCGATCTGGGCGTCGTATTTGTCGAGCGAAGTGAAGAGTGGTTCGTTCGTAATGACATCGACGTAGATGCCAGTCCGGTCGTTGTTCCAAAAATCGTTTTGAAAAGGCGTTTGGGTGCCACCCTGGCGCACGACGAAATATTCCTCGGCCTTTAATCGTTGTTTCAAGACAGCGTCGCTCGGGACTGGCCTGTTCGGATCGAAAGTTGTGGTCTCCTTTTTTTCTTTCTGCGCCAGAAAGAAGAAGTAGACGCCCCCGGTGATGAGCACGACAGCGATGCCGAGACCGACGTACATGCTGATGGTCGATTTTTCTTCGCTGGTGATTCGGCCCCCACGCATCAGAGATCACATCATCGAAGCAGAGATTGGCCGCGTCCGTCAAGCGTCGTTCCTCCGAACTCGATTCATTCACTCGTTCCCACGAAGCTCAGTCGCGGCGAGCCTTCACCATCCATCTTGCCCGTTCCCACGGCTGGATTGTTGAAAGTCTTGGAAGCCGCCCTTTCCTATTAGCCGGAAATCACATCCGATCTGAGACAGTAACGGCTTGTTCCTTACAATCCTCAAAGTTAAAACAGAAACCATGGGAAGTGTCTTGCGCCTGAATTTGCATCGGCAATTTTTCGCGGAGATCGCCGCCGAAGTCGACCCCCTCCTTCGTTCTATCCTCGACAAACCTCTCAAAGGCGAACTGTGAAGAAAGGAATTACCAGCAGAGGTCGCAATTGGTCCGTACGTAGAGGTGTGTTTTATAGTGATGCAATGAAGCGGCCGAATTACTTTACGGGTCAGCTCCTATCGGCTGACGATTTCACCGCCGAACAGGATTACCACAGGGGAAAGCAGCGGCGCCATAATTTGCTCTGTCACGGTTTTGGCGTGGTTCAGGGCCTAAAGGTTTCCACTGTGAATGAAAATCGCGGCTCGACTGTGGTAGTCGAACCCGGCTTCGCGATCGACAGTACAGGCAATGAGATTCAACTCTGCACCAGGGTGGAATTTCATTTGCCGAAATCACCGACTGCAATCCAGGTGGGAATTCGCTTTTCGGAGCGTTTCTGCGAGGCGGCGCCGATTGTGTCTGATGCAACCCCGCCAGTTTCTCAGCCTTCACGCGTGCAGGAAGGTTGTGAAGTGCTATTGGGCGCGGTGTCAGTACCGCAAGGCTCTCGTGGGAAACATCAAGGACGCGGCGCTTCCGTGAATATTCTGCCGCTGGCGCATCTCGTGCGAACCGGGTGCGCTTGGCACGTTAATCGAAAATTTAAAGCTCCCCACGCTCATTAGCGGGACGATGTCCACTTTGCAGCGTCCTTGCGCAAATCGTCACGGGCTGATAAAACGTCGACCGTGATCTGGAAGGTATTTCAAATCGTGCTCTGGCTCGCCGCCGCCGCTTACGCGGTTGTGGGTGTCGTCGCCATCACAGGCATGCTGGGCAGCGCCCGCGAAGCGGGCTCGTTCGAGCGCCACATGCCTGACATCGTGTTCGGCTTCATGTTCCTGATGATCGGCGCTGTGTCCGCCTTCGTGACTTTTCTGGCTAACAAATCGCGAGCCTAGTTGATCGTTGCGCCTCTGATTCTTTGTGCCGGGCTTCCGCTTGCGCTGATCGCGGCGTTTTGGATCGACATGGAAAAAGGGGACGTGCACCGCCGCCAGCTCGACGAGGAGATGCGCTCCGGAAGATATGACTTTGGCGATCAGCCGACGCTTCTGGCCGTGGCGCAGGCAATTTCCGCGAATGATCAGGACGCGATCCGCGCAGCCGCGAAGGCCGTTCCAGATTTGCAGGCGCCCGGGCGGGACGGGACAACGCTGCTTTGTTGGGCCGTCAGGGAAACCTGGCAGCGTCCGCAATTAGTTGACTCGGTGAAGACGTTGTTGTCGCTCGGCGCCGATCCGAACTTCAACAACGGCCATCGGGATTCATTCGCAATGGGCAACGCCGTGCATGGGTCTGCTCGGCTTCTTCAGAGCATGCTCGATGCCGGCGGAGATCCAAACGCTCGCCATGAGTTCGGCCGGCCAATTATTCTCATGAACTGGTACCTGGGCTATTACCCAAATGATCAGCGTGCGCGGCTCGATCTGCTGTTGGATCGCGGCGCCGATATTAATTCCGCGATGCCCGAAAGCGAATCGGAATTCGCCGGCTATACCTTATTGCTCTATCGGACGGAAGAGGGACGTCGTTATAGCAGCAGCGCGTACGCGGATGCGCTGCACCTGCTCGAGCGCGGCGCCGATCCAAATCGCGCCGGGGCTGACGGAATGACATTGGGAAAGATGCTGATGGACCACCGCGCGCATTTCCAGCGGACGCGCAAAAACCCTCCGGTCGAGTTCGCCACGCTTTGGCATGATTCTCTAGGCCGAGTCGTGGCGCGAGAATTTAAACCGGTGCGTTTTTTTGTGTTGATCGGATTGGCGGCGTTCATCGTGTGTAGCGTGGCGGTCTTCTACAGTCATCGCGCAGCTCACGGCAGAACTGCGGAAGAACGGGCGGCTTACGAAATCGGGGAGAGCGCGGGAGAGCAAGCGCCGCGCGAAGCAAAGTTGCCGACAGACGCTGAGCTGAACATGATGGCTCAGAAGTATTTCAAACAGCAGGGATCCGGCGAACAGCTTCGAAGTCCTTCGCGAGAAGGCGAGCTGCAGGCTTGGCACCTAGCTTTCGAAAAGGGGTACACCGACGGATTCAAGAAAACGCATCCCCAGCAATGACCCCGCCGCCTTTACCAGTTCGGAAACGGTTCCCCTGGATTGTTTATTCGATTGTTCTTGTCTTGATCTTTCTCGTTGCGCTGGCGCCCGTGGGATCGGTCGTGGCGTGTGGTTTAATCGCTAACTCAAACGGATGCAAAGTAGATGAAGGCTCGGTGCATCCCTGCATCATCAACGGACAGGATTATGGACACCTTCTTTATACTCTCGGGGTTTTAGGTTGGTTAATGCTTGTTACTCTTCCCGGTGGTCTATTCGCGTTCATCATTTGGTTGATCATTGTCATCCTCCATCGAGAGGCCTGGCGAAAGCGGGTCGCCGTCGGCTTAATACGCAGCTGATTTATGAAGGATCTGACGACGGGTTCAGTCACCTGCCTTCGCCAAGGCTACGGCATGGCGGGCGGGCAGTTTTCAAAACGTGGGGCGCATTGTAGACGCAGCTAATCTATGAAAGATCTCACGACGGGTTCAGTCACAAGGCATTTGCTGCACATGTCGGCGTTTTTGGCCATGAGTATGGTCGTGCAGACGCTTTATTTGTTGGCCGATCTCTACTGGGTGGGACGTCTCGGGAAGGAAGCGATCGCGGCCGTCGGCGTGGCGGGGAACATCACGATGGTTGGGCTGGCACTCACTCAAATGCTCGGCGTGGGAACAACAACATTGATTTCACAAGCAGCCGGAGGGAAGGACCGGCCGCAAGCCGAGCTGGTGTTCAATCAATCTTTCGTCATGTCGATCGTAATTGCGTTCGCTCTGGGTGTTGTCGGATTCATTCTTCGTCCGGCTTACTGCGATTGGCTCAGCGCGGACGCAGCGACAGCTACGTTGGCAAAAGCTTATCTCCTCTGGTTTCTACCCGGGCTTTTACTGCAGTTTCCTCTGGTGGCACTAAGCTCCGCGCTGCGCGCCACTGGAATCATTAAACCGGCCGTGGGACTTCAAGTGTTCAGCGTGCTCCTCAACATCGTGCTGGCCCCGCTGCTGATTTTCGGAATTGGCCCGTGGCCCAGACTGGGAGTAACCGGCGCGGCGCTTGCCACATTTATTTCAATTCTCGTCGCGGACGTGCTGATCGTAATTTATTTCGAAAAGAAATATCATTACCTGCGTTTCCGTTTTCCGCTTTTTCGCCCACACACAAAGATTTGGGAAGGAATGCTGCGGATCGGAGTACCTGCCGGTGCTGAGTTTTTGCTGCTCTTCGTTTACATCATGCTCGTTTACGCAATTATTCGCGGCTTTGGACCAGCAGCTCAGGCGGGTTTCGGGGTCGGCGCACGCGTGATGCAGGCGCTTTTTCTGCCGGTGGTGGCGCTCAGCTTTGCCGTGTCGCCTGTGGTAGGGCAGAACTTCGGTGGGCGCCGGGCGGATCGAGTCCGCCATTCCGTCTATTCCGCGCTTGGCATTGCGTTGCTCATGATGCTCATGCTCACGTTGCTTGCGTTCCTCGCGCCGGCGACGCTGATTCGCATTTTTTCACGCGACCCAAAAGTGATCGCCTTCGGCAGCGAATACCTTCGGATCGTTTCGTTGAATTTCATTTCGGCGGGAATTGTTTTTGTAACGTCCAGCATTTTTCAGGGAATCGGCAACACGCTTCCGCCGCTGTTCAGCTCGATGACACGGCTCATTTTGTTTGCACTACCGGCGCTGCTCATCTCGCGAACGCCAGGCTTCGAGATCCGGTACATCTGGTATCTATCGGTGGGGACGATCGTTCTTCAGATGTGCGTGAATCTTTTGCTGCTTCGGCACGAATTGGGAAGGAAACTTCGATTCGACGAACCGGAGTCTTTTATTCCTGCGAGCGCGACCGCGTCGTAGATCGGTAGAGAAGTTGCCAATGCCAATGTAATCCTGGGGTCACCGATTGCCGGCGCCTCCGTACACCACTTTGCCGCCGACGATCGTGGTTTGCACTTTCGCATTGCGAATGGCTTCCGGTTTGAGGTCGAAAATGTTGTCACTGAGAATAACCATGTCAGCCAGGTTACCGGGCGTGATGCAACCCTTCTTGCGTTCCTGAAATTCGGCGAATGCCGAGCCCATGGTATAGGCTTCCACTGCCTGTGGCAGAGTGATCTTTTCTTCCGGAATCCAACCATCGGGATTCTTGCCATCGAGTGTGGCGCGAGTCACTGCTGCGTAAAGTCCCAACATGGGATTGAGCGGAGCGACAGGCCAATCGGTTCCGAAGGCGAGCGTTACGCCGTGATCGAGAAAACTGCGCCACGCGTAACTGTATCGCGCGCGATCGTGGCCGAGGCGTTTTTCCGCCCAGCGGCCATCGTCGATCGCGTGATAGGGTTGCATCGAAGCGATGACGTGCAGCTTTGCAAATCGCTCGAAATCTTTTTGTACCATGTGCTGTGCGTGCTCGATGACAAAACGCTGGTCATGATAGCCGTGCTCCTTTTCGATATCCCCGAAAATATCTAGCATCATGGAGATCGCGCGATCGCCGATGGCGTGAACACGCACTTGCAATCCGGCGGCGTCGGCCCCCATTAACCGCTCGTGCATGGCGCTGGGCGGATGCATTTCATCGCTCAAAAGGCCGCTGTTGCCTGGATCATCGGCAAACGGTTCAAACATGTACGCGGTTCGTGAGCCTAACGAGCCATCGGCGTAGCCCTTCACTGCGCCGAGTCGCAGATAGGTGGAGCCCCACGCGCGGCGAATGCCAATTTTCGCCTGGTCTCGCCAGTCCGTTTCCATCGGCGCGGCGTAAATGCGCGTGGTCAGCTCACCGTTTTCCGCGAGCTCGGAATAAGCAGCCACGTCGGCAAACTCAGGATTCATGTGCTGCACGCTCGTGACGCCCAGCGATGCTGCATGTTCCAGCGCCCGGCGAGCAACGCGGACCCGGTGCTCGTGTGACATCGGTGGAATCGCCTTGGTGATCAGTTCCTGCGCTGCGTCCTTGAAAATGCCAGTGGGATTTCCGCTCGGATCGCGCACGATGACGCCGCCGGGAACGTCCGCGGTTTTGGCGTCAACGCCGGCGAGTTTCATTGCCGCCGAATTAGCGAGCGCCTCGTGACCGTCATAGCGCTCTACGAAAATTGGAGTGGCACCCGTCACTGCGTCAACGAGCTCTTTAGTCGGAAGCTCCGGCTTGGGCCATTTGGTTTCATCCCAGCGGCCACCCAAAATCCATTCGCCTTTCGGCGTCTTTTTCGCTTGTGCCGCGATGCGCTTCGCGAACTCCTGCGGGCTCGCAGCATCAGTAAGCTGAACTTGATCGAGCTGCGCTCCACCTTGGATAAAATGAACGTGCGCGTCGTTAAATCCAGGGAGCACCAGCTTGCGGCCGGCATCGATCACTTTCGTTTCTGGGCCGCGCCACAAATTGATTTCTGTGCTTGAGCCGACAGCCGCAATGCGATCGCCGATAACAGCCACTGCTTCGGCATTAGGATGCTGTTTATCTACTGTGTAAACGGCGGCATTGGTGATGATCAATGTTGCCGTCGGCTTCGGCTGAGCGTTCGCGTAGACGGTGCTTATAAAGATCAAGGAATAAACCGCAAGTTTGCATCTCATAACAAACCCCGAGGTCATCGGGCGCCGGCGCACTTTAGCCTTGCGGCTTGGGTGGTTCGGCCGGTTTTGCAGCTGCGCCGGGTTTTGGTCCAGCGCCCCCTGCAGGCGCGCCGCCGGGAATATCTTCGTCAGGAGCGGCGAGAATGTCGTGTTCAGTGAAAGATTCGGGATGATTGGCCAGTTCCTTCCGTAATGCTGTGATCTGTTCAGCTGTGACTGGACTGGCGCTATTGCCCCAGTCACTTCGCTCGTAGGTCATGACGTCGGCAATTTTTTGGTCGGTCAGGGTTTTGTCCCACGGTTGCATGACTGCGCTACCATACTGTTGCCCTTTAACTTTCACAGGGCCTTGCAAGCCTTTGAGCACAATCATGCCCATTCGTCGCGAGCCGCCGTTCGTAAATTCCGAACCTGCCAGCGGCGGATATTGACCGGCCACGCCGAGGCCGGTGGCTTGATGACAAGTCTGACAGTTCGCTGCGAAAATCTTTTTGCCGCGATCGCGTGGTGATAACTCGGCAACTTGCTCGCCGCCACCTGGACCCGCCGCCGTTTTTTTCGCCGGAGGCGGCGCACCCATCGGATCCAGCCCACCACCGGTGAAGTTTCCAGAGTAACGACCGAGATATGCGCCTCCAAAAAATACTGCCAGCCCGTAAATCGCGATAAGCCAAATCGAGAGTGGCTCGGCACCGACGCGTGGTTCGCGTTTTTCGCGCTGAACAGCAGCGTGCACCTGTTGGACGTCGGCCTGTTCGCCATAATCCATTCCCTGGCCGATGCGCGCTGGCGATTTTGGTTCTTCGTTCATTGCATTGTCATTTTGGAGGAGCTGGTGACGCCGGTGCTGGCGATCCGGCTGCTGGCACAGGCGCTGCCGGTGCGCCTCCGACTAATCTCACGTCATTCAGCGGATGCGATTGATTGAGCGCCATCAAGTAAGCGACCAAACATTTCGCGTCGAAACTGGGAACAACCTCCCAGCCTTCCGGTGGCGCGTCGGAACCGGTGAGCTGCAGAGCGTCCGCCGAGCGCGCGTCACGAATGCGGCGCTTTTCATAAAGGAAACGATAGGACGGCATGTTCGAATCTCCGTTGATGCTGCGCGGCGAATAAAGATGCACATGATGCCAGGCCGCGGAGTACATCGGTGGCTCGCCAGCGGTTTGGACTGGCCATGGCGCTCCTGCTGCCGAAGTTGGTGATGCGTTCGGACTTGCATTTGCTGCAGTCGCTGCTGCGGGAGATGGCGAAGCCGGCGCAGCAGCCGGGGCAGGGCTCGTTGGCGCTTTTGGTGCAGACGAAGCGGGAGACGCGGCGGGAGCTGTTGCAGGGGAATTTGCTGGCGGCGGCGGACTGGAGACCG
>WNGN01008171.1_pt1 | contig 10811 bp, 11 predicted proteins | sample 5400561 | NCBI WGS metagenome assembly WNGN01 (sample SAMN13153379, study PRJNA577476) | soil metagenome | isolation source: 115 cm soil or saprolite under Garry oak tree replicate 2 | place: USA:California | collected 2016-06-15 | reverse complement strand
GGCTCGAGAACAACGTCGACTGGGCGCTGTCGCGCGACCGCTATTGGGGCACGCCGCTCAACGTGTGGGAATGCGACAGCGAGGCCGAGCACCGCGAGGTGATCGGGTCGTACGCCGAGCTGGGCCAGCGGTGGGGGCAGGCCCTGCCCGCGGACTTCGATCCGCACCGGCCCGGCATCGACGGGTATGCCTGGAAGTGCGCGCAGTGCGGCGGCACCATGCGGCGCGTCACGGAAGTGATCGATGCCTGGTTCGACTCGGGCGCCATGCCGTACGCCCAATGGCACTACCCCTTCGCCCACCAGGCGGACTTCAAGGCCCACTTCCCCGCGGACTTCATCTGCGAGGGCGTGGACCAGACGCGCGGCTGGTTCTACTCCCTGCTCGCGATCGGGGTCTCCGTGCTCGACTCGATCGTCTACAAGCACGTGATCGTGAACGAGCTGGTGCTCGACGCGCAGGGGCAGAAGATGTCGAAGAGCAAAGGCAACGTGGTGAATCCCTGGCAGGTCATTGAGGAGCACGGCGCGGACGCGGTGCGCTTGTACCTGATCGGCCAGAGCCAGGTCTGGCTCCCCAAGCGGTTCGACCAGAGCCAGATCCCCAAGGTGGTCGGCGGCTTTCTCGTGACGCTGCGCAACGTGTACGAGTTCTTCGCCCAGTACGCCCAGGACTGGCAGCCGCCGGCCGAAGCGGCGGCGACGCCCTGACTACGACGTCACGGCCGGTGTGCGCGCCATCATGGATTTCGTGGGGGAGGACCTGTCGCGGTGGTACGTGCGCCGCAACCGGCCGCGCTTCTGGGCGCCGGACCGGGCCACGGACCCGGTCGCCCTGGAGACGCTGCACGAGACCCTCGTCGCCTCCGCCCGGATGCTGGCACCCGCCGCGCCGTTTCTCGCGGACTGGATGCACCGGGCGCTCACCGGAACCTCGGTGCATCTGGCGCCGTTTCCGGCCGACAGGGGACGGCGGGCGCCGGACCTGCTCGCGGCGATGGCCGCGGTGCGGCGCCTCGCCTCGCTGGCGCGGGCCGCCCGGGAAGCGCGCAACCTGCCGGTGCGACAGCCGGTTGCCAAGATCCAGGTCGCGGTCCCGGCGGCGGTGAAGGGCCCGGTCTTGAGGGACCTGTTAGATATCTTGGCTGCGGAAGTGAACGCCAAGGACTATGAAGTCGTGCCCTCGGATCACGATCTCGTGACCCTGAAGGGCAAGGCGAACTTCCGGAGTCTGGGGAAACGCTACGGCAAGGAGACGCCCCAGGCGGCGGCCGCCGTGTCGGGGCTCACAGCGGAGCAGCTCCAGGCGCTGGAACATGGGGAGCCCGTCCGGCGGGGAGTCTGGGAGTTCCTTCCCGAGGACGTGACCGTCACCCGCGCCGTGGCGAGCGACTGGATCGTGCAGGCGGACGGCCCGTACGTGGTCGCGCTCGACCCGCGGCTCACGGCCGATCTGGTGCAGGAAGGCCTGGCGCGCGAGGTCGTGAACCGCGTCCAGCGCCTACGCAGGGAGGCGGGGTACGACTTCACGACCCGCATCGAGCTGAGCGTGGCAGGGGCGGAGGATGTGGTGTCCGCCGCCGCGGCGTTTCAGGGCTTCATCGAGGGGGAGACGCTGGCGCGGAAGACGGTGCTGGGCAGCATCCTCGAAGAGGCGGACGTAACCCGGGAAGTGGACATCGAAGGCCGTCGCGTGACGATCGCGCTCCGGCGCCATGATGGACGAAAGGGCGGGACCCGATAATGCCGACGAAATCGAAGACCAAGAAGGGCCTGAACAAGAAACAGCTCGGCCATCTCGAGAAGCGTTTGCTCGAGGAGCGCGCCCGGGTGATGAAGGAGCTCGGCTACTACGGCGAGTCCTTCAACTCGAGCCTCCAGGCCTCGGACGGCGATTTGTCGAGTTACTCGTTCCACATGGCCGATCAGGGAACCGATGCCATGGAGCGCGAGAAGGCCTTCCTCTTCGCGTCGCAGGAGGGACGTTACCTCTGGCACGTCAACCAAGCCCTGCGCCGGCTCTACCAGGCTCCGGAGAAGTTCGGAAGGTGCGAGCAGTGCGGCGAAGAGATCAGCTTCGAGCGACTGGACGCGCTGCCGCACGCGCGCCTGTGCATCAGGTGCAAGGCGAAAGAGGAAGATGGCAAACGGCGCTGATCGCCGGCTCTTCTGGGTGACGACCGCCGCCATCGTCGCGGCCGACGTCTCCAGCAAGCTCCTGGCCGAGTCGCTGCTCTCGCGCCACCTCCCGGTGGCGGTGCTCGGCGACTACGTGCAGCTGCGTCTCGTGTACAACCAATGCGCCGCCTTCGGCCTATGCCTGGGCGAGTACTCGCGCTGGATCTTCTTCGGCCTGGCGCTCGCCGCGCTGGCCGTGCTCGGCTCGATGGTGCGCTCCACGCGCTCCGGGGACCGCTTCCGCCTGGGCGCGCTCGCCCTCGTGTGCGCGGGCGCCGTGGGGAACGTGGTCGACCGGCTCCGCAGCTCGCTCGGCGTGGTGGATTTCGTGGACGTCGGCATCGGGCCGCTACGCTGGCCCACCTTCAACGTCGCCGACTCGGCCATCACGGTGGGCGCGATCGCCCTCGCCCTGTCGCTCTGGCTCGAAGGCCGGGCGCAGGAGCGCGCGAAGGAGGCTCGGGCGGCCGAGCCGTGAGCGCGGGCGGGCAGGGGACGGTGATCACGTTCTGCGTCGCCGTGCCCGAGACCGAGCGCCTCGATCGCTTCCTCGCCGAGCAGTTGTCCCTTTCCCGTACCGTCGCCGCCCGCCTCATCGCCGAGAAGCGCGTCTCCGCCGCCGGTCAGCCGCTCCGCGCCTCGGCCCAATTGTCCCGCGGTACGCTCGTCTCCGTGACCTTCCCCGCCGCAGCTGAGCCGCGCCGCTACGCGCCGGCGCAGCGCGATCTCGCCTTCGTGTTCGAGGACGAGCACATCGCAGTCCTCGACAAGCCCGCCGGCCTCGTCGTTCATCCGGGGCCAGGTCACTGGGACGACTCGCTCGTCAACGTGCTGGTCGGGCGGGGCACCAAGCTCTCCGAGGGCTCCACGACAGGGCGCCCCGGCATCGTGCACCGGCTGGATCGCGACACGTCCGGGCTACTCCTGATCGCGAAGACGGACCTCGCGCACCGGCGCCTGGCCCGCGCGATCGAACAGCGCCGCGTAGAGCGTGTGTACGCCGCGCTCGCGTGGGGGCATCTCGCCAACAGCCCGGTGACCATCGAGGCGCCGATCACGCGCCATCCCCGCGAGCGCCAGCGCATGACGGTGCTCGCCGGCGGCCGTCACGCGGTCACCCACGCCGCGGTGGTGGCGCGCTTCGCCCACGTCGATCTCCTGCGTCTGCGTCTCGGCACCGGGCGCACTCACCAGATTCGCGTCCACCTGGCGCACGTCGGTCACCCTGTGGTGGGCGACCGCGAGTACGCGTTCGGCGGCAGCCGGCGCGTGACGCCGTCACTGCGCGCGGCGGCGGAGCAGCTCGAAGCGCTCGCGCCACGGCAGCTGCTGCACGCGGCGGAGCTGCGCCTCGAGCATCCCGTCACCGGCGCGCCGCTCGCGCTGCACTCCGAGTGGCCTGCCGATTTGCTGCCGGCGCTCGCCGAAGCGGCAGGCGACGCAAACTTGCTTGCTGAACGCAACCCCTTGCAGTATCTTCGCTTCTTCGCACCGGATGAGTGACGGCGAGGCGGTCCGGCTCCTTATATTCCGAGTGGGCAACCTTGCCTGCGCGGCGGAGGCGGCGACGGTGCGCGAGATCCTGCCGCGGTTCGAACCGACCCGGATTCCCGGCGCGCCTGCGCAAGTGGCGGGACTGGTAAACGTCCGCGGCAGCCTGGTGACGGTGGTGGACGGGTGGCGGGCGCTGGGCCAGCCGGCCCCGACGGGCGGGCCGCGGGACGGCACCACGGTCCTGCTCGAGCTCGACGCCGGGCGCAAGGTCATCGGCTTCACGGTGGACGAAGTGATCGACCTCCTCTCGGTGGGCGGAGAGACGCTCGAGCGTCGGCAGGCGCTGCCCGGCATCGATCCCACGCTCGTGCGGGCCGTCGGCCGCCGCGCTGGGCAGCTCTTCGTGGTCCTCGATACCGACGCGCTGCTTACCCCCATTTTTGCTTCCTAGGGAGGGTGTGTGAGCCACACTGTCCTCGTCTGCGACGATGCCATCTTCATGCGGACGATGATCAGCGATATCCTCGCCCAGGCGGGGTTCGAGGTCGTGGGTGAGGCCGAGACCGGATCGCAGGCGGTGGAGCGGTACAAGCAGCTGAAGCCCGATCTCGTGACGATGGACATCGTGATGCCAGACATGGGCGGGATCGACGCGGTGCGCGAGATCGTCAAGCACGATCCGGACGCCAAGATCCTGATGTGCAGCGCGATGGGCCAACAGGCGCTGGTGGTGGAAGCGATCCAGGCGGGGGCCAAGGACTTCGTCGTCAAGCCGTTCCAGCCGTCCCGCGTGCTCGAGGCCGTGCAGCGGGTACTCGGGTAGCATGGACCTGTCGCAGTACGCCGAGCTGTTCCTGGCTGAAGCCCGGGAGCACTTAAGCGCCTGTAACCAGCTGTTGCTCGAGTGGGAGCGCAATCCCGCGGCGCGCGAGCCCGTGGGCGGCATCTTCCGCGCCGTGCACACGGTGAAGGGGATGGCCGCCACGATGGGCTACGTGCGCGTCGCGGACCTCGCCCATCGCGCGGAGAACCTGCTCGACTCCCTGCGGCGCGGCTCCGCTGCGGCGAGCGACGAGCTGTTGCAGCTCTTGTTCCGGACCGTGGACGCGCTCGAGCGGGCGGTCGAGCTGTCGGTGACGGGCCGCGAGCGCGAGCTCGACGTGGCGGCGCTCGCGGCGGAGCTCGACCGGGCCGGAGCGCGGGTGGCGCCTCCCCCCAGTCACGGCCGCGCCGTGCCCGCCGCGCCGCTCCCCCCGTCGCCGGCCGAGGTCCTCCCCCCGCCGGCGCCCGGCCGGCTGGTCCAGGTTGCGCTCCGGCCGGAGTCGCCGCTCAAGGGCGGACGCGCGCTCGTGGCGCTCCGTAAGGCCGAGGCGCTGGGGACCGTGCACGCCGTCTCGCCGCCCGTCGCGGCGTTCGAGGCCGAGGACTTCGACGGGCGGTTCGCGTTCCGGCTCGAATCGGACGCGGACGCGGCCGCGATCGCGGCGGCGATCAAGCGCGCCGGCGACGTGGACCAGGTCACTGTCGCCGAGGACGAGAGCGCGGCGCCGCGCATGGAGAGTACGGCGGTCGAAGGCGGCCGGACGCGCCATTTGCGTGTCGACCTGCGGCGGCTCGACGCCCTGATGGACCTGATCGGCGAGCTCGTGATCGCCCGCGGTCGCCTGAACGAGCTCGCCGCCCTGCGCCGGGATCCCGCCATCGACGATATCGCGATCCACGTATCGCGCCTCTCGACCGATCTCCAGGCCGAGATCATCCAGGCGCGGATGACTCCGGTCTGGCAGGTGTTCGACCGCTTCCCGCGGCTGGTGCGGGACAGCGCGCGCCAGCTCGGGAAGCAGGTGGCCCTCCGGGTGGAAGGGAAGGAGATCGAGCTCGACCGCGCCATCCTGGATGAGCTCGGCGATCCGCTCATGCACCTGCTGCGCAACGCCGTGAGCCACGGCATCGAGCCGCCGGCGGAGCGGCGCCGGGCCGGCAAGAAGCCGGAGGGCGAGATCGTCCTGTCCGCGGTGCGCGAGCGCTCGAGCGTGATGATCACGATCGCGGACGACGGCCGCGGGATCGACCGCGACCGGGTGCTCGAGCGCGCGAAGCGCGAGGGCTTGGTCGACGCGCACGCGGAGGCGCTCTCCGACGACCAGCTCCTGCGAGTGCTGGCGCGGCCGGGGTTCACGACCGCCGAAGCGGTGACGAGCGTGTCGGGCCGCGGCGTGGGGATCGACGTGGCCATGACGCGGCTGCGGGCGGTGGGAGGCACCCTCGAGGTGCGCTCCGAGCGGGGCAAGGGCACGAGCTTCCGGCTGCGCCTGCCGGTGACGCTCGCGATCGTGCGGGCGTTGATCGCACGCGTCGGCCACGAGCGGTACGCGCTGCCGCTGACCTACGTGTCGGAGACGGTGGAGCTCGGCGCCGCTCCGACGACCACCGTCGAGGGACGCGACGCGATCGTGTTGCGCGACCGCGTGGTGCCGCTGGTGCACCTGCGGCGGCTGCTCGCCGTGTCGGAGGACGCGGCTCCGCCGCGCTCGCCCATCATCGTGCTGGAGATGGGCGAGCGCCGCACCGGCCTCGTGGTGGATGGCATGCTGGGCCAGCAGGAGATCGTGGTCAAAGGCTTCGACGCGCCCCAGGGGACGCTGCCGCTGTTTAGCGGCGCGACCATCATGGGCGACGGGGTCCCCGCGTTGATCCTGGACGCCGGCGGGCTTCTCTAACCGCAGAGGGAGGGGGAGGCCAGATGCAGGACGTCCGAGACCTGAAGGCGCTGCAGATCGACGCCTTGCGTGAAGTGGCGAACATCGGCGCCGGCCACGCCGCCACCGCGCTGTCGCAGATGACGAACCGCCGCATCATGATCAGCGTCCCCCAGATCAACATCGCGCGGCTCGAAGAGGTCCCCGATCTGCTCGGCAGTCCGCAGGACGTGGTCGCCGCGGTGTTGATGCACATGCTCGGCGACCTCACCGGCCGCACCTTGCTCCTGTTTCCCGAGGCCGTCGGCCGGCGGCTGTGCGACATGCTGCTGCGGCGCCCGCTCGGTACGACGAGCGCGTACGACACGCTCGAGCAGTCGTGCATCAAGGAGGCCGGCAACATCCTGTCGGGTGCCTACATGAACGCGCTCTCCGACTTCATGGGGATGCTGCTTCTCCCGTCGGTGCCGAGCCTCGTCGTCGACCTGTCGGCGGCAGTCCTGACGACCGCTTACCTCAATTTTGGGCACGAGCGCGACTTCGTCTTCTGCGTCGAGACCGAGTTTCACATCGACGCGGAGGAGGAGCTCCACGGCCACTTCCTGCTCCTCCCCGACCTGGCGTCCCTCAAGGCGATCTTTGACGCCATCCGCTTGACCTGAGCCGTGACGGCGCCGGCGCTCTCCGAACGCGACCTCGCCGCGCTCCGATCCTTCGCCCGCCGGATCGACCCCTCCGACGCCGGCGCGCACAACAACCTCGGCGTCCTGTACTACCGCAAAGGCCTGGTCGCGGAAGCGATCGCCGAGTTCACGCGCGCGCTCGAGCTCGATCCCAAGATGCAGGTCGCCCAGCGCAACCTCGAGATCGCCCACCACGACACTGGCTATTACGACGGGCGCGTTGCGGAATTGCAGGAACGGCTGCGGCAGGCGCCCGACGACCGCGACACGCGCTGGGAGCTGGGCCGGGCGTACGCCATCCTGGGGCGGCACGAGGAGGCGGCGGCCGAGTTCGAGGAGCTGCTCGCGCGGCGGCCCGACGACGTGGCGGCGATCATCCAGCTCGGGCTCGCCGAGAAGAGCCGCGGGCGTGTGGAGCTCGCCACCGATTGGTTCGTACGCGCCTGCGAGCTCGAGTCCACGAGCAGCGTGGTGCAGTTCTATCTGGGTGAGGCCTACTACAGTCGCGGCCTCAACGCGGACGCCCTGGCTGCGCTCGAGCGCGCGGTGGCCCTGAATCCCGACAACGCCAACGCGCACTACCTCATGGCTTTCGTGCTGGGCGACCTGGGTCCGAGCGGAAGGCCCGCGAGCTGCGGCAGCGCCAGGCGCCCGAGCCGACGATCGTCGAGGGCAACGCGCTGGCGCACTACAACCTTGGGCTCGCCTTCCGCCAGAAGGGCTACTACAACGAGGCGCTGCGCGAGTACCGGTTGGGGCTGGAGCGGGGCGAGGACCGCCGCCTCACGCTCCAGGCGATGGCGGAGGTGCATCTCTTGAAGCGCGGCTTCGTCGCCGCGCTGGAGTTGTACGAGGCCCTGCTGCGCGAGGTCCCGGACTCCCCCAAGTTGTGGAACGAGCGGGGGGTGGTGCTGCACCAGTCGGGCCAGAAGGCGGAGGCGCTCGCGTCCTATCGCCAGGCGGCGGAGGTGGATCCCAAGTACGCGCTCGCCTGGAACAACCTCGGCGTGCTGCTCGCGCACCAGGGCGACACGGAGGAGGCGATCGAGGGGTTCCGCACCGCGTTGCAGCTCCAGGGGACGTTCGCCCCGGCGCGCCTCAACCTCGCCCTGCTGCTGTTTCAGCTGCGGCGCTTCCAGCTGTCGCTCGAGGCCTACCGGCAGGTGCTCGCTGCCGAGCCCGCGTCGGCGGCAGCATGGAACGGCGTCGGCCTCGTGCTGATCGAGCTCAAGCGCTTCACCGACGCGCGCAACGCCTTCGTGCGCGCCGTGGAATCCGACCCCGAGCATGCGGGCGCGCACTACAACCTGAGCTTCACGCTCTCGAACCTGGGCGACTTCGACGGCGCGCTGCGCGCGACCAAGCGGGCGCTCGAGCTCGATCCCTACTACGTGGCCCAGAAGTTCGCCCTCACGATCGACCTCCAATTCGAGAAGGCAACCATCGGCGTGGCGCCCGAGATCTCGGCCGACGTCGCCGCGGAGACGATCGGCGAGGACTTCTCGTTCGACCAGCGGCTGCTGGACAACATCTTCCGCGAGCTCGCCCCGACCCCCTCCGCCGCTCGGGAGGCGGCTCGCCTCGCGCGCGAAGATCCCCTGGCCCCCGCCCGCGATTACGTGAGCAAGGGGATGATGGAGCTGGCTGCCTCGGAAGCGGCGCGCGCGGTGCAACGCGGCGCCGACAAGGCGGACGCCGCCGTGCTGTTGGGCGACATCTTCGCCCGGCGCGGCCTGCACGGCGAGGCCCTCGAGCGCTTCCGTGAAGCGCGAGCTGCGAACGCCGGCCGACCGGACGCGCTGCTGGGGGAGATCAAGGCGCTATTCGGGCTCGGCCGGATGGAGGAGGCGGGCGGGCTCGCCGAACAGCTGCTCGCGCTGACGCCCGACGACGTTGAGGCGCTGGTCGCAGTGGCGCGCGGCCGCGCCGCGGCGGGCGACGCCGCTGGGGCGCTCACCGCGCTGGGGCAGGCCCAGACTCGCGCTCCCGAGCGCGCCGACCTCCGCAAGCTCCAGGGCGACGTCGCGCTCAAAGTCGGGGACCGCTCGGGTGCGCTCGCGGCCTACCGCGCCTCCGTAGAGCTCGATCCGGGCTACGTGCAGGTGTGGCTCGACCTCGGCCGGGTGCACGAAGAGAAAGAGGAGTGGGACGCCGCCGAGCAGGCGTATGAGCGCGCGCTCGAAGCCCTTCCCACGTTCTACGAGGCCGCCCTGGCGCTCGCGAACTTGCTGCGCTCGAGCGGCCGCTTGCGGCAGGCGATCACCCGCCTCGCGACGATGCTCGAGCAGGATCCCTACGACCTCAAGGCGCTGTTGCTCCTCGGGCGCGCGCTGCTCGACGACAAGCGCGACGAGGCGGCGCTCGAGGCGTTCCGCCGGGTCCTCAAATTCGACCCCGAACAGGTCGAGGCGCTGTTCCAGCTCGGCGTCGCCCTCGCCCGCCTGCACCGCTATGGCGAGGCGGTGGAGGCGTGGGAGCGGGTGACGCGGGTGGACCCGGCCGGGCAGTTCGCGCAAAGCGCGCGCATGCATGCCCGCACCGCGCTCGACCTGCGGCACATCTTCGACTCGGACGCGGCCTGAGCGATGGCGATCGAAGGCCCGCTGCGCGAGCTCGGCATCCACGATGTCTTCCAGCTTCTCGACCTGAGCCGGAAGACGGGCGTGCTGCGCGTCACGTCGGAGCTGCGGCACAACGCCGGGACGATCTACTTCCAGGACGGCACGATCATTTTCGCCGAGATCAAGAGCAACCCGCATCCGCTCGGGGCGCTGCTGCTGCGGACCGGAAAGATCACCGAGGCCGACCTGGAGCGGGCGCGCGACATGCAGACGCGCCAGAACGACCCACGCCGGCTGGGACAGATCCTGGTCGCGATGGGCGTCCTGTCGCCGCGGGAAGTGGAGCGTCAGGTGCGCTTCCAGATCGAGGAGGTCGTCTTCGAGGTGATGAGCTGGCGGGAAGGGTTCTTCTCGTTCAGCGAGGAGCCCGTGACCGGCGTGCCGGCGGAGACCGCGGTGCGGATCTCCACCGAAGCGCTCCTGATGGAGGGCGCGCGCCGCATCGACGAGTGGTCCCGGATCGAGAAACACGTCCCCCACCTGGGCGTCGTGCCGCAGCTCGCCCCCGCTCCAGAGCGCGGCGAAGGCGCGCTCGACCTGCTGCCTCCCGAATGGGAGGTGCTCGCCCTGATCGACGGCGCGCGGGACGTGCGCGCCGTCGCGCAGGAGCTCGGGCGCTCGGACTTCGAGGTCGCGAAGACGCTCTTCGGGTTGGAGAGCGCGGGCGTGGTGGTGCTGGTGGACCCGGGCACCCGGCGCGAGCGGGTCACGACGGCGGCGGAGCTCGCGGAGCTCGCCGGCCGGGCCGAGGACGCGCTCGCCCGCCGCGACCTGGAGCAGGCGCGCGCCACGGCGGAGCAGGCGGTCGCGCTCTATCCCCACGATGCGACGGTGCATCTGCTGCTCGGCCGGATCCACCTCGCGGCGATGCGGCCGCCGGAGGCGGTGGAGGAGCTGCGGCGCGCGCTGCGGCTCGACCCGCTGCTCGCGGCGGCGCAGCGGATGCTCGGCCACGCGCTCGCGGCGGCCGGACGCTTCGGTGAAGCCGTGGAGCAGTGGGAGCAGTGGGAGCGGCTCGCGTCGCGCTCGGACCAAGAGTCCGCGCGGCTCGAGGAGGTGCAGCGCGCCAAGGCCGCGGCCCAGACACTCGCCAAGGCGGCGACGGGGAGCCATGGCTGACGACGTAAAGGCGCTCTC
>WNGN01007238.1_pt1 | contig 10811 bp, 8 predicted proteins | sample 5400561 | NCBI WGS metagenome assembly WNGN01 (sample SAMN13153379, study PRJNA577476) | soil metagenome | isolation source: 115 cm soil or saprolite under Garry oak tree replicate 2 | place: USA:California | collected 2016-06-15 | reverse complement strand
ATGCCCCCTCCAACGACGACGATGTCCCCCGACCTCCGCTTCCTCAGCAGGCGGACGACCTCGGGAAACAACGTCATGTGGGCGCCGCTCAGGGAGGACAAGCCGATCGCGTCGACGTCCTCCTGGATCGCGGCCTCGACGATGTCCTCGGGCGTCTGCCGAAGGCCCGTGTAGATCACCTCCATGCCCGCGTCCCGTAACGCCCGGGCGACGACCTTCGCCCCGCGGTCGTGTCCATCGAGGCCCGGTTTCGCGATCAGGACGCGGATCTTCTTCCCGATCGGACCACCTCAATAGAGGAGCGGCTCCTCCCAGACGCCGAAGACCTCTCGCATCACGTCGCAGATCTCGCCGAGGGTCGCCTTCGCCCGCACCGCTTCGAGGATGAACGGCATCGTGTTGTCGTCGGCCCCGCAGGCTTTGCCGAGTCGGTCGAGGGCCCGGGCGTGCTTCTTCGCGTCCCTCGTCCGGCGAAGCCTCCGGAGTCGGTCGACCTGAGCCTTGAACGCGGCTTCCGTCACCCGGAGCGGCTCGACGTCGGTCTGCTCGTCGACGACGTAATCGTTCACCCCGACAATCGTGCGCTCCTTGTCCTCCACCTCCCGCTGGTATCGATACGCGGAGTTCGCAATCTCCTGCTGGAAGAATCCCTTCCGGATCGCCGGGATGACGCCGCCGAGATCCTGGATCCGGTCGAAATACCGGTAGGCGTCCGCCTCGAGTTCGTCCGTCAGCGCCTCGAGGAAGTACGACCCGCCGAACGGATCGACCGTGTTCGCCACGCCGCTCTCGTGGGCCAGGATCTGTTGCGTCCGCAAGGCAATCCGCGCGGCCTTCTCGTTCGGGACCTGATACGCCTCATCGTACGCGTTCGTGTGGAGCGACTGGGTTCCGCCGAGGACCGCCGCGAGCGCCTGAATCGTCGTGCGGACGATGTTAATCTCTGGCTGCTGGGCCGTGAGGCTCACGCCGGCCGTCTGGGTGTGGAACCGCAACAGCCACGACCGTGGGCTCTTGGCGCCGAAGGTGTCTCGCATCTCGCGGGCCCAGATGCGGCGAGCCGCGCGGTATTTGGCGAGCTCTTCGAACAGGTCGTTGTGCGCGTTGAAGAAGAACGACAGCCGGGGCGCGAACTCGTCGACCTTCAGGCCGCGGTCGATCCCCCAGCGGACATATTCCATGCCGTTCGTCAGGGTGAAGGCGAGTTCCTGGGCGGCCGTCGCCCCCGCCTCGCGGATGTGGTACCCGCTGATCGAGATCGTGTTCCATCCGGGCACCTGCTTCGAGCCGAACTCGAAGGTGTCCACGACGAGCCGCATCGACGGTTCCGGCGGATAGATCCATTCTTTCTGGGCCTGGTACTCTTTCAAGATGTCGTTCTGGATCGTGCCGCGGAGTTTCGTCCAGGGCACGCCGCGGTCCTCCGCCATGACGAGATACATCGCCCAAATCACGGAAGCGGGACTGTTGATCGTCATCGACGTGCTCACGCTGGCGACGTCGATCCCGCGGAACAGGATCTTCATGTCCTCCAACGACGAGACCGCGACGCCGCACGTCCCGAATTCGCCTTTCGCCTCGGGCTCGTCCGTGTCGTAGCCGTACAGGGTCGGCATGTCGAAGGCGACGCTGAGGCCCGTCTCCCCGTGCGAGATCAGATACTTGAACCGCCGGTTCGTGTCCTCGGCGCTGCCGTAGCCGGCAAACATGCGCATCGTCCAGAGACGGCCGCGGTACATCGTCGGGTGGATCCCGCGGGTGAAGGGAAATTCGCCCGGGGTCCCCAGGGCCTTTTCCGTCTTCCCGGCGAGATCGAGGGGCGTGTACAGGCGCTTCACCGGTCGGCTCGAGGTCGTCACGAACTCTTTGCGCCGCTCCGGGTGGGACGCGAGCGCATCCCGCAGGGTGGTCTCCTCCCACCGCTTCCATTCCTTCTCGAGGACCTTGCGTTCGTCCTCGTCCCGCATGAGCGCCTCGCGTAGTTTCAAAGGCCCGTGCCTATAAGATGCTTGCGCCGGTCACTCGGACGAGCTTGACTCGACGATCGTTTTCGCGAGTCCTTGGAAGGCCTGCTCGACGTTCTCGCCGGTCTTCGCCGAGGTGTAGAGGACCGGACACTCGTACGACGCGAGGACGGTCGACGCGTCTTCGGAGTTGACCTCGCGGCGATGGGCGAGATCCGTCTTGTTGCCGAGGGCGTACACGGGGACCGGTCCGACCGAATCTCGGACTCCGTCAATCCACTTCGTCAGGTCGCGGAGCGACTGGGCGCGGGTCATGTCGAACACTGCGAGGACGCCCTTCGCCCCGTGGAAGTACGCCTCTTTGAAGAGCTGCAGGAAGGTCCGCTTCCCCATGATGTCGAGGATCATCATGTCGACCTGGACGGGTCGGCCTAGCGCGGTGCCCAAGGCCACCGTCTTCTTCGACACGACCGCCCCCAGGGTCCGGATATACGACTCATCGAACGCGCCCGACACGAAGCGGTGGATGAGGCTCGTCTTGCCGACGCCCTCCTCGCCGACGAGGCAGATCTTGAATTTGAAGGTCTTCGACTCTGGGTCCATCGAGGGCCGGCGAAGCATGGTGGGCCGCGATACTCGGCCGGGGGGTTATCAAGCCGTCGGCCCGATTTTCAGAATCGGGAACGGACCCGCTCGAATCCCTCGATGTCCCTGTGCGCGCATCGCGGGGCTTCAGCTTCGCGCGGACGGCCATTCCCGCCCGGGCTTGCTTCGGCGTCACCAGGAGGCGGTGAACCAAGCCGCCGCGAATTCCCTCGAACGTCACGAACGCCCAGACCTGCGGATTCGATAGCTTTGTGCCGGTCCGGTCAACGTGGGCCAGGGTGACGGCGGCAACCCGCCCGGCCGGCGGCACGTCCACGTATTCCGTGAGTTCCGCGAAGCAATCCTCGCAGAACATGCGCGGCGGGAGATAGTCGAGCTTGCAAGCGGGACACCGGGAGGCCAACATCCGACCGTCGTCGCGCAACGCGACGAAAAACCGTTCCCCTGCGACGCCCGAGGTGTAGATGTAGTCCGCCTCGACGTTCCCCTCCCAATGGCGGAACTTCCTCGCGTCGGTCGTCCGATCGAGGAACGTCAACGATCTCCCTCCCGCAGAGGCCGAAAGTAGCGGACGTCGAGGACGCTCCCGCGGCGCTCCGCGGCCGGCTTCCACTCCTCGAGATACGAAACGGAAAATGTTTCGATCGTCCCCGTATCGTGAATGTAGATCCACTCGTCCGTCGGCCGGAAGCACTCTTCACAGAACATGCGCGGAGGAAACAGGATTCGCTCGCACTTGTGGCACGTTCGGGCGATGAAGCGACCGTTCTGGAGCTCTTGGAGGAACCGCGACATCGCTTCGCCTGCGGACCAGGCGTACTTCGCATCCGGATGAAATCGAGTCTGTGTGACCTTGCCCTCATACAGGTCGGCGGCGCGGAGCTCGATCCCCGGCCAGCGTGAGATTCGCGCGGTCATGCGCTCATCACCACCACGGAGCCGTATTGCATCAGGTCCCCCCAGGCTTGGGAAACCCCGGTGTGCACCTCATGCGGGATCTGTCGCTTGCCCGCTTGGCCGGTGAGCTGCCAGAACAGTTCGCCAATCTTCATGCCCATCGTCGCGGCGATCGGATTGCCGACGCCCAGGAGGCCGCCGGAGGGACAGACGGGCATCTTCCCGTCCCGTTCCGTGACGCCTTCCCGCGTCAGGACCGGCGCCTCGCCTTTGTCCGCGAGGAGCAGGCCTTCGAGGTGATGGAGCTCTTTGTAGTCGAACGGGTCGTACGGCTCGGCGAAGTCGATCTGACGGCGCGGGTCGTCGATCTTCGCCATCTTGTACGCGTGCTTCGCGGCGCGGGCGACGTACTCCGGGAAGACCAGGTCCCGGTCCGTCCACATCGTCGAATCGATGCACCAGCCGACGCCGGACACCCACGCCCGATCTTTGATCCGCCGCTTCCGGATGAAATCCTCCGACGCGAGGACGACCGCGGAGGCGCCGTCGCTCGGCGGACTGATGTCGAGTCGCTGGACGGGCCACGCCATGACCTCGCTGTTCAGGACATCGTCCACGGTGATGTTCGGGTCCGCGAGCTGGGCGCACGGGTGGCCGACCGCGTTCCGCTTGTTCTTGACCGCGACCCGGGCGATGTCCTCTTTCTTGACGCCGTACACGGACATGTACCGGTTCATCTCCATCGCGAAGATCCACACGAGGTTCGGCTTGAGGGGGCGATCGAGGATCGGATCCCAGATGTTCGCGAAGACGCTCTGCGGATGCGGCTGGCACGACGACATCTTTTCCTCGTTGACGACGAGCGCGACGTCCGCCAGGCCGGATGCGACGTGCCACCAGCCGGCGATCGTGCTGAAGACGCCGGTGCCTCCGCCGGTGAAGACGCGGGTGTACGGCTTCCGGAATCCCGCGGAACCATCGAGCAGATACTCGCCTTTCATCGCGACACCGTCGAACGCGTCCGGTGCGGTCCCGCATACGACCATGTCGACATCGGCGCGCGTGATCCCTGCCGAATCGAGGGCCATCTTCGTGGCCTCGAAACACAGTTCCTTCCCGGTCTCTTGGAGCCGGCGGCGGAACAGGGTCATGCCGGCCCCGATGACGCCAACCTTGGTCACGCGCCCACCCCCAGGACGGCCACGGCGCCGGTCGCACTCGGGATGAAACGCCACGACTGCGCGACGCCCATGCGGACGTCGTCGAGCTGCCGCACCCCGGCGTCGCCGCGGAGCTGGAGGGCGACCTCGGCGGCCCGGTGGAGTCCGGTCGCCTCGAATACGTTTCCGCATCCGAGCGACCCGCCCGAGACATTCACGGGCAAGCGGCCGTCCGCCGCGTACTCGCCGCGGACGACCTTCGTCCCCGCCTCGCCTCTTTTTGCGAGCCCGATGGATTCGAGATGCTGCAGCTCCTTGTACGAGAAGCGGTCGTCGACCTCCGCAACGTCGATCTCCGTGACGGGTCGTCGGACCTTCGCCAAGCCATACGCCATGTCGGCAGCGAGGCGGGCGTACGCTGCCCCGGACCAGTCTCGCGTCTCCAGACTCGGGGAGTCACTGGCCCACCCGATGCCGCGGATCCAGACGGGGTTCGCGTGCAGCTTCCTCGCCGCGCGTTCCGCCGCAAGGACGAGGACAACGCAACCGTCCGCGGGATTCGAAATGTCGAGTGCGTGCAGCGGCGCAAATCGCTCCTCAGACCGAATCGCCTGGTCGACGTCCACCGCGGCGCCGTACGCGGCCAACGGGTTCCGCAGGCCGTTCCCACGGTTCTTCGCGACCACCGCCGCGAGAGCCTTCGGCGAGGTTCGCGTGGCCCGAAGGTATGCGTCCGCCTCGAGGCCCGCGACGACGAATGGATGCGCCCCGAGCGGCTTGTTCCAAATCGGATCGAGCGCGTGTTCGATGACGCCGTCGAGAGTCACGATGTCCGATGCCTTGCTATGCGCCTCGACGACCGCGACATCGATGAGCCCGGTCTGAATCTGCATCCAAGCGTTCGCGAGGCCCTGCAGTCCGTCCCCGCTGACGGTGCACGTCGGCCGGAGCGCGGCCCCGAGCTGGTCCGGGACGAACTCGTCGAAGATCCCGAAGCCTTCGTAGTAATCTTCGGCACAGGTGATGAACGAGTCCACGTCCTCGCGCGGGTTGATCTCCGCGTCCGCATAGGCGCGCGACGCGGCTTCGAACATCAGTTCCTTCCAATTGTATTCCGGCGTCGAGGGCCGGAACGCGGTCATCCCGATTCCGATGATGCCGACTCGCATGTCCTCCCTTCCGGCGGCTGCTCCCGACGCGGGAAGACCGGGACCGCTCAAAAGACTGTCGCAGGCGGAAGGCCTTAAGGTCGGCCACGTCGTTCGTTGCGTTTGGAAGCGGGTTCCGATTGCCGCTGTACTACTTCGATGTCGAGACGACGGGAGACGATCCGCAGCAGGATCGAATCGTGACGGCCCAGTATCAGGCCCTCGCCGACGACCTGACGCCAACCGGTTTGTTCCAGGTGATCGCCGAGTGGGAGTGGGGAGAGAAACAGGTGATCCAGACGGTCCTCGAGAAGGGAGTCCTCGAGCCGACGTGGGACTTCGTCCCCGTCGGGAATCGCCTCCGGTTCGACCTGACGTTCCTCATCGAGCGGGCGACGAGGTGGAAACTCATCGACTGGGACATGGCGAAGCTGAAGTACTACTGGTTCACGAAACCGTACCTGGACCTCGCGCCCGTCCTGGTGATGCTGAATCGCGGGACGTTCTCCGGATCGAGCCTTCACACCTTCGCGGACAAGGAGAGCGGAGCCCGCGTTCCGAAGATGTACCGCCAAGGCCTGTTCCCGGAGATCATCGACTATGTGACGCGGGAGCGGGACGCCGCGATGGACCTACTGAAAGAGAGCCGCGAGGTCATCGGCGACCTGGGAGACCGCCGCCGACGACCGTCCGGGAAAGGCGAAGGGAAGCCCTAAGAGGGCGTCCGCGCTTTTCGCCCCCCGAGGCTTGACATGGATTTCGACCTCTCGCCGGAACACGAGATGATTCGTCAGACCGCGCGGGACTTCGCGGAGAAGGAAATCCGCCCGGTCGCCGCGCACGTCGACAAGACAGGGGAATTCCCAAAAGCCACGATTGCGAAGATGGCCGGGCTCGGATTCATGGGGATGACGATCCCCGAGGAATACGACGGTGCGGGCCTCGATGCGGTGGCCCTGGCGATCACCGTCGAGGAGGTGGCCCGCGTGTGCGGATCGCACGCCCTCATCATGGCGGCGCACAACTCCCTCTGCACGGGAACCATTTGGCTGGCGGGAAACGAGGACCAGCGTCGCAGGTACATCCCGGACCTCGCGAGCGGCCGGAAACTCGGGGCATGGGCCCTGACGGAACCGAAGAGCGGCTCCGATGCGGCGGCGATGCAGACGACCGCGAAGCGCGCGAAAGACGGGTGGGTTCTCAATGGCACGAAGAACCTGTGCACGAACGCTCCCGTCGCGGGGACGTTCGTCATCCACGCTGTGACCGACGCGACGAAAGGGAACCGCGGAATCAGTGCGTTCATCGTCGAGCGCGGAAATCCCGGGCTCTCGATCGGGCGGGTCGAGGAAAAACTCGGAGTCCGTGGGAGCCCGACTTCCCAAGTCATCCTGACGGACTGTCACGTCCCTTCGACGGCACTGCTCGGGAAGGAAAACGACGGGTTCCCGAACGCGTTGAAGATCCTGGACGGAGGAAGGATCGGAATCGGCGCGATGGCCGTCGGGATCGCCCAAGGCGCGTTCGAGGAGTCGGTCAAGTACGCGAAAGAGCGGGTCCAGTTTGCGAAGCCAATCGCGGAACACCAGGCGATTCAGTTCATGGTCGCGGACATGGCCACGCGCATCGACGCGGCTCGCGCCCTCGTCCGTCGCGCCGCTTGGCTCAAGGATCGCGGGATGCCCTTCACCAAAGAGGCCGCGATGGGGAAGCTGTACGCGAGCGAGATGTCATCTTTCGTGACAAACAAGGCGGTTCAGATTCACGGAGGATATGGATACATCACGGACTACCCGGTCGAGCGGATGCTTCGGGACGCCAAGCTCACCGAGATCGGGGAAGGCACGAGCGAAATCCAGCGAATCGTGATCGCGCGGGAACTGAGCCGTTCCTCGTGACGTTCATCGCGGCGGAGGCCCGGGCGAGGGAGGCGTCACGACGGGTGCGGGCGTGCCGCAGAACGGGCAAAACGCGTACCCGAACGGGGACATTCGGCCGCACGAGAGGCAGACGCGGTATCCGGGCGGACCGACCATCGGGGGCATGCCAAGTCCGGGGCGCCATGCGATCGCGATCGCCCCGCCCACGATTCCGAGGACCGTCCCGACGACGCCGAGGCCCAACCCCCCAAATCCCGAGAACACGCTCGTGAAACTCGCCGCCGAGAACACGAGGATCGTGACGCCCCACGCGACATGAAGCTCCGGGCGCATGTACAGCATCACGCTCATTGCGAACACCAGGATGCCGAGCGCAACCGAGATGCCCGCGAAAATCCCGGTGATGTCGCTGGCATACGGAAACGTGGTTCGGGAGTAGAGCACGAAACCGAGGATCGTCCCGATGACGACAAACACGCTGCCGAGCAACGACAAGATGAAAGCGGTAAGAGGTCGCTCTTCCAAGCAGATGCCTCCATGCGCGCATCAGCCCGCGCGTACTTAATCGCGTCGTACATATTCGGAAAACGCCGAATGCGGAATCCGGTCGCCAGCACTGCCGAGAACCTTTAAGGGTCGCCGTTCGTTCGGAGGCCGAATGCCTGAGAGTGAATACGAGGTTGAGCTCTTTCGGAAGCAAGGATTCACCCGCCAGACATGCGCCAAATGCGCGACGCCCTTCTGGTCGCTCGGGACCCACGAGACCTGCGGGGAGGCGCCCTGTCAGGAGTACGACTTCATTGGCGCATCGCCGTTCAAGAAGAAGCTCACCTACCGCGCGATGCGCGAGGATTTCCTCTCGTACCTCGAGCAAAACGGCCATGCTCGGGTGAAGCGCTACCCGATCGTCGCGCGCTGGCGGGATGACGTTTTCTTCGTCCAGGCCAGCGTGTATCCGTTCCAGCCCTGGGTCATCAGCGGCGAGGCGAGCCCGCCCGCGAACCCGTTGGCGATCAGCCAACCGTGCGTGCGATTCTTGGACATCGATAACGTCGGGAAGACCGGGCAGCATTTCACGATGTTCGAGATGATGGCCCATCACGCGTTCAACTTCCCGAAGAAGTTCATCTACTTCAAGGACCGGACGGTCGAGATCTGTCACCTCTTCCTGACGGAGCGCCTCGGCGTCGACCCGACCCTCGTCCGCTACAAAGAGTCCTGGTGGGAAGGAGGCGGAAACAGCGGGCCGTGCTTCGAGGTCGTCTTCGGCGGCGCCGAAGCCGCGACCCTCGTCTTCATGATGAACCGGGAGGTGAACGGCCACCGGATCCCGATGGATACGCAAGTCGTCGACACGGGATACGGGCTCGAACGGCTGACGTGGCTCTCGCAGGCGACGACCTCCGCGTACGAAGCCGTCTTCGGCGAGGCGCTCGCGTACCTGAAGCGGGCGACCGGCGCCAAGCGCGTGGACGACCGGGTCCTTCGGGAGTATTCGAAAGTCGCGGGCTTGCTGAAGGTCGAGAGCCTCGCGGACATCCGAGAGATACGACAACGGACCGCGGAGCGCGTCGGAATCTCGGTCGACGAACTCGTTGCGCAGGTCTCCCCCCTGGAGGCCCTATACACAGTCTGCGACCATTCGCGAGCCCTGATCTTCCTCCTCGGGGACGGCGTCGTCCCGTCGAACAGCCGGGAGGGCTATTTCGCGCGCCTCCTCGTTCGGCGAGGACTCCGGGCCTTGAAGGATCTCAACATCACGTACAGCCTCGCGGACACCGTGTCGTTCATGATCGATCAGATCCGGGAGGACTATCCGGAATTCTTCTTCAACAAAGGGGACATCCTGAAGCTGCTGAAGGTCGAAGAGGCCCGGTACAAGGAGACGCTCGAGAAGGGGCGGGCCACGGTCGCGAAGATTGCGGCCGACTTGACGGCCGCGGGCAAGGGCTTCGACCTCGAGACGCTTCTCGAGTTATACGACAGCCACGGGCTCAATCCGGATGTCGTCCAAGAGTTCACGAACTTGCCAATCGAAATCCCGGATGACTTTTACGCGCGCGTTGCGGCGCGACATGAACGCCCCGTGGCCGAGCCTGCGAAACGAATCGCCATTTCGAAGGAGCTCCCGCCGACGAAGCTTCGCGTGTACGAAGACCGGCGCAGGCGTTCCTTCCGAGCGAAAGTCCTTGCCGTGGAAGGCGAGGCCGTCGTACTGGACCAGACCTTCTTCTACCCGGAAGGTGGCGGTCAGGAAGCCGACCACGGGACGATCGACGAATTCGAAGTCTACGATGTCCAACGGACCGGACCGACCGTCCTGCATTTTGTCCGCGGGGACGCGAGTCGCCTCAAGGGCAAGCGAGTGGCCTGCGCGATCGACGCGAACCGCCGCGAGGCGTTGATGCGGAACCACACCGCCACGCACATCGTCCTCGGCGCGGCTCGCAAGGTCCTCGGGAACCACGTGTGGCAAGCGGGCGCACACAAGGCGGTCGACATGGCCCGACTCGACATCACGCACTTCGATGCCCTGACGGATGCGGAGCTCGCGAAGATCGAGGAAGTGGCGAACGATCAGGTTTTGGCGTCCCGACAGGTCCGCGTGAAGTTCCTGGCCCGCGATCTCGCGGAGCGGAAGTTCGGCTTCCGACTCTACCAAGGGGGCTCCGTGCCGGGCGGGGAGCTGCGCGTCGTGGAGATTCCGAAGTGGGACGCGGAGGCGTGTGGCGGGACACATGTCGCTCGAACGAGCGATGTCGCGCTCATCAAGATCCTCCGGTCCACGCGCATCCAAGACGGGGTCGTGCGTCTCGAATACACCGCGGGGAAGGGGGCGTTCGATGCGGTCCAGAAACAGTCCGACGAAGTCAAGCGCGCGGCGGAAGTCTTCGGAGTTCCCGCGGACCAACTCGTCCCAACCGCGGAGCGGATCGTCGCCGAATGGAAGGATCTCCGGAAGCTTTCTCAGCGCGCCACCGACGAGCAGGCGGCGGCGAAGGCCCGAGAGGCCGTCCAGACGACGCGCGCCGCTTGGCCTCTCGTGAAGCAAGAGGTGGGGGAAGGCGTCGGCTTCATGATGTCCATGTCGAAGGCAATCGCTTCCGAGGCTCGGGCGACCGCGATCCTCTGGGCCAAGGCGCCGAATGACGTCCG
>WNGN01004624.1_pt1 | contig 10812 bp, 11 predicted proteins | sample 5400561 | NCBI WGS metagenome assembly WNGN01 (sample SAMN13153379, study PRJNA577476) | soil metagenome | isolation source: 115 cm soil or saprolite under Garry oak tree replicate 2 | place: USA:California | collected 2016-06-15 | reverse complement strand
GCCTCGAAGTTGTAGGCGTCGGTCTCGATCTCCGGCCCCTCGGCCACCGAGAAGCCGAGGCCGGTGAAGATCGTGACGATCTCGTCGCGCACGCGCGAGAGCGGGTGCACGACGCCGCGCGCCGGGCGGCGGCCGGGCAGGGTGAGATCGGGACGCTCGCGCTCGCGCTGACGCCGGCGCTCGGCCGCGCGCGTCGCCTCGAGGCGGGCGTCCAGCAGCGCCTCCAGCTCGCGCTTGGCCTCGTTGGCGGCGGCGCCCACCTGGGGGCGCTCCTCCGGGGACAGCGCGCCGAGGGACTTGAGGATCTGCGTGAGGTCGCCCGAGCGCCCGAGGTACTTGACCCGGATCCCCTCGAGCTCGGCCGACGAGGCGGCGCGGTCGATGGCAGCGCGCGCCTCGCCCGCCACGGCCTCGACGCGCGGGTGGCTCACGCCGCCCTCAGCGCGCCTGGGCCTTCGCGGTCTCGGTGAGCTTGGCGAACGCGCCGGGATCGCTGACGGCGAGCTCGGCGAGGACCTTGCGGTCCAGCAGCACGCCCGCCTTCTTCAGGGCGGCCATGAAGCGCGAGTAGGACAGCCCGGCCTCGCGGCACGCCGCGTTGATGCGCACGATCCAGAGCGCGCGCGCCGTGCGCTTCTTCTGCTTGCGGTGCCGGTAGGCGAACGCGCCCGCGCGCAGGACCGTCTCGGCCGCCGTGCGGTACAGCTTGCGCCGGCCGCCGACGTAGCCCTTCGCCTGCTTGAGGATCTTCTTGCGCCGCCGGCGCGTCTTCGCTCCACCCTTCGCCCGTGGCATCTGCCCGCTCCTCTTCTTCGTTTATAGGTAGGGAACCAGAACTTTGAGCCGCGCCGCGTCGGCGTGGTCGATCATCTTGGCCTTGCGCAGCCGGCGGCGCCGCTTGGGCGACTTGCCCTCGAGCTTGTGCTGCTTCCAACCCCCGGCCCGCATCAGCTTGCCCGACGCCGTCCGCTTCAGCCGCTTGCGCGCTCCGCGCTTCGTCTTCATCTTCGGCATGTCGCTCGACTCCTGTTCATTTGTTCATTTATAGGCTCGTCTCGGACGGTGGGGCCCCAGCCCCACGACGTCCTGCGACTCGCACTTCAATGCTGAGCCTTGGGGCTCAGCATGATATGCAGCATCCGTCCTTCCATGCGCGGGTTGTTCTCGGTCACCGCGATGTCCTGCACCGCCTCCACCATCTTCTGGAGCATCTTCCAGCCCAGCTCGGTGTGGGCCATCTCGCGGCCCTTGAAGCGGACGGTGACCTTGGCCTTGTGGCCCTCCTCGAGGAACCGCCGCACGTGCTTGAGCTTGAAGTCGAAGTCGTGCCGCTCGGTCTTGGGGCCCATCTTCACTTCCTTCACCTGGATCGTCGTCTGCTTCTTGCGCGCCTCCTTGAGCCGGCGCGCCTGCGTGTACTTGTACTTGCCGAAATCCATGATGCGGCAGACGGGCGGCTGCGCCTCGGGCGCGACCTCGACGAGGTCGAGCTCCTGGGTGCGCGCCGTCTCCAGCGCCTGCTGGGTCGGCATGATCCCGAGCTGCTCGCCCTCCGCGCTCACCACGCGGACTTCGCGGGAGCGGATCCCTTCGTTGATACGGATTTCTTGTGCCTTGCTGATGGACGTCTCCTAGACGTACGCGATGGAGGATGCCGCCCGCGCGCGCGAAGCGCGGGCGACGGGCCGCTCGATCACGAACGGCCCACGGTTAGGCTGGATTCGCGCGCGGCGATCTCGCGCGCGAGGTCGCCGACCACGCGGTCGACGGGCACCGCCCCGAGGTCGTCGCCGCTGCGGTGGCGCAGGCTCACGGTGCCGGCCTCCGCCTCGCGGGCGCCGCACACGAGCATGTAGGGCACCCGGCTAAGCTGCGCCTCGCGGATGCGGTAGCCGAGCTTCTCGTTGCGGTCGTCGAGCTCGCTGCGCACGCGCGCGGCCCGCAGGCGCTCGTGCACGGAGCGCGCGTAGTCGGCGAACTTCTCGCTGATGGGGATCACGCGCGCCTGCACGGGAGCCAGCCACGTCGGGAAGGCGCCGGCGTAGTGCTCGGTCAGGATCCCGACGATGCGCTCGAACGAGCCGAAGATCGCGCGGTGGATCATCACCGGGGGCTTGGGCTGGCCGTCGCTATCGACGTACTCGAGACCGAAGCGCTCCGGCTGCTGGAAGTCGATCTGGATGGTCGCCATCTGCCAGCGTCGCGCCAGCGCGTCCTGGATGTCGACGTCGATCTTGGGCCCGTAGAACGTGCCGTCGCCCGGGTTCAGCTCGAAGGCCAGCCCGTTGGCGCGCAGCGCGTCCTCCAGCCCGCGCTCGGCCACCCGCCACTGCTCGTCGGTCCCCAGCGACTTCGGCGGCCGCGTGGAGAGCTTGAAGAACGGCTCGAGCCCGAACGGCTTGTACCAGTCCCGCACCAGCCCGAGCATGGCCGTGATCTCCGCCTGGATCTGATCGAGCCGGCAGTAGACGTGGGCGTCGTCCTGCGTGAACTGCCGCACGCGGAAGAGGCCGGTCAGCGTGCCCGAGCGCTCGTTGCGGTGCAGCCGTCCCATGTCCGAGAAGCGCAGCGGCAGGTCGCGGTACGAGCGCAGGGCGTGGCGGTAGACGATGGTGGACTCGGGGCAGTTCATCGGCTTCAGGCTGAAGATCTGCTCCTCCGACTCCACCAGGAACATGTTCTCCTGGTAATAGTCCCAGTGGCCCGATTGCTCCCACAGCTTCTTGTTGACCAGGATCGGCGTGGAGATTTCCTGGTACCCGCTCGCGTCCAGCTTCTCGCGGACGAACCGCTCCAGCTCGCGCACGATCGTCCAGCCCCCGGGCAGCCAGATCGGCGCCCCCGGCGAGACCTCGTTGAAGATGTAGAGGTCCAGCTCGCGCCCGAGCTTGCGGTGGTCGCGCTTCTTCGCCTCCTCCAGCCGCCAGAGGTGCCTGTCGAGCTCCTCCTGCGTGAGCCACGCCGTGCCATAGATCCGCTGGAGCATCGGGTTCTTCTCGTCGCCGCGCCAGTACGCCCCCGACGAGGACAGCAGCTTGAAGAACCGGATCTGGCCGGTGGAGCCGACGTGCGGGCCACGGCAGAGGTCGATGAAGTCCCCCTGCGTGTACAGCGACACCGTGGGGGCGTCGAGGCCCTCGAGGATCTCGACCTTGAAGCGCTCGCCGCGCTGCCGGAAGAACGCGATGGCCTCCGCGCGCGGCATCTCCCGGCGCTCGAACCGCAAGTCGGCCTTGGCGATCGAGCGCATCTCGTCCTCGATCCGCGCGAGGTCCTCCGGCGTGAACGGCTCCGCTTTGAAGAAGTCGTAGTAGAAGCCGTCCTCGATGGCGGGGCCGATGGCGACCTTCACCTCGGGAAACAGACGCTTCACCGCCTGGGCCATGACGTGCGAGGTGGAGTGACGGAGGGTCGCGAGCGGCGTCGCGTCGCAGTCGAACTCGCCGGTCAGCCGGAGATGACGATCTTCTTCAGAGACGGTCATACACTCCCGAGAACGAGGTGGATGGTAGGCTCGGGCGGTTTCGAACCGCCGACCTCCTCTGCGTCAGAGAGGCGCTCTCCCACTGAGCTACGAGCCTATCCAGAGTACGGCCCATGCTACGCACGACGGCGAGGAGTGTCAAGCAAGCGCTTACTATTGCAAGCCATTTCCGCGACAACTCAACGGAGAAGTAGGTTGGTCAGCGACGAATCGACCAAGACGTAGCTGAAGTGCACGCGGATGGCGAGCCCCGTGCTATTCGGCTTCATACCACCCATCATGACTGGCGGCACCGGCGGGAATGGCGAGGCAAGCTTGATGGCGTTCACCGCCCAGTCGTCGTAGATCTCATACTGCGCCCGCTGCACGATCTCCACGAACTGAAGGCGTCCGTCTTTGAGGATGCCGAAATCCACGTCGAGCGAGGTTGTATGCCCCTCGCAGACGTGTGTGGCCGGATTCTTCACGCACGGATAGCCCCAGTGGGCCTTGATGCGCTGACGTATTTGATCGAGATAGTCGCTGTACTCGGCCTTCGTCGAGTCGAGAGGGATCGGCTCGCCCTCGATACCGCCGCGGCCTTGGCCCGAGCCTCCTGCCCCGCCCTGGCCGCGGCGCAGCGCGGTCAGGATGTGCGGCGCGCCCGGCGCTGCGGGTGCCGACGGCTGGGGCAGTGACGCGACCTGGCGTTCCGCCGGCGGCCGCGGCACCGGCTCGGCGGGCGCGCGCTCGGCGGGCTGCGCGACGTCGGGCTTGGGCGGCGCCGGCGCGGGCGCCGCGCCGTCGGGCGCCTGCGGCAGCGGCGTGCTCGCGAGGCGACGCTCTGGCTCGGCCCGCGGCGTGGGCTCCGGCCGGCGCGCGAGCTCGGGCTGGGGCGCGGGTTTCGCCACGGCCCTGGGCGCGGGCGCGGCGGTGGACGGCGCCGCCGGCGACGACGGCGCGGCTGGCCGAGCCACGGGCACGCCGCCGAGCCCTGGAGGCGGCGAATCCTCCGCCCTGGGCAGCTCCACGATCAGGGGCTCGCCGCGCCTGACGTCGTACCGCGACACCGGCAGACCACCCCACAGGAGCAGCGCCACCAGGGCCAGGTGGATCGCCACCGACGCCGCGACACCCGCAGCGAGGCGGCCCGGCTGCCACTGCCGCAGGAACTCCATCAGGCCCATGCCGCGTCGATTATAGCGAAGACGGCCGCTTACACGTCGCGATCCACGGCGCGCGCCACCCGGGCGATACGCGCCATGACCGCCGCGAAGCGGTCCGGCTTGAGCGACTGCGGCCCGTCCGACAGCGCCTCCTCGGGCCGCGGATGGACCTCGATGAGGAGCCCGTCGGCGCCGGCGGCGACGGCGGCCATGGCCATCGACTCCACGTACTCCCAGTGGCCGGTGCCGTGGCTCGGGTCCACGACCACCGGCAGGTGCGTGAGCTTCTTGAGCACCGGCACCGCGTTGAGGTCGAGCGTGAAGCGCGTGGTCGTCTCGAACGTGCGGATGCCGCGCTCGCACAGGATGACGTTCGGGTTGCCGCCGCTCAACACGTACTCCGCCGACAGCAGCCACTCCTGGATCGAGGTCGACATCCCGCGCTTGAGGAGCACGGGCTTGCCGGCCGCGCCGACCTTGCGCAGGAGCGAGAAGTTCTGCACGTTGCGCGCGCCGATCTGGAGGATGTCGGCGTGCTCGGCCACGACGTCGATCTTGTCGGGCTCCATGACCTCCGTGATGATCGGCAGCCCCGTCTCCCGCCGGGCCTCCGCGAGGAGCTTGAGGCCTTCTTCCTCCAGACCCTGGAACGCGTACGGCGAGGTGCGCGGCTTGAAGGCTCCGCCGCGCAGCACGGTCGCGCCCGCCGCCTTCACGCGCGCCGCGACCTCCAGCACCTGCTCGCGCGACTCCACCGAGCACGGCCCGGCCATGACCACCACCTTGCTGCCACCGATAACGACGCCGCCGACGCGCACGATGCTGTTGGCGCTGCGCACCTCGCGGCTCGCGAGCTTGAAGGGCTGCAGGATCGGCGTGACCGACTCCACGGTCTCCAGCGACTCCAGCGAGCGCAGGCGCTCCTTGCCGCGGTCGTCGCCGATGGCGCCGATCACGGTGCGCAGCTGGCCGCGGATCGTGTGCGGCCGGTAGCCCATGGCCGTGATGCGGCGCTCGACGTCGGCGATCTCGCCGTCCGACGCCCCTGATTTCAAGACGATGATCATGACCGTGCTCTCCTCCACTCCGATGGCTGGACAAAAAACGGCCGCGGGCTCGTCGCCCGCGGCCTCGGAGTGGTCATCGCCGCGGGCGTTCGGTCCGCCCGCGGCTCCCTGATGGTTAGATCAGCGCCGGTGGGCGGACCTCCGGAAAATAGAAGGGGGCGAAGTAAACGAGCCCGAAGCCGAACCACCGGATCGCGGTGCTCATGAGCGTTTGCGCATGCTACGGAGCGGGCGGCATCCCTGTCAAGCGCTTTTCCTGCCGCGGAAGCGGGCCAGGATCCGGTCGCGGTGGTAGTAGAGCGGCAGGCACAGGGCGGCGATGACGGCGATGAAGGCGATCGCGTAGAGGTATTGCTTCTCGCCGACGTGGGCGCCGAAGTAGGAGGAAATCCAGGTGCCCGGGAGCCGCCCGACCGTCGAGACCAGCGCGAACACCCAGAAAGGCATCGGGCTCATGCCGAAGAGGTACGAGATGATGTCCTTCGGGAAGCCGGGGATCAGGTAGAGGATGAAGCAGATGATGGCGCCCTCGGCCTCGATGACGAAGTTCATCTTCTCCCAGTGGTGCTCGGAGAGCCACGGCCGGATCAGCGGCTCGCCCCAGAGCCGGCCGAGCGCGAAGCAGATCAGCGTGCCCGCGGTGAGGCCGATCGTGGAGTAGACCACGCCCAAGAACGTCCCGAAGAGCATGCCGCCCACCGGGCCCGTGATCTCGCCGGGAATGGGCGAGATGATGACCTGCAGCGCCTGGATCGCGATGAAGACCAGCGGCGCCCACACGCCCCACGAGCGGACCGTCTCCTTGAGGAAGTGCTTGTCCTGGTAGAGCCGCACGAGGTATCGCACGAGGGGAGCGTCTGACACCACGAGCCACACGACGACGACGAGGCATATCGCGAGCGTGATCGACGCGACCGCCCACCGTTTCGTGTCGCTCCAGGTGGCGGGGCCGCGCTTGGCGTTCGGCTCCGTCACAGAGCCGGCCTCCGCGCGCTCCACGGCCGGGCCGCCTCGTACGCCGCGGCGGCGGCGAGCACCGCGCGGTCGGCGTGGCGGCGGCCGACGATCTGCAGCCCCACCGGCAGGCCGTCGGCCGTGAGGCCGGCGGGAACCGAGGCGGCCGGCTGGCCCGTGAGGTTGAACGGGGAGGTGAACGGCATCCAGCCCAGCACGGAGACGGACTCGCCGTCGATCTCGCGGGGCGGCCGGCCGTCGGCGGGGAACGGGGCCACCGCCGTCGTCGGCGTCAGGAGGAAATCGAAGCGTTCGGAGAACGCGCGCACCTCCTCCCAGTACTCCGCCACGCGGGCGCGCGCGCGGAGGTAGTCTCGGGCGGTGATGCTGCCGCCGCGGCGGATGAACTTCACGAGGGTCGGGTCCAGGCGCTCCTCGGCGGCCGGCAGCTCGTCCGACCACGCGGCGTAGAACTGCGCCGCGATCAGCGTGCTGAACGCCTCCTCGAGGTTCTCCCAGCCGGGGTTGACGACTTCCACGTGGCAGCCGAGCGACTCGAACTCGGCAGCGGCATCGCCGGTGAGCTCGAGCACCTCGGGATCGACGCGCGCGAAGCCGAGGTCCGGCGTCCACGCGACGTTGAGGCCCTTGATGCTGCCCGCGCATGCCTCGACGTAGGAGCCCGGCTCGCGCGGCAGCGACTCGCGGTCGCGGTCGTCGCCGCCCGCGATCACGTCGAGCACCGCCGCCGCGTCGCGCACGGTGCGCGCGAGCGGCCCGACGTGCGAGACGTGGTCCCAGCCCGGGAAGCCGGTGCCGAGCGGCACGCGGCCGTACGAGGGCTTCACGCCGACGAGCCCGCAGAACGCGGCCGGGATGCGCACGGAGCCGCCGCCGTCGCTGCCGAGCGCGATCGGGCCGCAGCCGCTCGCGACGGCCGCCGCCGCGCCGCCGCTGCTGCCGCCGGGCGTGCGCTCGAGGTTCCACGGATTGCGCGTCACGCCGAAGAGCGGGCTCTCGGTCACCGCCTTGTGGCCGAACTCGGACGTCGTCGTCTTGCCGAGGAGCACCGCGCCCGCCGCCTTCAGCCGGCCCACGGACACCGCGTCGTGCTCGGGGATGAGGTCGGCGTAGAGCCTCGAGCCGCCGGTCGTGCGCATGCCGCGCGTGAAGAGCACGTCCTTCACCGACACCGGCACGCCGTGCAGCAGGCCGAGCGGCTCGCCCTTCATCACGGCGATCTCCGCCTCGCGCGCGAGGCGGCGCGCGACGTCGTGCGCGACGAGAGCGAAGGCGTTGAGGCGGGGATTGACGGCGTCGATGCGCGCGAGAACCGCTTCGGTGAGCTCGACCGGCGACAGCTCCTTGCGCCGGATCAAGGCCGCGCACTCGACGGCCGAGCGCCAGACCACGTCGTCCGCGGCCATCGTCACGTCATCACCACCGCGGCATTGTATCATCCGCCCCGTGGCCGCCGACGCGACGCGGATGCGCCGCGACGCCGCCGGGCGCCCGGCCGGCGAGCAGGACCGCCACGGCTCCGCCCTGAGCGCGCTCGAGTGGTCGCCGGACGGGCGCCTGAGCCGCGCCTCCGTGCGGCTGCCCGACGGCGGTTGGGTCTCGATCGAGCCCGGCGCCGGCGCGGCGGGGCCGTGGGGCGCCTCCGATCTCGTGACGCGCGACGGCCGGCCCCTCACCCGCCTGGCCGCGCTCGACTGGGCGCGCGTGGATCGCATCCCTCCGCTTGCCGAGCCCGCGCGGCTGCCCGCCGGCGCGGGGACGGCGATCTTCAATCTGCTCGCGCGCCTCGCCGCCGAGCAGGGCGTGGCCGTGCTCCGCTACGACGCGCCCTACCCGACGGAGGCGCTCTTCCTTTCGCTCCTCGAATCGTTCCGCTACGTCCCCGAGGAGGCGCCGAATCCGATGGACGCGTTCGCGCGCGGCGAGCTCGGATGGGCGCCGGCGCCGCACGACGTCGCGATCGAGGCGGGTGGCGTCTGGGTTCAGCGGCGGGAGCGTGTCGAAAAAGTCGTCGGCGCGGGCCGCGTGTACTACCGGCCGGACTGGCAGGGCGTGCGACGTGTGGCGCCGCGCGCCGTCCGCGACGCCGGCGACACCGTGCGCGCCTCGCTGGTGGCGCTCGGCCGCGTGCTCGAGGACCATGTCGTCCTGAGATCCGACGGCGGCCTCCTCGAGGTCCGGACGCCGCCGTCGGATCCGCCGCAGATCGCGCCGCTGGCGCCCGAGGTCGTCGCCGGGCTCGTCGCGACGGTCGTGGCCACCAGCGCGCCCGCGCTGGCGCCGTGGATCGCGGGCGTGGCGCGCGACGTCGAGTTCCAGTGGGGGCCGGTGCACGCCGATCTCGTGGAGGTGCGCGACGCGCGCGTCAGGCTGTCTCACCGGCTGCGACGCGCGCTGGGAGACGCCGTGCGCGGCCGGTCGCGCGCCGACGCGCTCGCCACGGGCCTCGCCGCGCTTCGCGAGGCGATTCATTCGGGGCGCGCCGAGCGTTGGGGGGTTTCGAGGCGCGCCCCGATTCATTCGGGGCGCGCCGAGCGTTGGGGGGTTTCGAGGCGCGCCCCGATTCATTCGGGGCGCGCCGAGCGCTGGGGGGTTTCGAGGCGCGCCCCGATTCATTCGGGGCGCGCCGAGCGTTGGGGGGTTTGGGGGGCCATTTCGGGGCCCCCCAATATCAGGACGCGTGTACGACGAGCCAGACGTTGAAGGTGATGAAAGCGAGCACGGAGACGGTCGAGACCAGGACGTAACCGGCGAACAGCGCCTCCTGCCGCGTGAAGCGGAGCGACGCGCGGCCGCGCAGCAGCGAGCCGGCGTAGGCGATGGCGTCGTGCTTGAGCGTCGGGAGGCCGAGCACGTCCACCAGCACGTGGTAGCCGTCCATCTCGATGAAGCAGAACGGGTAGAGCGCGACCACGAACGCCTGCCACTGGATGATCCCCGAGGCGGCGGCGAACGCTTGCAGGAACGACCCCATCGGCGCGCGGAGCGCGATGAGGAGCCACACCGAGCCGAAGACGAGGTGCACGAGCGCGCCCGACACCGCCGTCACCACGCGCGCCCGGCGGCTACCCATGAAGATGTCGGTGACGTCCACGTAGAAGGTCGGCACGAAGCCGTGCAGGAACGTGAAGCCGAACTCGCGCACGCGCCGGCCGTAGTGGATGAGCGCGAGCCCGTGCACGAGCTGGTGGGCGCCGACCGTGAGCAGGAACAGCAGCTTGACGGAGATCACCGCCATCAGCGGGCTCTTGCCGAAGCCCGAGACGACCCGCTCGGCGTCCGGCCAGAGCCGCACGCCGGCAGCGCCGCCCCGCGCGTGAAGATGAGGAACCCGCCCCAGCGGTAGATGCCGCGGAAGACCGGCTGCACGTTGCGGCTCGAGATGTTGATGCGCTCGAGCGCGAACAGCGCGGACTCCGCCATCTTGGCGACGGGCTGGCGGCGGTTGCGGGCGAGCGCCTGCCGCAGGCGCGACGTCGGCGTCATGGTCAGCAGCTGCGCGCGTTGCAGCTTGCGGATCAGGTTCGGGATGATCTCGAAGTCGAACTCGCCGTAGCGCAGCACGTACGCCGTCGCGATGTCTTGCAGCGACGTCCGGCCGTTCATCTGCTCCCACAGGAACTTCTCGTGCTCGGACAGGAGCAGGAAGCGGTCGGTCGCCGTGTTCTTGAGGATGAAGGAGCGCTGGCGGTCCACCTTCGAGGCGACCTCGGCCAGCTCGAACGAGCCCGCGGACACGCGCGCGGGCCGCGACTGGATGAAGGCAACGCCGCTGCCGATCTGGCGGACTTCGAACCCGTCGCCCTCCTCGGGTCGGACGAGCAGCTCCAGGCGCGCGCGTCGCGGCGGCGCGGTGGAGCCCTCGCTCATCGCGACTCGACGTCCAGCCCGGTCGCCTCCAGACCCCAGCGAGTGACTTCGGCCACGAGGTCGCCGGAGGCGCGCAGACGCTCGATGAAGATGAGGACGAGCGACTCGAAGAAGGCAGCGGCCGCGCGCGGGCTCACCTCGGTCAGCTTGGCGAGCGCGGCGCGGTCGAGCACGAGGAGCACGGCGTCATTGTCCGCCGAGATGGTGGCGGAGCGCGGCGAGCGGTCGAAGAGCGCCATCTCGCCGAAGAAATCGCCGGGCCCGACGCGCG
>WNGN01005244.1_pt1 | contig 10814 bp, 9 predicted proteins | sample 5400561 | NCBI WGS metagenome assembly WNGN01 (sample SAMN13153379, study PRJNA577476) | soil metagenome | isolation source: 115 cm soil or saprolite under Garry oak tree replicate 2 | place: USA:California | collected 2016-06-15 | reverse complement strand
GAGGTGCCGTTCGAAGCGTTCGGCCGCACGGCGGTGCAGGCCGCGAAGCAGCGCATCATCCAGCGCGTCCGTGAGGGCGAGCGCGCCCGCATCCGCGAGGAGTTCACCGACAAGGTGGGCGAGCTGCTGTCGGGCGAGGTGCAGCAGATCGAGCGCGGTAAGATCGTCGTGATGCTCGCGAAGTTCCGTGAGGCCGAGGCGATCATCCCCTACCGTGAGCAGAATCACCGCGAGCACTTCCATCAAGGCGACACGATCCGCGCGGTGTTGAAGCGCATCGAGGAGACACCCAAGGGCCCGCGCCTGATCCTGTCGCGCGCCGACCCGCTGTTTGTGAAGGCGCTCTTCAAGCTCGAGGTGCCGGAGATCCAGCAGGGAATCGTGGAAATCCGGGCCACCGCCCGCGAGGCGGGGAGCCGGACCAAGATCGCCGTCTCGTCGCGGGACGACTCCATCGACCCGGTGGGCGCGTGCGTGGGCCTCAAGGGCTCGCGCGTGCAGGCGGTCGTGAACGAGCTGAACGGCGAGCGCATCGACATCGTGCCGTGGTCCCCGGACCCGGAGCGGTTCGCGAAGCTGTCGCTCGCGCCGGCCCGTGTGGCGCGCGTGTTCTCGGATCCCGACACCAAGACCATCCAGGCGATCGTGGACGAAGACCAGTTGTCGCTCGCCATCGGCCGCAACGGACAGAACGTCCGTCTGGCTTCGGAGCTCACCGGCTGGAAGATCGACCTGTACTCGAGCCGCGAATGGCTCGAGCGCGGCGGCGAAGGCCCGCTGTTCGCGCCACTACCGCCCGAGGAGGACGCGGCGACCAAGGTGTCGCTCCGCGAGCTCAAGGGTCTGCCGGCGGAGCTGGTGGACGGGCTGGAGCGGGCCGGCCACAAGACGCTGCAGGACATTCTCGATCTCGAGCGCGAGGACGTGGACAAGATCACGGGGATGACCCCTGAGCTCGCCGATAAGCTCATGGCGTTCCTGAACGAAATGACGGAGGACAGCGGCGAGGACGAGGCCGCGCCCGGCGGCGTGGCTGAAGGTGGCGGCGGAGGCGGCGGAGGCGAGGGGAGTGCGGGGGGCGCGTCGGCGCCGACGGCGTGAGCGAGCGGGTCGTGCGGCTGCTGGGTCTGGGGGTGCGGGCGGGCCGGGTCGTGATCGGCGTGGCGGGCGTGCGGGCGAAGCTGCAGCGCGACGCGCTGCGCTGCGTGGTGCTCGCGGCCGACGCCAGCCCGCGCACCCGAGAGAAAGTGGAGCGCCTCGCGCGGGCCCGGGGGGTGCCGGTGGTGCGGGGGCCCGCGGCGGGGGAGTTGGGTGCTGGGCTCGGGCGGCCGCCCGTGCAGGCGGTCGGGGTCGAAGACGCGGGGCTGGCCCGCGGGTTGGTGGCTTGGGAGGAGTGAAGTGACGACGACGCGGATTCACGATCTGGCGGCTGAATTCGGGATCTCCTCGGAGCAGCTCATCGGCATGCTCAAGGAGCAGGACATCTTCGTGCGCAGCCATCTGTCGCCGCTCAAGCCCGAGCAGGTGGCGCTGATGCGCGCCCGCTGGGAGCGCGAGAAGCGCAAGCAGAAGGAGGCTCCCGCGCCCAGCAAGCGGCGCCGCGCGGTGAAGGTGGCGGAGGTCGTGGCCGCGGCGCCCGAGGCCCGGCCCAAGCGCCGCCGCCGCACGGCCGCCGAGGTGGCCGCCGCCGAGGCGGAGGCACAGGCCGAGGCGGCGCTCGAGGCGGAGCGCGAGCTGAAGGCGCGCGAGGTGCTCGAGGCATCCAAGGCCCTGGAGGAAGAGGAGAAGCCGTCGCTCGAGGAGCGCGCCGCCGCGCTGTTCAAGGACCTGCCCGCGGTCGAGGCAGCCGGCGCCGAGCCCGCGACCACCACCACCACCACCACCACCACCACCCCGCAGCCCGCGGCGCCGTTCGCGGGGGTCCCAGCGGGCGCGGCGGGCTCCGTCCCGCCACGGTCGGTGGTCCCGACGCCGGCGCGGCGGGCTCCGTCCCGCCACGGTCGGTGGTCCCGACGCCGGTGCGCCCCAAGCCCGTGGCGAGTGCCACGCCCGGCGGTGCCGTGCCGCCGCGGCCGGTCGCGTCCGCCGCCCCGGGCACGATCCCGCTCGAGGAACGCCGGCGCGAGAAGGGCAAGAAGCGCAAGAAGGGCAAGAAATCCCTGGTGGACCAGGAGGCCGTGGCGCAGAACATCTCGCGCACGCTCGCCTCGATCAAAGGGCCCGTCGGCCGCAAGGGCGTGCACCGCCGGGAAGAGGGCCCGAGCTTCCGCGATCTCGAGGAGCAGAAGCGGCGCGAGGAGAAAGAGCGCGAGAAGACGCTGGTGCGGGTCACCGAGTTCATCACGGTGTCCGAGCTCGCCAACATCCTGAAGGTGCCCGCTAAGGAGATCGTCTCCTTCGCCTTCAAGGAGCTCGGCCAAATGGTGACGATCAACCAGCGGCTCGACTTCGACATGATCGAGCTGATCGCTTCGGCCTTCGGATTCCAGGCGGTGCGCGAGGAGGAGTACGCCCTCGCCGAGCCCGAGCAGGCGAAGGAAGCCGAGGGGGATCTGAAGCCCCGGCCGCCCGTGGTGACGGTGATGGGCCACGTCGACCACGGCAAGACGTCGCTCCTCGACTACGTCCGCAAGGCCAACGTGGTGGCGGGCGAGGCGGGAGGCATCACGCAGCACATCGGCGCCTACCAGGTGAAGCTCAAGGAGGGACGCTCCATCACGTTCCTCGACACGCCGGGCCACGAGGCGTTCACCGCGATGCGCGCCCGCGGCGCCCAAGTGACGGACATCGTCGTGCTCGTCGTCGCGGCCGACGACGCGATCATGCCGCAGACGATCGAGGCGATTTCGCACGCCAAGAACGCCGGCGTCCCGATCGTCGTCGCGATCAACAAGATCGATCTGCCCAGCGCGAACGTGCAGAAGGTGAAGCAGGACCTGTTGTCTCACGGGGTCGTGCTCGAGGAGTTCGGCGGCACGACGCTGGCGACCCCCATCTCCGCCAAGACGGGGAAGAACGTCCAAGAGCTGCTCGACCAGATCCTGCTGCAGGCCGAGCTGCTCGACCTCAAGGCCAACCCCGACCGCCATGCCCTGGGGACCGTGCTCGAGGCGACGCTCGACCCCGGCAAGGGGCCGCTCGCCACGGTGCTGGTTCAGAACGGCGCGCTGCGGGTGGGCGACGACTTCATCTCCGGCCAGTACCATGGCCGCGTGCGCGCCATGTACGACGAACGGGGCCAGACCGTGAACGAGGCGGGTCCGTCCACGCCGGTACAGGTCCTCGGCTTCGAGGGCGTCCCGGAGGCGGGGGACACGTTCACCGTCATGGAGGACGCGGCCGCCGCGCGCGACATCGCGCAAAAGCGGCAGCGCCTGGAGCGCGAGGCGCAGCACCGCCGCTCGGGCCGCGTGAAGACGCTCGAGGACTTCATGGCCGAGCGCGCCACGGGGGGAGCGGCGGCACTGCGGATCATCATCAAGGCCGACCAGGGCGGCCCTGCCGAGGCGCTCGCCGACGCGCTCGGCCAGCTCTCGACGCCGGAAGTGAAAGTCGAGATCGTGCACCGCGGCGTGGGGGCGATCACCGACTCGGATGTCCTGCTCGCCAAGGCCTCGAACGCCATCATCGTCGGCTTCCACGTGCGGCCCGACTCGAACGCCCGCGCGTCCGCGGAGCGCGAGAAGGTGGAGATCCGCACCTACCGCATCATCTACGAGGCGGTGGAAGAAGTGCGTGCCGCGATGGAGGGCCTGCTCACGCCGGAAAAGAAGGAGGTCGTGCTGGGGGAGGCCGAGGTGCGGCAGACGTTCAAGATCGCGAAGGTCGGCACGATCGCTGGCTGCTTCGTGCGCTCCGGCGTGATCCCCCGCACGGCGCGCGTGCGCGTGATCCGCGACGGCGTCGAGGTGTACGAAGGCGCGATCGCGTCGCTCAAGCGCTTCAAGGACGATGTGCGCGAGGTGCGCGAGGGCTTCGAGTGCGGCATCGGCATCGAGAACTTCAACGACGTGAAGGTCGGTGACCTGATCGAGGCCTACCGCATCGAAGAGGTGGCGCGCTCGCTCGACGTCGGGAGCGCGGCCAAGGGCGGCTGACCCGTGGTGGTCGCCGTGATGACCTGGGAGCTGCACCTCGCGGCGTGCCGGTCGCTCAAGGACAAGCGCCATGTGCTGAAGAGCCTCAAGGACCGGCTGCACAATCGCTTCAACGTCTCGGCGGCGGAGACGGCCCACCACGACCTGTGGCAGCGCGCCGAGCTCACGGTGTGCGTGGTGTCGAACGAGCGCGGGCACGCCGAGCGCGTGCTGCGGGAGGCCGACCGCTTGGTCGAGGCCGCCGACGGTGCCCGCATCGTGGACACGAGCACGAGCTTCTTCTGACCTGATGCGACGCCCCAGACACCGGCCCGAGCGCGTGGCCGAAGCGATCCGCCAGACGGTGGCGGCGTTCCTCACCGACGGTGTGCGCGACCCGCGGATCGGGTTCGTCACCGTCACGGCGGTCGAGGTCTCCGGCGACCTGGCGCACGCCCGCGTGCGCGTGAGCGTGATGGGAAGTGACGACGAGAAGACCAAGTCCCTCGAGGGGCTGGAGAGCGCCGCGCGGTTCCTGCGCGGGCAGCTCGGCCGGGTGCTGTCGCTCCGCTTGACCCCCGAGCTCCACTTCGAGCTCGACCGCGGGGTCGAGCACGCCCAGCAGATCGAGCGGCTGCTGCGGCGGCTGAAGGAGGACGCGAGCTGATCTGCGGCGTGGCGCTCGTCGCGAAGCCGGGAGGCGCCGGGAGCGGGGGAGGGCCCACATCGCACGACGTCGTGGACCGCGTGCGGCGCGCGCTCGGAGGAGGGGCGGGCGCGACGCGCGTGGGGCACTTGGGCACGTTGGATCCCTTCGCCGACGGGCTGCTGGTGATCCTGGTGGGGCGCGCGACGAGGCTCGCGAGCTTCGCCGCCGGGTGGACCAAGTCGTACGAGGGCGTGATCCGGCTGGGCACGGCCACGAGCACGGACGACGCGACCGGCGATCCGGTGGGCGGCTCGGATGCTTGGCGTGCGCTCGACCGCCCGCGCATCGAGCAAGCGCTCGCGCGCTTCCGCGGGGCTTACGCACAACGACCCCCCGCCTATTCGGCGCTGAAGGTCGCCGGCGAGCGTGCCTATCGGCGGGCGCGTCGCGGCGAGCGTGTGATGCTGGCGGCGCGGCCGGTGGACGTGTCGGAGCTCGATCTCACGGGGCTCGAGCTCCCGGACATCCGGTTTCGCGCCACGGTGAGCGGGGGCACGTACCTGCGGAGCCTGGCGCGCGACGTGGGGGAGGAGCTGGGGTGCGGTGCGCACCTCGCCGCGCTCACCCGCACTCGCGTGGGCCCGTTCCAGCTCGCGGACGCGGTGGCGCCCGACGCCGTCACGGCCGGCGCGCTGCGCGATGCCGCCGCGCTCGTCGCGGACCTGCCGCGGCGGGAGCTCGACGCGGCCGGGCGGGCGGCCGTGCTGCACGGGCGACCGGTGCCTGCGGCGAGGGGGGAAAGGGGAAGGGTGGCGCTCTTCGCCGGCCACGAGCTCATCGCCATCGCCGAACGTGAAGGTGAGCTGCTGAAGCCGCGGGTCGTGGTGGCGGAGCCATGACGGGCACGATCGCGACCGTCGGGACGTTCGACGGGATCCACCGGGGCCACCAGGCGGTCCTCGCGGAGATCGTCCGGCGCGCGCGGGCGGGGGGGCGGGGGCTCGCGAGCCTGCTCGTCACGTTCGACCCGCACCCGCTCGAGGTCGTGAACCCCAGCGCGGCGCCGCGGCTGCTCACGCTGCCGGACGAGAAGCGCGCCCTGGTCCGGGCGTTGGGCGTCGAGCGGGTCGAGTTCGTGGCCTTCACGCCCGAGCTGGCGCGGCTCGGCCCCGAGGAGTTCGTGCGCGACGTGCTGCGGGACCGGTTCGCGATGCTTGAGCTGGTGCTGGGATACGACCACGGGTTCGGGCGCGGCCGGTCCGGCGACGTGGAGCTGGTGCGGCGCCTCGCCCGCGAGGACGGGTTCACGGTGGCCGTGGTGGCGGCGGTGACGGACGCCGGGCAGCCCATCTCGTCATCGCTGATCCGCACCGCGGTCGCGCACGGCGACTTGGCGAGCGCGGAGCGGTGGCTCGGCAGGCCGTACAGCGTGCAAGGCGTGGTCGAGCGGGGGGCGGGGCGGGGCCGCACGATCGGGATTCCCACGATCAACCTCGCGTCGCCCGATCCCCGCAAGCTGCTCCCGCCGGACGGCGTGTACGCCGTGCGGGTCGAGTGGCGCGGCGCGCGCCACGGCGGCATGATGAACCAGGGGCCGCGGCCCACGTTCGGCGTGCACGCGCGCGGCCTCGAGATCCATCTGTTCGACTTCGCCGGCGACCTGTACGGCGAGACGGTGACGGTAGAGTGGGTGCGCCGGTTGCGGGACGTGCAGACGTTCCCGTCACGCCAGGCGCTGGTTGACCAGATCGAGCGCGATGCCGCGGCGGCACGCGCGGTCCTCAAAGGGTAGAGACTCGTATGGCGTCGATTCGCAGACGACTGATCGTCATCGCCGGGCTGGTGCTCCTGAGCATCTGGACGCTGCTCCCGACCAACACCACCGAGCGCGTGCGCGACGCCGCGACCGGCGCGATGAAGGACACGACCATCCGCCGTGTCCCGATCAACCTCGGCCTCGATCTCCAGGGCGGCATCCACCTCGCGCTCGAGGTGGACCGATCGAAAGGCCCGGTGCCCGATCCGGCGGAAGCGATCCGGCGCGCCGAGCGCGTGGTGCGCACCCGGATCGACGAGTTCGGCGTGACCGAGCCCGTGGTGCAGGTCGTCGGCAACGACCGCCTCATCGTCGAGCTCGCGGGCGAAAAGGACCCGGCGCGCGCCAAGAGCATCATCCAGCGCACCGCCTTTCTCGAGTTCCGCATCACGGACATGCAGCACCGGTTCCGGGACGCGCTCCCCGAGATCGACAAGACGCTGCGCCAGGCGGGCGTGAAGGCCCCGGGGCAGGCGGGCGCGGCGGCGAACGTGGCGCAGTTGTTCGGCGCCGACACGGGGAAGGCGAAGAAGCAAAAAGGCAAGGCGGCGGCCACGGACACGACCGAGCTCAACGCTCCCGGGCCGCTCTCCGCGCTGCTCTATCAGGGCCAACTCCCCGGGGAGTTCCTGGTGCCCGAGGAGCAGGTGCCCGTGGCGGAGAGCCTGCTCGCGCGGCCCGAGGTGAAGCGGCTCCTGCCGCGCGGCATCGAGCTGCGGTGGGGCACGGAGGTGTCGGCCCGCGCCGCGCGCAGCTACCGCCCGCTCTACGCGGTCGAGGACCGGCCGATCATCACGGGGGAAGAGCTCGAGAAGGCGACCGCGCTGCGCGACCCGCTCACGAACCAGTCGGTGGTGAACTTCACGCTGTCGCGGCACGGCGGGCGCACCTTCGAGCGCGAGACCGGCCGCCACGTGGGGGACTACATGGCCATCATCCTCGACGGCCGCGTGGTGGACCAACCGCCCGTCATCAAGAGTCAGATCGGCCAGCACGGCCAGATCGAACTGGGCGCCAAGCCGCTCCAGGACGCGCAAGACCTGGCGCTGGTGCTGCGCGCCGGCGCGCTGCCCGCGCCCCTCACCATCGTCGAGGAGCGCACCATCGGCCCCTCGCTCGGCCAGGACTCGATCAACGACGGCATCCGCGCGGGCATCGTGGGTGTCATCCTCGTGATCCTGATCATGGTCTTGTACTACCGGCTCTCCGGCGTGCTCGCCGTGGCGGCCCTCGGCCTGTACGTGTTGTTCACCCTCGCCGGACTCGCGGGCTTCGGGTTCACGCTGACGCTGCCGGGGCTCGCCGGGCTGGTGCTGTCGGTCGGCATCGCGGTGGACGCCAACGTGCTGATCTTCGAGCGCATCCGCGAAGAGCTGCAGCACGGCAAGCTGGTGCGCACGGCCGTCGCGGAGGGGTTCACGCACGCGATGAGCGCGATTATCGACTCGAACGTCAGCACCATGCTCACGGCGTTCATCCTGTATCTGGTCGGGACGGGCCCCGTGCAGGGCTTCGCCATCACGCTGATCATCGGCATCGCGGCGTCGATGGTCACCGCCGTCTTCGTGGTCCGGACCTTCTACATGATCTGGCTGCAGCGTCGGCCGGACATGGTCACCTTGAGCGTGTGAGATGATCCGACTCTTCGCCAACGCCAATTACGACTTCATCAAGTGGCGCCGCTGGGCCTACGGCCTCACCGCCGCCATCATCATCCCCGGCTTCGCGCTGTTCCTCGTGCACGGGCTGAACTACTCGATCGAGTTCACCGGCGGCACGCTGATTCAGGTCCAGACGCCCGCGCCCGTGGGCACCGAGCGCATCCGCGGCGCGCTCGACGCCGCGGACATCCGGGATGCGGAGATCCAGCAGTTCGGCGCCGCCAACGAATACGTGATCCGCGCGCGGATCAGGGGGGCGACCGCCGCCGGCGAGGGCTCGACCGAGACGACCGCGGCAGCCGTGGATTCCGCGCTCGCGCGGACCTTCGGCCCGGCCCCGGAGCACTACAAGATCCTCCGCACCGAGGCGGTCGGCCCGAAGGTGGGGCGGGAACTCCAGGGGAAGGCGTTCCTCGCGATCTTCTTCTCGTTTATCGTCACCCTGATCTATCTCGCGATCCGGTTCGAGTGGCGCTTCGGGCTCGCCGCCGTGCTGGCGACGTTTCACGACATCCTCACGACGATCGCGTTCATTCGCTACCTGAACCTCGAGGTCAGCCTCGTCGTCGTGGGCGCCGTGCTGACCATGATCGGCTACTCGCTCAACGACACGATCATCATCTTCGACCGGGTGCGCGAAAACTTGCGGAAGTTCCGGCGCCAGAACCTGTATGAGATCCTGAACCTCTCGATCAACGAGACCCTGCCGCGCTCGGTGCTGACGCACGGGACGACGATGGCGACGACGCTGGCGCTCGTGCTCCTGGCGGGCGAGGTGCTGCGGCCGTTCGCGCTCGTCATGACGTTCGCGATCTTTACCGGCACGTTCTCGTCGATCTACATCGCCGCGCCGATCCTGATGTACATCGAGCGGCGTTGGCCGGGCGAGGATGCGCGCGGCGCGCGGGCGTTCCGCCCCGCGGGGGCGGGGGCGGGGGCGCCGGAGCCGCGGGCTCCGCAACCGCAGCCCACGCGGTAGGGGCGCGCCCCCCCTGGCGCGCCCCTGTTGGGTCGACGCCCACTGCCACTTGGGCGATGGGGCGTTCGACTCGGACCTGGACGCGGTGCTCGAGCGGGCCCGGGCCGCGGACGTGGGTCACGTGGTGGTGATCGGGGCCACCCTGACCGAGAGCGACCGGGCCGTGGCACTGGCGCGGTTGCGCCCCGGCCTCTCCGCCACCGCGGGCGTCCACCCCCATGTCGCCCAGGACTGGTCGGCCGACGCGGCGGCCCGCCTGAGGGACCTGCTCACCCTACCCGAAGTGGTGGCGCTCGGCGAGACGGGTCTCGATTACCATTACGACCATTCGCCGCGCGAGGCGCAGCGGCGGGCGTTCGCGGCGCACCTCGATCTCGCGGCGTGGACGGGGAAGCCCGTCGTCGTGCACGCGCGCGCAGCGGATGACGATGTCGCCGCGATGCTCGCCGGCGCGCCCAGCGCGGTGGTGCTGCACTCGTTCAGCTCGGGACCGAAGGTGTTCGAGGCGGGGATGGCGATCGGCGCGTACTTTTCCTTTTCCGGCATGATCACGTTCAAGAACTGGAATTCTGCGGTGTCACTCGCCGACTACCCGCCTGACCGCCTGTTAGTCGAGACGGACGCGCCGTACCTCGCCCCCGAGCCGCACCGCGGCCGGCGCAACGAGCCGGCGTTCGTGCGCGAGGTGGCGGCGATGCTGGCGCAGGCGCGGGGGGAATCGCTCGCGGCCCTCGCTCAGCGGACGACGGACAACGCGCAGCGGCTCTTCGGGGCGCGGCTGGCGACGACGCTCTAGCGCGAGAGGATTCGTGACCACCACCGTCAAGGTTCCCACCGACATCGCCATCGCTCAGGCGGCGAAGCTCCGGCCAGTCGCCGACATCGCCGCCGAGCTGGGGCTCGAGGATGACGAGATCGAGCTGTACGGGAAGTACAAGGCGAAGACTCTGCTCAGGGCGCTGGCGCGCCGCCAGCCGAAGGGCCGGCTGGTGCTCGTCACCGGGATCAATCCGACCCCCGCGGGCGAGGGCAAGTCCACGGTGACGGTCGGCGTGACCCAGGCGCTCCGGCGCCTCGGGAAGGACGCGGCGCTCTGCATGCGCGAGCCGTCGCTCGGCCCGGTGTTCGGCGTGAAGGGCGGGGCGGCGGGCGGGGGCTACGCCCAAGTGGTCCCGATGGAGGATATCAACCTCCACTTCACCGGCGATTTCCACGCGATCGCGAGCGCGCACAACCTGCTCTCCGCGATGCTCGACGCGCACCTCCACCACGGCAACGCCCTCGGGCTCGACACCCGGCGCATCACCTGGCCCCGCACGATCGACATGAACGACCGGGCCCTGCGCAACATCATCGTCGGCCTCGGCGGCCTGAACGCCGGGCCCACGCGCGAGGAGCGCTTCGTCATCATCCCGGGCTCCGAGATTATGGCGATCATGGCGCTCGCCACCGGGCTCGCCGACCTGGAGCAGCGGCTGGCCCGCATCATCGTGGGGCTCACGGGCGACAAGAAGCCCGTGCGCGCGAGCGATCTCAAGGCGCATGGGGCCATGACCTTGCTCCTCAAGGACGCGATCAATCCCAACCTGGTGCAGACCCTCGAGGGCGGGCCGGCGTTCATCCACTGTGGGCC
>WNGN01003967.1_pt1 | contig 10814 bp, 7 predicted proteins | sample 5400561 | NCBI WGS metagenome assembly WNGN01 (sample SAMN13153379, study PRJNA577476) | soil metagenome | isolation source: 115 cm soil or saprolite under Garry oak tree replicate 2 | place: USA:California | collected 2016-06-15 | reverse complement strand
GAATCGTTTCTGCGCCGCGTGAAACACGAACTGGGGTTGGACGAAGCGGGCCTGACGGTTTGCCTTGTGAGCGATGCAGACATCGCGCGAATGAATGAGACGTTTCGCAAGAAGAAGGGTTCTACCGACGTGCTTTCCTTCCCCGTGACGGCGCGGCGACGGCCAGTGCGGCTGCAGCGGGGACCGAAGGCGATAAAGAGCGGCGAATATCTTGGCGATATTGCCATCTCTCCGGCGACAGCGCGCCGCTATGCGAAGAACAGGGGACGGAAGCTCTCGAGTGAACTTCAAGTGCTGATTCTTCATGGTGTCTTGCACTTGCTGGGCTACGATCATGAAACCGATCGCGGCGAAATGGACCGGGTTGAGCGGAAGCTGCGAAAACGGTTCGGACTGGCGTGATGAATTTAGGCTGGCTCTACGCTCTGAGCGTCGTGCTGGTAGGTTTTACCCTGCCGATTTTCTCCTACCTGACTTTGATTTATCGCGAACTGGGCCGCATGACGACGGGCCGAGTCCACGAACATCTGGAAATTTTTGAAGCGGAGATCGAGCCAAAACTGAGGATCAACCGCCGCAGTGGCGGGCGGACCTTCCGGATCATCGGGCACTTCTGGCTGGCGTTTCTGGTGCTGGAGACGACGCGAGGCGTGGTGTATTTCGTGCCGGGCACCTGGGAGTCTTTCGTCGAGTTTTGCGTTTTTGTGGTGCTCGAAGTTGTCCTCGCCATGCACTTTAGAAAACCGAAGAGGAGCGCACGGAAGAGGGAATCGAAGCGCTGGTGGAAGCCGCGGAAGAAGAAGGCATCATCGAGCCGGAGCAGGCGGATTTGATCGAACAAGTCGTCGAATTCAGCGACAAACGCGTGCGCGAAGTAATGACGCCGCGTCCGGACATTGTGGCCTTGCCAGCGGACGCGACGCTCGAAGACTTGCACGCTAAAGTTGTCGAGACGAAGTTGAACAAGATTCCCGTGTATGAAAAATCGCTCGACGACATTTTCGGCGTCGTATATTCGCAAGACCTTTTGCAAATCGCGGACCAGGATTTGCTGAAGCGCAAGGTGCGTGAGCTGGTCAAACCCGTTCTCTTCATCCCGGAGACAAAGGTTGGTTCCGATTTGCTCCGCGAAATGCGCCAGAAGGGGCAGCCGTTGGCGGTGGTCATCGACGAGCATGGAACGGTGGCGGGCATCGCCACCGTGGAAGACCTGGTGGAAGAGATCGTCGGCGAGAGCAGAAACGACGGAAAGCCTCCAGCGCCGGATGTCGTCCGGGAACCGGATGGCGGCCTGGTTATGCGCGGCAGCATGCCCATCGGCGATGTCGAGGAATTACTGAGTGTGAGATTCGGCGATAAGACAGATGAGGCGGTAACCACGCTCGCAGGCTTGCTGAGTCATGTTTCTGGCAAGGTGCCAGCGCCCGGCGACAAGATCGACCTGGCGGACCATCGATTCGAAGTCGTCGAAGCGAACCAGCGAAAAGTATTGCGCGTGCGAATTCGCAAGCAGATGAAGGCTGCTCCCACAAAGCGGTAGATATTCTGAATCTTGATTTTTCGGACCGAGCTTCCGGTCGTGAAACCTTGATGGATGCAAGCAATAACAGCGCTGAAAAGCGGGGATTTCGATCCGGATTTGTGGCCATCGTAGGACGGCCGAATGCCGGGAAGTCCACGCTCGTGAATCGCCTGGTCGGGCAGAAGATCGCGATTGTCACCTCCAAACCGCAGACGACGCGCAACCGCATCCAGGGAATTGTGAGCAAGCCGCAAGGACAGATCGTTCTTATCGACACGCCGGGCCTGCATGAAGCCGATTCGGCGCTAGGACGGCAGATGATGCAGGAGGTGGCGGCGGCGCTGGAGGGGATCGATGTGTTGCTGCTGATGGTCGATGCCAGCAGAATGCATCCGCACGCGGATGATTTGCTGCTGGAGAAGGCCAAGCGGTTTCGCGGAAAAACGATTCTGGCGTTGAACAAAGTCGATCGCTTGCCCAGGCCAAAACTTCTGCCGCTGATCGATGCTTTTGCGAAGGCTTTCGAATTTGCCGCGATCCTACCCATTTCCGCGCTGAACGGCGCCGGTTGCGGAGAGCTGCTTGACGAGATTCTGAAGCAGTTGCCGGAAGGAGCGCCGTACTTCCCGGAAGATCAGGTAACAGACCAACCGGAACGATTTCTGGCCGCGGAGATCATTCGAGAGAAGGCCATTCAGGTGATGTACCACGAAGTGCCGTACGCCCTGGCAGTTGCCGTTGAAAAGTATGAAGAAACGCCCAAGCTATTGCGCATCGAAGCGGTGATGAACGTGGAGCGCGATTCGCAGAAAAAAATACTGATTGGCCGCAAGGGCGAGATGCTCAAAAAGATTGGAACGGAAGCCCGCAAGGAACTCGAGGCGATTCTCGGCAGTAAAATTTACCTCGGACTTTTCGTGAAAGTAGCGCCGGATTGGCGGGAAAATCCTCAGAAGGTGCGCGAACTCGACTGGCGTTACCAATTGGAAGGGCTTGCCGGCGAGCTAGAAGAAAAAGAGTAGGAATAATTTTGTCAAGCAAGGATCGCGAGCTCAGTTCCCCTATGGTTAAGAAGTCCAGGTGTCCCAAATTTCGGAATTAGTAATCCGCCGGGGCTCCCTGGCGTCCGTATCCTCCGAAAGACCAGCGCACGCCAAAAGTGGCAAAAAGGCCGTAAGAGCCATTGGTGTGAAGGTCCGCCGCGCCCAGGGACTGGCTGTAACGCCCTAGCCAATCCACCTGATGTTGCGTCGCGCGCAGTTCGAAGTTTCTCGGTAATTGGAAACCGATTCCAATCGAACGATCGTAAGCAATCGGCCTCATGGATGCGGTGTAAGTAAGCTGGGGAATATTTCTGCCAAAGCTGAATTTGGGTTCGAAGAATAGATAGAAATGCCGCGCTGCAGTGCGCCCCACGGGTTGAAACTCAATGTATCCGCTGTAGAGATAGCGGGCGTAAGCCGTGCACGTGGAAGCCGTCCCGCCCGCACTGGCCGGCTGAGGAAACATGCAACGTCCAAGATCCGGTTCGTTGTGCGACGGTGCCACGGAGAAATCCGTATAACCGCGGACCCAGTTGCGGGGAAAAAATGTCCGTGATTTTGAGGCGAAGTGAGATACCTCGACCGATCCGGAGGTAGTGGTCTGCGCCTGCGAAGTAAAGACGGTGACAGTCAAGGATGCAGTTAAGAAGACGAAAATTCTCTTCATCGGGTCTCTCCACGTATCCGACGAACATCGTAAAGCCATTGGCCGGCCGGTGAAGATGAGCTAGAGTTTCAGTGAATGAAGCGGCGGTGGACCAAGAGCGTCCAGGTTAGAACCGCTGATCCAGTCAGTGTTGCGAAGTGTGAGGCACCGGTGCCGCAAATTTTACACGAATTTGGCGCTTCGGGGGAAATAGAGAAATGTACTGAGGTGCGGTGACGCTGCCAATTCGACAAGGTCTAGTCGGGGGCAGCGATCCCGAGTGACTTCATTTTGCGGTAAAGGTGGCTGCGTTCCAGGCCAAGGGCGGTCGCCGTTTGTGTCATGTTCCAGCGATGCTCCTGCAATTTTCTTAAGATGAATTCTCGCTCATAGGCGCTGCGCGCTTCGTGCAGCGTCGAGTAAGGATGGTGGGGGCTCTCCGCGGCGCCACGGAAGAGTTCGGGCGGGAGGTGATGCGGCTCAATACGCCCCTGGGGACACACGATGACCAGGCGCTCGACGAGGTTTCGCAGTTCACGGACATTTCCGGGCCAGGGATAACGGATGAGGACTTCCATGGCGGAGTCGCTGAGTTCGCGCGTTTTCTTTCCGTACGCTGAGCTGAACTCCCTCAAGAAATATCTTGCCAGCGTGGGGATATCCTCCCTGCGGTCGCGCAAATCGGGCACATAAAAAGGAATGACGTTCAGGCGATAGAAGAGATCCTGGCGAAAAGCGCCGCGCGCGATTTCCTGTTCGAGATGTTTATTCGTTGCGGCGATGACGCGCACGTCGACGCTCAAGGTTTCGTTCGAACCGACGCGCTCGAAACGCTGTTCCTCGAGAACGCGCAGAACTTTCGATTGCGTGCGGAGGCTCATGTCGCCAATTTCATCGAGAAAAAGCGTCCCGCCGTCAGCCTTTTGAAATTTGCCGATCTTGTCTTCCGTAGCGCCCGTAAAACTGCCCTTAATATGCCCGAAGAGTTCCGACTCGATCAGCTCCTCGGGAATCGCCGCGCAATTGACCTCGACGAAAGGGCCTTTGCCGCGAAGGCTGGCAGCATGCAACGCGCGCGCAACGAGCTCCTTGCCCGTACCGCTCTCACCGTAGATCAACACGCGGCCATTGGTCGGCGCCGTAACGGCAATCTGCTGGCGCAGCGCCTTCATGGGGACGCTGTCGCCAATAACCTGATAGCGGTAACCCAATTCGCTTCGCAACAGCTGATTTTCCTCTTCGAGGCGGCGCTGTTGAATGGCGTTGCGGACCAGCACAATGATCTTCTCAAGCGAGAGAGGTTTCTCAATGAAATCGAAGGCACCGAGCTTCGTGGCACGCACCGCAGTCTCGATCGTGCTATGACCGGAAATCATGATGACTGCGGGTGGCCGCGGGGACGCTTGCAGGCGGCTTAGGGCTTCCAGGCCGTCGATCCCCGGAAGCCAGACGTCCAGGAGAACGACCTCGAAATTACTCGCCGCGGCGCGCTCCAATGCTTCCTCAGCGGAACCCACAGTTTCCACATGATAGCCCTCGTCCTTGAGAATCGAGGAGAGAGATTCTCGAATGCCAGCTTCGTCGTCCACGACGAGGAGATGCGATCCAGGTGTCATCGAGTTGCGTCCGATCCATTGTGGTCAGCAAGTGAGGCGGGCGTCAATTCCGCGACCGGAAGTTCGACGAGGAAGCGCGACCCAACCGGCACGTTGTCCTCAACGTGGATGCTGCCGCCATGTTCGGCCACGATGCGCGCGGCGATGGCAAGGCCGAGGCCGGTTCCGCGGTCCTTGGTTGAAAAATGCGGCAGGAAGAGCTTGTCCTTGTCTTCCGGGGAAATACCTGTACCGGTGTCCGAGACGCAGATCACGACTGTTTCCGCATCGGAATGTGTCCTGGTCGAAACGAGGATTTCCCGGAACGCCGAGTTCTCCAACGCTTCCGCGGCATTGTCGATGAGATTTACTACCACGCTGCGGAGCAGCCCTCCGTCGGCACGCACTGTCGGCAGATTCTCTGCAAGAGTTGTTTTGAGGGTGATGCCATCGAGCCGGCCGGAGAATACTTCTACTGCCTGATGGACGATGATGTTCGCATTGGTCGGCACAAGCTTGGCGGCAGGGAAGCGCACAAATTGCGAGAATTCATTGACCAGCGCCGCGAGCGTGGAAACCTCCCGCTCGATCAGGCGCGAACATTCCTGGACCAGCTTGGACAATTCCGAGTGACGAGCGGCCGCCGATTGGGAGGGGTCGCCGCGTTCCAGGAATCGCAGCAGCCGCTGCGCTGAAAGCTGAATCGGCGTCAGGGGATTCTTGATCTCATGAGCGATTCGCCGCGCCACTTCCTGCCACGCCGCCGATTTCTGCGCCCGCAGCACTTCGGTCAGATCGTCAAGGACGAGGACGTAGCCCGTGTTCGCTCGACGCGGTCCCAGGGAACTCACTGTGACCGCGAGGTGCAGCACACGTCCGGAGGCCACCGTCTCGATCTCCCGGGAGACCACTCCCATGCGCAAGGAACGGCGCATCAGGTAGAGCACGATGCGAGCCGCATCCGATCCGAGGAGTCCTTCGAGAGAAGGAGATTCAGGATTAGCGCTGTTAACGCCGAACATTTTTGAAACCGAAGTATTCACGCGAATGATGGCGCCCGCGGCGTCGAGCGAAATAACCCCCGTGGGAATGTTCTCGAGAACGGTCTCCATCAGTTGGCGCCGGCGCTCGAGTTCTTGCACTGCATGCTGGAGATTTCTGGTGAACTCATCAATTTGAGAACGGCTGTCGCGCAACTGGGTGGTCATGGTGTTAAACGAGCGAACCAGAATCCCCAACTCGTCCTGCGCCTGCTCAGGGACCTGGTAATCAAAGTTACCCGATGAAACTTCCCGCGTTCCTTCCGCGAGTGCTTGAATCGGTACGGTGACCTGCTTCGCCAGAAACAAAGCCACCCACATGACCGCGGAAAGCAGCAGCACGGTGAAAAGAAGGAGAATCAGAAGCATCTGTCGCTTCAAGGCGCGAAGATCCTGCTTTTCCTGGTAATACTCACGAGTTTGAGATTGAATGGCCGCCAGCCGATCGAGAACGCCAGGGCTCGTTCGATAAGCGGCAACGACAAATCCGCCAGACTGGCCTTGTCTCGAAGCCGGGATACGGGCGGCAAAGTAGCTCCTTCCGCCAGCCGCCCAGATTTCCACCCCGCTCGGCAGCGATCGCAAAAACTGTCCGGGAACATCCGGCCGCGCACAAATCGCGCCGGTTCGATCCTCAGGCTGGTCGTCGCAGACGACGCCGCCTCGCACGACTTTGCCGTCGCGATCCAGGATCCAGGCTGCGTCTGCGCCCTTTGCGAATACGTGTTGCAGGAAATCTGTGACAGGACGAGTTGCCTCTGCGCGCACCTGCAAAGCCATCCCCCGAAGCCGCGGAAGCTGTGCCCGCCCAAGATCGTTCAGGAGATTCTGCGTCTCGTCGGAAGCGATCTCCAGTGGTCTGGGGAACCACAGCAACAGGCTGCGATTGATCAACGAGTAGCTAACGATGAACATGAAGATGATCGGCAGAAGGGAAATGGCCATTGCGCCGACAACCATCTTCGTTTTGAAGCGGGCACCGAGCTGCTCTCTGCTGCGTTCTGCCCACAGTCGAAGGACGGTGCGTGCGAGGATGAGGCCAAAGACGAGGAAGGCGGCAGTGATAAGGCTAGAGACGGCGTAGAGCGCCATCACGGCGCGCCAGCTCTTCGGCTCAAATGGCACATCGAGCGATCCGAACGTGAAGACGGCGGCCAGGAGCAAGGTCAGAAGGATTCCGCCGATAGCGAGACCCCAACGCTGTTTGTTGTCCAATCGGCTCATGGTTTCGCTATTATCAAATCGCGTCGCGAAGCGTTCACTTGGGACGGAAAGTCGCATGCGTAGCACACACCGTGGACGTTCTTGGTCAACGGCGTCAGCTTATGGGCAGAATGTGGCCTTGTTCTACGCTCAGACATCCCTCTGGCACGATAGCCAGCGCACGGAAGCAAGTCAAGATTTCTACCTGTCCTCTCCTCGTAAAACCTGCCCGTGCGGGCAGGTATTAGCCATTTCAGAACGGCGCGCGAAATTCTGGCTACCTTCTCCTTCCGCATTTGTTAAGGTGAGCGTTGGGTGAAAACTCGCCGGGAGTACTGCGGATGTCCGTTCGTCTGGGCGAAATACTAGTTAAGGAAAGCCTGATCACGCACGACCAGCTCCAGAAAGCGCTGGAGTTTCAGCGTGCCAATGGAGGCAAGCTGGGAAGCTGCCTGACGAAGATGGGCTTCATAACGGATGATGACATCACCGGTGTGCTCTCCCGCCAATACGGCGTTCCTTCCATCAACCTGAAGTATTACGAAATCGATCCCAACGTCATCAAACTCATTCCGCAGGACACGGCATCGCGCTACCAGGTCATCCCGCTGTCGCGCGTCGGCTCCGTTCTCACCATTGCCATGACGGATCCCACCAATGTCTTCGCGATGGACGATATCAAGTTCATGACCGGATTTAACGTCGAACCGGTTGTGGCCTCGGAGTCGGCCATCGGCGACGCCATTACGCGTTTTTACGGCGGGTCGTCGACGAATCAGGAAGAGATCAGCAACTTGATGAAAGACCTTGTTGATGAAGAGAACGAGCTGGAATTGGCGGCCGAAGAATCGGAGTTGGACATCGCCACGCTGGAGAAAGCGGCGGAAGAAGCTCCCATCATCAAGCTCGTGAACCTGATTTTGACGGACTCCGTCAAGCGCGGAGCCAGCGACATTCACATCGAGCCATACGAGCTTGAAATGCGCGTAAGGTTCCGCATTGACGGGCAACTGTCCACCGTGATGACCCCGCCCTTGCGTCTGAAGGACGCGATTACCAGCCGCCTGAAGATCATGGCCAAACTGGACATCGCGGAAAAGCGTTTGCCGCAAGACGGCCGCATCATGATCAAGTATAAGGCTGATGGTAAGAAAAAAGAGCTGGACTTCCGCGTTTCGACCGTGCCCACCCTCTACGGCGAAAAGGTCGTTATGCGACTGCTGGACAAGGAAAACCTCCGGCTGGACATGACCAAGCTCGGCTTCGAAGCCGAGTCGCTGAAGAAATTCGAGCGCAATATTTTGAAGCCTTACGGCATGGTGCTGGTAACAGGTCCAACCGGTTCAGGCAAAACGAACACGCTGTACTCCTCCGTCGCAACGCTAAACACCGTTGACACCAACATCATGACCGCGGAAGACCCGGTCGAGTTCCAGCTGGCTGGCATTAACCAGGTGCAGATGAAGGAGCAGATCGGCCTGAACTTTGCCGCCGCGCTCCGCGCTTTTCTGCGTCAGGACCCCAACATCATTCTGGTCGGCGAGATTCGCGACTTTGAAACGGCTGAAATAGGAGTCAAGGCCGCACTCACGGGCCACCTGGTGCTGTCCACGCTGCACACCAACGACGCGCCTTCGACTATCAGCCGCTTGATGAACATGGGTATCGAGCCCTTTCTGGTAGCCACATCCGTGAACTTGATTTGCGCCCAGCGTCTCGTGAGACGTATCTGCTCGAATTGCAAGGAAGAGCTGGAAGTTCCGCAGCAGGCATTGATCGATGCCGGCTACACCACCGAAGAGGCCAAGACCACGAAGATCTACCACGGCAAGGGCTGCACCACATGTAACAAGCGCGGCTACAAGGGCCGCACGGGCCTCTACGAAGTCATGGAAATTAACGATGAGCTCCGCGAATTGATTCTTGTTGGCGCTTCGGCACTGGAGCTGAAGAAAAAGGCGATCGAGCAAGGAATGCTCACGCTCCGGCGCAGCGGCTTGATCAAGGTAGCGGCAGGACAGACCACCATGGAAGAAGTTCTGCGCGAAACGGTCTTATAGAATTGAGGGTGACGGATGGCTGGAATCACGCTAAGTGAGTTGCTAAAGAAGATGATCGAGATGGGAGGCAGCGACCTCCATATCACGACCAACAGCGCGCCGCGCGTGCGCGTTCATGGACGGCTCCGGCCTCTCGACATGCCACCGCTGACGGCAGCGGACACCAAGTCTCTTGCCTATAGCGTCTTGACGGATGCGCAAAAGCACCGCTTCGAAGAGAACCTGGAGCTGGACTTCTCATTTGGTTTGAAGAACCTGGCCCGATTCCGCGGCAACGTTTTCAATCAGCGGGGCGCCGTTGGCTCTGTCTTCCGTACGATTCCATGGGAAATCAAAGGCTTTGACGCTCTGGGACTGCCGCTCGTCGTGAAGGGATTGTGCGACAAGCCGCGCGGACTCGTCCTTGTGACCGGCCCGACAGGCTCCGGTAAATCGACCACGCTGGCTGCCATGCTCGACAAAGTCAATAACGAGCGTGAAGAGCACATGATCACCATCGAGGACCCCATCGAGTTTCTTCACAATCACAAGAAGTGTCTTGTGAATCAGCGCGAAGTCCATGCCGACACGCATTCCTTCGCCAATTCGCTTCGCGCCGCGCTTCGCGAAGACCCTGACGTCGTGCTCATCGGCGAAATGCGCGATCTCGAAACCATCGAGTCCGCGCTGCGCATCGCGGAAACCGGCCACTTGACTTTTGCCACCCTGCACACCAATTCCGCCTCTTCCACCATCAATCGTATTATCGACGTTTTTCCTGCGCATCAGCAGCCGCAGATTCGCGCGCAGCTTTCCATGGTGCTCGAGGGCATTCTTTGTCAGGCGCTTCTTCCCCGCGCCGATGGACGGGGCCGCGCCATGATCATGGAAGTGCTCGTGCCGACGCCTGCCATCCGCAACCTTGTCCGCGAGGATAAGATTCACCAGATCTATTCCGCGATGCAGACCGGCACAGGCCAGACGGGCATGCAAACTTTTAACCAGGGACTGGCGAACGCTTACTTTCAAAAGATGATCACGCTGGATATGGCCCTCTCGCGTTCATCAAATCCCGATGAATTGCAGGACATGATCAACCGCGGAGTTTCAACACCCGGGAACGCGACCAAAGCCCCGGTGAGCAGCAAACGCTAGGAGAAACGACTTTGGCTGAACATCTATGCGCCCAAAAAACTGAAGGACTGAGGAGGCAACCAAATGCCGGACTATAAATATCAGGGAACCAGCCGCTCGGGCGGCAGCGTCAGCGGGGTCATGACGGCCTCGAACAAGACGGAACTGGCGAGTCTGTTGAAGCGCCAGCAGATTACGGCGACGAAAATGACCGAGAAGGGGAAAGAATTCAATATCCCCCAATTCGGCGGCGGCGTGAGCGCGAAAGAGCTCGCCATTTTCACGCGCCAGTTCTCCGTCATGATCGACGCCGGTCTGCCGCTCGTTCAGTGTCTAGAAATTCTGGCCAGCCAACAAGAGAACAAGTTCTTCCAAAAGGTGCTGGCTGGGACGCGTGGCCAGGTCGAAGGCGGCGCGACGCTCTCTGCCGCGATGCGCACCTCGCCGAAGGTTTTCGACGCTTTGTACGTAAACATGGTGGAAGCGGGTGAAACCGGCGGTATTTTGGACACGATTCTGCAGCGTCTAGCGACATACATCGAAAAAAACGTCAAGTTGCAGCGCGCGGTCAAGTCCGCTCTCGTCTATCCAG
>WNGN01011682.1_pt1 | contig 10819 bp, 7 predicted proteins | sample 5400561 | NCBI WGS metagenome assembly WNGN01 (sample SAMN13153379, study PRJNA577476) | soil metagenome | isolation source: 115 cm soil or saprolite under Garry oak tree replicate 2 | place: USA:California | collected 2016-06-15 | reverse complement strand
GTGATCAACGAACTGCAGACCGTCACCAAAGATGTGGTTGATGAGGCACAAGCTATGTTCATCCCTGAGCAGGCGTGAAAAGGGGAGCAGACGAGGTGCAAGACTCTTCAGACTCATGGTTCATAGTAGTAAAGGAGTCATAAGATGCCTGATCATTCAATCACATTACAACTAGAATTTCCTCCAGAAGTAGTACAACAAGAGGTCTGGGAGCTTGAGGAACAGCTTCAGCAAATCGCTGGGATTACCACTGATCTGCGAGAACCCAGAGACCTCCTCACCACAACGCTCCTCTTTATCCAGATTGCAGTCCCGTATATCGGCACGGCTGTCACCATTGCTGGAGGAATCAATACGATCCATGAGTTAGCTCAAACCATCTATGCGTTCCTCCATCCAAAGCAGCAAGATGCTGATCAGCAAGTTGGCAAGCACAAAGCCGTGATTATCACGAAAGGGAAGCGCTTTGAACTCTCTGATCTTTCCATAGAAGAGATTGAGAAAATCATAAAGCAGTGATCGCTACGGACGTGTGAATGGAGGAAGAAGAAAGCCGTGCTTCAATCCTCATCTGAGGAGAAGGCTTCCAGTCGTCGGTACGCACTTTGTATCGGTATTGGAACGTACACAAACTTACTGAATCGCAATTTACGTTATGCCATTGACGATGCAGTCGCGATCGCTAACCGACTGGAGGACCCCCAACGAGGGAACTTTGCTGTTCAGCTCTTAACAAAGCCAACTGAAACGACAAAAGCAGCACTTGAAAAGGCCGTGGAGGATCTCTTAAGTGCGCCAGATCGCCAGGCTGAAGACCTCACTCTGCTCTACTTCTCCTGTCATGGCGACGTCAACCATACAGATAATACATTCTGCCTTCTCCCCTCCGATGCCAACTTGCAAACAGATGAGGCATTCAAGCCAACGAACCTTATTAGTATCTCGGATTTGGCTCGATGGTTCTCACACGCGCGAACCCACCATATTATTGTCCTCCTGGACGTTTGTCATAGTGGAGGCGCGGGTGTTGCCTTACAGCATTTCAAGCTGGACCTGGACGCTGGTCCTAACTACTTCATTATTGGGGCAGCGCGCCAGGATCAGGTCACAACGGAAAACAGTCTCCTACGGCATGGGATGTTTACCCATTGTTTGCTCCGTGCTTTTGAGCAGCCCCCAACTAAGGATGGATGGCAGACGATTTCTCAAATCCATACCTTTGTCAGTGACGAGATACCCTGGTTCGCGAAAGATCAACCTACGCAAATCCAGAGTTGGTCAGTCACTGTCGATCCAAATCTGCCTCTGCTGCGAAATCCCTGCTACCCCGAAATGAGCCCCTTGCCACCTCTTTGGAATGTCCCCTTCCGACGGAATCCGTTTTTCACCGAGCAAGAGCATGTGGTGTCCCAACTGGCAACCACGTTGCAAAATAGACAAAAGGCCGCCTTGACGCAACCACAGGCTGTCAGTGGATTGGGGGGGATTGGCAAAACGCAGCTCGCGCTCGAATATGCCTATCGACATCGCCAGAACTATCACGCCATCCTCTGGGGGCGGGCAGATACCCGCGAGGCCCTCATCTCTACCTTCGTGGCTATCGCCCATTTGCTGGACTTACCCCAGAAGGATGAACAAGACCAATTGATCACGGTCCAGGCCGTCAAAACATGGCTAGCTGGTCGTTCTCAGTGGTTACTTGTCCTCGATAATGCTGATGAGCTGGCGATAGTGGGAGAGTTCATCCCTCCAGCTTTCCAGGGACATCTACTCCTGACTACTCGCGCCCAAGTAACGGGGGAACTGGCGCGCAAGTTCGAGGTGGAAGCGATGCGACCAGAGATCGGGGCACTGTTGTTGCTGCGGCGAGCGGGTCTGATTGCTAGAGATGGTACCCTCGAACGTGCCTCTCCTTCAGATGTAGCGATTGCCAAAGAACTCTCCGCAGAGATGGGGGGACTGCCACTCGCCCTGGATCAAGCCGGAGCCTACATCGAGGAAATGTCATGCAGCCTTCAGGATTACCAGCAGCTCTATCAAATCCGTCGAGCTGAACTGCTTAAAGAACGTGGAGGTGTCTGGCCGGATTATCCAGAATCAGTGGCGACCACGTGGTCGTTGGCGTTCCAGAAAGTCGAGCAGAATAACCCGGCAGCGAGTGACCTGTTGCGGCTGTGTGCCTTCTTGCATCCCGATGCCATCCCCGAAGAGATCATCACCAACGGAGCTGAGCATCTAGGCCTTCAGTTGCAGACGGCGGCAAGCGATCCTCTGGCTCTGAACAAGGCGATCACGGCCTTGCGCCGCTATTCGTTGGTCAAGCGTGACGCTGACGCCAAGGTGCTCAACATCCATCGGCTCGTGCAAGCTGTTTTGCAAGACACTATGGATGCTAAAACCAAAGAATCGTGGATACAGCGAGCAGTGCAGGCGGTCAACACTGCCTTTCCTCATATAGAGTACTCAAAGTGGGAGCAGTGTCAGCGATTGCTGCCACATGCCCTAGCTTGTGAGGGGCACATCGAGCGCTGGAGCCTCACCTTTTCTGAAGAGGCTCGCTTGCTCACTGAAGCGGGAGATTATCTTAGACAGCGTGGCCAGTATGGTGAGGCCCTGCCGCTCTTGGAGAGGGCATTAGCGATTCGGGAGCAGTTGGGACCCAATCATCCTGATGTGGCCATCACTTTGAACACTCTGGCAGTACTCTACTATGATCAGGGGCAGTATACCGAGGCAGAACCCCTGTACAAGCGAGCCTTGATGATTAAGGAGCAAGCGCTAGGACCCGACCATCCCGATGTGGCTTACATCTTGAACAATCTAGCTATTACTCTCACCGATATAGGGAAGTATGCCGCTTCGGAATCACTGCTCCAGCGGGCGCTGACGATCTTTGAGCAGAAGTTGGGACTTAACCATCCCAATGTGGCGGCAATCCTAAACAACCTGTCCAGCGTCTACCAAGCTCAGGGCAAGTATGCCGAGGCGTTGTCGCTCCTCCAGCGAGCGCTAGCTATCAAGGAGGAGGTGTTGGGACCTGATCATCTCGACATGTCATTCAGCCTGAACAATCTGGCAGAAATCTATGTGGCCCAGGGGCAGTATCAGGAGGCGGAGCCACTATACCTCCAGGCGCTAGCTATCAAGGAGAAGGCGTTGGGACCCAACCATCTGGACGTAGCCCTTGTCCTGAGTAACCTCGCAGAGCTCTACTTGGCCCAGGAGCGATACCAGGAGGCGATCCTACTTTCCCAGCGTGCGCTGGACATCAGGGAACAGGCGTCGAAACCCGACCGTCCCGACCCTCACTTGGCGATCAGCTTGAACAATCTGGCTCTCCTCTACCAAGCTCAGGGGCAGTATCAGGAGGCGGTTCCACTTCTCCAGCGAACTCTGACAATCCGAGAGCAGACTCTGGGACCTGACCACCCTGACGTAGCATACAGCCTGAACAATTTGGCCCTTCTCTACCAATACCAGAAGCAATATACTGAGGTGGAGCGCTTGTACCAGCAGGCATTGACGATCCTTGAACAGGCGCTAGTACTACAGTCCCACTTGAGTCCCAAAAGATGGTAGAATAGGTGGGGGTGAAGATGCATGAGCACAGAAAACGACACGGGACGAGCAAGCAGCACGGAGGAAGGAGAACTGAGCCTGATCAGCCAGGGAGTGCAAGCTCTGGCTGAGCTCTCTGTGCGCATCGGTACGCGCTTTGGGCGTGCTGAAGTGCGCAAGCGCGTGGGACGGTATCTGCGCGGGCTGCTGGCCTCGGTAGAACGCAAGAACGGCTGGCAGATGGCTGAGGAACTAGGAGACCCGGATGCGCACGGCGTGCAGCGTCTGCTGGCGGAAGCAGACTGGGATGAGGAGGCGGTGCGCGATGACCTGTGGGCCTACGTGATCGAGCACCTGGGGGAAGCGGGTGGGATTCTGGTGGTGGATGAAACGGGCTTCATCAAGAAAGGGAAGAAATCGGCGGGGGTGGCGCGGCAATACAGCGGGACCGCTGGGCGACGGGAGAATAGCCAAGTCGGGGTCTTTCTCTTGTACGCTAGTTCGAAGGGCTCCGCCTTCATTGATCGAGCACTCTACCTGCCCGAGGAATGGACGACCGATCGTGTGCGCTGCCGCGAGGCGGGCATTCCCGATGAGGTGGAGTTTGCCACCAAGGGCGAACTGGCCAAGCGGATGTTAGAGCGGGCCTATGCCTCGGAGGTGCCGGCTGACTGGGTGGTGGGGGATACCGTCTACGGCTACGACGAACTGCGCCTGTGGGTAGAGGAGCAGCAAAAGAACTATGTGCTGGCAGTGCCCGAGACCCACACGGTCTGGGTGCAGGGGCGGCCACAGCCCGTAGGACTGCTGGCGGCGCTCTTGCCAGAGGAGGCCTGGGCAGTGCTCCCGGCCGGCGAGGGCAGCAAAGGAGCGCGGCTGTACGAATGGGCCTGGTTGCAGTTGTCCGAAGCAGCGCCCAGTGGGCGAGCGCGCTGGCTGCTCATCCGGCGCAGCCTGATGGATTCCAGTAAACGGGCCTACTACCGAGCGAGCGGCCCGGCCCAGACAACCCTTCCCGAGTTGGTGCGCATTGCAGGGAGTCGGTGGCGGATCGAAGCGGGCTACGAGCAGGCCAAAGGCGAGGTGGGACTGGATCAGTATGAGGTGCGCACCTGGCGAGCCTGGTACCGCTATGTAACGCTGTCTCTGCTGGCTCATGCAGCCCTGGTGGTCATGCAGGGACAAGTTCGCGCGCAGGAAAAAAAAGGGGAGCACCTGGCAAGCGGGTCGAGTTGAGTGTCCCAGAAGTGCGTCGCTTGCTGCACGCGCTAGGCGAGTCGGAGGAACAACAGGCCCGGCGACTGCATTGGTCACACTTTCGACGCCGGCACCAGGCGACAGCCAGACGCTTGCACGCACTGCGCCACGCCCGCCAGGCTCCCACTGTCGCGGTTGCTCCCCCGGTGCCCTTGCAGTTGCCGACGATTCCTGCGCTCACCGACGAGCACTGGGAGCAGCTTTGTCCGCTCTTGCCGCCGCAGAAGCCGCAGACGGGCCGCCCGGCGATCGATCATCGTCTGATCCTGGAAGGCATGCTCTGGGTAGCGCGCACCAGCTCCTCCTGGCGCGAACTGCCCGAGCGCTTCGGGCCCTGGTCCACCGTATCCAGCCGGTATCAGCGCTGGGTGAAAGAAGGGCTGTGGGCACGTATCTTGCAGGTCCTGCTCCCGTCGGAGGCTGCCTTCCTCTCCTCGGCTTGATTTCTTAAGTGGTGCTGTAGTACTAGTTTGTGGTGCGAAATGGGCCTGTGAAGCCGTATGAGAGCAAGCAACGTGTAGAAAAGAGAGGAGAAAACGAGCAAGAACGGCACGAAGGAGAAACGCAGGATGCTTGTGGATCGCTATCAAGGAGAAGACGTATTTGCGCGGGTGCCCCAGATGGCCCAACGCATTGATCCCGTCCTCAAGGAACTGGACCAGTTGCTCGACGACGACGCCTTGTATCGGCAGGTGCGGGCCGACTTTGGCCAGCGACATCGGTACACGCTCGTCCACGGGCGGCATTCCACCCCGGTGGAAGTGCTTTTACGTCTGCTCATCGTCAAGCACCTACATCAGTGGAGCTATCAAGACACCGAAGAGCAGGTAGACCAGAACCTGATCCTGCGCTGGTTCTGTCGGCTGTACTGGGCTCCGGTGCCTGATGATACCACGCTCATCCGTTGGACCAACACCTTGCAGCCCCAGACCCTGCACGCGCTCAATGACCGGGTGGTGCAATTGGCCAGGCAAGCCAAGGTGACCAAAGGTCGCTCCCGCTTTGTGCAGCGCGACCAAGGGCTGATCAACGATCAGGTGCGCAATGTCCAGCAGGTATGCCGTTCACGTCTGCGCACCGCACGGCGGGTGGCCCAAACGTTGCACCGACAACTCAGGCGCAAAGGCGAAGACAAAGAAGCCCAGCAAAAAGAACTCTATCAGAAGCTGATCCAGACTGCCGAGCAGATGGTGCAGCAAAGCAGGCGTGTCGTCGCGGTCCTGGGCACGCAGACCCAGAGGCAGGCCCAACGCTTGCTTGAACAAGCCCAGCGCGTGTTGCCCCTGGTGGAGCGGGTCATCACCCAGACGCGCACCCGCGTGCTTGAGGGCAAGAAGGTGGCCTCCGAGCAGAAGGTCCTCAGCCTCTTCGAGCCGCATACCCGCGCCATCCCGCGGCATAAAGGCGGCGCGCTGGTCGAGTTTGGCCGCCACGTCGTCCTGGATGAAGTGGACGGTGGCATCGTGACGCGCTACCCGCTTTTTGAGCATCCACCCAACCTGGTGGCAGGCGACCGGGGTGTACATTCCCCGGATACCGAAGAGCACCTCAGCGCCGCAGGAGTCAAGCTGATGGCGATCCCGGCGGTAGGCAAGGGGTCAGCTGTGCAGCACACGCGGAGCTTCAAGCGCGGCTATCGCTGGCGTGCGGGTATCGAAGGGCGCATTGCGAGCTTGAGGCGGGACTTTGGTTGGCGCAAAAGCGCCTATCACGGGGAAGACGGGATGGAGCGGTGGCTGGGCCTGGGAGTCATAGCGAGCAATCTGCGCCGCATTGCCCGGGCGAAAGGGGCATAAAACTCACCATTGAGGAAATCTCATCTATTCTCTATGGCTGCTTGCTATAAAGAGCCTTCCCAGGCTGTTTCAATCCATTTCGCACCGCAAACTAGTACTACTTCGTTAGTTTCTCACGTGGTGCAGGCTGCTGTCTATATTACGCCCACCAGTTTCCTGCCCCTCGTAGTACTAGTATGCGGTGCGAAATAGATAAACGGGCCTGTAAAGGCGATGGAGGCTCAACAATTCCTAGCTTAACTGCTGAGTTTCTCTCTTGCTGAGCTTTATTTGACCGTGGCCTGGGCGAGATGGCGCAGATTGCTGGCCATGACCCCGAGACCGAGCCACCGCTCCATCCCATTCTGCCCGTGATAGCGGCACGTACGCCATCCATAGTCGCGTCTCAAGCTCGCGATTCTCCCCTCGATGCCCGCGCGCCAGCGATACCCGCGCCGCCAGAGGCGCGTGTGTTCCAGTGCGCGGCGTTCCTCGGAGAGCTTGCCCGAGGCTGGAATGGCCACCCGCTTCACGCCTGCGGCGGCGAGTGCGGCCTCCGTCTCGGGCGAATGGACGCCGCGATCGGCGGCCACGGTGCCCGGCGGATGATCAAAGAGCGCGATGTGGTGTGCCACCGCCTCTACCGCCTGTCCATGCTCGTTGGGGTGCTCCAAGATCTCGTAGCGGGTCACGATCCCGCCCTCGACTTCATCGAGGATCACATGGCGACCGAACTCGACCTGGGCCCCGCCTTTGTGCCGCGGAATGGCGCGGGTGTGCGGCTCGAACAGGCTGAGCACCTTCTGCTCCGAGGGGACTTTCTTGCCTTCCAGCACCCGGCTGCGCGTTTGCGCGATCACCTGCTTCACCAAGGGGAGCACTGCCTGAGCCTCGGTGCGCAAGCGCCTGGCCTGCTGCTCGGTCTGCTGGCCGAGCGCTGCCACCACACGGGTGGCCTGCCGCACCATCTGTTCTGCGGTGTCCACCAACTTCTGGTACAGCTGCTTCTGCTCCGCCTCTTTGTCTTCCCCTTTGCGCCTCAACTGACGATGCAACTGTTGTGCCACTCGTTTGGCGCAACGGAGTCGGGAACGACAGGCCTGTTCGACTGAGCGTACTTGGTCGGCGACCAGCCCTTTGGCCCGCTTCACGAGGCGTGAGAGCACCCGGACGCTGTCTACCAACAGGCCACTGTCGGTGGGATGGTGGATCTCGGTCTGCACACAGGTGGCATCCAGCCGCAGCTTGCGCCCCTGCGTCACCCTGGCCTGCCTGGCCAATGCGACCACGCGGTCATTGAGCCGGTGCAGCGTTTCCGGTCGCAGCGTGTTCGCCCAGCGGATCAGGGTGGTATCGTCGGGTGCCGGTTCCCAGAACAGGCGAGAGAACCAGCGCAACACCAGGCTCTCGTCCACCCGATCTTCCGTCTCCTGATAGCTCCAGCCGAACAGGTGTTTGAGCAGGAGCATGCGCAGCAGCACTTCCACTGGGGTGGAAGGTCGTCCATGTACCAGGGTCTGCCGATATCGTTTCCCAAAGTCGTTGCGCACCTGGTGGTACACCTCGTCATCGTCAAGGAAGAGGTCCAGTTGCTGGAGCACGGGGTCGATCCGTTGGGTCATCTTCGGCACCCGTGCAAAGATATCTTCCTTGGGGTAGCGATCGATCAGCATGCGCAAACACCTCCTTGCGCTTATTTCTTCTTCTACCCCTATTCTACCACCTTTCCCGCTTTTTTTCACACGGTCACCTTTCCCTCCCTGGCTCATATGGCCTCAAGCGGCTCCACAGGCTCCATTTCGCACCGCATACTAGTACTAGAACCTGATCATCTCGACGTGGCCATCGTTTTGACCAATCTAGCTTCTTTTTATCAGGCTCAGCTGCAGTATCAGGAGGCTCTACCACTTTTAGAGCAAGCGTTGGCGATTCGGGAGCGGAAGTTTGGGTCCAATCATCCCGACGTGGCCATTAGCCTGAATAATTTAGACCTTCTTCATCAAGCCTCTATCAAAGGTAGGTTTTTTGGGCACCTATCTCGATGAGAAGCAGAACCAGGATTCGTTCAAAAATAGTTCACTGAGTGGCTAAGGTTTGCATGAACCCCGGTCCGACATAAGGAATCTTGAGCTGTCACTAATTGTTAGAGTAAATTTGCTGTTGAAGCGGCCTTCCAGCATGGCAAGTTCGTGCGCACATGAAACAAGCGCGAAGGCGCTTTTTCACCTGTTTCTCCTCATGTAGATCAACAATCCTTGCTCAGGCTCCCCATGCTGCTTTCCGCCTAACGCCAGAAAAAGACGATGCCATCCCGAATTGTGGCTCTTGCGCACTTTGCGTGCTATTTTACGCGGCCTTCAAAACTCGCTGTTTCAGAAGCGGGAAGCCCCCTCGGCCATACATGGAGCGCTTAATAGACTTGAGCTTGTTGATCTTTCCCTCGACAGGTCCATTGCTGTATGGAAGGGTTAAGGCGGCGTGAAGAGCAGAACCTTCTTTTTCCAACCCTTGGGCAAAATTCACCAGTTCGATGATTCCGCTGATCTGAGAGTCCCGAAGCCAGGTGGAGAGCAATTCGGCCTTGCGTTCTTTGACCATACTGACAAACTGTTGAGCTAATTCATAGACCAGATTGACGGTGTTCTCCTGGCGGAGAAGTGAGAGCATCTCTCGCTCTTGCTTCTCTAAGCGGGAAGGATCACGCAGAAATGACCAGGAAAGATGACGTGGGGCCATACCTTTCGCTGTGGTACCGTTCTGGTGCTGGCTCTGGTTGAGAGCCTGAGCATCCACCTCCCTTTGGAGTTGAACCCAGCGATAAACCAGCATGTATCCTCCCAAGAAGCCTAGCTCGGCCTGAAGGCGCTGCCACAGCTGGTGGGGCGCGTGACATCCCTGATCCCAGAGCCGCTTGAGAGCTTCCCGATAGGGATCAATGGCACTCCTGGTCTGCTGTGCGCGGCCCCATTCTGGGAAACTCTTGGTCGCGATAAAGTTGCGAACCGTTTGCTTGCCAATCTGGAGTTGCCTAGCTATCCCAGAAATCGTTCCTCCTTGCTGATGCAGTGCCACAACCTGGTGATAAAGTGCCAGGCGTTGTTGTCGTGAGCCCTCTCGACGAGCCAGTTCGCTGCTGGTTCGTTTTTGCCGGAGGTGTTTTGTCGCCTGTGCATGCTGTTGCATCTGGATGTGGGTAAGGGAGCGTTCCACCGCTTCCCGAAGATTTTTCAAGAGATGCCAGCGATCAATGACTTGTTGGGCGGCTGGAGCACCATCGGTTGCCCCACGCTGATAGTCCTTGGAACGATCTCTGCTAATAATCTCCACGCCAGGATGCTGCCTGAGCCATTCAGCAAAGGTTTCCGCACTGCGATCTTCCAACAAATCCACGGGCTGGTGGCTTTCTAAATTGAGGAGGATCGTCCCGTAGGTGTGCCCTCGTCGAAAAGCGAAATCGTCCACCCCAAGGATTCGGGGCGTTGGTGGTGTCGGGGCCTTCTTTTTGGCTCGTCGTAGAAGTGTGTCAGCGCTCACCAGCATGGCTAATCGCTCGGTGAGTCGTGAGCCTGCTTGTCCGCTGAGCACAACGGCGATGCAATCCAGCAGCGTTCCTAAACGGGTTGTTTGCCGGGCCGAAACGGGAAGATCAGACAAGCGTTCGGCAAAAGTTTGCCGCTGGCAGTGGAGATTCAAGCAGCGGAAGCGCCGTACTCGTAAAACAAGTTGGACAATGTAGCCGCTGCTTGGCAAGTCTTGTGGTGAGCGCGTGTAATAACTATGGACACGGCGCGAAACGTGTTGACAAGATGGGCAAACCGCTGTGGGTCTGGTAGCACATCCAGTAATGGTCAGGATCGTACCGAGATTGGTGATCTGCTGGATGGCAAAACCAGGTAAGGAGAATGGAAGCATAGGCAAGAAGGAGCACCTCATTCATGATTTATTAGGGATAAAAACATTTCTCTCCATCTTTTTCTACGAATAGGGGTTGCAAAGTCAGCACGCAAAGTGCGCAAGAGCCAAAAATCGAGATGGCATCCTCTACCACCTGCTTGTTTCCTTTCCCTCGTTACACAACTTTCGATACCGGTGGTGAATTCGGGAACATGGTTAGGCGGCCTCTTTTGGAGCTAGAGCGGCGAAGCGAGAAATTCTTGTTTTCTCCGTCTCTACCCCTATCAAGAAGTCATCGAGACGAATAAGATTAATGGCGGCAGCAGTGAGAAGGT
>WNGN01005931.1_pt1 | contig 10819 bp, 10 predicted proteins | sample 5400561 | NCBI WGS metagenome assembly WNGN01 (sample SAMN13153379, study PRJNA577476) | soil metagenome | isolation source: 115 cm soil or saprolite under Garry oak tree replicate 2 | place: USA:California | collected 2016-06-15 | reverse complement strand
CGGGCCGGTGTGGCTGAACGTCGCGGTGCGCGCGGGCGTGCAGCTGCCGGGGACGCGGGTGCGGCGCGTGGCGCCGTGGTACGCCCTGCTAGTGCCGTTCGCGGCGACGACGGCGCTGCGCTGGGATCCGGGCGACTACGTGGCCGTGGACGTCGCGCCGCTGGTGCGACTCGCGCCGCAGTTCGCGGCCGGATTCACGGCCGGCTATTGGACCAAGGCGCGGGACCGCTACACGTTCCAGAGCCCCGAGGACTCCACGGACGTCGCCGTCCGGCTGGGCGTGCCCACGTCGGCGAGCGTGCTCGATCCGGGCACGTCGCAGCGCTGGTTGCGGCTGGGATTCGCGCTGAGCTACGTGGGACCGACCGTCGAAGGCGGCTTCTCGATCGAACAGACCGTCACCGGCGCGGGGGTGGTGCCGGCCGCGACGGTATATCGGATCGTGCTTCGCCTGTCCCGGAAGCTCTTTTGAGCAGCTCGGCGGCGTGCCGCACGGCGGTGCTCATGTCGGCATCGCCCAGCATGCGCGCCAGCTCGCGGGTGCGCGCCTCGCCCGCCGCCACCTGCACGTCGCTCGTGGCCACGCCGCCCTTCGCCCCTTTCGCCACGACGAGGTGGTGGTCGGCGTAGGCGGCGATCTGGGGCAGGTGGGTGATCACGAGGGCCTGCCGCCCGCCGTTCCGGCCGCCGGCCACGGCGGCGAGCGCCTCGCCCACGCGCCCACCCACCTCCCCGCCGATGCCCTGGTCCACCTCGTCGAACACCAGCGTCGGCACCGCATCGTGCTCGGCGAGCACGACCTTGAGCGCGAGCATGATGCGCGAGAGCTCCCCTCCGGAGGCGACTTTCGCAAGCGGGCGGGCGTCGAGGCCGACGTTCAGCTTGACCTCGAAAATCACCGTCTCCGCGCCGTCCGCCCGGGGAGAAGGGAGCGGGGAGAGGGCCCCCTCGAAGCGGCCGCCCGGCATCCCCAGCGCCGGGAGCAGCTGGTTCACCGCGCCGGCGAGCCGCTCCGCGCCGTGCTTCCGCTTTGCCGTAAGCGCCGCGCAGGCATGCGTAAACTCGGCGGCGGCGGTGTCACGCTGCTCGGCGATGGCGCGCAGGTCCAGGTCGGCGGTGTCGAGCAGCGCCAGCTCGCGTGCCGCCTGGTCGCGGGCGGCGAGGACGTCGGGGAGCGCGGGCCCGTGCTTCTGCATCAGCCGGAACAACACGTCGCGCCGCTGCTCGACGGCCGCGAGCCGGCCGGGATCGCCTTCGATGCCCGCCGCGTAGGCGCGGGCCGCCTGGGACAGCTCTGCGACGTTCGCGAATGCGCCGTCCAAGAGGTCCTGCCACTGCGCGACCGACGGGTCGAGGCGCTGCAGCCCCGCGAGGAGCTTTGCGGCACGCGCCAGACCGGCGGTGTCGAGGGCCTGCTCCAGCTCGCGCGACAACCGCCCCAGCTCGCCGGCGTGGGCGAGCCGCCGCGCCTCGGTCTCGAGCGCTTCCGGCTCGCCGAGCTGGGGCGCCGCGCGCACAATCTCCTCCACCACGTGCCGCAGGTAGTCGGCCTTGCGGCGCACGTCCTCACGCTTCGCCTGCAGCTCTTCCTCGCGCCGCGCGAGCTCACGGAAGCGCTCGTGCGCATCCCGCACCGCGGTCCGCTCCACGCCGGCGTCGGCGTAGGCGTCGAGGATGTCGCGCTGTGGGTCGGCCTTGAGCAGCGACTGGGTCTCGTGCTGGCCGTGCAGGTCCACGAGCAGCGCGCCGAGCTGGGCGAGCACACCGACGGTGGCGGGACTGCCGTTCACCCAGGCGCGAGATCTCCCCTCCCCCGTCACTTCTCGCTTGAGAACCAGCCGGCCGTCGTCCACCTCCACCCCGAGGGCGGTCACGGGCGGTAGAAGGCGGGAGAGGGCGGTAGCGGTGAATTCAAAGGCGCCTTCGATGACGGTCTTCTGGGCTCCGGGGCGCACGATGTCCCCCGACGCCCGCTCGCCGAGGAGCAGGGCGAGGGCATCCACGAGCATCGACTTCCCCGCCCCCGTCTCCCCCGTCAGCACGTTGAGACCGGGCGCGAGGGGGAGCGTGACGTCGGCGATGACGGCGAGGTCGCGGACGCGCAGCTCCGTGAGCACTACTGGCGCTCGCGGTCGGTCAGATCGCCCCACTGGAGCTTCTTGCGCATGCGCGCGAAGAACCCCTCCGGGCCGAGGCGGACGAGCAGCACGGGGTAATCGGCGCGCTTCACCACGAGACGATCGCCGGGCTGCATCGTGGTGCCGACCTGGCCGTCGAACGAGACGAGGAGCTCTTCCGTCCAGGGTGGGATCGGCTCGACCGCGACGTGGGCGGTGGAGGGCACGACCAGCGGTCGCACCGCGAGGGTGTGGGGGCAGATGGCGGTCACGACGATCGCGTCCACGCCCGGGACCACGATCGGCCCTCCGGCGGAGAGCGAGTAGGCCGTGGACCCGGTGGGCGTGGCCACCACGATGCCGGCGAATGACGCGTGCCACGCCGCCCTTGTGCACGACGGCGTCGTTGAGCACCGCGGGCTCGGCCCGGGTGTTCCGCTGCTTGTCCTCGATGCAGGGCGCGAGCGCAAGTCGCGACTCGGTGGCGTAAGCGCCACGCACGAGGGCGTCGAGCGCCCAGTCGAGCGTCTGCGAGGTCGCCGTCGTGAGGAAGCCGACCCGGCCGAGGTTCACGCCGAGGATCGGCGTGCCGGCGCCGTCCAGCGTGCGGGCGCCGCGCAGCAGCGTGCCGTCGCCGCCCAGGGTCACGAGACAGTCGAGGCGCGCGGACCGGTCGAGCGGCTGCGGGCCGGGCTGCGGCCACAGGCCGGCGATCCGGTCCTCGGTGTAGAGCGTGAACCCGAGGCGCGGTGCGACCTGCGCCAGATGCGCGAGGAGGCTCTTGAGATCGCGGTAGCTCGGGTTGCCGACGACCCCGACGTTCATGAGGGTGTGAGCGATTCCTCGGCGGCGAGCGCGCGGACGCGCGCGGCGATCCCCTCCCCCGTGAGCCCGACCTCCGCGAGCTGCTGCGCGCGCGGCGCGTGCTCGTACGTGCGGTCGGGAGCGCCCAGCGGCACCACGCGCACCTCGGGGGCGACCGTGTCCACCAGGCCCGCGAGGTAGGCGCCGAAGCCGTTCGCGACGGTCCCGTCCTCGACCGTCACCAGCAACCGGTGGTCCCGCACGAGCGCGTCGAGCATGGCGCGATCGATCGGCTTCACGAAGCGGCAGTTCACGACCGTGACGTCGAGTCCCTCGCCGGCGAGCGTCTCGGCCGCGGCGAGCGCCGGCTGGCACATCACCCCGACGGCGAGAAGGGCGCAGTCCTTCTTTCCCTTGCTGGGGCGCAGCAGCTCCCAGCTGCCGTACGGGACGGGGGCCACTTCGGCCGCCGGCGGCGCCGCGCCCGGCGCCTTGTCCCGGGGATAGCGGAGCGAGAAGGGGCCGTCGGAATGCTCGAGCGCGCAGCGCAGCAACCCGATCAGCTCCGCCCCGTCCCTCGGCGCCGTCACCGTCATGTTCGGCACGGCGAGCAGGTAGGCGATGTCGAACAGCCCCATGTGGGTCTGGCCATCCTCGCCCACCATCCCGGCGCGGTCGAGGCAGAAAATCACCGGAAGCCGCTGGATCGCGACATCGTGAATGACGCTGTCGTAGGCGCGCTGCAGGAACGTGGAGTAGACCGCGACCACGGGCCGGACGCCCTGGGTCGCGAGCCCCGCGGCGAACGTGGTCGCGTGCGCTTCGGCGATGCCGACGTCGAAAAAGCGGTCGGGCCACTTCTTCTGGAAGAGGTTCGTCCCCGTGCCCGAGGGCATCGCGGCGGTGATCGCCACGAGAGCGGGATATTCGCCCGCGAGCTGGGTGATCGCCTCGCCGAAGACCCGGGTCCACTGCGGCGGCCCCGGGTTCACGGGTTTGAGCTGACCCGTGACGGGATCGTACGGCGCGCGCGCGTGATACTTCTCCGTGTCGGGCTCGGGGAGCGGGAACCCCTTTCCCTTCTCGGTGATGACGTGCACCACCCGGGGGCCCTTGAGCGTCTTCACGATCTCGAAGGTCTGCACCATCTGGGCGATGTTGTGGCCGTCGATCGGGCCGAAGTAGCGGAAGCCGAGCTCCTCGAACAGCATCCCCGGCGACCACAGGTTCTTGATGCTCTCCTCCAGGGTCTTCGCGAAGTCCACGAGCTTCTGGCCGCCGACGAGGTGCGACGCCGACTCGATCAGCCCCTTCACGCGCTCGCGGATGCGCACCGTGATCGGGCTGGCGATGATCGAGCCCAGATAGCGGTTGATGGCGCCGACGTTCGGGGCGATGGACATGCCGTTGTCGTTCAGCACCATGATGATGTCGCGGCCGGAATGCCCGGCGTTGTTCATGGCCTCGTACGGCAGGCCGCAGGTGAGCGCGCCGTCGCCCACGACCGCGACGACCTTGAAGCGCTCGCCCTTGAGATCGCGCGCCGCCGCGATGCCGTACGCGGCCGACAGCCCGGTCCCCGCGTGACCGGCGCCGAACTGGTCGTGCTCGCTCTCGCTGCGCCGCAAGAACCCCGACAACCCATCGGACTGGCGCAGCGTGGGCAGGCGCTCGTTGCGCCCGGTGAGGATCTTCCAGGGATACCCCTGGTGGCCCACGTCCCAGACGATCTTGTCGGTGGGGGAGTCGAAGCAGTGGCACAGCGCCACGGTCAGCTCGACCACGCCCAGCCCCGCGCCGATGTGGCCGCCGGTCTGAGAGACGACGTCGATCAGCCGCTGCCGCACCTCGTCGGCGAGGGGCTGGAGCTGGTCGCGCGGGAGCCGCCTGACGTCAGCCGGACCGGTGATCGACTCAAGGAGAGACACGGTGCCCTTCGTCGCTGATCATTCAGTTCGGCCTCGTCACGATATAGTGCGCCAGCTCCGCCAGCGTAGGAGAAACTAACCCCGCCTGCCGCAGCCGGTCTACCGCCCGCGCCGCGAGCCGCTCGGCTTCGGCCCGCGCGGCCCCCACGCCGAGCAGGGTCACGAACGTGCACTTGGCGCGCGCCGCGTCCTTGCCGGCCGTCTTGCCGAGCTGGTCGGAGGTGGCCGTGGCATCGAGCACGTCGTCGTAGATCTGGAACGCGAGCCCGACGTCGGCCCCGTAGCTGCGCAGCGCCTCGCACGCCCCCGCCGGCGCCCCCGCGGCGAGCCCGCCGATCACGCACGCCGCCGCGATCAGGGCCCCGGTCTTGCGTCGGTGCACGTCGTTCAGCTCCGCCGCCGGCAGGCCCGCACCCCGCCCTTCGGCCTCGAGGTCGAGCGCTTGTCCTCCGATCATGCCGCCGGCCCCCGCCGCACGGAACAGCTCCAGCGCGATCGCCCGCCGGCGCTCGGGCTCGAGCGCGAGCTCGTCCAGGCCGCGCGCCAGCACCCGCGCCGCGAGGGCGACCATGTGATAGCCCGCCACGGTGGCGACCGCGACGTCGAACGCGCGATGCGTGGTGGGCCGGCCGCGCCGCAGGTCGTCGTCGTCCATGCAGGGGAGGTCGTCGTGCACCAGCGAATAGGCGTGGACCACCTCGACGGCGGCGGCGAGCTCGGCGACGCCCGGCGCCGCGCCGCCCACCGCTTCGGCGGACGCGAACACGAGCGTGGGCCGCAGCCGCTTGCCCGCGGACAGCAGGCTGTAGCGGATCGCGGGAGAGGCCGCAGCACCCCAGCGCTCGAGCACGGCGTCCACGCGCGCGCGGGCGTCGGAGAGGTAGGCCTCGAGGGCGCGGTTAGCCGTCGAAGTCTTCCACCCGGAGGTTGCCGGCCTGGTCGGCGAGGACCTGCTTCACTTTCGCTTCGGCGGCCGTGAGACGCTCGCGCGCCGCGCGCAGCCGCTCGACCCCTTCTTCGAAGAGCTTCAAGGCCTCGTCCAGGTCCAGCTCCTGGCCCTCGAGGCGGCGCACGATCTCCTCGAGACGCTCGAGCTGCTGCGCGAAGCTCGAGGGCTCGCGCGGCGCCATCAGGAGGACTCACCCACGCGCGCCGCCACCTCGCCGTCGCTGACGCGCAGCCGGAACGGGAGCCCCGGGGGGAGCTGCGCCACGCGCTTCAGCACCCGCCCCTCGGCGTCGCGCGCCAGCGCGTAGCCGCGCCCGAGGACTCGCAACGGCGACAGGGCGTCGAGCCGGCCGCTCGTCACGGCGAGGGCAAGGCGGTGGCGCTCGAGCCGGCGCTCGATCGCCCCCGCGAGGCGGTCGACCGTGCGATCGAGCCGTTCGGCGACGCGCCCGGAGCGGGCCGCGAGGCCGCGCGCGAGCCGCGCGCCCAGGTGGGCGAGATCCGCCAGGACGTCGCTCCGGTCTGGCGTGGCCGCCTCCGCCGCCGCGGACGGCGTCGGCGCGCGGAGGTCCGCCACCAGGTCGCACAGCGTCACGTCGGTCTCGTGCCCCACCGCCGAGATGACCGGGACGGGCACGCCGGCCACGGCGCGAGCCACGCGCTCGTGGTTGAACGTCCACAGATCCTCCCGCGACCCGCCGCCGCGCCCCAGGATCGCGAGGTCGAGCTCCTCGAGCCGGCCGAGCAGCGCGAGCGCGGCGCAGATCGCGGCTTCCGCGCCTTCGCCCTGGACCCGGGTCGGGATCACGAGCAGCTCGGCGACGGGCCAGCGGCGCGCGGTGACCGCGATGATGTCGCGCAGCGCGGCGCCGTCGGGGCTCGTGACGACGGCGATGCGCCGCGGATACGGCGGCAGCGCCCGCTTGCGCGTGGGATCGAGCAGCCCGTCCCGCGCGAGGGCGGCCTTGGCCTTCTCGAAGGCGAGCTGCCACAGGCCGCCCGCTGCGGTCGAGAGCAGGTCGACGATGGTGAGCCGGAACTCCCCCTTCTCCTCCCACACCGTGGGGCGGGCGAAGACGAACACCTGCATCCCGTCCAGCGGCGGCGTGGGGAGCCGGCGGTTGTCCTTCTGAAACATCACGCAGCGGATCTGGGCGCTCTTGTCGCGCAGCGTGAAGTACCAGTGGCCGCTCTGCCAGGCCTTGAACCCGGAGATCTCGCCCCGCACCCACAGCGGCGGCAGGCCCGCCTCGAGCACGGCGCGCGCGCGCCGCGTCACCTCGCTGACGGTCCAGGCGCCCTCCGCCGAGACGGCGGCGAAGAGATCTAGGCCTGCGCCCACTGGCGCGCCGCCTGCACGGTGTTGTACAGCAGCATGGTGATGGTCATCGGGCCGACGCCGCCCGGCACCGGCGTGATCGCCCCGGCCACCTGCTTCGCCGCGGCGAACTGCACGTCGCCCACCAGGCGGTAGCCCTTCTTCGTGGACGGATCCTCCACGCGGTTCGTGCCGACGTCGATCACCGCCGCGCCGGGCTTGATCATGTCGCCGGTGACGAACTCGGGTTTGCCGATGGCGACGATCAGGATGTCGGCCAGCTTGGTGACGGACTTGATGTCGCGGGTGCGCGAGTGGCAGACGGTGACGGTGGCGTTGCCGCCCGGGCCGTCTTGGAGCAGCAGCGCCGCCATCGGGCGGCCCACGATGGTCGAGCGACCGACGACCACGGCGTGCCTGCCGCTCGTATCCACGCCGCTGCGCAGCAGCAGCTGCTGCACGCCGTACGGCGTCGCCGGGCGAAAGCCGGTCGGGTCGCCGATCGCGACCTTCCCCACGTTCTCGGGATGAAAGCCGTCCACGTCTTTCTCCGGCGCGACGCGGTGCAGCACGCGCTGCGTGTCGATCTGCTTGGGCAGCGGGAGCTGGACGAGGATGCCGTGGATCTTGTGGTCCGCGTTGAGACGCTCCACCAGCGCCAGCAGCTCGGCCTCGGTCGTCTCCGGCGGCAGCCGGATGGTCTCGTGATACAGCCCCGCCTCCTCGCAGGCCTTCCCCTTCATGCGCACGTAGGTGGCGGAGGCGGCATTGTCGCCCACCAGCACGGCGGCCAGCCCGGGCGTGACGCCGCGGGCGCGCAGCGCCCGGATCTCGCCCTGGAGCTCGGCGCGCATCGCCTCCCCCACGGCGGTGCCGTCGATGATCTTAGCGGGCAAAATCCACCGCGCGGGTCTCGCGGATCACCACGACCTTGATCTGACCGGGATACTGGAGCTCCCGCTCGATCTTGCGGGCGATCTGCTCGGAGAGCTCGCTCGCCCGGCCGTCGTCGATCGCGTTCGGGGTGACCACGACGCGCACCTCCCGGCCCGCCTGGATGGCGTAGACCTTTTCGACCCCGCCGAACTCGCCCGCGATCTGCTCGAGCTGCGTGAGCCGCTTGACGTAGGTCTCGAACGCCTCGCGCCGCGCGCCGGGCCGCGAGCCCGACACCGCGTCCGCCGCCTGCACGATGACGCTGACGGGCGACCCGTGCGCGACGTCGTCGTGGTGCGCGGCGATGCAATTGACGACGACGGGGTGCTCCCCGTACTTCGTCGCCACCTCGACGCCCAGCTCCACGTGCGTGCCGTCGTGCTCGTGCGTCAGCACCTTGCCGATGTCGTGGAGCAGCGCGCCGCGCTTGGCGAGCTGCACGTCGAGCTTCAGCTCGGCCGCCATGATGCCGGCGAGCCACGCGACTTCTTTGGAGTGATCGAGGATGTTCTGCCCGTAGGACGTCCGGTATTTCATGCGGCCGACGAGCTTGACCAGCTCCGGGTGCATCCCCTTGATGCCCGTCTCGTAGATCGCCTGCTCGCCCGCCTCGCCGATGGAGGCCTCGACCTCCGCGCGCGCCTTGTCGACCACTTCCTCGATGCGCCCCGGATGAATGCGCCCGTCGGCGATCAGCCGCTCGAGCGCGAGCCGGCCCACCTCACGCCGCACCGGATCGAAGCACGACACGACCACGGTGTCGGGCGTGTCGTCGATGATGACGTCCACCCCGGTCGCGGCCTCGAAGGCCCGGATGTTGCGGCCCTCGCGCCCGATGATGCGGCCCTTCATTTCGTCGGACGGGAGCGCGACGGCCGACACGGTGGACTCGGCGGTGTGCTCGGCGGCGAGGCGCTGGATCGCGAGCGCGAGGATCTGCTTCGCCTCTTTGTCGGCGTTCTTGCGCGCCTGCTCCTTCAGGTCCCGGGCGAGGGCGGCGGCCTCGCCGCGCGCCTCGTCCTCGAGCCGGCGCAACAGCTCCTGCTTCGCCTCCAGCGCGGTGAGGCCGGCGATCTGCTCGAGCCGCGCCCGCGCCTCGAGCTCCTTCGCGCCGAGGGCGCGCTCGCGCTCCTCCAAGATCCGCGCGCGGCCGTCGAGCCCGCGATCGCGCTGCTCCAGCGCCACCACGCGCTGCTCGAGCATCTGCTCGCGCCGCTCCATCTCGCGGCGCCGGCGCGCCACCTCCTCTTCCCAGGCCTCGCGCGCCTGAAGCAGCTCCTCCTTCGCGGCCAACACCATGCGCTGGCGCGCGTCTTCGAGGAGACGCGCGCCTTCCGCCGCCACCGCGCGCGCCGTGGCTTCCGCCGTGCGCCGCTCCACGCGGCGGCCCACGATATAGAACAGCACTCCGGCGGCACCGCCGCCGAGGAGGGCCGAGACGATCACCAGCCAGTCCGCCATAGGATCTATCTCCAGCATCGCCCCGCAGGGAAGCGGAGCGAGTTGAGTCGTCAGTCGTCAGTTGTCAGTCAGAGCTGATGACTGATGACTGATGACTGCCTTTCGCTTTCCCGCGGGCAGGAGCTTTGCCAGATCGTCCGCCAGCGCGGCGAGCCGCGCGGCGACCTCCCGCTCGCCCTTCTTCGTCTGGAACAGCTCGTTCGTGATGTCGAGCGCGGCGAGGATCGCCGCCTTGTGCGTCTCGACGATCGGCCCCTGCGACAGCACCTTCTTCAGGGCCTGGTCGACGTACGCCGCCACCTCCCGCGTGTACTCGGGCGGCAGATCGGAGCGCACGGTGTATTCCTCGCCGCCGATCATCACCTTGACCGCATGCTTCTTCGTGCTCACGGCGCGGCCGCCGCCGTGCCCGGGCTCGCGGCACCGCCCGCACTCCCGCCACCTCCATTGCCGCCCTGGCGCGCCTGCTCCTCGAGGAAGGTGAGCCGCGAAACGAGATCGTGCACCCGCCCGCGCGCCGCCTCGACCCGCAGGCGCAACACCTTGTTCTCCTGCTCGAGATCGGCGACGCGGTTCCGGATCTCGGGATCGAGCTTCACGGCGGCGCCGCCGCGCCCGCCGCCCTCCCTCAGCTCGGCTTCCGCCTTGAGGGCACGCGTGCGCCAACCGGCCAGCTCCTCCGCCACGTGGCGCAGGATGGTCTCCAGCTGGTCGAGCAGCTGCACATCAGACCTCTCTCCGTCGTACGCCAAGCTCGTCCTCCAGGGCCTTCAGGCCGCGCGCGAGCAGTCCGTCCGCGTCGCGCTCGCGGAGCGTGCGCTCGGGATCGCGGAACGTGCAGTGCCAGGCGACGCTGCGCCGCCCCGCCGGGATCCCACCCCCCGGTCCCCGATACTCGTCGAAGACTTCCAGCCGCTCGAGCAGCGGCCCCGTGGCGCGTCGCAGCACGTCGGCCACCGCCGCCGCGGTCACGCCCGCCGGTACGAGCAACGCCAAGTCGCGCTCTAGCGGCGGCTGCAGCGGCAGAGGACGATACGCCACCGGCGCACGGGGGGGGGCCGTCACCAACAATCGTACCTCGAACCCGTACAGCGGCGCAGCCCAGACGGGGGCGTCCGCTTCGAGCCGGCCCGACCACCCCACCACCTCCCCACCCGGTTGCGCCGCCACCCACCCCACCGCCCCGCCTAGTGCAGCTTCCACGGTGCACGTCGGCGCGGCGACGCTCACCGCTAACTCAAAGTGGTGCTTCAAGTCCCATAAGTCCATATCAGGTACTTTCGCACCGTCGGACCAGTGGGGCGGGT
>WNGN01012862.1_pt1 | contig 10828 bp, 10 predicted proteins | sample 5400561 | NCBI WGS metagenome assembly WNGN01 (sample SAMN13153379, study PRJNA577476) | soil metagenome | isolation source: 115 cm soil or saprolite under Garry oak tree replicate 2 | place: USA:California | collected 2016-06-15 | reverse complement strand
AGCCATGGAATGGCGGTGGCATCGACGGTGACAAAGTCCACGAGCTGGCCCACGACCCTGCTGCCGTCGATGGCCTGCCAGGTTGGCCCGCCGAAGTGGGTGATGATGAGCTTGCCGTGGTCGTTGTACAGGTTCGCCCGGGGCGCGACGAACCCCCAGGCGAAGCCGCTCGAGGTGGTGTTGCAGGAGTAGATCTGGACGCCGACCCCGTGACCGACCAGGAAGACCTTGTTACCGTCACGAACCTCGATTTTGCTCGGGACCACCGGCGGCGGTGGTCCGGCCTGGGCCACCTGCGTCACAGACAACACCGCCGCGGCAGCGACGATCCCCACGAGCAGCAGGCGGTTTGAAACCGATGAGACGCCTCATGCAGGTATCTCCGGATGTTTGGTTCGGGCCCAGCCGGAAGCCGCGACCCCTTGAGCAAGAAGGGAACGACGGCCGGTCAGCTGCTCCGACTGCTCGGTCGTTTCTATGAACTCCTCTTCCGGGTCGCCGTCAGGAGCTGAAGTTCGCGATCGCCGAGGCACAGCCGACGCCCTGAATCCAGACGTTCTGGATCCCGACGACGTCGGGTGCAATGTCGTCGGCGGAGACGATCATCTGCGCGGTGAAGGACTCGTCGTTACCGTCACCGGCGCGGTAGAAGTCTGCGAGGAGCACGACCGTGTTCTCATCGGTGATTGCCGTCTTCAGGGGCTCCGCCGCTGCCCCGGTGCACTTGAAGGTCGTGCTTGCTCGCAGTTCGACCGTGTCCCAGCGAACGCCTTCGCCGGTGAGACAGCCGGCCAGCGGGCCCTGGCCGACGTCGCTGGTGCATCGAAAGCCGCCGGCCGACTTGGCGAAGCCCGTCCGGGGGTTGTACGAGCCGCCGCCAGTGAGCGAGGCGGCACCGGTTGGGAAGCCGCTGATGTCGGTCGCGTTGAAGCCGAAGCCGGTGTTGCCGGGCGCCGCCGACGCAGGCGCCGCAATCAGGAGAACGGCCGCCAACAGCACCGCCGGCACGAGCGCAATGACCTTTACCTTCATTTTCCAAGCCCTCCCGTCCTGTCACAGGGAATCGGTGGCTCACACCACCGGAGACGCAGCGCCTGCTGCGCCCGCGAAGTCAGCTTCTGAACATCACCTCCGGTCGCGCTCGTCTCCCCGCCAGGGCCCGGCAAAGTCGCGGTCTGCACCAAATGCCGGAATATGCCTGTCGCTGGAATTTGGAATGGCTCTGTCAACGCCATTGCCTCCAGGCGCCCTACGCCCGCCTCCACTTGGTCAAGATCCTTGCGCGTGTCGTTGTGAGCGTTGGTCACAGCGTCAGGGGATGGCTCCTCACGGGCTCATATGCATTTACCTCCATTAGCCGGTGGCGATCTTGTTGCCGCTCGACGCCACGACGTACCACTTGGCGCCGAACTGGGTCAACCCCTGCCCCGCGGCGTCCCCCGGCCGGTTGTCGCCGGCGTAGTAGTAGAGCGGGTGACCATGGAAGGTCACCTGCGTAGCGCCGTCGCCGCGGATGCTCGTTCCGAGCAGGGCACCGGTCACGCCGGTCCCGGGATGCAGGGCACTGTTCGTGACGTACGGCGGCCACGCGCTGGCGCATGCGCCGTTGCACTCGGACTTCCCTACCTTGTCCGCCTCGAACAGGTACAGCGTGCGTCCCTGACCGTCGACGAGGGTCTGTCCCAGCTTGGAACCGCGGAGGTCGACGATCGCAGCCGACGGCGAGCCGCTCGATGTGGTCGGAGCCGCGCCATACGAGCCAGCGCCGGAGGATGAGGAGCCGCCACCGGTACAAGCGGCGGCTATAAAGGCGAGTGCTGCCAGGCCAGCGACTGACCACCCGAGGCGCACCAAGCGCGGCCTGCTGGACGGCCGGTGCCCAGCCGAACGGGTGGGCCGCTCGTAGATACTCTCGTGGGTCGACTTCATCGAGACCCGTCGGCTCGGGCGTCGTCGCCGTTGGCTGAGGACGCTCGCGGTGGGCTTCTCGTGCGCCGCGGCGGTCTTCCTGAATGGGTGCAAGTCGCGCTCCTCTGGAACATGTCGTCGGACCTTTGAGTCCCAAGCGGTCCGAGCGGCGGTTGAGACGGCGGCCCGATCGGCCGCTCCGGTATGAGCACCCTATGGCGCGGCGGCGGCCCCGGCATCGGACAATGCGCCAATGCCGCATCGCCGGGAAACCCTATTTCTTGCCAGCGACCCTCCTAGCCTGGGGCTGGACAGCAGCCGACCTTCGGCCGCACGGCCGGGCGTCAGCCCTGCGTGGGCGGGGATCAGCCTGCCGTCCTCGAGCCGCGTCCGGCCACCACCAGCTACCTCACCCGAGCGGCCGGTCGCTGGCCGTGCCAGCGCCAGCAACCGCCCCAGTGCCGTCCGCAGGGGGCGCCATGGCAGGGTGGCGAGCGGATGGTGGAGGCGGGCAGAGGACGCGTTTCGGGACGGCTTCTGGATTGTTCGAGGGGGCTCGCTCATGCGCCAGGACGTCGTCGGGTCCTACCGGGGGTCACGTCCGAGCGATGAGGAAGCACGAGGAACGCGTGTTTCATCGCGAAGCGGTGTTCGTGTGGCTTCGACCGTATGCGGTCGAAGGACAGTCGAACGGCCGCAACCCGCTCGATATCCTGGACCCGCTATCGACAGACTGGGGCCAGCCCGGGGCGCGCGAGCTGGGGACGCTGTCGGGAGAGCGCCCCGCCGCGGCGAGCTGGGAGGCGGGTACGGAGTATGACCATGGAAACGATCGAGCTCTCGGCCGGGACGATCGAATACGAGGACACCGGCGGCGACGGGCCGGTAATCGTGCTGCTACACGGGCTCCTGATGGACGCGTCGCTCTGGGAAGGGGTGATCGCTGATCTCCGCGCCGACCATCGGTGCGTGGCACCGACGCTGCCGCTGGGCGCCCACTCCTATCCGATGCGGGCCGGCGCCGACCATTCGCTGCGCGGGATTACGCGGCTCGTCGCGGAATTCCTCGAGCGCCTCGATCTGGGCAACGTCACCGTGGTCGGCAATGACACCGGCGGCGCCCTCGTCCAGTTGCTCATCTGCGAACGTGCCGAACGCGTCGAGAGCATCGTGCTCGTCTCCTGCGACGCGTTCGACAACTTCCCGCCCGGGCTGACCGGAAAGACGCTGGTGCTGACCGGGAAGCTCTCGCCCACGATGTTCGGTCTGTTCATGCAGCAAATGCGGCTCAAGCCGGTCCGGCGGTTGCCGATCGCCTTCGGCTGGTTGACCAAGCGCGGCGATGCCGTCACCGCTCGCTGGATGAAGCCGCTCCTGCAGCAGCCTGAGATCCGCCGCGACACGGTGCACGTCCTGCGCTCGATCTCGGCAGAGCGCAACCTCATGCTCGAGGCCGCTGAGTGCCTCCCCACCTTCGACCGGCCCGCCCTTGTCGTCTGGGCGCAGAAGGACCGCGTCATGCCTCCGGAGCACGGGCGTCGTCTCGCCGGGCTCCTCCCGCAAGGACGGCTCGTCGAGGTATCGGACAGCTACACGCTCCTCCCCCTTGACCAGCCCGCCCGCCTCGCGCAGGCCATCCGGGAAGGGACCCTGCGGTGACGCGCCGCGCGTCCTGATCGCGCGCGCCGCGGCTGCCTGTCCCGCCGCCTTGGGGCGCCTCCTCGGATGAGGTTCGTCGCACGGGGAGCGGCCCGTTGGGGCTGCTCCCTCGCCGTTCCTTCTCCCGTACACTTTCGGCACGCGGCCGCGAATCGTCGCGTCCAGCATCACTGGCAGCCCGTTCAGGAGGCGTCCATGGTTGGGAACATCGTGGCGATCGTCCTCCTGGGACTGCTGCTGGTGGTCTGGGTCTCGCGCTCGTGGTCGTCGTGGTGGTGGGAGGGGCCCTTTTGGAGGTCATCTCGCACGGTCGCGGTCGCCGTCCTCCGAGCAGCTATCGACGGCAGCTCTTGGCGCGGGAGCGCGGCCGTCACCGGAGACGCCGTCGGCGCGGCAGCAAGGCTCACGGCATCACCATCTTCCTCGACACGCTCCCTCCCGAGACCAAGCAGAAGCCCTGACCTCCAGAGCACGGCTCGAGTACGAAGCGGGGCCACCCCGTGGGTGACCCCGTCCGTCCCGATGCTGCCCCTCAGGGGGTGCGCTGAAGGCTGTGGAGGCGGGTGGCCGCGGTCGCCGCGGTCGGCGAGACCGCCTCGCCGAAGTCGACCGTGCAGGTGAACCGGACCGCCTGGTTGGCAAGAACAGTCCCGTTGAGGTGGAAGACCCGCAGGATCGTCTCGGCGGTCTGGAAGTCGGTCACCATCTGCCCGGGATGTTGGCGCCGCTACGCGGGCCGGCTGGGCAAGCATGTCCATAAGTGACGATTACTCGGACTTCGGCGGGTGGTCGGCCTGGTCGCGGCTGGGGCTTCATCCGATTGGGGTGATTCGCTGGCGCGGTCGCTCCGGGAAGATGTGCGCGATTCGCCAGCGACAAAGGGGGGATATGATGGGATTCATCTGGTGGCTGATCATCGTGTTCTTTTGGGTGATTTTCTTGTCCTTCACGATGTCCGTCGCCCGGAGCAAGGGCCACAGCCCGCTGTTGTGGGGTCTGCTCGCCTGCTTCCTCCCGGGGATCACGCTGATCATCGTGCTGCTGCTTCCGAACCGGGCACTCGTCTGAGGGGGCCGCTCGCGCTCCAGTCCAGCGGGCGGCGTGGCCGAGCGCCGCGCGTCAGTCGTCGAGGACCGTCAGGTCCAGCTGGCGCAGGCGCTCGGGGTCGGTGAGCACATCGATTTCGACGATCTTCCCGCGCATGACGGTGAAGCCCATGATCGCAAACGGCCGTCCATGCTGGACCACGACGACTCCGGGGGCTCCGTTCACCAGGGCCGGCCGGGTGAGACGGGAGGGCTGCGCGAAGGTGAGCGCCTGGCCGGCGACGGTCGCCGCGCCGTGAACCATCACCGAGGCGGCCGGGCGTCGGACACCGCCGTCGGAGCGCAGCACGACGTCCGGGTCGAGCACCGCGACAAGCGCGTCGAAGTCGCCGCCGCGGGCGGCGGCGAAGAAGGCGTCGACCACCTCTCGCTGGCGGCTCAGGTTGTGGTTGGGAACGGGCGCGGTGTCCTGGACCCGGCGCCGGGCGCGGCTGGCGAGCTGCCGCGCGGCGGTGGGGGAGCGGCCCAGGATGGCGGCGATCTCCTCGAACGGCACGGCGAACATGTCGTGCAGCACGAACGCCAGCCGCTCGGCCGGCGCCAGGGTCTCCAGGACCACCAGCAGCGCCAGCCCGACCCCCTCGGCCAGCAGGGCCTGATCCTCAGGATCGATCGCTTCCTCGCGGCTGATGACCGGGTCCGGCACGTGGGAGTCCAGAGGCTCCTCGCGCCGTGACGCGCGCGAGCGGAGCATGTTGAGCGAGACGCGCGCGACGACGGTGGTGAGCCAGCCGCCGAGGTTGTGGATGTCGCGGGTGTCCGAGCGGCTGAGGCGGAGCCAGGCCTCCTGGACGGCGTCGTCGGCCTCGGTGAGCGAGCCGAGCATCCGGTAGGCGACCGCTCGCAGGTGGCCGCGGTTCTCCTCGAACCGCTCCGCCAGCCAGTCGTGTTCGTCCATCGGTCGCATTCCTTCGTCGCGTCGTGTCATAGCAGTGACCGACGAAACCGAGCCGATGTGACAGGACCGGATGACGGCACCGTCGGTTCAGTCCTGGAGGCTCTGGTAGGCCGAGGTCCAGAAATCGCGATAGAGGTCCCAGACATCGGGGAAACCGAGGCGCTGGGTCAACAGGACGTGCCAAAGCCACCGTTCCAGCCGAAGCGTCCGGGAACCGCCGTCACGTCGTCGGGCTCGGTGGCGATGGCGACGCCGAATCCCCAGCCGCGGGTGTCGAAGAAGCCGGGGTAGAAGCCGGACACGGCCTTCTGCTCTGGCGTCAACTGGTCGGTGGTCATCGCCTCGACCGAGTCCCTGCAGAGGATGCGCTCGCCTCCGTACTCGCCGTGGTCGAGCAGCATCCGGCCGAAGGCCAGGTAGTCGTCGGCGGTCGAGACCAGCCCGCCGGCAGCGTCGGGGAAGGTGGGTGGCCGGCTCCACTGGCTGTCGTCGACGCCGTCGAAGAGCTCGAGCGTCCCGGTGGCGGGATCGGGCAGGTAGCAGGCGGCCAGCCGATCCAGCTTGGCTGCCGGCACGCTGAAGGCGGTGTCGTGCATGCCGAGCGGCTCGAAGAGGCGTTCGCGCAGGAACGCCTCCAGCGGCTGGCCCGAGGCGCGTGCCAGCAGCACGCCCAGAACGTGCGACCCGCTGTTGTACATCCACCGCTCGCCCGGCTGATGCATCAGCGGCAGCGTGCCGAACCGGCGCATCCACTCGTCGGGATCAAGCGGGGTGGGCGGCGTCGGCGGCCCGAGCGTCATGAGCTCTTGTTCGGCCACGGCCTGCTCGATCGGGCGGGCGTCCGGCGGCCCCGGCGGCTGGCCGAAGCCCATGCGGAAGGTCAGCAGGTCGCGCACGGTGATCGCCCGATTCGCGGGCACGGTGTCCTCCAGCGGCCCGTCGAGCCGCTTCAGGACCTTGCGGTCGGCCAGCTCGGGCAGCAGCCGGTCCACCGGCTCGTCCAGCCCCAGCTCGCCCTCCTCCACCAGGATCATGGTGGCCGCGGCGGCGACCGGCTTGGTCATCGAGGTGATCCGGAAGATCGCGTCGCGCCGCATCGGCTCGGCGCCGTCGGTCGCTTTGGCGCCGATCGCGTCCACGTGCGTCTCGCCCCGCCGGCTGATCACGGTCACGGCGCCGGGCACCTCGCCGCGTTCGACATAGCCGGCCATGAGGTCGTGCAGGCGGCCCAGCCCGGCCTTGGACAGTCCTCCGTCGCGCATCCGCCGCTCCTCCGTCGTTGGAAGCTCCGACCTTGCCCGCATCAGCGGTCGAGGGCAAGCGATCTTCTGCGCTATCCGGCGGCTCGAACCAATCGGGCTCGCGGATCACCAGCACGTAGCCGGCGTCCTCCATGTCCGCCAGGTAGGCGGCTTCCTCGGAGGAGTCGGGGAGTTCCATGACGACGTCGATGATCGGCTTGGCCGGCAGCCCGGGCACCGAGGTCGAGCCGGCGTGCTCCAGCCGCACGACCCGGTCGCCCAGCGCCGACCGGATCCTGGCGGCCTCCCGTTCGTACAGCCTCGAGGAGGCCGACCGGCTGGCGCGGCGGCTGGCGATCGTCGACCACGGGAAGATCGTCGTCGAGGGCACGCCGGAGGAGCTGAAGGCGCAGCTCCGCGGCGACGCGATCCAGGTCGAGCTGGTCGGCGCCAACGGCGACGGCCGCGCGCACACCGCGGTCGAGCGGCTGGAGGGCGTGAACGAGGTCTCCAGCGACGGCGTCCGCCTGCGCGCCAGGGTCGCCAGCGGCGCGACCGCCGTGCCCATGGTGATCGCCGCGCTCGAGTCCGAGGGCATCGGCGTCGCCGCCGTCACCATCGCCCGCCCCTCGCTGGACGACGTCTACCTGCGCTACGCGGGCCGCGCCTTCAGCGAGGCCGACCAGGCCGTCCTGGCCTCCGAGGGAGGTGCCCGATGAGCGCGACGCTCACCCACTCCTGGTACATGACCGTCCGCGGGCTGCGCAGCCTGGCCCGCCAGCCCTGGTACATCGCGGTCTCGCTCAGCCAGCCGATCATCTGGCTGCTGCTGTTCGGGGCGCTGTTCAAGCGGATCGTCGAGATCCCCGGCTTCTCCAGCGGCTCCTACCTGCAGTTCCTGACGCCTGGCGTGCTGGTGATGACCGCGCTGTTCTCCAGCGGCTGGAGTGGCATGGGCTTCATCGAGGACATCGACCGCGGCATCATGGACCGCTTCCTGGTCTCGCCGGTGCGCCGCCCTGGGCTGACGGTCGGGTCGCTCGCCTACCAGGGCATCACCACGGTGATCCAGTCGGTGATCATGATCGCCCTTGCCGTGGCGGTGGGGGCGCGCTTCCCCGGCCGTGTGGCCGGCGGGGCCGTGGCGATCGGGGCGGCGGTGCTGCTGGCGGTGGCGTTCGCGTCGCTGTCGAACGCGCTCGGCCTGCTGATGCGCCAGCGCGAGTCGCTGATCGCCGCGGTGCAGTTCGTGGTGCTGCCGCTCTCGTTCCTGTCGTCGGCGTTCCTCCAGCAGAACCTGGCTCCCTCGTGGATCCAGCACGTCGCCCGCTACAACCCGGTGAACTGGGCCGTGGAGGCGGGCAGGGCCGCGCTCGGCGCGTCCGCCGACTGGGGCCTGGTCGGCTGGCGCATGGGCCTGCTGGCGGCCTTCGCGGTCGCCGAGGCAGGGCGACACGCTGGAGCTGATCCACACCGAGCTCAACCCGGAGTTCGAGGGCGGGGGGGTCGGCAGCGTGCTGGCCAGGACCATCCTGGACGAGGCGCGCGCCGCCGGCCTCCAGGTCAACCCCCAGTGCCCGTTCATCGCCCGCTGGATCGCCCGCCACCCGGACTACCTGGACCTCGTCCCCGAGCATTGGCGCGGCCCCATCGGCCGCGCCCGGCGCTGACCGGGTCGGGGACCCCTGGCACGCCGTCCACTGCCCCGGGGATCACGATCGAGTGCCGCCGCTCCGTCAGGGCCGCTGCACCGCCGGCAGCTCTGCCCGCGGCCGCGCCGTGGCCGTCACAACCCTCAGCACGGCCTCGACGCCGTCGACCACGATTGCGCCCGGATGGGTCGCGTACTGCTTGGCCCACGAGTGGCGCAACACCAGCGGGCTCAGCAGCAGCAGCCGCCTGGACTGGTCCAATGCCAGGCCAGCGGAGCGGAGGCCACCAGGGCGAGTACGGCGGCCTGCTCGGAGGCGTCGGGCATGGCGGATCCCCCTGTCCAGCATGGTCGAGCCCGAGGCGACCACCGGGAGAGGGTGGGGGAAGCGCGTCGCTTCGCTAGCGTAAGCGGCAGGACGCGCGGAGTCGACTACTCGAGCAACGAGAGCTGGTCGCCCTTGGGCTCCGCCTGGCGCCTGGCGCCGCCGGAGCCCGCCAGCCGCTCCAGCAGCGCCTCGTCGATAGCGGCCAGGAACGGGGACGGGGCGCTGTCGGCGATCATGCCGTGCCGGGCGCGCCGCGCCGCCCAGCTCAGGTACAGGTGCGAGCGGGCCCTGGTCATCCCCACGAACAGCAGCCGCCGCTCCTCCGCGAGCTCGGAGGCCGCCGGCTCCACCGCGCCGAACCGCAGCGGCAGCAGGCCGTCCTCGCAGCCGACCAGGAACACCACCGGGAACTCCAGCCCCTTGGCCGCGTGCAGGGTGAGCAGCGAGACGCGGTCCGCGCGCGGGTCCCAGGTGTCCACCTGCGCGCCGAGCGCCAGCTCGCCGAGGAACCGGTCCAGGTCGTCGCCACAGCGGGCCGCCAGGGCCAGCAGCGGGTCGACCTCGATTTCGGCGACCCCGGCCTCGCGCGCGGCCCGGCGGAGGAGGGCCAGCACGGACCGGTCCGCCTCCGGCGCTTCCGTGGTGCCGGCGGCCTCGGCGCCCGGGGCCGGCGCTTGGCGGAGCGCCCGCAGCACCGGCGGCACGCCGGGCAGGTCGGCGAGGCGGTCGTGGGAGCGCTTCTGGAAGGGCATCCCCGCTCTGGACAGCGCCTCCACCAGGGCGGGGGACTGCGCGTCGGTGCGGTACAGCACGGCCACGTCCGCGAACGACAGGTCGGACCCGCCGTCGCCGTCGACCCGCCCGCTGTCGAACGAGAAGAAGGTGGAGCCACCCAGCAGCCGCTCGATGGTGTGCACCACGAACTCGGCCTCGGCGGCCTCGCTGGCCGCCCGGTGGACGCGCAGGCGCGGCGGCGCGGCACGGCCGCCGCTGGCGCGCAGCACGCGGCCACGCACGAGCGTCGCCGGGGCGATCGCCTGGACGGCGCCGTCGACGATCGCCGCGCTGGAGCGGTAGTTGCGGGTGAGCTGGGCGGTCGCCGCGGCGGGGAAGTCCTGCCGGAAGCGCAGGAAGAAGCCGACGTCGGCGCCCCGGAAGCCGTAGATGGCCTGGTCCGGGTCGCCGATCGCGCAGAGGTTGCCGTCGGGCGTGGTGAGCAGCCGCAGCAGCCGGTACTGCAATTCGTCGACGTCCTGGTACTCGTCCACCGAGATCCAGCCCCAGCGGTCGCGGTACCGCGCCGCCAGCTCGTGGTCGCCGCCGAGCAGGGTGACCGGCAGCGCGATCAGGTCGTCGAAGTCGACCAGGTCGCGCTCGCGCAGCGCCTTGTCGTAGTGGTCGAGGAGGTCGTCCACCTCGGCGGTGGGCGCGGGCGCCGCGCCGGGATCGCGCGCCGCCCTGACCCGCTTGCGCCGGGAGATCTCGGCGGCCAGCCGCCGCGCCCGCGCCTCGGAGGCGCCGCTGACCTCGCGCAGGATCCCCAGCCGCTCGACCTCGTCGGCGACGCGCACGCCAGGGCCGAGCCCGAGCGCGGCGCGCTGCTCACGCACGATCGCCAGGCCGAGGCTGTGGAAGGTCGCCACGGTGACGCCGCCCGCCCGCTCGCCGAGGAGCGCGCCGAGCCGCTGCCGAAGCTCCTCGGCCGCCCGGCGGGTGAAGGTGATCGCCAGGCACCGCCCCGGCGGCGCGCCCCGCTCCGCCACCAGGTGCGCGATCCTGTGCGTGAGCGTGCGCGTCTTGCCGGTCCCCGGCCCCGCCACGATCAGCAGCGGGCCCTCCACCGCCGCCGCCGCCCGCTGATCCGGGTCGAGGTGGTCGAGGGGGGAGCTTCGCTCCCCCCTCGAGGCTCCCCCCTCGGCCTGGCCTGGCTGCGGCTCCAGGGCGGCGGGGGGAGGCAAGCTCCCCCCTCGGCCGCTTCGGGGACGTCTTAGCCCAGCCGGTCGTGCGGGCGGTCGTCCAGCTCGGGGCGGCCCCAGG
>WNGN01003385.1_pt1 | contig 10828 bp, 7 predicted proteins | sample 5400561 | NCBI WGS metagenome assembly WNGN01 (sample SAMN13153379, study PRJNA577476) | soil metagenome | isolation source: 115 cm soil or saprolite under Garry oak tree replicate 2 | place: USA:California | collected 2016-06-15 | reverse complement strand
AGGCTGCCTTCGAGGCGTAGCCTCTAAGTTTTCAAAAGTCTGCTTCACGAAAAGGCTCAGCCTTTCCGCACATCGGGCGGCAGATCCGCAGAAGCACGGGCCAACCTATCCACCAACGTGTTAGAAGAGGACCACACGCACGCTGTCTTCTCCAATGAACACTTGACTATTCTTGAGCCAGCCGGTTAGGCGTGCCGTCTTCGCTTGGGGATTGAGCCGGACGCCGGCCATGTCGAAGACCACTACAAGATCGAGCTTGCCATCGCCATTGATATCGCTCAGCTCAGTGCGAAGCGCAGTGGCTCCGTGGAAACGAAGGCTTGAAGTCTCGATCTCTCGTACGTCCAAGTCGTCAGAGCCCAGCAGGGCCACCGAAAACTCTCCGCGCCGGCCGGGAGTCAGCGTCTTATCAGCACAGCCCGGCGTGATATCGATCTGAACTGGCCGCGGCGGGTAGAGCACATGAGCCTGCATCGCCATCTCTGGAGTCAACTCCCTGATCGCGAACTGATCGCTCTGATCAGTCTGCTCGCTCTGAGCAAGTTGATTATTGGCGGCGACCCGGTCGGACAAAGAGGCGCCGTCGGCAAGGCCATTTGGTGTGCACTGGAACGCCATCGTGAAAATCGACTGACCGGGAGCAGGACCCCAGTCGGCGTGGCCCCGGAGAGTTTGATTGGTGACGGTACACGCAACCGCTGCGTGGTCTTGAGTATTCAAGTCCGCCGTCGCGTTCGGGTTGTCGGCTGCTCCGTTGCCATCCCAGTCCACTGGCCCGTTCGTCGCCACGCCAAACTGAAAAGCGCAATTGCCATTGTCGAAACTAAAGAGATCTGACGTGCCGGAGCCGAGGCCGGCAGGCTCGTTGAGTTGTCCGTTCTCCGTAAGTGATCCGGGCGTGTTGCCGCCCGTCGGCAGCACCTGATTGGAATAATCAAGGCGCATGCAAATACCACCGAAACCAAGCTTTTCGCAGCGGGCGCCAGTCGAAGGTGAGCAATCGGCGTCAGCCGAGCAGGTGCGGAAGGCGCTCGAACCGACTGCTTCGCCTTCGAGGATACCTGTCGTCTGATACTTGTAGTTCATCACGCTCAAGTAGTTCGGCTTGAATTGCGGACTGTCTTCGCACTCGGGAGCCAAGCACGGTGCTCCCGGCGCCGATGTTCCGCCTGCGTGATGCAGACCGAAGTTGTGTCCCAGTTCATGCATGAAAGTTCCAGCGATAGTGGAGATCCTCGGCTTCCCACCCAGATCGTTAAAGAAGTGACCAAGCGAGACGATAAAATCGTTCCCGGAAATTTCGGCCTGCCCTGTTTGCCCAATCTGTGGCCTGCTGCCCTTCACCGCCGGGCATGTGCCGGTGGTTGTCGGCGTATCGCAGTGGGTACCATTGTCACAACCGCTCAAGTGGCCGAAGATCGAGTAATGGAAAGCTGTCGCCCTCCGAGGATCGAAGCCGACACCCTTCAAGTCATAAAGATCCACTGCATACACGCCCAACGTTCCGGCTGGAACATCCGCACCCTCACAACTGGATTGAGGCTGCCGGAACGAGACGACATGCGAGTGCGGCAGCGCATGTCCGCGAAGGATGTGCAGATTGAAACCGTGAGCCGCAAACGCGTCAACCACCGCCTGAAGCGCGCCGGGAGCCAGGGCCTCTGGATCGTGCGTATGCTCACACATGTTCTGCACACACTTGTCACCGATATGACTCGTCCCCAACCCGGTGCAATCAAAGTTTACGGCGCAGGCTTGAACGCAGCTCTTTGCACTGTACGGTGTGGGCGGACCAATGCAAGTCTCGCCTGCGTGTCCGAGTCCTGGCTGGGACGTGCATTCGGAGTCGCTGCTGCATGAAATGTCGCTCAAGCCGTAATCCATCCAGTCGTACTGAACATAGATGTCCGGTTTGTTGGGATCGGAGTCTTTTAAGATAAGATCATTTTTAGCGTTGACGCGGCCGTCATTGTTCGTGTCAATGCCGCCTGCGAGCTCCCACGCATCATTCAACCCGTCACCGTCTGAGTCGGCACAACCCGACGAGCATGCTGGCACAGGCCCGCCGCACGTGGCGCCAATGCCCGTGATGTTCACGTACTTGGATCCCACGTTTGTATCGATTTCCAGCCGGGCGTTTCGCGTCCCCGCTCTCCATGGCGCCAGAGGTCTAAAAGTGAAATTGATCGCAACACCATTGTCCGGCGGCACGATAACCGGCAGACTGAAGCCATAATCCGGAAGAAAATCGCGGCGGTCGCGGCCTGATATTGAAACCCCCGAGATCACCAGCGGAGCTGTGCCGGAATTTGTGATCGTCTCGGTAAATTGCGGACTCGTATTCCCAACGAGTTGATAACCGAAATCAATGGCGGTGGATGAAAAGTTTACTACCGGAGCAGGGACAGGCGTCGGGGTTGGAACCGGTGTCGGAGTGGGAGTTGGCGTCGGGCCGGGGAGATCCGTGACGGTTACAATCGTAGAGGCTTGAGCGATCGGAACCGCCTGGGAGCCTTCATACGCCGTGATCGTTGCTGTTCCGGGACTGACTCCTACGACCGCCCCCGATGCATCAAATGTCGCCACCGCCGGATTTGATGAGGTCCATTGCTGGATGCGGCTCGTTAAATCGCATTGCTGGATAGGGCTGGTTGTTAACAAGGCGAAAAACTGTATCGTACAGCCGACCGGGATTGAAGGATTTGCCGGATAGAGGCTCAAGATGTCGGACGTTGATCCACCATCCGCGGCTGTGCATAGGGGAACTGAAGGGCCAGGTGTGATCGCACACGCAGCCTGGCTTGAAACTGCATTCATCTGGTTATTGTCCGCCGCGGGCGCAGAGTGGATCGGTGCGAGAACGTTTGTAATGTTCACTACGGACGGTGGGCGGTTGGCGGGAGGCTGTGGTTGAGTGTAGGTACTCGCCGTTGCGTGGTTGTGCCTGATCATCTCCTGATCTATTCGTTTCTTCAGCGTTGCAAAGGTCGTTACGCCTCGAAGCATCTTGCCATCAACAAAGAATGTTGGTGTGCCGCTGACGCCGAGCCGCTCAGCTTCAGCCATATCTTTCTCCACCGCAGCGCGGCTTGTTTGTGATTCGAGACATTGACTGAACCCATCTCGGTTCAGTCCAACTTCCGCGGCGATCTTTTTCAAAGCATCAACTGATACGTCGCTGGCAGCGAACACTCGATCGTGATACTCCCAGAACTTGCCTTGCTCTTGCGCACACACTGCGGCCTGCGCCGCCTTGAACGCCTGCTGGTGCATCGGCAGTGGCATTTGCTTGAAGACCACCTTCACACGCTCGCCGTAGAGTTGTCTTACCTGCTCGACGACACTCGCCGCGCGCTTGCAGTAGGGACATTGAAAGTCAGAGAACTCGGTGAGGGTCACCACGGTTCGAGCGGCGCTCTGTTCGCGAGTGAACAGAACCGCGGCAACAGCGAAGACGAACAGCAAAGCAATAACCGCGCTTCGCCTAATGTATTTCGCCTTGCTCCTAAGTAGTAGTCTGTTGAGGATCTGAACTGGCTTCATTTTCAACCTCCGTGTAACTTTCAGGAACCTGCTGGCTTGCCTCCAGACAACAGTTGTTTGTGTCTCTGACTCGCCGCGCCGAGTGCTTGAAGCAGCGATGGAAGACACAAGCGAACTAATCCCGATTCTGTTTCGGTGAAATGAATCATTCCTGCATCCACCATGCGATAGAGCGCTCGGGTAGTCGCTGATGTTATCGATGCGGCTTCATCCGGCGTCAGCATCACCACCTCCAACTCACAGCCTGTGCACCATCCCGTAACAGAGCCGCTACGACGCTTAACGACCATGATCTGGTCCAGCTCGAAAGCGATCTCCGTTCTTCTCTTTTTCAATCTCATTGTTCGGGATCGACCAACGGCGAATCAGTAAGACTCCGGGATCACGTCTCGGATGTGATTAGGCTCAGGGCGATCTTATTTCCTGAGAAGCTGTCCGCGCTGAGTGATCTGATTTGTCGTCAAATTCGAAGGTCAGCACGGGCCGGCCACTTGGTACTGACGTTGGCACGAGCTTTAGTAAATTCTCCGGCTTAGCGCGTGAGTCGAGTAGACCATTGCTCACGAAGTCGACCAACTGTCGAAACTCTTCATATGTTAGATGGACCGGAACGACCAGCAGTGGATCAAGTCGCACCAGCACCGGAGTCATGGGTCCAGGCGATCCCGTCAGGTCCGGCGCAACTCCGGCCGCCACCGGTTCATAGTTATTGACTGATACGGTCACATCGAGATGATGTCGAATAGCGTCTTCGAGCCGAGTGAACGCGCCATTGTGGAAGAAGGTTGCTTGCAAGGCCACATTGCGCAGTGGCGAAGTGCGGAATCCATAACGATCACTTGAATCACCAGTGACTTGCTCCAAACCGAAGTCCTCATTGTGTCCCGGACCGTCAAAGCTCACATTGCCGACCAAAGGATCGCCCACGGCGGGAGCAATCTGCGGCACGCCAATCACGTGTTGTATGAAATCGCTGAACATTTCATTTGCGGGTCCAGAAACCTTGTGACACGCGACACAGCCTGCCCTGCCAAAGAAGAGCAGCGCGCCTTTCTTTTGATCAGTCGTAAGCGTATTCTCTTGACCCCGCGCATACTGATCAATCGGCGCGTTCGCAAAGATCAAACTGAATTCAAATGCCGCGATTGCTTTGCCAACCATATCGAAATCGATTGGCGCGCCTTCTTTCACCTCTGGAAACACTTCGCCAAAGAGCTTTCGATACCCATCAACGGCATTCAGTCGTCTGAGGACCTCAGCCCGAATGGCAAAGTTGTCGCCGGGAAACTCAAAACCGGCTACTTCAACGCGTTCCGTCGGCGGTATAAATGCTTGCGCATCGAGCAGGTGTGGCAAATAGGAGAGACTCAATCCTTCCGGCAGGGGAAATACGAACCCTGCGCTGTTATCAAACGGATCTCCCGACAACGAAGCAAAGCGTGAGTTCCACATCAGGGTCGGAAAGAATGCGGCGTTGATTACCATTGGCGTGCGACGTTGATTTCGCGGACCGGCACGATGTGGGCCAACGATGCCGTTGTTATCGATGCCAATAGCGATTGACTGTGTGTCGCCAAAGCCGTTGGTCGGTGAGTGGCAACCGGCGCACGTGTTGTCATTGTTCAGGCCAGTAATGGTGTCAAACCAAAGCAACCGTCCGAGGTTGGCACGCTGGTTATCCAAATGATGGCCCAGTCGCCGCTCGAGTGTAGCCTCGATTCGACCAGTGAACCCAAGCTCTGTTAGTCTCGCGGTTAGTTCATGATCGATAGCATCGCGATCGTTGTTAGCGTCGGTCTGCTGCACTGCCGAGCCCGCCGCCAACAAAAGCACCAATAAGATTTGAGGTCTTGACACACGCATAAAGAACCCGGCTACAGATATCCACAAATATCAAGACATCCCGCGCCTGCGAGTCATTAATCCGGCTGGTCGCGCAGGCGCTCTTGAAATCGGGTACGTCGCCACGACAGATCGCAGTTAACGTCCGTCCCTGGCGGACCCGGCATTTGACTTCGTCTCAGGGCTTCAGAAGATGGAAAACCATTATCCCGCCACTTGGGTTGACGAAATCGTCAACAGTCATATCGCAGCTTGGGTTATCGAACACGCCGTCCTCGAAAGGACAAGTGAGCGTCATCGATACACCTTCTTCCGGTGGACCGTCGTTGGGGAAGAGGGTTATGGTGATATCCAGATCTCCGCCCTGCAAACCGTTATTCAGCCCACCGTCCGAGTGGAAGCTCTCGAATTCCGTGGCCATCCAAGCGCCGCGCTCGATCACCTTTCCATCCGAATCACTGATCGAATAGGATCCGCTCCCATGGACCAGATTTCTTACGTCATCAAATGTTCCGGAGCCATTGACTCTGATCGTTTCGCCGCTTCCGTTAGTTGAGGTCATTGGGCCCAACGTATTGAACCCGTAAACGGCGGCCTGCGCGGTTGCCGCTGGCCAGATCGCCGCTACCATGAGCAGAACGAACGAGCGAACTAATATCTTCTGGTCCGTTTCCCTTAATGGGTTGAATCTACCGATATTCAGTCTGTTCATGACTTTCTTCCTTTCGTTTGTCAGCGTGTTTAATGTCGTGGTTATTTCCCAGGCCCAAACACTCACTTGTGACCGAGTGTGGCCTGGAACTAGAATGAATCGCGCTTGAGGGCCCAGACCACCGGCGCGTGCCATTTCTATTTTCGCCCGCGGAACACTAGATTCCCCGGAAGGAAAAGTCTTTTAGAAATCTTTGGGAATTTCCTAATGTTTTCCTAACACGCTTTTTTTCAGCCATTTATGAGCAGCTCAGAGAAACATCTGTACGAGTTCGGCGAGTTCCGTCTGGATACAGCAGAGCGATTGCTGCTCCGCAATGGCAAACCAGTGTCACTGCCACCAAAGGTTTTTGACACGCTGGTCGTTCTGATTCAGCACAGCGGCCATCTACTCGACAAAGATCAATTGATGAAGGAGCTGTGACCCGATGCTTTCGTTGAGGACGTCAATCTTTCGGTCAACATCTCAGTGCTGCGAAAAGTACTCGGTGAAAGTGAGAATGGCGAAGGTTTTATAGAGACCGTACCGAAGCGAGGCTACAGGTTTACCGCTCAAGTCACTGAACTGGACGGTGGTAACGAAGATCTGATCGTCTACAACCGCCTGAGAGCGCGGATCGTTACTGAGGAAGTAGAGCCAGGCGACAACGTTGTGATCGGGCAAGGACAATGGGGACCGCCAAGAGAAATTGAAGGAGCTCGCCAATCAATCGCCGAACATTTCGCGGACACGATCAGCGGGCACAAAAGAGTGGTGGTCGTTGCCCTAATGGTGTTCTTAGTCGCAATCGCCGGCGCGACATTTGGCCTATACAAACTGATCGGCAACCGGGTCACGGGCGCGCCTTTCCAGACGATGAAGATCAGTCGCCTTACCAACAATGGCCAGGCATTGGACGCCGCCATCTCGCCCGATGGTAAATACGTCGTTTACGAGCTGGCGGATTCAGGACAACAGAGCCTTTGGCTGAGACAGGTGGCCACTGCGAGCAACGTGCAGATCGTTCCGCCCGGCGATGTTCAGTACGGAGGAATTACCTTTTCGAACGATGGCAACTTTATCTACTATGTCTCACAAGGCAAGAATGCTTTTGAACTCTATCAAATGCCGGTTCTGGGAGGCGCACCAAGAAAACTGATTTGGGATATTGATAGCCTCGTCACGCTTTCTCCGGACGGGAAACGTCTCGCTTTCTTGCGTGGGTATCCCTCTGAAGGGCATCAGGCCTTGATGGTTGCGAATTTAGGTGGCACGTCCGAACAGAAGCTCGCCATACGCAAGAATCCTGACTTTTTCTTCGCGGCGATTGATGCCCCAGCATGGTCTCCAGATGGGAGAGTTATCGCTTGCCCGGCCGGAACTAGCGGCGTTGAGGGTTCTTATATGAGCGTGGTGGAAGTCCGAGTCGAGGATGGCTCGGCGAGACCTCTTACGCCGCAAAGATGGTGGCGAGTCGGAAGAATGGCGTGGTTGCCGGATGGCAAGGGACTAATATTTAGCGGGCAAGAGCAAGAATCGAGTCCGTCGCAGATCTGGTACATCTCATATCCAGGCGGCGAGGTACATCGAATCACAAATGACCTCAACGACTATCACAGCGTAAGTTTGACGGCGGACGGTGTAGCTCTCGTCACAGTGCAGTCCGGCTTGCTCTCGAGTATCTGGATTGCGCCCAGCGAATTCACTGAGCACGCGACAAAGATTCGATCAAATAATGCAGACGGAATGGAAGGCATATCCTGGACGTCCGACGGCCGTATAGTCTATGCATCGCGCGCGAGTGGCCACTCGGATATCTGGATCATGGACCAGGATGGCGGCAACCAGAAGCAACTGACTGCTGATGGAAGCAATAACAAATGGCCGGCGGCCTCCGCTGATGGTCGGTACGTTGTATTCATGTCCGACCGCGCCGGCCTTCAGAATATTTGGCGAATGGATGTAGACGGAAACAACCTTAGGCAATTGACAAAGGGCGGTGCGTGGCTTCCAGATTGTTCGCCTGATGGCCAATGGGTAGTGTACCGAGGCGGTTTCGGTAAGAAAACTCTATTCAGGGTGCCAATTGATGGCGGCGAGCCTGTGCCAATAAACGAGAGGGCTTCCTCACGGCCGGCTATCTCGCCTGATGGCAAATGGATCGCCTCCGCTTATTTTGATCCGGAGAGAATCAAGACCGCAATCTATCCTTTCACCGGAGGAGAGCCAGTCAAGATCTTAAACTCAAGCTTTTGGAATTTCTATACGCGTTGGACTCCCGATAGTCGCGCTCTTGCTTACATTGATCCGCGCAGCAACTTCAATATCGAGAGCCAGCCGGTTGACGGCAGTCCGCCAACGCAGTTGACCAATTTTGACACCGACCACATATTTCGATTTGCCTGGTCGCGCGATGGCAAACACCTCGCCATGACTCGCGGCAGATTCACCAACGACGTAGTCCTCATAAACAATTTCAGATGACTCGGGTCGTGCCGCCCAATGTCAAACAACACGACTGCGGTTAGTGAAACGCCGATGAGGGCGCTTCATCGCCGGATCCAGTCCGGCTTTCGACGGGGCCAAGCTTTGTCATGCCTTTGAAGTGCCAGCAGTCAACGCTCCATACCGGCACGATGCCCTCGCGATCCACGCCGGTCGTGCACCACAAAGTCGAGTCACGATAGGCTTCGGGTGTTTTCAGCACTCTCCCACCGCCGCCGTAGAGTTTGTACTTTTTCAGGCGATCGTTGTAAAGGCTGAGCTTGTCGCCGCTCAGGATTTTTCTGAATGGTTCGTACTGTGCTTCTTCGGCGGCGGTGAGATCGCCAAAAACTTTCTGACCGGCGTCGCGAACCCTGACACACATCGCGCGCGCTTCGGTGATCGTGATGGCGGCAATAAGGGGTTGGGCACATTCACAAATCAGTTGTTCGACTGCGCCACTCGATGTTGGTTCGTCGGCAGCTCCTAAGAAAGGCAGAAGTATTGGGTCGCTTTGTGACTCTGGTTCCAACATCATCGGCGTCATCGCGTCTGTTAGGCCGAGACCTGCATGAGCGTATAAATCTCGTTAAATTGCGGGCAATGATGTTGAGCGGAGCCGGCCGGAATCTTCACGCGTGCAACGTAGGTGCTTTACCGCACCTGGCTATGAAAGGTGTAATTCTCCAGCGCGATTTTGGTCACCATGGGCCAGTTCGAGATTGACCTGCTTATTCTTCCTCTTCACCGATTATTCGACGGAGACGAATGCCCGGATTAGCCGGTTGCGACGGCGTGCTTTTGGCAGCCGGATAAACAGCGCGGGCGCCGACTTCCGAGCGAAAGCCCCCGTTCTCGTCATACAACCGTTTGTATTGGAGCGTGTTTCGGACCACGCCCTGAATGTAGAGACGTGTTTCGCGGAAGGGAACCGCCTCGGCCCATTCATCGAGCTCGAGCGGAAGCGTCGCGCGCCATTGCACAACGCGCTGGGGGCCGGCATTGTAAGCCGCGGCGACGTATTCAATGTGACCGTACTTGTCGAGCTGATCGCGCAGATATGCGGTGCCAAGCTGGATGTTCAATCGCGGCTCGAACAATGATTCCATCGTAATCGTGCGTTCAACTCCATATTTTTTCGCCGTTAGTATTCCGGTCGGAACGACGACCTGCATCAGGCCATAGGCACGCGCGGACGAAACTGCGCGAGGATTGAAAACTGATTCCTGCCTAATCAAGCCGGCGACCTGATATGGATCCAGAGAACGCGCGCGCGATTCCTGCCGGATGATGTCCCAATAGGCGAGCGGATAGAAAATGTCCCACTCATCTGGACGCATTTCCTCCGGCTTCATTTGAGAATAGTCAGGATAGCTGCGCTTCAAATAATTCAGCGCCTGCACATTGTCTTCTTTCGCGCGATAAATTTTTGCGACGGCGAGATTTACGCGCGGGCTTGCGGGCGCCGCGGCAGCGGCAGTGCCCAACTCTTCGAGCGCCCAGTCATCAGTGCCAATGATCGAAAGTTGATCTGCTTTAGCGATCTTTTCATCTTCGGAAGGTCCCGCCGTTTCTTCTGCGACCGTCACTGTTTGGAGATTCGCCACCGCACGTCCAACCACGGAATCCGGGGGAAGGTCCGTCTGCGATACGTTCCCGTTACGAACCATCGTGTCGAGGCGCTGTTTCGCGAGATAGCCGTACCAGTTGGCGTCGTAACGGCCCAGCAGTCCCTGATAGATCGCGCGGGCTTCGGCAGTTTTGCCTGCTCGTTCGCTGTCGCGCGCCGCCCAATAAGCTGCTTTCCCTCGAAAATCTGAGTTGTTGCCGGCATAAATGGCCAGGTGATCAGTCAACAGCCGGGATGATTCGGCAAAATTTTTCGCATCATGGGCTTGCCAGGCAATGTAGAACTGCGCCGGAGTAACTTCTGTGGCGCCGGGATAGAAACTCAGGGCAGCGTGATAAAAATAGGACGCATCGCTATCGTCCTTCAATTCTTCTGCATGCTGGCCGAGTTGGACAAATGCGCGCTTGCTCCATTCGCTGTTGGGAAATGTTCGGTGCAATTCATCGGCGGTGCTGCGCGCCTGGATCCATTGTTTCGCGCGACCATACGCAAGCGCGAGGTTGAACATAGCTTCCGCACGTGCTTCGCCCGCCGGCATCGGTGTGGCCGTCAAGGCAGCCGTCGCATCCGCAAATCTTCTGGCATTCGCGGCGGCAGTGGCGCGGCGCGCCTGCAATTCGCCCGTCGCGCTGGCCGGG
>WNGN01010586.1_pt1 | contig 10829 bp, 6 predicted proteins | sample 5400561 | NCBI WGS metagenome assembly WNGN01 (sample SAMN13153379, study PRJNA577476) | soil metagenome | isolation source: 115 cm soil or saprolite under Garry oak tree replicate 2 | place: USA:California | collected 2016-06-15 | reverse complement strand
GGCGTCGCGCTCGAGGGGCACCGACACGCTCGGCACCATGGTCACCTCGGCCGAGTCGTAGAGGATGCCCGCCGTGTCGAACGCGGCCCGGACGGCCCGCAGGTCCCCGGGGGCGGTGGTGACCCTGAAGCCGTCGCCCGTCGCCTCGACGTCCTCCGCGCCCGCCTCGAGGGCGACCTCCATGACCCGATCCTCGATCCGGTCCGCGGCGACCCGGTCCGCGGCGCCCTGGTCCGCGGCGCCCTGGTCCGCGGCGCCCGCGGCGCCGGCCACGTACAGCTCTCCCTTGCGGGTGAACAGGTAGGCGACGCTGCCGGCCTCCGCGAGGCTGCCCCCGGCCTTGGAGAAGGCGTGGCGGATGTCGGCGGCGGCGCGGTTGCGGTTGTCGGTCAGCGCCTCGACGAGCACGGCGACGCCGCCTGGGGCGTAGCCCTCGTAGGTGACCAGGTCGGGCGCCAGGCCGCCGGCCTCGCCCGCGCCGCGCTTGACCGCCCGGTCGATCGTGTCGTTCGGGACCGAGTTGTCCCTGGCCTTCTGGATCGCGTCGGCCAGCGTCGGGTTGCCCTCCGGGTTGCCGCCGCCGACGCGGGCGGCCACCTCGATGCCGCGGATCAGCCGGGCGAACAGCTTGCCCCGCTTGGCGTCCTTGGCGCCCTTCTGGTGCTTGATCGTGGCCCACTTCGAGTGGCCGGACATGCCTGCTCCCTTCGGGTCGTCCAAGGCCTGGCCCCCGGCCCGTCCGGCGGCTATCGGTGCGCGTCGCGGACCAGGTCGGCGAACCAGCGGTGGAACCGGTGCTCGCCGGCCAGCTCGGGATGGAAGGAGGTCGCGAGGAGGTTGCCCTCGCGCGCGGCGACGACGCGGCCGTCGACCTCCGCCAGCACCTCGACCGCCGGCCCCTGCCCGGAGATCCAGGGAGCCCGGATGAACACGGCCGACACCGGACCGCCGTCCAGGCCCTTGACATCGAACTCGGACTCGAACGAGGCGACCTGGCGGCCGAACGCGTTGCGGCGCACCCGCACGTCCATGACCCCGAGCAGGTGCTGGGGCGGCCCCTCGACCTCGCGGGCCAGGAAGATCATCCCGGCGCAGGTTGGCGACGACCTCGGGGTCGGAGTGGAAGGTGGTGGCCTCGACGATCGCCCTGGCGCGCCTGGCGGGGTCGCCCGACTTGAAGATGCCCGAGCCGACGAACACCCCGTCCGCCCCGAGCTGCATCATCAGCGCCGCGTCGGCCGGGGTGGCGATGCCGCCGGCGGTGAACAGCACGACGGGCAGGCGGCCCTCGCGGGCGACCTCGGCGACGAGCTCGTAGGGGGCCTCGAGCTCCTTGGCGGCGGCGTACAGCTCGTCGCTCGCGAGGCCGGCGAGGCGGCGGATGCCGCCGCGGATCGCCCGCATGTGCCGGACCGCCTCGATCACGTTGCCGGTGCCCGCCTCGCCCTTGGAGCGGATCATGGCCGCCCCCTCGGCAAGCCGGCGCAGCGCCTCGCCCAGGTTCGTCGCGCCGCAGACGAACGGCACCGTGAACGCCCACTTGTCGACGTGGTTGGCCTCGTCGGCGGGCGAGAGGACCTCCGACTCGTCGACGTAGTCGACCCCCAGCGCCTGGAGGACCTGGGCCTCGACGAAGTGGCCGATGCGGGCCTTGGCCATCACCGGGACCGAGACGGCGTCCATGATCTGGTCGATCAGCTCGGGGTCGCTCATGCGGGCGACGCCCCCCTGCGCCCGGATGTCCGCGGGCACCCGCTCGAGCGCCATGACCGCGACGGCCCCGGCGTCCTCGGCGATCCTGGCCTGGTCGGCGGTGACGACGTCCATGATGACGCCGCCCTTCAGCATCTCGGCCAGGCCGCGCTTGACCCGCGCGCTCCCGGTGACGTGGTCGGTCGAGTCCATGCTCGGGCGCTCCTCCGCCTGGCCGCGCTCGGCCCGGCCGGCTGTTTCTCTGCTCAGGGTTTCTCTGCTCAGGGTGGTCAGGGGGCGGGCATGCCGCACCACTCAGGCTACGCCAGCCCGACCGGCGCATCAACGCGGCCCGGGTCCGCCCTCACAGCTCGCGGAGGGCCGCGATCCGCTCGTCGAGCGGCGGGTGGGTCCGGTACGTCCGCGCCAGCGCCGTGGCGTCGCGAGGGGCGGGGTCGGGCGCCACGATCCACAGGTGGTCGAGCGCGGTGCCGCCGAGCTGGCCGGGCTCCGCGCCCGCGGCGAGCTTGCGGAGGGCGCTGATCAGCCCGGGCGGGTAGCGGGTGAGGTAGGCGCCGATCTCGTCGGCGTCGAGCTCGCGCCTGGCCGGGGTGGCGAGCCGCATGAGCGGCGCGAGCGGTGCGAGCAGGATGGCGGCGGCGCCCAGCAGCGGGCTGCCGCCACGGCGGCGTGCCTCCCTGAGCAGGCCGGGCGCCCCGCCGAGCACCACGGCCACGGTGCTGAGCCGGGTCGCGCGGCTCTCGACGTGGGCGAGCTCGTGGGCGAGCACTCCTTCGAGCTCCACCCGGTTGAGGGCGGCGAGGAGCCCGCTCGTGACCACCAGGGCGCTCCGGGCCGCGCCGCGGCCGACCGCGAAGGCGTTGGCGGCGCCCGAGTCGACGACGTAGAGCCGGGGCACCGGCAGCCCGGCCGACTCGCACAGGCCCTCCACGAGGTTGAAGAGGCGGGGCTGGCGGCCCGGGTCGGCCGGCTCGGCGTGCGACCGGGTGAGCGCGAGGCGCTCGCCGAGCCCTGGCGCGAACCCGACGGCGAGGACGGCGACGGCAAGGCCGAGGCCGAGGCCGAGGCCGGCCACGCCGAGGAGCAGCCCGACGGCGAGGCCGAGAATCCCGAGGGCGGCCGCGAAGACGGCGACGACCTGGCGGTAGGCGCGCTCGTTGCGCCGGGTCTGGCCCGCGAGGACGAGCGCGGTCGGAGGGGCGTACGCGGCGGCCATCAAGGGAGCAGGAAGATGCCGACCCAGACGCCGAACACCGCCGAGGCGACGAGGACGGCGACCGGCGTGAGGCGCCCGTACCCGAGGCCGGCCAGCCCCGGCCTGGGTTCGTAGTCCGCCCGCACGTTGCGGTTCGCCATGCCGAGCAGGGGCAGGGCGAGCAGGAGGATCACGCCCTGGGCCAGGCCGAGCAGCGCGCCCCAGCCGGCGAAGGCGGCCGAGTGGATCTGCAGGAACACGAGCCGGTACACCACGGCGAGCAGCGCGCCGAGGGCGACGTGGACCACGACGCCGTAGACGTAGACCATCGGGGTGCGGTCCTGCGCCAGCAGGCCGCCCTCGAACCTGAGCAGGTCCAGCCGTGTCAGCCGCAGGCCGAGGAACCCGGCGTACACGGTGATCGCAACGATCGCTCCGACGATCCCGCCCCACAGGGCCGCTGCCACGTCCACCACTGCCTCCTCACAGGTGCGCCCGGTGCCGGCCGCACGCTCCATCGTCACGCCGTCCGCGAGTGTACCCGACCAGCTCGGCCGCCGGTCGAGGCTTCGGGCCGACATGGGCTGTGGACGGACCGGGCGCCGAGCGCTCGCTCTCTGGCAGATTCCGGCTGCTCGGGTCCTGATCGTCCCCAACCACCGATCGACTGCGCAGGAGCGGCCTCGCATGCTCGTGTCCCCCCGCCCACCACTGTTATGGTGCCTGCATGCGCGACCCATCCTGCTGCCCATGACCATCGACGAGCTGCTCTCGTACGTCGCCGCACTACCCGGCGCCCGGCCCGTTCCGGCCAACCCGCCCATGACCGGCGCGGCGATGGTCGCCGGCATCGAGATGACGACGACTGGGACCGCTGCGGAGCAAGCCCTGCGTAGGACGTGGCGTGCCCGCCGCGGTAGCGGCGCCACCCCGTTGCTCCTCGTCGCCGCGGACCCCGAACGTCCGGATTCCGTGCTTGCTCTCGGCGTCGTCGACGCTGCCGGGCCGGTTCGGTCCATCCAGACGAGTGCTCTGGCCGACGTCCTTCAGCGCATCTCCATCCGTCCGCGCCTCGAGGCGATCCGCGAGCTGGCCACGGAGCTGGATCGGCTCGACCAGGCCGGGATCCCAGGGCTCAAGCTTCGCGAGCTGCTCACGCTCCACACGCTCGACGTGCGCCTGCGGGGCGATCCCGCCCGCTGGGGCGAGGCCATGGAGACGACGAAGGCGATCGGCCGGGATGCCGACTGGAGGGCCGTTCTCACCGGCCTTGGCTATGAGCTGGAGCGCCGTCGGCATCGAGGCTACCTCGCTCGGTTCGAGGGACGGCCGGTCATCGTCGTCCACCTCAAGGCAGACCCGGCCGAGTTCGCCCGCTTGGACGAGGACGGACGTCCCCCAGAAGGCCTGCTGCTCAACGACTGCCAGTCCGACGGCGCACCGTTCGGAGTTCTCGCACACGGGAGCGGGAGCCGGCTCCGGCTCTTCGAGGCCGATCCCGCGCTGGGCTCTTCCGCCGCCCGCTACCTCGATGTCGACGCCGGTGCCCTTCGGGAGGAGGACCGGCCCTTCCTCGCCCTGCTCGGGCCCGAGTTCCTCGCCGACGGCCGCTTCGCTGCCTTGCAGGAGGAGGCGCGGGTCTTCGGCGCCGGGCTTCGACGTCGACTGGACGAGATGATCCGGCAGAGTGTGCTCCCGAAGCTGGGGCGCGCGCTCGGGCGCTGGGCGGTGCGACAGGGGCGAGACCTGGCGGACGACGACATCCGCCAGGAGCTGGAGCACGCCGCGCTCGCTCTCGTGTTCCGGGCGCTCTTCCTCTTGTATGCAGAGGGTGCGGGCTATCTCCCCATGGACAACCGCTCCTACCGGCAGGCGTCCCTCTCCCACCTCGTCGAGGAGGCAGCCGAGTCTCAGGACCGCCTGAGCGGCCGCTCGACGACGCTGTGGGACCAGTTCACGCTGCTGGTGAAGGCCATGCGCAATGGCAACCCGGCGTGGGGCGTCCCAGCCTACAACGGCGCACTCTTCGCCGCCGCCGGCTTCGACGGGGCGGCAACCCTCGAGCGGGCGTCGCTTGCAGACCCTGACATGGGCGCGATCCTGAGTGGCATGGGGCTCGAGCCTGAGTCCGGTACGGGCATCGACTACTCGACCCTGGAGATCGGGCATCTCGGTCACATCTACGAGGGGCTGCTCTCCCTCCGGCTCTCGCTGGCCGACGCACCGCTCCGCTACGACCCACGGGCCGACCGTTATGTCAGAGCGGCCAAGGGGGAGGCGGCCGACGTCGAGGCAGGCGACCTCCTGTGGCAGACGCACGAGGGCGGCCGCAAGGGCGGCGGCGTCTACTACACCCGCTCCGAGCTGGTCCGCCATCTCGTCCGGCAGACAGTCGTGCCCACCTTTCGGTCGCATCTCGACCGAGTGGCCGGCACGGCCGGAACCGACCCTGACGTGGCGGCGGCCGAGCTGTTCGACTTCGCCGTACTGGACCCGGCCTGCGGGAGCGCGCACTTCCTCGTCGTGGTGGTGAACGAGTTGGCTGACCTCGTGGTCCGCTTCCTGGCCGGCACCCCCCTCCCCCCAGTCCGCGCCACGATCGAGCGGATGCGCGCCGGCGCGACCCATGGTGTGCCCATCGAGGACGTCGCGCTGCTGCGCCGGCTGGTGCTCAAGCGCTGCGTGTTCGGGGTGGACGTGAGCGCCATGGGCGCGGAGGTGGCCAAGCTCTCACTGTGGCTCGCCTCCTTCGTCCCCGGCCTGTCGCTCGCCTATCTCGGCCGCAACGTCGTCGTGGGCGATTCGCTGGTGGGGGTCATGCGGCCGGAGGCCCTTCGCCGCTCGGGCACGACTGGCCAGGTGTCCTACCTGGACGAGGCGCTCGCCGAGGCGCTGGCCCGCGCCGCCGAGGCCGTCGCTCGCGTCGCGGAGAGCGGCGACCGCACGCCCGACGAGGTCGAGGCAAGCGAGGCCGCCGATCTCGAGGGGCACCGGGTGACGGCTTCGTTGGAGCGCCTGTTCGACCTGTGGACCGCCGAGCCGTTCGGTGTCACAGGAGCCCGCGGTGAGGTCGAGCTGCACGGTCCGGAAATCCTCGACGGCCGGACCAACGGACTCGTGGGAGACGCGCTTGGGGCGGGCCGGCGGTACCGTTTCCTGCACTGGCCGTTGGCCTTTCCCAGGGTCTTCTCCCGTGCCCGTCCCGGGTTCGACGCGGTGATCGGCAACCCACCCTGGGAAGAGGTCACGGTCGAGGCCCTCGGCTTCTATGGCCTGTTCGCCCCAGGGTTGCGCAGCCTTCCCGAACCGGAGCGAGCCATCGCGACCGAGCGGCTCATCGAGGAACGACCGGGCCTCGTCAACCGTCTGGCCACCGAGCAGGCCCGCGCCGTGCTCGAACGGGGTTACTTCCCGGCCGGGGAATATCAGCCCATGCCTGGGGACCCCGACCTCTACAAGTTCTTCTGCCAGCGGTATCGCGGATTGCTTCGTGACCAGGGCGTACTCGGGGTCGTCCTGCCACGCAGCGCCTTCGCTGCCGACGGCTCGGAAGGCTTCCGGCGCTGGCTGTTCGAGGAAGGCACCTGTCGACGAGTCGACTTCCTGCTCAACACCGGGCGCTGGGCCTTCGACTCTGAACCCCGCTATACGATCGCCCTGGTCAGCGCGCAACGGGTGGCGCCATCCGTGAACCATCGAACTCGGGTGGCAGGGACAGCCACCTCGCTCGTGGAGTGGGAGCGTCAAGCCAACTCTCCTGGTCTGGCCCTGCCGCAGAAGGCGTTCGGCCCAGGGTGGACCGTACCGCTGCTGCGCAGCCAAGGGGAAGCTGACCTGCTTGCCAAGCTGCGTCACGGGTCCCCGTTCCCGCATGGGTCGTCGGGCGACTGGCGCTGCTTCCCGGTGGCTGAGCTGCACGAGACCAATGACCGCCGGCTCTGGCAAGGGGCGACCCGTGGTTGGGAGCTGTGGAAGGGTGAGAGCTTCGAGCAGTACGACCCGCACGGCGCCGGGGCTCGGCCGTGCCCGGACAACGAGAAGGTAAGGGCCAAGGTGCGCAAGCCGCGGCCGGGTGGAGGCTCGATGCTCGCTGGCGAGCTGCCGGTGGCCGTCCGCCACCAAGCGGTGCTCGACGAGATCGGCCATGCCAGGGTGGCCTTCCGCGATGTCAGCCGAGCCACCGACTCCCGCACCGTCAGGGCCTGTCTCGTGCCACCCCGGACGTTCCTGACCAACAAAGCGCCCTACCTCGCGTTCGTGCCGAGCGACCATCGTGCCCGGGCGGCCTGCCTGGGCATCATGAACAGCCTTCCCTTCGACTGGCAGGCGCGCCGCTTCGTCGAGATCAACCTGAACTTCTTCATCCTGGAAGGACTCGTCGTGCCCGACCTCGCGGACGATGACCTCGCCGCGGTGGTCGCGGCGGCAGGTCGACTGTCCTGCGTCGACGAGCGCTTCGCCGACTTTGCCGAGGCCGTCGGCCCCGGTGGGCTGATGGTGAGTCCAACAAACTCGGAGAGCTGACCAAGCCGATGCCCGGTCGTCCATATCTACTGGAGAACCTCGGCGCGGCACCCGATCCTGGGCTTGGAGCCGATTTCCCCCTGCGGCGCTTCGACCTTGCGCTGAACCTGCTTGCCGAGGAGCGGGACCTGGCCCGCCTCCCCCCCAGCCGGGCGGCGCGCCAGCTCGCTGCCATCGACCACTGGCTCGACCAACCTTCCGTCCAGGTGCGCCGCTATCTTGCGCAGTTCCTCCACGGCAAGGCGTACCTGTTCGGCACCGTCGAGGACGGGCGCGCCGCCCTGGTCACGTCGGCCAACCTCACCGGTGCCGGGCTCTTCGCGAACCTGGAACTCGGCCTCGTCCACTACGACCCGCCGGTGGTCAGCGAAGCGCTCGGGTGGTTCGAGCTGCTGTGGCGGCAGGCGACCGAGTACAAGGACGACCTCCGCGCACTCCTGTTCCCTGACCCGGGCCTGGTCGACCCGGAGACGGTCTACCTCCGGGCCCTGCTCGAGCTGTACGGCGAGGAGCTCGACACCCCGCTCCCCCCGGCCGGCGTCTCCGCCGTCGCGCTGGCTCCGTTCCAACGGGATGGGTTCGAGCGCGCTCGGCGCATCCTCGGCCGCCACCACGGCGTGATCTACGCCGACGGCGTCGGCACCGGCAAGACCGAGGTCGGGCTCGCCTTCATCGAGGAGTACGCGCTCAGACGCGGTCATCACTGATCGTGGTCGACGAGGGGCACGCGCTCCGGAGCCCCGACACCACCTGGCACCGCGCGATAGAGCGTCTTCTCGGCGGCGAGCGCAAGGACCTGGTCCTCCTGACCGCGACTCCGATCAACAACGGACTGTGGGATCTCTACCACCTCGTGATGGTGTTCGCTCGCCACGACCGCGCCTTCGCCGCCGACGGGATCGCTTCGGTGCGCGACCTCTTCATCCGAGCGGGCGCCAACGAGCGGGACCCGGAGAACCTCGATCCCGACGTGCTGTTCCCCTTGGCGGACGGCGTCAGCGTCCGCCGCGACCGGCGCTTCATCGAGGACAACTATCCCGGTGCGACCTTCCCGGACGGCACGCCGGTCCGCTTCCCCCGTCCAGACCTCCGCACGGAGCGTTACGACCTCGACAGCGCGCACCCTGGCATGTTCGCCGACATCACCGGCTGGGTCGGCTCGCTCACGATGGCCCGCTACCGCCCCAGTAGGTACGAGGTTGGCGGCGAGGAGACGAGCGCCGAGGCGACGTTGAGCGGCCTGCTGCAGTCCGGGATCCTGAAGCGCTTCGAGTCATGCTGGGCCGCCTGCCTGGCGACGGTGAGACGCATGATCTCGGCACATGACGCCTTCCTCGCCGCATGGCCGTCCGGCCACGTGCCCTCGGGCGCGACCCTCCGGGCAGCAGCCCTCCAGGAGGTCGATGATGGCGGGGCCGCCGGCTGGGTGGCCGAGACCCTGCTCGCAGACCGTGAAAAGCGACCCGTGAGCGATTTTCGCTCGGAGTACCGTGACGCGGTCGCGGAAGACCGGGAGCTGCTGGTCCGGATCCGAGATCGCCTGGCCGCCCTCGACGCCAGCTCGGATCCAAAGCTGGCACTGCTTCGCCACCTGCTCGAGTCGTCACCGGCCGCGAAGATCGCCGTGTTCGCCACCTTCGGGGACACGATCGCCTACCTCGACGAGCACCTTCCATCCCTTGTCGGGGGTCGCAGCCGTGCCGTGGTGATCGGCGCGCAGAGCGATCCTGACACGCGGGCGGCCGTCCTCGGCCGGTTCTGCCCGGACACCGTGGTTCGGCCCGGTTACCACCCACCCGACGGGGAGGTCGATCTTCTGCTCTCGACCGACGTACTCTCCGAGGGCCAGAACCTCCAGCAGGCGGCCGCCGTCATCAGCTATGACATGCCCTGGAACCCGCAGCGCGTCGTGCAGCGCAACGGCCGCGTGATCCGGCTGAAGAGCCCGCACGACGAGGTGTTCCTCGGATCGATCCGGGGTCAGCGCCCGCAGTGCAACTCCCGGTCCCCGGGCTCGATCTCGAAGCCGCCTGGCGGTCGGCCGTGGTGAGCATCATCGATGAGCACAACGCGCGAACCGACCCGCGAGCGGATCAGGAGCGGATCGGACCGGCCCAGCGTTTCGCCTTGGACCTCTTGCGCGACCCGACGGTGCTGCTCCCACCAGGGGCTGCCGAGGCCGAGGAGGCACTGTCGGTGGAGCGCGGTTCGACGGTGCGCCAAGCGTTGACGGCAGTCCGTACCCAGATGATCGACGGCGCGGTCTCCCGCGACGACGCCGCCCGCCAGGTCGTCGAGATCGTCGAGGCTTTCGGGCTTCAGCCCGTCGAGCCACCCCCCGTGCTCGATCCTGTCACTGAGTCCGACATCGGGGTCGTCTGTTGGATGGTGGTGCTCGCCGGAGACGAGTAGCTACCCTTGTGCCCCCCGGACCCCCTCGTAGATCGCGGCCAGCTCGCCGGCGACCACCGGCCAGGCGTAGCGGGCCGCCGACGCCCGCGCGACCTCCGCGAGCGCGGCCCGCCTGGCCGGGTTGTCGAGCAGCGCCCCGATCGCGTCGGCGAGCGCCTCCGGGTCGCGGGCCGGCACCAGCAGGCCCTCGCGGTTGTCGCGCACCAGGTCGTGGTAGCCGCCGATGTCGGAGCAGACCACCGGGAGGCCGGCGGCCATCGCCTCGGCCAGCACGATGCCGAACGACTCGCCACCGAGCGACGGGGCGCAGAACAGCTCGGCCGAGGCGTAGTAGGACGGCAGGGCGTCCTGGGGCACCGACCCGACGAAGACCACGTCGGGCCGCAGCCGCGGCGGCACCATCGCCATGGCCTTCTCCTGCTGGCGCTTGTCGTCCCGGCCGACGACCAGCAGGCGCAGGCGCGGGTGGGCCGGCTTCAGCCGCAGGAACGCGCGGACCAGGTAGGTGAGCCCCTTGCGGGGTTCCAGGCGGCCGACGAACAGCACCGTCGGGCTGCCGTCCCGGTAGCCGGGCAGGGGCTCGGGCCGGCCGTAGAACTCCGGTGAGACCCCGTTCGGCACCACCGCCATCGCGCCGCCGAAGCACCGCTGCCAGGTGTCCCTGGCCGACGCGCTGACCGCGACCCGGGCGTCCAACCGGTCGTAGGCGTGGCGCAGCAGGGGGGTGCCCGCCCGCAGCGCGACGGAACGGGCCAGGTTCGCGTGGAAGGTCCCGACCACCGGCGTCAGCCCGCCCCCGCGGCCCCGCAGCCCGCCGGTGGCCCGCAGCAGGGCGAGCAGGCCGACGCTCGGCGAGAGCGGCTCGTGCACGTGGAGCAGGTCGTAGCCGCCCCGGTCGAGCGCGCGGCGCACCCTGGCCAGGGTGCGGGGGCCGAAGGCGATGCGGGCGACCGACCCGTTGTAGGGGACGGGGACGGACCCCCCC
>WNGN01005332.1_pt1 | contig 10829 bp, 8 predicted proteins | sample 5400561 | NCBI WGS metagenome assembly WNGN01 (sample SAMN13153379, study PRJNA577476) | soil metagenome | isolation source: 115 cm soil or saprolite under Garry oak tree replicate 2 | place: USA:California | collected 2016-06-15 | reverse complement strand
CTGGCGCGCAGCTCGTCCAGGGTCGGTGGTATGTCGCGGTCGACGTTCTGGCCCCGCTCGGTGACCACGACCCGGTGGACGCCTTCGCCGAGCGGGACTACGGCGAGTCCACCTGCCGCCGTCCGCAGCATGCCACGGGGAACACTTTCGGGCTCGGTGAGCGTGACATCGCCGAGGCGGGACACCGTGGTCGGCGCGGTGCCGGGAAAACCGATGCCGGCCTGCTGGCGGACCAGGCTGCGGGCGCCGTCGCACCCAACCAGATAGCGGGCGACCAACCGGTACAGTCCGTCCGGGCCGTGGACGTCGACGGCCACCTCGTCCTGGTGCTGCGACAGGCCGACGAGCTCGTGACCGCGCCGAATCTCCGCGCCCAGCTCCCGGGCGCGTTCCTCCAACACCGCCTCGACCTGCGCCTGCCTGGCCGGTACCGGCGGTGGAAAATACTCGGGCGGGGTGGAGTCGATGAGCCGACCCACGTCCAGGGGGATGCCGCCGAGGTGCGCGAACCGCGAATACATGGCAGCGGGCACGAAGCCGGCGTCGAAGCGCTCCAGCAGGCCGCGGTAGTTGAGGGTTTGCACCGCGCGCCCGGCCAGCCCGAGAGCCTTGGACAGCCCGGTCGGCGCCGGCAGCCGCTCCAGCACGACAGCATCTGCGCCGCCCAGGCGCAACTCGCTGGCGAGCATGAGGCCGGTCGGCCCACCGCCGGCGATTACTACGTCCACAGTCATCGCGCACTCCGTTCTGAAGCCGGGGGAAGGCCGGCCGCGACGCGCCGCAGGGTGTCGCGGAGGACCGCTGGCAGGGGCTGCTCGGATTCGGTCTGGAGCCAGTACTCGAACGCCACCCGCGTGGCACTCATCACGGCGCCCGCGACGAGCCGCGGGTAGATGTCGTGCTCGACGCTGGAGCCGATCCGCTCGGCGACAGCGAGCGCAAGTGTCTGCTCGATCACGACGAACGCCTTCAGCTGGGCGCCGGCGAGGGTGGGCGTGGGCGTGATCAGCCGCGCCTGGCGCAGGTCGATTTCCTCGGTGGCGAAGCTTTCGACCATCGCGGTGGCCAACGCCGACCACAGTGGCTCATCGGCCGGCCGGGCCGCCAGCGCGGCCTCCGCCCGCGCCGCGCGTTCGTACGCGGTGGCGAGGAAGGCCTCCTCCTTGCTGGCGAAGTAGTTGCTGAACGTGCGGGAGGACACCCCCGCTTCGGCGGCGATGTCCTCGACCCGGACCTGATCCCAGCCCCGCAGGGCGGCCAGGCGGAGCGCGGCCAGACGCAGCGCGTCCCGTGTCGCCTGCTTCTTACGCTCGCGAAGGCCGGGCTGCTCGTTCACACGCACGAGTCTACGCTAATCTTGCAGAGCCATGCAATTTTTCTATAGTCTGCAACTTTCTGGATAGCCGAAGGGGGCCCGATCGCCCGGTGCGAACACTTGCCCGCCCAGACGGATACAGGTCCGGCCAGCCGACGACCCGCCCGCTGCGCGCGTACACGATCGGTGGCACAATTCCAACCTCGTGCGCGCCGACGTACCCGGCGTGCTGGACGACCTGCGAATCGCCGATGCAGACACGGGCGGCGCGTCCTCAACTCGGCGGATGTGCGCACTCCGCTGACGGCCGCGACCGTGATTGGCCTTACGCAAGGGCGTGCTGACCAGGACATAGGAGAGGTACGCGGTCGGATGGCGGCCCGCTTACTGGTCCGGCGGAACTCGGAACTCGACGCGGCTCGTGCTCTCGACGGTGCGGGCGGTCAACCAGGCCGACCCGGGCATGTACGGCGGCTGCGTGCAGCAGAACTGCTCCGTCGACGAGCTTGTCTGGGTGACGATGACGACCGAACGTGCCGCACCCGGCCACCGGCTGGCGTGCCTGCCGCCGACCGTGTCGTACCCGGCCGGTTACCGGTCCAGAAAGGTGCGCGAAATATTCTCGGTGTCCGTTCCTGACAACTACGATGTCGGCTGCGGCGCGAGACCCGCGCAGTTCAGGAAGCTGAAAGACCTGGCCCCCGCGCTGTCCGGGCCATCGGGTGGCTGAACTCCGCCGCGCGTGACCCGGGTCAGATAGACCAGTCAATCCACCACGATCATGGACTTCCTCGCTCCCCGCACAGCACGACGATCGCGCGAGCGGCCACCTCGACCCGCAGCGCGGAGCCGGCCGCCTTGGTGACGCCGCCCGAGCCGCCGCCCGACCCGCCGCCCGAGCCGCCGTCCGCGCCGCCGTCCGCGTCGCCCTCGCCCTCGCCGCCAGCGCTGCGCTCGCCGCTCTCGTCGGCGCCGCCCGCGCCCCCGCCGGCCGACGGTCCCGGCGCAGAGCGGACCGCGACCGGATGCGCGGCCCCGGTATCCACCAGGACCTGCCACGTGACGCCAGGGGAGCCGACATCGGCCGGTATCGAGAACGTCACCGCGTCGCTGTGCGCGTTGATCAGCAGGATGAAGTCCGCATCGGTGATCCGCTCGCCGCGCGGGCCTGGCTCGGTGATCGCGTCGCCGTTCAGGCAGACGGCGAGCGCCTTCGCGTAGCCGGAGTTCCAGTCAGACCCGGTCATCTCGGCGCCAGACGGGCAGAGCCAGAGGATGTCGCGCTGGCCGTCGCCGGAGTGGCCCGCACGGCCGCTGAAGAACCTGCGCCGCCGGAACAGCGGGTGCGCCTTACGCAGCGCCGACAGCGCCGCGACGAAGTCGATCAGGTCGGAGTGCTTCGCCGCGGCGTCCCAGTCGACCCAGGAGATCTCGTTGTCCTGGCAGTAGCTGTTGTTGTTGCCCCGCTGGGTGCGGCCGAGCTCGTCGCCGGCCAGCAGCATCGGGATGCCCTGCGAGAAGAACAGGCTCGCGAGGAAGTTCCTGACCTGCCGCTCGCGCAGCGCGTTGATCTCAGGATCGTCGGACGGGCCTTCCGTGCCGCAGTTCCACGACCGGTTGTCGTCCGACCCGTCGCGGTTGTGCTCGCCGTTGGCCTCGTTGTGCTTGCGGTCGTAGCTGACCAGGTCGGCGAGGGTGAACCCGTCGTGGCAGGTGACGAAGTTCACCGAGGCCACCGGGCGCCGGGCGCTTGTCTCGTACAGGTCGCTCGACCCGGTCAGGCGCGAGGCGAGCTCGGGCAGCTGGCCGGGCTCGCCGCGCCAGTAGTCCCTGACCGTGTCGCGGTACTTGCCGTTCCACTCGGTCCACAGCGGCGGGAACCTGCCCACCTGGTAGCCGCCCTCGCCGACGTCCCACGGCTCGGCGATCAGCTTGACCTGGGACACCAGCGGGTCCTGCTGCACCAGGTCGAAGAAGGCGGACAGCCGGTCCACGTCGTGCAGTTCCCTGGCCAGCGCCGACGCGAGGTCGAACCGGAAGCCGTCGACGTGCATGTCGTCGATCCAGTACCGCAGCGAGTCCATGATCAGCTGGAGCGTGTGCGGGTGCCGCACGTTCAGGCTGTTGCCGCAGCCGGTGTAGTCGAGGTAGACCGATGGGTCGTCGTCGGCCAGCCGGTAGTACGCGGCGTTGTCGATGCCGCGGAAGCTCAGCGTCGGCCCGAGCTCGGCCGACTCGGCGGTGTGGTTGTAAACCACGTCGAGTATCACCTCGATGACGGCCTGGTGCAGCGTCTTGACCATCGCCTTGAACTCCGCGACGTGGCCGTGCGCCGCCGCCGACGACCCGTAGCCCTGGTGCGGCGCGAAGAACCCGATCGTGTTGTAGCCCCAGTAGTTCGTCAGCCCGCGTCCGACCAGGACCGGCTCGGGCACGGCCTGGTGCACCGGCATCAGCTCGATCGCGGTGACGCCGAGCCGCTGCAGGTGCTCGATGATGGCCGGTGACGCCAGGCCTGCGTAGCTGCCGCGCAGATCGGGTGGCACCCCGGGGTGGCGCAGGGTCAGGCCGCGGACATGGGCCTCGTAGATCAGCGTCTCGTGGTAGGGCGTGCGGAGCTGCTGGTCGCCGGCCCAGTCGAAGTACGGGTTGATCACCGCATTTCTTGGCATATACGGAGCGCTGTCGTCGGTGTTGACGGCAGCCGCATCGTTTCCGCCCTGAACGTAGGAGTACAGGGCCGGGCTCCATCTCACCTCGCCGTCGACGGCCTTGCCGTAGGGGTCGAGCAGCAGCTTCGCCGGATTGCACCGGTGCCCGCGGGGCGGGTCGTAGGGGCCGTGGACGCGGAACCCGTACCGCTGGCCGGGCCCGACGTCTGGCAGGTAGCAGTGCCAGACGAAGCCGTCGACCTCGTGCAGGCCGATTCTGGTCTCCGCGGCATCGTCGTCGAAGAGACAGAGCTCGACCAGCTCGGCGACCTCGGAGAAGATCGCGAAGTTAGTCCCTGAGCCGTCCCAGACCGCTCCCAGCGGGTAAGCGGTCCCAGGCCACACGCGCACCAGCAGACCCTATCTCGAAATGACAGGCCTCGTCCTGTTGAGCACGCCACCGAGATCAAGCCCGCGGGGCAGCGTGCCGAACGATACGCCAGGCCCGCCGAGACCGTCCCGCTCGGCCAGCCTGGATGCGCAGAACGCGTCGCTGACCGCCGCCGGCGCGTGCCTGGCGAGCAACGCGGCCTGCATCGTCACCGTCAGCAGGCCTGTCAGCCTGCGCGCCTGGTACTGCGCGCCATCCGGGTCCGCCGCGACGCTGGCGAGCTCGCGCCAGAGCCGCCCGGTCGCCTGGTCGAGCCTGTCGTCCGCGCCGGCCGCCAGCGCGAACTCGGCCCGGATGGCGTCGACGGCGCCGGGAGAGCGCGCCAGCCCGCGCAGCAGGTCCAGGGCGGTCACGTTGCCCGAGCCCTCCCAGATGGAGTTCAGCGGCGCGTCCCGGTACAGGCGCGGCATGACGGACTCTTCGACGAAGCCGTTGCCGCCCAGGCACTCGAGCGCCTCGGCGATCACGGCGGGCGTGCGCTTGCAGATCCAGTGCTTGGCCGCGGGCAGCATCAGCCGGAGCAGCGCGGCCTCGGCCCGGTCACCCCTGGCTGTCCGGTCGGCGGCGGCGGCGAGCCGCATGGCGAGTGTCGTGGCGGCCTCGGACTCGAGCGCGAGATCGGCCAGGACCGCGGCCATCGCGGGCTGGCCGGCCAGCGGCGCGCCGAACGCCCTCCGGTGCGTCGCGTGGTGCGTCGCCTCCACGACGGCCTGCCGCATGCCGGCGGCGCTGCCGAGCATGCAGTCCAGCCTGGTCGAGCTGACCATCTCGATGATCGTGGCCACGCCCCGGCCCGGCTCGCCGACCGGCCACGCGAGCGCCTCGTCGTACTCCACCTCAGACGACGCGTTGGACCTGTTGCCGAGCTTGTCCTTCAGCCGCTGGATGTGCATACGGTTCCTGCGGCCGTCGGGCAGGACGCGGGGGAGCAGGAAGCAGGTCAGGTCCACCTGGGCCCGCTTCGCGTCGCCGGTCCCGGCCCGCTTCGCGCCCCCGCCAGGCCCCTGGGCCAGCACGAGGAAGAGGTCGCACATGGGCGCCGAGCAGAACCACTTGTGCCCGGTGATCAGGTAGCTGCCGTCGCCGGCCGGCTCGGCACGGGTGGTGTTGGCCCGCACGTCAGAGCCGCCCTGCTTCTCGGTCATCGCCATGCCGGCCAGCAGGCCCGACTTGGCTTCCGGCAACCGCAGGCCAGGGTCGTAGCTGGCGGCGGTCAGCAGCGGCTCGAACCGGGCGGCGAGGTCGGGCGCGTGCCGCAGCGCGGGGACCACGGAGTAGGTCATCGAGATCGGGCAGCCGTGCCCGGCTTCGGCCTGCGTCCAGACATAGAACTTCGCCGCGCGCGCGACGTGGGCGCCCGGCTCGCTGCTCGCCCACGGCGCGGCGTGCAGGCCGTGCCGCACCGCCGTCGTCATGAGCTGGTGCCAGGCCGGGTGAAACTCGACCTCGTCGATCCGGTGCCCGTGCCTGTCGTGCGTGCGCAGAACGGGGGAGTTCTCGTTGGCCAGCCTGGCCAGCTCGATGACGTCGGTCGATCCGGCCGCCTCGCCGAGCGCGTGCAGTTCGGGAACGGCCTCGCCCGCGTCGTACGCCTCGACCGCGGTCAGCAACGCCCGGTCGGCCGCGACGTCGTGCCCGGCCAGCGGCGGGACCTGGTTGATGACCTCGTGCGTCGCCCGGCCTGCTGGGCCGGCCCGGCCGGCTGTGGTATCGGTACTAGTCGTCACGGTGCAAGTGTGCACTGTGCTGGACTGGATGGCGCCGGATCAGGTGTGGATACCGCACTCGGTCTTGGCCGTGCCCGCCCAGCGCCCGCTGCGCGGATCTGCGCCCGCCTCGACCCTCGCCGTGCAGGTACGGCAGCCGATCGACGGATAGCCGTCATAGACCAGCGGGTTCACGAGCACCCCGTGCTCGTTGATGTAGTCGTCGACTTCCTGCTGCGACCACTCGACGATGGGATTGACCTTCACCATCTGGCGCCTGGGATCCCACTGGATGACCTTGGTGTCGGTCCTGGCGTCCGTCTCAGCCCGGCGGACGCCGGTGATCCAGGCATCGTACGGCTCGAGCGACTGCTCGAGCGGGACGACCTTGCGCAAGTAGCAGCACAGGTCGGGGTTGCGCGCGTAAAGCTTGGGCCCGAGCTCGGCATCCTGCTCCGCCACGGTGGTCGGCGGTGTGACGTTGATCACGTTGACCGGGTAGACCACCGAGACGGCGTCCCTGGTGCCGATGGTCTCGGCGAAGTGGTAGCCGGTGTCGAGGAAAAGTACGTCGATGCCGGGAACCTGCTTCGAGACCAGATCGACGATCACGGCATCGGTCATTGAGGACGTGATGCAGAGCCTGCTGCCGAACGTCTGCGCCGCCCATTTGACGACGTCCACGGCCGGAGCGCCCTTCAGCGTCGCGGCCGCCTCAGCAGCCAGTTTCTCCATCGTGCGCGCCTCCTCGCTACCCTCGGTCTCGTCGCCAAGCCGCCTCGGCCGTGGCGACCGGGGCACGGGAGTCATGCCTTTCCCCTAGGAACACAGTGGATATCCCTAGGCACAGAGTAGGGCCAAATGCCACACAATACACGTGAAGTCCGCGAAGATCGGTGGGTCACGGCCATCTCCTCCCGGCTGCATGGTCTCTGCGGGTCGTGCTGTCGGGTGATGCTGGCTGAACCCTGCTGGCTGCGGGACTCGCTCCTACTGTGCGGGGAACCTTCGCGACGCCCCCCGTATTCCGGGCCTGCCCGCCCGCCGGCCTGCTAACCGTGGCCAGCCGGGCCAGGCGGCTTGACTCGCCTGCTGGCCCTGTCGGCTCGCCTGCTGGCCCTGTCGGCTGGCCTCGCGCGCTGACCCTAGCCGGCTAGCCCTGGCTGACCCAGCCCATGACCGGCTCAGGCAGCAGCGCGGCCGGCCGCTTGTGCTGGCAGTCGCACCAGGTGCCGCCCTTGCAGGAGTCGTGTTCCTGGCGTCGGCAGGATCGGCAGATCATGGTCTCATTCTTACCGGCCGGACGCCGGCCGAAGCCTAGCGCCGGGATCGGTCGATTGGGGTCCCCTGGGCCCGCCGGGTCGCGTCTTTCGATTTGGGGGTCGGTCAGGCGGCGTTCGTGTTGGCGCGCCGCATCCGCCGGCGCCGCTCCGCCGAACGCTCGTCCTCGTTCAAGCCGCCCCAGGTGCCGTACTTCTCGGGCCTGCTGACGGCGTAACTGAGGCACTCCATCCTGACCGGGCATGATCCGCACAGTGCCTTGGCCTTGCGCTCCCTGATATCACGCTCAGGCTGCCGCTCACCGTCCGGACCGAAGAACAGCACAACATCAGTGCCATGGCAGGCAGCTCGGTCCTGCCAGCCCCAGTTGGGCCGCGGCAGCAACACGGCCTGACGGCGTACCTCAGACATGAAAAGCTCTCCTCAACCAGCTCATCGTTAACACCGCCTAGCGAAGCACCAGGCTCGCTGGCGCAAAGACACGAAATTCGCGCGATGCGGCATCCGCCCCGTCGCACATGCAAACGCCTCGCAGCGCTGAAGTGTTCCCGCTGACGCCCGGTTCGGGCACCTTCGCCCGGCAAGGGATACCCGCGCCTGGCGCCGGAAGAGGGCCGGAAGTCCACCTTCGCCGGCGGGCAGCTGGGCTATCAATCCGCAACGTCAGCGCACCGCCCGATAATCATGTCATCGCGCGCAGCGGCGCATGGCCAAGATGACAAGACTCGCTCGATTTAGAGCGCGCCGTAACCGCTCGGAGGGCCATGCGCATCGACGCGGCGGCAAGCGTCGTGGCCCGGCCAGCGCGGCGCGGTGGCGCGGACAGGAACGGTCAGGCAGGATCCGCGCGCATCGTTCCAGGATCCGGTAAAGTAACCCGATTCCGGACGTCCCAGCGGACCAATGCGTTTCATTGGCTAGACAACCCGGGCAGCCCGGGTGACGATAGGCAGCATGTCGGAGCCGGATGCCGTTCCCCTGCCTCGCGAAGGAGCCGTCTTCTTCGATGTCCGTGGTGAGGCCAGGACCATGAGGCTGAGCTGGTACGCGGACAGCGCGATCGCGGTGTTCAGCATCTGGCAGGGCAACCGGTGCACGGGGACTTTCCGGCTGCCGTTCGCCGATCTGGCCAGGTTGGCGCAAGCGCTGCAATCGGGCCCGCCGTCCAGGGCGGCGAACGCCGGTTCCCGCCAGCCAGACGGCGGCGCCGCCGTTGGCGGCCGTCCCGATTCCGGCCATGGCTATCCGGAAACCGCGGGTTATCCGGCCGCCCAGGATTTCGGGGCCTACCAGGGTTACGACGGCTCCCGCGGGCACGCCGCGGCCGGAGCGGGCCGGCCGGACCAGAACCGCTACGGCGACGCCTTCCCCGCTGCCAGCGCGCCGGCGGCCCACGTCGCAGAAATCAATGGCTCAAGCCGCGGCTTCGGCCCGCCCGATTACGATCCGTCCGGCTACGGCGATGCTCCGTCCCATCTCCCTGCGGACCGCCCGCAGACCGCGGGTTACGGGCCCGGCCATTCAGATCCCGGTTACGCCGGCCAGGCCTATCCCGACCGCTACGAAGAACCGGCCGGCTACCCCGGTCACCGGGAAGCGGCCGGATACCCGGGGCAGCACGCCCCGCCGAGCCCGCCCCGACCGGTCGGCTACCAGCATCCGGCGGGCCACCCGGACATGGCCGGCTACCAGGGCCCGGCGAGCTACCAGGGCCCGGCCGGCTACCAGGGCCCGGCCGGCTACCAGGATCCGGCAAGCTACCAGGATCCGGCAAGCTACCAGGATCCGGCAAGCTACCAGGATCCGGCAAGCTACCAGGGCCCGGCAAGCTACCAGGACCCTGGCGGCTACCAAGACCCACTCGGCTACCAGGATCCGTCTGGGCAGGATCCCGCCAGCTACCCTGACCCGTCCGGCTACCCGGGCCCGGCCGGGCGTCCGGCGAGCCGCTTCGGGCCCGATTCCCATCCCCGCGCGCCGGGTCAGGCGCGTCCGCAATCCGGCCTGCCGGACCGCGGTTATGACGAGGCTGCGCCATTCGAGGTACGGCAGTCCGTCGAAGCAGGTCAGCCCGCCACCGCGTTGTCGCAGCCCGTGGCCGCGGGGCAGTGGCTGGCGGCACCGATCGGCGAATCGCGGCCGCGGCGCAGTGACGGCGCGGACCCGGCAACAGACAACGGCCTGCCAGGCAGGCATTCCGGGCCGGTCAGGAACGAACAGCCGGACGCGGATTGGGAGGCGGCGACCGCCTCCTATCGGGCGTTCTGAGCGTCCTGGCAGGCACATTCGCGCCACATCGCTGTTAGCCTGCTGCTCCGCAATCGCAGCCCGCTGGTGCGCAATCACCGCCTGGCGCCCGGCAATCGCGGCAGCATGCGCCGGGGCGGGCCGATCCGCGTTCAATGCGTACTCTGAGAAATTGACTGATCACCGTCTGTTATGAACCAAGCACGCGCGGGAATATTGTGGCGGTTAGGGGAAGGGGGGAAAGACGTGGCACAGAAGGTCTCCGTCACATTCGCCTGTGACTACGACGCAAAAGAGATTCCGAGCGGCGAGCATCTGACCCGCGCGTTCAGCCTTGATGGCCGGGACTATGAGATCGACCTCTGCGAGAAGCACAGCCAGAAGTTCGACGAGGTGATGAAACGCTTCGCGGACAGGGCGCGCAGGGCGTCGACGAAGGTCGGCCGGACCAAGCGGCGCACGACGGCACATCGCCGGCGCAGCGCGGAGATCCGCGCATGGGCCAAGCGCTCAGGCATGGAAGTCAGCGATCGCGGCCGGATTCCCGCGCAGGTCATCCAGAAGTACGAGGCGAATCACTGACTGACCGGCCGCCCTGCGGCTGCGTGGTGGCCGGCGCCCGCTCGGGTGCCGGCCACCGGCATCCGCGGGCCCGGCTGGTTAGGCCGTGTCATCCGCGAAGGCCCGCCTGGGTGCGCACGGCATCCTCCTCGTCCCCGGGCCGCACCGGGCTGACAGCCGCCGCGAGTACCTGCGCGTTCGGCAGGAATACCTCGCCGTCCTCGGTGTCGAGCTGCACGTAGGTGATGCTGAACTCGGTCACCGTGCCCTCGATCGTCCCCGCCAGCGCGCCCGATCTGATCCGGACCCGATCCCCGACCCGGAACGGCTGGGCGAACTGCAGCATCACGCCGGCGAACAGGTTCGACAGCGACTGCTGGGCCGCGATCGTGATCAGGACGCCGGTGACAGCCCCGCCGACGACGAGCTGCGCCACGCGGAAACCCAGCATCGACAGGGCGACAAGCAGCACTGCGCTGACGCCGATGAGGATCATCACGTACCTGACGATGGCGCCGTAGGCCGCGCCGACGAACCGCTCGAGCACGGCACGCGCCCAGCGGGCGAAGGCGAACGTGGAAATCAGCGCGAAGACGAAGAACGCAGCCGTCCCGCTG
>WNGN01004205.1_pt1 | contig 10829 bp, 14 predicted proteins | sample 5400561 | NCBI WGS metagenome assembly WNGN01 (sample SAMN13153379, study PRJNA577476) | soil metagenome | isolation source: 115 cm soil or saprolite under Garry oak tree replicate 2 | place: USA:California | collected 2016-06-15 | reverse complement strand
CTTTATCTTCGGGTGGTGCCGGACGCGCCGGCCCGGACGTCCGGCGACCTCGCGGGTGCCGATGGGTCTCATGATCGCTTGTTCGGACGGACCTGGCGAACGGTCCGCGATCTCCTGCGAACGAGGGTGGTGGTGACCACGGTCGTGCTCAACATGGCCTTCTTCTGGGTCGTTGCAGGCGGATACGACACGCTCGTGCCGCTGTTCGGGCAATCGGCGCTCGGGATGTCGACCGTGGTGATCGGGGCGGTGCTGGCCCTGGCCGTGGCCATGGAGTTCGTGTGCCTGTGGTCACGATGGCGCTCCTTGGCATCGGTTCCGGCAGCGTGGCCGTGGCGCCTGCGGCCATGCTCTCCGATGTCGTGCCGGAACGGGAGTCGGGGACCGCGGTCGGCCTCTTTCGCTTCTTCGGAGATCTGGGCTTCGTGTTCGGGCCGCTCGTGGCTGGGGTGACCGCCAGCGCCTTCGGGTTCAAAGGGGCGTTCGCGACGATGGCGCTGCCGCTGGCCCTGGCCATGGCCCTGGTGGTCCGGTCGCCGGAGACGCTGACGCGCGAAGTCCCGGGCCGCGACGATCTCTTCAAGCACGGCTGAGGGTCGATGCGAATCGCGCACGCCACTTCCTTCGCGGCCACCCCTGAGCGGGTGTGGACAGTGCTGTCAGATTGGGAGCGTCAGGCGTCGTGGATGCCCGACGTCGCGTGGATACGGGTGAGCGGCCCCGAGCGGGGGTTGGGCGCTCGACTGGAGGCCAGGACCAAGGTGTTCGGTATCCCTGCCGTGACCGATGTCTTGCGCGTGATCTCCTGGGACCCTCCCCGGCGCCTCGCGATCGAGCACCTGGGTGCCGTGGTGGGGGTCGGTGAATGGCGAGTTGAGCCGGTCGAGCAGGGGCGAACCCGGTTCACGTGGATCGAGGAGCTCAGGATGATGCCTCCGGTCCTGGGCGCCCTCGGCCTCTGGATGTACTCGCCCTGGCAACGATGGATGCTCCGCCGGTCGGTCCGAAACCTGCGGCGGCTGGTCGAGGCCCCGCCCCGCTAACGGCGCGACTCGACGTACGCCCGCAGGTCGGGCAGATGGGCCCACGCGTGGCGGAACGGTCCCTCGGCGCTGCCGGTGAGCCCACCCACGCGGGCACCCAACCCCTGATGGCGCGCGTAGTGGGCCGGGGCAGGAGCCAGCCAGCTGTCCTCGTCCACGGCCCTGATCTCCGCCACGAGCCCTTCGTGGGTTTGCGTGGCGTCGCGCCGGATCCGGTCGAGCGACCACCTTCGTTTGCGCTCCTGGTTCGCCGCGTTCACCTCGTCCACGCCGACGACCGCCGCCGGTTCCCTGCCTTGCAGCCACTCCCTGATCGCACCGCGCGCCAGCTCTTCCCAGAAGGCGACGTGGCCCATGAGATCTTTCGCCGACCATTCCCCGCCCCCGATCGTGGCCAGCCGGGCCATCTCGTCATCCGTCAAACTCGTCAGGAGCTCGGCGAGGTGGGCGGCGCCCTCCTCCAGGATGGCAATCGCCTCCTCGCGGGTGGTCTCTGTCAACGGCTCACGTTTCGACGTCGCGCGCGGGGACGGTCAGGTCCCACCACGGATGCCGCGCCCGACTCGGTCCCCCCAGGTCGACGTGGATGTGCTTGATCTCCCGATACTCGTTGAATCCGATCTCGCCGTGCTCACGGCCGATCCCTGACTGCTTGTACCCGCCGAATGGGTACCGCGGATTGATCATGTGGTAGTCGTTGATCCACACGGTGCCGGTGCGAAGGCGCTCGGCCACCCGGACGGCGCGGGCGTTGTCGCTCGACCAGACTGCGCCGGCCAGCCCGTAGATGGAGTCGTTCGCCAGTCGTACGACTTCGTCCTCGTCCTCGAAGGGAATGACCACCAGCACGGGCCCGAAGATCTCCTCCTGCGCGATCTTCATCGCGTTGCCCACACCCCCGAAGATGGTGGGCCGGTAGTAGTAGCCGCCGTCGTGTCCCTCGACGATGGCGCGTTCCCCTCCCAGCAGGATGTCGGCCCCTTCCTCCCGCCCGATGGCCACGTACCGCTCGACGGTCTCGAGCTGGGCCTTGGACACGATTGGGCCCTCGTCGCTCGCCGGGTCCAGGGCCGGCCCGACCCGCATGGCCTCGGCCCGCTTGGAGAGCTCCGCGACGAACTCGTCGTGGATCCCGCGCTGGACGAACAGTCGCGTCCCGGCCGAGCACACCTGGCCGTTGTGGAAGAACACCCCCCACAGCGCGCCGTCGACGGCGTAGTCCATGTCGACGTCGTCGAGCACGATCGACGCGGACTTGCCTCCCAGCTCGAGCGTGCACTTCTTGATGGTTCCGGAGGCGAGCTGCATGATGCGGCGCCCCACCTCCGTCGATCCCGTGAAGGCGACCTTGTCGACCAGCGGGCTCTCGACGAGCGCCTCGCCAGCGGCCGCGCCCGGCCCGGAGACCACGTTCACCACGCCCTCGGGGATCCCCGCCTCCAGGCAGAGCCGCCCGATCGCGAGCGTGCTGAGCGGCGCGTAGGAGGCCGGCTTGATCACGACCGCGTTGCCCGCGGCGATGGCCGGGGCGATCTTCCACGCCGCCATCTGCGCGGGGAAGTTCCATGGCGTGATCCCCACACACACTCCGATGGGCTCCCGGCGCACGTAGTTCATCGAGCCCGGGCTTCGCGGCTGCGACTCCTCGTCGCTCTCCTTGGCCGCCATCTCGGCGAACACGCGGAAGCTCGAGATGACCATCCCGACGTCCGCGCCCTTGGCCATGCGGATGGTATGCCCCGCATCCCTCGCTTCCAGCTCGGCCAGCGTTCCCGCGTTCTGCTTGACGAGATCGGCCACCTTCAACAGGAGCTGGGCCCGCTCGCGGCCCTTCATCTTCGGCCACGGGCCCCCGTCGAACGCCCTGCGGGCTGCCTCGACCGCTCGCGCCGCGTCCTGTTGCCCGCCGCGAGCGACCCGGGCGAACGGCTCGCCGGTCGAGGGATCGATCGAGTCGAACGTCTCACCCGACGCGGCGTCGGCCAGTCCGCCGCCGATGACGAGCTGATGGCTGTCAGTCATGGTGAGTGGCCTCCTCGCGTGATTGTTCGACCATCGTACAAACATCTGCCAGGCATGGATTCTCCGAAGCGGACTGCGGGCTACGATTGCGCCCGTGTTGATCGACCGGTTCATGCCCGAGTTCGACGTCTCGGAGCATCACGTCACCCGAGTGCACGCTCCGGCGGACCGCGCCTACCAGGCGGCCCGGCAGGTCGACCTCGGCCGATCGAGGGTGATCCGCGGGCTGTTCGCCGCCCGTGGGATCTCCCTGCTGATCAAGAGTCGCCGCCGGCCCCCTCCTCGAACGATGACCCTGGACGACCTGGTCAACGACGGGTTCGTCTGGCTGGCGCAGCAGCCGCCGGAGGAGCTGGTGCTGGGCGTAGCCGGCTCGTTCTGGCGGCCATCCGGAAGGGTCCTGCATCTCGCCGGCTCGGAGTTCGAATCGTTCGGGCGCCCCGGCTTCGCCAAGGCGGCGTGGAACTTCCGGGTCATCCCGCTCGACGAGGCCCGATCGATCGTGGCCACCGAGACGCGAGTGCGCGTCCCGGACGACGAGTCACGGAGGAAGTTCCTCCTGTACTGGGCGGCCATCGGTCCGTTCAGCGGCCTCGTCCGCAGGCAGGCGCTCGCCCTCATCAAGGCCGACGCCGAAGCCCATCCGGGTCCGCGGGTAACATGAAACCGTGAGGGAGGTCCTTCGATGACCTACGAACAGCGGGTGGCCGAGTTCAAGGCGCGCATCGACGCCGGGGACAAGATCGAGGCCGCGGACTGGATGCCCGACGAGTACCGTCAGGCGGCGCTCAAGTTCATCGAGATGCACGCGAACTCCGAGGTGATGGGCGCCCTGCCCGAGGGCACGTGGATCCCCCGCGCGCCGAGCCTGAAGCGAAAGTTGTCGCTCACCGCGAAGGTCCAGGACGAGGTCGGCCACGGACAGATCCTGTATCGGGTTGCGGAGGATCTGGGCAAGACGAGGGAGCAGATGTTCGACGACCTGGTCAACGGCCGGACGAAGTTCCACAACGTGTTCCACTACCCCGCCGAGACCTGGGGCGACGTGGCCTACATCGGGTTCCTCATCGACGGGGCGGCGCTGGTCAACCAGAAGGCGCTCCTCGACGCCTCGTACATGCCCTACGTGCGGGCCATGCGCCGCATCTGCCCGGAGGAGTCGCTGCACCTGCGTCACGGCGAGCAGCTGATGCTCGAGCTCGTCTCGGGCACGCCGGCGCAGCGCGAGCTGTTCCAGGACGCGGTGAACCGGTGGTGGCAACCCACCATGCACTTCTTCGGCCCACCGTCCAAGCAGAAGGACATGCTCATCTACTGGGGCATCAAGACGCGCACGAACGAGAGCCTGCGCCAGGAGTTCTTCTCCACCTACGTGCCGAAGCTCTGGGACCTTGGCATCTCGGTGCCCGACCCGAAGCTCGCGTGGAACGAGGCGCGCGGGGAGTGGGACTGGTCCCAGCCGGACTGGGACGAATTCTGGCGGGTGGTGAAGGGCGACGGGCCGATGACCTCGATCCGCCTGGCCCAGCGCAAGATGGTCTGGGACACCCACGCCTGGGTTCGCGAGGTGTTCGCCGGTATCTCCGAGCTGCCGGCGGCGTAGCGGGCGCTTCGGGGCTCGCCGTGCCGGTCTGGGACGTCCTCGGGAAGCGGACCGCTGACGACGAGTTCGCCGTGGTCGGGGGCGTCAAGGCGCCCGACGTCGAGATGGCCCTGCTGCTCGCCCGGGAGACGCACTTCCGCCACAAGGAGGGCGTGTCGTATGCCGTGCGCGGTCGACGAGACGACGAGCTTCACCTCGGGACGTGGCCGGCGGAGCAGCTCGGCGGCGTGACCGATCGGTCCTACCGCCGGCAGGAGGGGTACGTGGGAGTGGGTGCCCAGATGAAGCGGGTGCACCGGCTGCTTCAGGCCAGGGGGCTCGTCCTGGATCTCCCGCGGCCGGCCGGGCGCGCGCCACGGGAGGCCGACGGTGGTTCCTGACCGGGATCCTCGCCTTTCTCTGGTGCTCGCGCTGGCCGACGACGAGCTGATCATCGGTCACCGGCACTCGGAGTGGACGGGCTGGGCGCCCCATCTCGAAGAGGACCTCGCGTTCAGCTCCATCGCCCAGGACGAGATGGCTCACGCCCGGCTCCTCTTCGGATTGGCCGGGCCGATGACCGGCCGGAGCGAGGATGAGCTCGCGCTGGGTCGCGCGCCCGAGCAGTATCGCAACGCGGTGCTGTGCGAACGGCCGAACGGAGACTGGGGATACTCGTTGGCGCGGCAGTACCTCTACGACACCGCCGATGCCGTGCGGCTGGAGGCCCTGGCCGGCTCCACGTGGACCGAGCTCGCGGACATGGTGGAATTGATCCGCCTCGAGGAGAAGTACCACCTGGATCACGCGCGGGTGTGGTTCGCCCGGTTGGCGGAGGGACCCTCGCTCACTGCCAGGGACCGTCTGGCGACCGGACTCGGAGCGGCGATCGGGGAGGCGATGGCCGTGTTCGAGCCGTTGCCCGACGAAGAGGAGCTGGTCGCGGCCGGCGTCCTTCCGCGCCCCGGCCAAGACCTGCTGGCCGAGTGGCTGGCCCAGGTCGGGGAGGAGCTAGAGGCCGCGTCCCTCGACTTCGTCATGGAACGCCACATGAGCGCGGGCGAGATGGTTCCCACCGGGTCCGGCGAGATCGCCGAATCCGAAGCGCTGGCTCCTCCTGGGATCACCCACCGGGACGGCCGGTGGGTGCACGAAGGCGAGTTCGCCGGCGAGGGCGGCCGTCGAGGCCGGCACTCGGAGCACTTCCTTCCGTTGTGGGAGGAGATGACAGGGCTCTACCGGGCTCACCCAGGAGCGACGTGGTGAACGCGACGCAGGAGGCCCTGGCCCGGCATCGAGTCGTGGAGGCGCTGGCGTCCGTCCACGACCCGGAGATCCCGCCCTGCTCCATCGTCGACCTCGGCATCGTCGAGCGGGTGACGGTGGCCGACGAGCTCATCGAGGTCGACCTCTTGCCGACGTTCGCGGGATGCCCCGCGCTCGACGTCATCCTCGAGGACGCCGAGTCGGCTGTTCGCGAGGTAGTGCCGGGGCGAGAGGTCCGGGTCCGATTCGTGCACTCGCCCGCGTGGACGAGCGACCGGATCACCCCCGCGGGGAGAGCCGCCCTTCGGACCTACGGGATCACTCCGCCGGGTGAGGCCCAGCCCGAGGGCCGAACCTTCATCTCCATCGAACACGTCGGACGTCGCATTACGTGCCCCTTCTGCGGAAGTGACGAGACCCTCCTCGAGAGCGCGTTCGGCCCGACGCTGTGCCGCTCGACCCACTTCTGCCGGAGCTGCCGCAACCCGTTCGAGGGATTCAAGCCCAAGGCTTCGGGGAGATGATTGCGCTCCGACACGTCTCCAAGCGCTTCGCGGGGACCGCCGCGCCGGCGGTGAAGGACCTCTCCATGGAGATCGCCCGTGGCGAGACGGTGGTCCTGGTGGGGCCCTCGGGCTGCGGCAAGACCACGACCATGCGCATGATCAACCGACTCATCGAGCCGACGTCCGGCGAGATCTCCGTCGACGGCCGGAGCGTGCTGCAGCAGGATCCCGTGGAGCTTCGCCGGGGGATCGGCTACGTGATCCAGAGCATCGGCCTGCTGCCGCATCGCACCATCGCCCAGAACATCGCCACCGTCCCGAAGCTGGTGGGATGGGTCGAGGCGAAGATCGAGTCGCGCGTGCAGGAGCTTGCGGGACTCTTCGAGCTTGATCAGGAGCTGCTCGCCAGGTACCCGGCCGAACTCTCCGGCGGGCAACGTCAACGGGTGGGCGTGGCCAGGGCGCTCGCGGTGGACCCGCCGGTCATGTTGATGGACGAACCGTTCGCGGCGGTGGACCCGATCGTCCGGGCGCGCCTCCAGGATCAGTTCCTGGACATCCAGCGCCGCCTGCGCAAGACGATCGTCTTCGTGACCCACGACATCGACGAAGCCATCAAGATGGCCGACCGGATCGCCATCCTGAGACGAGGTGGCGTGATCGAGCAGTACGCCCCGCCTGAGGAGATCCTCCGAGCTCCGGCGAACGACTTCGTGAAGGAGTTCGTGGGAGCCGAGCGCGGGCTCAAGCGCCTCGCGCTGATCAAGGTCTCGCAGATCAACGTCGAGGAGGGGCCGGTGGTCGCGCCCGACGCGACCGCGGAGGAGGCCCGCCGGGCCATCGCCGCATTTCCCTTCGACTGGACGAGCGTGGTGAAGGACGGAGAGCTGTTGGGCTGGGTGGATCTCTCGTCGCTGGACGGGCACACGCGCGTCGCAGAAGTGACGCCCCGGCCGTTTAGCGCCTACGTCACGGCAGCGAGCTCCCTGCGGCAGGCCCTGGACTCGATCGTCACGTCCCGGACGCAGGTAGCGGTGGTGGCGAGCGAGGGCCAGCGGTACCTGGGCATCCTCACGCTGGAGCGAATCTCGAAAGAGATCGTCTCATGACCGCGATGCACTCCTGGGCAGGGGCGCTGGGCATCTCCGGGTGGCAATGGATCGTCGGCCACCGCGGCGAGGTGGGTTCCCGGTTGCTAGAACACCTCGAGCTCACCGTGATCGCCGTGGTGGTTGGATTGGTCATCTCGTTCCCTCTTGCCGTGTGGGCCCATCGATACCGAATCCTCTACGCCCCCATCACGTGGGTGACCGGCCTCCTCTACACGATCCCCAGCCTCGCCCTGTTCGTGATCCTCATCCCGATCACCGGCCTCACCGTGCTGACGGCGGAGATCGGGCTGGTCAGCTACACGCTGCTCATCCTGATCCGCAACATCGTGGCCGGCCTGTCCGGCGTTCCCGACGACGTGAAGGAAGCCGCCCGCGGCATGGGCCATACCAACCGTCAACTTCTGTGGCGAGTCGAGCTGCCCCTGGCACTCCCGGCAATCATGGCCGGCATCCGCATCGCCACAGTCAGCACGATCGGACTGGTCACGGTGGCAGCGTTCATCGGCAAGGGGGGACTGGGCCAGTTCATCCTCGAAGGACTGCAGATATTCTTCCGAGCGGAGATCCTGCTGGGAACCGTGCTCTCCGTGCTCTTGGCGCTGGTCGCGGACGCTCTGCTCCTGGAGGGAGAGCGATTGCTCACCCCGTGGGCCCGGACCAGCACGCCCAGGACGCGACCCTTCGTGCCTCCGCGCACGGTCGAGTTCCCGGCGGACTGATGCACACTTTCGTCGAGGTCTTCCATTGGTTGACGGACCCCTCCCACTGGCAGGGGTCGGACGGCATCCCGACGCGCCTCATCGAACACGTCGAGATCACCGCGGCGGCTGTGGCGATCGCCGCCGCCCTGGCCATCCCGATCGGGCTCTACGTGGGCCACGCTCGTCGCTGGCAGTTCCTGTCCACGTCGGTCGCGAACCTCGGGCGAGCGATCCCCTCGTTCGCGATCCTCTCGATCGCCTTCCTGATCTTCTTGAGTGTGGCCCCCTCGTTGGCCTTCGGCTTCGGCCCGACCGTGGTGGCTCTGTTCCTGCTAGCCGTTCCCCCGATCCTTACCAACACATACGTGGGAGTCCAGGGGGTGGACCGCGACACGGTCGAGGCCGCCCGGGGGATGGGCATGACCGAGCGGGAGGTGTTGACGGGGCTTGAGATGCCGCTGGCCGCGCCCCTGATCATGGCCGGGGTGCGAACTTCCGCCGTCACCGCCGTGGCCACCGCGACTCTCGCCGCGTTGATCGGCGGCGGTGGGCTCGGCCGGTACATCGTCGATGGCTTTCACACCTCCGATACCGTGAAGATCGTGGCGGGGGCCGTCCTGGTCTCGGTGCTGGCGGTGGCTACGGAGGTGGCTTTCGCTGCGGTGGAGCGAGTGGTAACCCCGCGCACCGTTTCGGATTCGGCTATGCGGCGCCGTTAGCGCCTAGGCCCCGAAGAGTCAACCCCCTGCTAAGGTTCCACCTTGCCCTCATAGCCAGGGAGTGGGCGCCCCTTGATTCCATGGAGGAGGGAAGACCCATGCGGTACAACCGCACGTTCGTCCTCGGGGCGACGCTGCTGTCCGCCGTGCTCGTTCTCGGCGCGTGCAGCAAGTCGGGTGGGGGCGGAGCAACAAGCAGCGGTCCGAAGCCGACCGTTGCGAGCTTGCTGGTCCTGGGTGGGCCCCCGGAATGTCCCACCCGGCCGTTCTGTGAACCGGGCTTGAAGTCGACCTACGGGATCACGTTCAAGAGCTTCAAGCCGCTCGACACGGGTGGACCGCAGACTGTGGCCGCCCTGAGCTCGGGCGCCATCCAGGTCGCCCTGCTCTTCTCGACCGATCCGACCATCGCCGACAAAGGGTGGGTGGCGCTGGTCGACGACAAGCACCTCCAGAACGCCGACATCATCACCCCGGTGGTGAGGACGGCGGTCCTGACGGACGACATCAAGACGCTCCTGAACGGCATCAGCGCCAAGCTGACCACCGAGAACATCGTCCCCCTAATCAAGGCGGTGCAGGAGGAGCACCAGGATGCGGCGACCGTGGCCACGGGCTTCCTGCAGCAGAACGGGCTCCTCAGCTCCCCGAGCACGACCGGGCAGGGCAAGACCCTGACGGTCGGTGTCTCCGCGGCGTTCGCCGAGAACCAGATCGTGGCCCAGATGTACGCGCAGGTCCTTCAGAACGCGGGTTACACGATCAAGCTCCAGCTCGACCTGGCCACGCGCGAGGTGTCCGATCCGGCCCTGCAGAGCGGCAAGATCGACATCAAGCCCGAGTACCTGGCCTCCGAGCTGGCGGGACCGCTCGCCAACGCGGCCGACAAGTCCTCCGGCGATGTGAATGCGGAGGTGGCGGCCCTCGCCCCCCTTCTCGCGACGAAGGGCATCACGCTGCTCGATCCGTCCCAGGCGAACGACACCAACGTATTCGTGGTGACCAAGGCAACAGCCGACAAGTACGGCCTGGTCAACGTCAGCGACCTGGCCAAGCCAGCGTCGTAGATCCGCGTTTCGGCTTGGGGGCCCGCCGACACCCAGGCCGGGTCGTAGGCGCACGAGGGGTTGTAGGCGAAGTTGAAATCCAGGACCAAACGACCGTCCTCCGATGTCCCGAGGTCTGCCCCTTTCAGGGTGTCGAGCAGGTAGCGTCCGGCGCCATAGGTCTCCTGGCCCGAGGTGCCGTCCCGGAACGGCAAGAAGATCCCCCCACCGTAGCCCTGGAGCCAGTAGACCTCCAACTCGATGGGTTCGCCCTCCCACGCGAACGAGGCCACGGCCACCCTGGTGAACCGGTAGGAGCTGCCGGGCTCGCCGCTGGTGGTGATGTCGTAACTCTGGGCGTCGACCTCTCGTATCTCCGCCAGGACGCGCCCTGTCGGGGTGTAGTCGAAGAACGGGAGCCCGGCGAATGTCCCTCGGGCCGACGGCGGGATCGGGGACTGCGGGTGCGTGGCGAACAGGTCGTCGCGCACGGCCCGCCACCGCTGCCACGCCACTCGATGATCTTCGCTGTCGCGAACCTCGCGGTACACGTCGAAGATCCGGCGCTTCCAGTCGAGGAGATCGAACGCCTCTCGCCCGGAGAGGGCCCCGCTCACGTCCTATCGGTCCGCGCTCCCGGTGCAGGGCGAAGTGCCACAGGGAGGTGGGCCCCGGGACCGAACGGACTTCGCGGCGCAGCCGCGGCCTCCTCGAGAGCTACCTCGGCCGCCGGCTCGGCGCGCTCCTCACCCCCGCGGCGGGGCGGATTCCTGATCCCGACGGCGTTGATGACCGCCCCTGCGAACAGGAGGCTCGCCGCGATGGCCATCGC
>WNGN01008116.1_pt1 | contig 10833 bp, 8 predicted proteins | sample 5400561 | NCBI WGS metagenome assembly WNGN01 (sample SAMN13153379, study PRJNA577476) | soil metagenome | isolation source: 115 cm soil or saprolite under Garry oak tree replicate 2 | place: USA:California | collected 2016-06-15 | reverse complement strand
TCTCAGAGACTCTGCTGCAATCCGTCTTGGTGCCCTACAAGCTACCTTGAGGAGTGACCTCTCTGTCCTTTCCGCATCGTTTCTCACGAAGCTGAAAGGGGTGTTCAAGAAGAGTAACAGATTGCAGCAGCATGCCTCTCATCAAAGTCTGCTCCACATGCACGTCGCTCCAACGGGTACTATTTTTTCCTTACGGTGAATGTTCTCAATGAGTATTGGGTTATTTGAAGTCTAAAATGTATTTAAAAAGGCAAACTCCTCGGTTTGTGGATAACTTGTGGATAACTTGTAAAAAAGTGAGACTGAGAGGACTCGAGCTTCTGACACACGGTTTAGGAATTCGGGTCTCAGGGTCTATGAGTGTCTACCAATGTCTATTTCGAGCTCAAAAACGAAGACCAATGTCTACTGAAGACTATCAAAATCTATCAAAATCTATCGGCGTTGCTGTCACAAGTGCTGTCAGACCTCAGCCGTCTGAGTCATGGGATGGAGCTTGCTCAGAGGGACGTGTTGATCCCTCTCCACCAATAGGTTTGACTCCAACCAATAAAGCGAGTTCGAGCCATTTCCAATAGCAGTCAACATCGGTAAACCCAAGGGTACGAAACCACCTGAGTTGTGTCTCGACATCAAGGAGCTGATTGGAAGGATCCTCCGTCTCACGGCTGTAGCCGATCGCATGCAGAAATTGTTCATGGAGCCTTGGGGTCGAAGAGGCAACGTGTTCGAGATTACAAAACATACCTCCCGGCTCAAGCCGGGCAAAAATCTCTGCATACAGGGAGTACTTGCGCTCGTGTGAGCAATGGTGGATAGCAAAACCGGAGACAATGGCATCAAATTGACCCAATTGGGGAAGCGGTTCGTTGAGGTTGTGCACTATGACGCTAATCCGTGGATTCGCTGCGAAGCGATCTGTTGCTCTTTGAAGCATCGTTGAGGAAAAATCTAAAGCCACACTACAGGCCTGAGGTCGATCCGTGAGCAGCAGAGCGAGTAAGCGTCCGTCTCCGGTTCCCAGGTCGAGAATACGACGCACATTCCCAGGGACATGGGCAAGTAGAACCGCTTCTCCTTCAGTCCGATGGGGAAGACGGTCTGCTCGTGCAAGATAGGCCAGAGCATGTTCGGATGTAATCCATTCGTTGGTAGACAAACAAACACCCTCCTCATCGTTCAAATACACTCTTCTTCTCAGTTCTCTGAAGAGAGTATATAACACTTCATCGTGATTTACGACGAGTCTTTTTCAGTTAGAGTTCACCCTTATACGTCGACGACCAGCCAAAAAGCGCTCGCAACCGCTGTCCTGGATTAAATTTGAAGACCCAGCTTTCGGGTTCTGGGCGGACGTAGAAGCCGCCAAAACCTGGTAGCGTCACACTTTCACCCGCTTTGAAACTCTCGTACAACGTTTCAACAATTCCATCAACCCAGCCTGCCGCTATTGCTTCATCAGCATGCATACGTGCAGCGAGTTTGCGAATAAATTCATCTTTTGTGATACGGTCAGTCATGATTACTTTGCATCTCCTAGCTACATGGTCCTCTTTTTACCCATGAGAAACCGGTATCATCAAATTAACTTTGCCTTCGCCATTTCACCACGTAATGCTGGCAGATTGCGGTGACGCTCACATAATTCCGTAATATAATTTGTCCATAGCTCATGGTGTCCGACCTTGTGATAAAGCTTGCGGACATCAGTGAGGTGTTGACATGCTCTGGCATAGTTTTCACGGCCTCGCCACTCAATATGGGTTTGAGCATACCTTCGATAAATCTCCATGGCCTCATAGGGATGGTTGTCTTCGGCGGCTTTGGCGACATCAATGCCGACATCGAAATGATCATCCCCATATGGCCCATGACGACGGTTTTGAGATTGGTGCTGAGATTGTAAGAGTTTGAGCGCTTTCTCAACTTGACCCTCGTCAAGAGCGATTTTGATCTGGAGCGCGGTGTTGTCCGATGTGTTCAGGAAAGCTGTGATTTCTGCCTGAACTGTTTCCCATTGGCCAAGTTGTTCTGACAGCTGGTGTATCTCTCCATATCTCTCAATAGTTGCTGCGATTGGATATGCGCGAAAGATACGATTGGCCATCTCCAATGCATCTGCAAGATTTCCTCTGGTCTGATACCGTTCCTTCAGCCACTCCAGAAGATCTATATCATCGTACTGCTTCAATCGTTCCTGTATTAATTTCTCAGCTTGATCTTCTTGCTCGTATTCGCAGAAGATAGTCGCTATCTCAAGGACATCATAGGTTTCGACATGTTTTGTGGCTTCTAATGCATCCTCTAGCCGCTCACGTTTGAGTAACCGCTCGACCAGATGGGTGTAGCTCTCCATCGTACGCGCTAGACGCAGGAAGGTCTCATCATCAAGAGTATCTGCCTCCAACCCGAGCAAAAATTGGTCGTCATTCTCATGGATATCGTCGGTGTACCAATTGATATCAAGGTGAAATGTTTGACGTACCCACCCTGCAATTATCTGCCGTTCCTCGGGAGTCGTGTATCTCACGAGCAGAAGAGGAATTTTGCTGCTCATCACAGGTTCATCAAGTTCTAGACTCATATCGAAGGTATAAACATCATAAAGTGTCTGGATGATGTGTCTGCGTATAGTCGTATCATTTGGCGCTCCAAGAAGGCACCTCTGTAATCCATCAACACCTTCTTTCACCACCTCATCTAAATCGCCCTCGTCAGCGTGCCAGCGAAATGTATGATAGTTATCGAGAATACCTCGGATGATGATCTCGTAGATTGCAGCAGCTTCGGCGTACTGCTGTTGCTCAGTATAGGTATCACTGATGTCCATGATCTCCAGTAATGGACCGGCTGCTCTGCCTTCGGACCCCCATTTTGTTCTGTCAGCGGTAGCAAAAATTCTCTGCCACCTGCCGATGATAGACTTCTGGCTTGAAAGGGATGTGTTGCTTCTTGGGGGCTGTTGGTTGTCTGGTTGCTATCAGCTCTCTGAGATCAGGATGCTGTTGGACCATCTGCTTAATAAGGCTCAGCAAGTCCTCCCTGCTGAGTTGCTCTAAAACGGTCTCAATTGTCTGTTTGCTTGGTGGTGGATTGGTGCTCATAACTGCCTCTTATGTTTAAATTATACCCGCTCAAACGTGATTATTTCCTTGAAATCGTGGAGATATTCAATCACCTTCTGGGCAGATAGATTGTCTTGTATCTTTATTCTATCAGACCGCTTGATTGTTCCAATAACTGTGTAGTTACTTTGTTACAAATCCTGAGTGAGATCATCAAGTAACTCGATGTAGTCGATATATAAACCAGCAAGATACTGCACTCCGATCATAAGCATATGTCTTTCTTCAATCGAAGGTACTCCACCATGGGCTCGATTATTACGTATTTGTCTCAAGTAGTTCAGTACTGCTTTGTCTGTAATAATCTTTTTGTTTTTCTCTGATGTAATCCAATCAATCATTGCATTGAGCATCCATTCTTCAGGAGGCTTCGTGACTGGGAGAGACATTTTCCCCTTTGCAACTGCATTCATAATAGACTCTATTCCGGTTCGGAGAAAGCGAGCTTAGAAACTGATGCGCAGATGGAAGCCTCTTCCCTCACCATGACACCAATGCCTCCGGCAGTTCGCAGGCTAGGGTGTGGGAGGTGGATGGGGCAGCCGCAAGCTGCCCCATCCACCTCCCACAGACAACCCAAGCGAGCCACCGCAGGTGGTGAGTTGACCTGAGGAGGTTCCAATTTCACAGGTCGGAAAATTACTCAGAAAAGTTCTCTCCGAAAGGGAGAAGTTTTACCATGAGGTAAAATCTTCACCCAACGGTGAGAATGGCTTTCGCCACCCGCACTAATGCTTACAGACCTACGAAATAGCCCTTAGCTGCAAAAAATCCTTCGATTGTACAAAATCCTTTTTCAGCCCAAAGAAGCCATTCTTGGAGCACAAATTTTGACTTCAGTTCGATCGCTAGAGGAGCTTTACCCTTTGTTTCTTCTGTCCATTGACAGAGAAGCCAGAGGCTTACATCCTGATTTGCAGGAAGTTGGGTACAATCCCACAAAGGTACAAAATAGCTGCGGTTCATGCCCGTCGAGCGACTTCGGCTCGGGCCGAGACCCAGAGCGTGTGCGGCTGGTCGCGCTCGCCATGCAACTCGAGCATGCCGTGGACCAGGTCCTCCACCGCGCCGCCCTTCTTCGCGAGGGTGGTGAAGTCACGCAGGTACCGCTGGCTGGCCGCGAGCTTCTCCGGCAGGTCCGCCGCCCCCACGCTCTTGTGACCGGCGACGACGATCTTCGGGTTCAGCGCGGCGACCACGTCGATGCTGGCGATCCAGGCCTCGCGCTTCGCCTCATCGGCCTCGTACATCATCATGTGCACGTTGTTGTAGACCACATCACCGCCGACAACTGCGTCGGCAGACGGCACATGGAAGATCGTCGAACCCTCAACGTCACCCTGGCCAACGTGGATCAGGTTGACGACCTGACTGTCCACCAGGATCTCGTCAGTGTTCAGCACCTCGGGCACCACGGGCGTCTCGGGGAGTTCGCCCGGGAAGCGCGACGTCCAATACTTGCTCGTCTTGTTGAACTCCGCCTCCCAAGCAGCGCGACCTGCAACCTCCGGAGCCGCGTACCCGCGAGCCTCGGGGAAGTGCTGGAGAAGGCGCGCGAGGCCGAGCCAGTGGTCCGAGTGGCCATGGGTGATGTAGACACCCGTGATCTTCTTGCCGAAGCTCTTCGCCCAGGCGGCGATCTGGTCCGCGTTCTCGAAGGTCAGTAGGGCGTCGATGAGGATCCCTTCGGTCGGCCCGGAGATCAGCGTGCTGCTGGACGGCGCCCAGGTCGCGACTTCACCCTCCCCGAGCTGATCGGGACAGGCGTACGGCCGCATCGGGGCGACGTAGACGTCAATCGAAAGCGGACTGGTGCCCATGTCTCATTTTCCTTCTTAGGTGGCTTCAGACGTTCGCTTGGCGATCTCGGTCCGCGCGGCTGCGACGAGTTCCTCGTTGGTGTGGGCGTGGCCCCACAAGCCCCACCCGCCCTCAGGCGCCTCAGTCAGCAGCACCCAAGTTCGCTCGGTCAAGGACGGGTCGCCGGCGGCGGCGGCGACGAGCTCGGTGAGCGTGCGGACCACCGCGATCTGCTTCTCGCGGTCCAGAGCGCAGGCGTTGGTCAGGACCTGCACGCGGACGTACGCGCTGTCGCCGTCCACGTTCGCGAGTGCTGTCGTCGGCAGGTCGTGCACGAAGGCAGCCGTGTTCTTGCGGAACATGGGGATGTCCGGCACTTGCTCGATGGTCATAACGGCGGCCGCGAGGTCGGCGGCGAGCCGGTGCTCGTCGGGGAAAGTGCCGGCGGCAGCGTAGACGTCGATCATGGGCATGGCGATGCTCCTCGGCAGGTCGGGGACCGGTTATGGCGCCGGTGGGACGGAGGTGCCAGCCGCGGTTGTGATGAGCTGGGTTACTGCGGCCGGGTGGGAGACCATGGCGACGTGGCTGGACGGGACCTCGATGGTGGTCGCGTCCATGCGGCTGGCGAACAGCCTCTCGGCGTCCGGCGGGATGGCCTGGTCCTGGGTGGCGACCAGATACCAGCAGGGCAGCGACTTCCAGGCCGGGACGCCCATCTCATCGGTGAACGTGGAGCCTGCCAGGGGCTGCTGCACGGCGTACATCACGCGTGCCCGGACGGGGTCGACGTCGGCGGCGAAGTGGTTTACGAAGTCATCTTCCGGTAGCCAGCCGAAGCCGTGGGAGTCGGTGAACAGGTGCGCCAGAGCCGGGGGCGTGGGCCCTTGTGACAGCAGCGCGCCGAGCGATTCCCCCTGGTCAAGCCCGAATGCGGCGATGTACACCAGGCCGGTCGCGTTCGGCGCGTCGGTGCCGAGGGCGGTCACGATCTGCCCGCCGTAGGAGTGCCCTGCGACGATGGCCGGGCCGTCCTGGAGGCTGAGCACCTGGCGCAGCCGTGCGACGTCGGCGGCAAGCGAGGTCAGCGGAAGCTGCGGGGCCGTCACGCGGTAGCCGTTCGCTTCCAGGCGCTCGATAACGCCGCTCCAGCACGAGCCGTCAGCCCATGCGCCGTGGACGAGGACGATGTTGGGCCGGGTATCCATGGCGGCGATCCCTTCACATCGGGGCACGGTGGTCCTCTGTCGCCATGCTGGCGCGCCGGGGCGCCGGGCGGGTATCCGCATGTTGACTGCACCCGCCAGGTGCAGTCAGGTTGCCGATACCGCGGCACCACTGACGCGGCGCAGACCCAGGAGACCGGCGTCCCGGCGTGGAAGACAATCCCGTCCTGGGCGGTGATCGGCACCGCTGACCACGCCATCCCGCCCGCCGAGCTGCTCGCCATGGCCCGCCAAGCGCACGCCCACATCACCTTGGCGCCAGGCGCCCGCACCTGTCGATGATCTCCAACCCGGGCCTGGTCACCCGGGTCATCCTCCAGGCCGTCAGGGCCACGACCTGACGCCTGCCGCCGTACCGGCGGCGCCGGCCGTGCCCGCGGTTCGCACCCCGATCGCGGCGGTCACAGGCCGCCGATGAAACCCAGGAGGGCCCGGTTGACCTCGTCCGCGTGCGTCCAGATGATCGCGTGCGGGCCGTCGGGTATCACCACGTGCCGGGCGCGGCGGAGCAGTCCGGGCAGCCGGTTCCCGCTGACCTCGGGAGGCGTGATCTTGTCCTGGCTCCCCTGCACCACCAGAACCGGGACGGTGATCCGGGCCAGGTCGCCGCGGAAGTCTTCCAGCCACGCGGCGGCGCAGCCGGACACGGCCGCCGCCGATGCCCCGATGGCGACATGGAAGCTGTTCTGCCACGCCTGATCGCTGACCCGGATCCCGCCGAACAGGTCGATGTTGTAGGAGCGGTCCAGGAACGTCTTGGTCGCGGCCGGCCGGTCGGCATTGATCTGGCTGATGAACTCGCCGCCGACCCTGCGGTCAACCCCGCCGGGGTTGTCCCCGGCCGGCGGCAGGCAGGGCGGCACCGGCGCCAGCAGCACGGCGGCACGCACCCGTCCATGGCCGTAGGTTCCCAGGTAGCGGGCCACCTCCCCGGTTCCCGCGCAAAAACCGGACAGCACCACCTCGCGCAGGTCAAGCTGATCCAGCAGCGCCGCGAGGTCGGCGGCGAGCGTGTCGTAGTTGTAGCCCACGCTGGGCCGGCTTGAGGCGCCGAAGCCCCGCCGGTCGTAGGTGATGACGCGATACCCGGCGGCCAGCAGGGCTGTTTCCTGCTTCTCCCACGAATGCCCGTCCAGCAGGTAGCCGTGCGCCAGGACCACCGGGGCGCCCTGGCCGTGGTCCTCGTAGTAGATCCGGACGGCGGCGGAGTTCTCCTGGCCCACCGTTACGTAGGACATGACGCCGCCGCGGGCCGTCGTGGCGGCAAGTGTTCCATACCGGTATCCTGCGCCGCGGGACGGGCGGGCGGTATCGGCAACCTGACTGCACTTCGCCTCCTGGGAAGGCAGTCCCGCTTGCCTATAGTGGGCCCGGGACGAGGCGAGGAGATTTGCGGATTGGCCAGTGGCAGCGACCTGATCGGCCGAGACGGTGAGCTGTCCCGGCTGCGCCGGCTTGTGGATCCGCCCCTCGCGGAAAGCCGGGTTCTGGTCCTGCTCGGTGACCCGGGTATGGGCAAGACCGTCCTGCTGGCCGAAGCGGCGCGCCAAGCCAGGTCGGCAGGGCTGCGGGTGCTGTCAGTTACCGGCCGGGAGTCGGAGAAGGATCTGGCGTTCGCCGGGCTGCACCAGCTGCTGCGCCCGGTGCTGGATCGCCTGGCGGACCTGCCGGACCGGCAGTCCGAGGCACTGCTGGGAGCGTTCGCGCTGTCGGCGGACCCGGTGCCGCCCGATGCCCTGCTTACCGGTATCGCTGTGCTGACCCTGTTGTCGCACCTATCGGAGAACCGCCCGCTGCTGGTGGTCGCCGACGACGCGCAGTGGCTGGACCGCGCCTCGCTCGACACGCTCGCCTTCGCCGCCCGGCGCCTGGAAGCAGAACCGCTGGTGCTGCTGTTCGGCGCGCGCGGGAACCTCCCGCCCCCCGGGTTTGAGCGGGGCTTCCCGGAGCTCCTGCTGGAACCGCTGAGCGCCCAGGACGCGGGGCGGCTGCTCGATGCCCAGCCGCACCCGCCGCGCTGCCGGGCCCGGGAGCAGGTGCTCGCCCAGGCGGCTGGCAACCCCATGGCGCTGATCGAGCTGTCCCGGGTCATCGCGGCCGACCCGGCCGCCGGGCGGCGCTGGGCCGCCGAGCCCTTGCCACCCACCGAGCGGCTCGCCGCCGTCATCGTCGGCCTCTATCGCGAACTCCCCAGGGCAACGCAGGAGGCGCTGCTGCTCGCCGCGGTCGCCGACAGCCCGGACCTGGCCGCGGCGATACCCGGGCTGACCGCCGACGCGCTCGCCTCGGCCGAGAATACAGGCCTGATCAGGGTGGACAGCTCAGGACCACACTTCACTCACCCCATCATCCGCTCTGCGATCTATCACGCCGTCCCGTTCGCCGAGCGCGCCTCCGCCCACCGGACGGCCGCGGGCACGCTCCGCGATCAGCCCGACCGCTACGCCTGGCACCTCGCGGCGGCCGCGCTGCAACCCGACGAGCACGTGGCCGCCTTGCTCGAGGGAACCGCCACCCAGGCGCAGCAGCGCGGTGGCGCCGCCGCGGCCGCGCGTGCCCTCGAGCGCGCCGCCGAACTCAGCCCCGGCGAAGGCGACCAGGCCCGGCGGCTGCTGGCGGCCGCCGGGCTCGCCCTGTCCGCCGGGCAGGGAGACTGGGTACGCGATCTGGCGACCCGGGTATTCGCGGTGACCGGAAGCCCGGACCTTCGCATCGCCGCCCGGCTGCACATCGGCTGGGCACACGTATGGTCCAGCCGGCACGCCGACGCGCTAGCCACGCTGATCTCCGTTGCGGAAGAGGCATCAGACCGCCTGCCGGTCATCGCCTGGGACGCCGTCGGGCTAGCCGCCACCGTCGCCTACCAGACCGGTGACCCATCGGGCCGCGAGAAGTTGCTGAGCACCCTTGGCCGCTTGAATGAGCCGGTGCCGCCGCCACCGGACTGGCCGGCTGGGTACGCCGACGAACGGCGGGTGTGGGTGAAAGCCTGCACGGGTCCGTTCGGCAAAAGAGCCGAAACTATCCTCTACCTGCATTCGATAGCTGACCGGACCACCGACCTTGGCCAGGTCGGCGCGGCAGCCTGGCTCCTGGACCAGACCGAACTTGCGGTCAGGCTGCTGCGGGGCGCCCTGCGCAGGCAGCGCGCTCCCGGTATGCGCGGCCGCAGCGGGGGTGCGCTGTCGGCGCTGCAGTGGGCGTGTATCGATAGCGGACGATGGGACGAATCGCTCGCCGCCGCCCGCGAGGCAGCCGATGCGGCAGCCGCGTACCGGATGGAGACCGTCGCCGCGTCGGCCGACCTCGCCACCGGCACCGTGCTCGCCCTGCGCGGCGACGACGGCCAGGCACGGCCGCTGCTCGCCCGCGCGCTCGCCACCCTCGACGCGGCGGAATACCGCGCGTTTGCCGCCCGGGCCCACCACGCCGCCGGCGTCGCGGCGCTGGCCGAAGGCAGCTATCTGACCGGCTATGCCCAGCTCAGCCAGCTCTTCGACGCCAACGGCGTGCCGTTGCACTACCACGTCTCCTACCTCGGGATCGCCGACCTTGCCGCCGCCGCGGTGCGCGCAGAACGTCGCCTCGAGGCGCGGACGCTCACGGCACGCGCGCTGGCCCAGGTAGATCCGGCGCCCGGGCCGCGGCTGGAACAGCTTGCCGCCCGCGCCCGGGGCCTGCTCGCCGAACCCGCCGACGCCGAGGCTCACTTCGCGAAGGCCCTGTCCGAACCCGCCGGGGACACCTGGCCGTTCGAGCGAGCCCAGCTGCAACTCGACTACGGGGAATGGCTACGGCGACAGCGGCGGATCAACGACGCCAAACCAGTCCTCGCCACGGCCCTGGAAACATTCCGCCGCCTCGGCGCCGCGCCCTGGACCCGCCGCGCCGAGGCTGAACTACGGGCCTGCGGCGTGATCACCGCGGCCCCGCCCGCCACACCCAGCGCCCTCGCCGACCTCACAGCGCAACAACGCGAGATCATCATCCTCGCCAGCCGCGGCCTGACCAACAGCGAGATCGCCGACCGCCTATTCCTCTCCCCCCGCACCGTCGCCTCGCACCTGTACCGCTCCTACCCCAAGCTCGGCATCGCAGGCCGCCACCAGCTGCGCGACCTACTCGACAAGGCCACCGACCGGCACAGCACACCACCGCCAAACAGCTAGCCGCAACCAAGGGCCAACACGCGCACCAGCCATGACAGGAAGGCCGCCGACCCTCAAACCTGGTGAGCACGCAAGCCGGCCGACACCACCTCCAGCCACTCGTCCAGAACGCCAGGGTTGATCCCTTGCCCGGCAGCAAAAACCCGCCGCATGCACACTTGCCCACACCCAGAGTTGGCCGATCGTGCGCCCGATCGATCACGCTGCCAACAAGCGAAGTGGGCGCGCCGAGTCGCCGATCTCGCCGCGCCAATCTTTCGACCCGGCCGGGGTAACGCACTACTTTCGGCATGAGCGGACGAGTCAGAACGGATCGCCAGTTCGCGCACGCGATCATGGCCTAGCAACATAACGTTCCTTCTGGTGCGACGTTAACCGCTGTGCTGATCGGCACGGCGCGATACAGATCGAGCCTTACTTGTTCCAGCAGTACATCCGCATCAGTCACTGAGCGCGACTATGTAGCTTATCGCGGGGCTGGCGAGGTCCTGCCCGTCTTCTCCGGATGACCCG
>WNGN01005047.1_pt1 | contig 10833 bp, 18 predicted proteins | sample 5400561 | NCBI WGS metagenome assembly WNGN01 (sample SAMN13153379, study PRJNA577476) | soil metagenome | isolation source: 115 cm soil or saprolite under Garry oak tree replicate 2 | place: USA:California | collected 2016-06-15 | reverse complement strand
GCAGTTCGACGCCGCGGGCATGCCCGTCGACCGGGCCGGCTTCCGCGCCGTCGTCCGCGCCGCACGGCGGCACGGCAACATCAAGCCCCTGGGCGAGACCAAGTCAGGCGAGCAGGGCGGACGCGGCCAGATCCTGTACCCGATTGCCGAGTTGCAGCTGATGCATAAAGACCTCGCGCGATGGCTGAGGGTGCCGCCATCGGGAGACACGTGACGCCCGGCTCTTGACATTTGGTTGGACGTCTTTAACCTTGGTGCTGACACCGCATGCCCGGACACGCGACCGGGCACGCGGTGCAGCCGCTCCGCAGCGGGTCATTATCAGGCCCGGTTGTCCCATCCCCCCCCCCGGGACGCCGGGCCTGACGCTTACCCGGAGGACACCATGGACGGCACCGACCCCGGGCCGATAGGCATTGGCCCGATCTGGCGCAACCGTGATCCGTGGAAAGAAGCGGAGACGCGGGACGGCTACGACCGGCTGGAGGTCCGCATCCGGCGCGGCACCACCATCGACGGCGCCGTCGTCGCGCTCTGCCCGGCTGAGGACGGCATCGTCACGGCCGACGTGTGCATCGACGGCCCGCCGGTACCCTGACCATGGCCGACCGCTGTATCTGCCCGCACGACTGGCGTACCATTCCTGGCGATCTCACCGCGCAAGGCCATCAGACGAGCATGGGACGCCTATGGCTGCGGGTAGACACCAGCCCATCCTGCCCGGAGCACGGCGACCATGGCTGAGCCGCTCCGCGAACCCGGCTGGTACCGGCTGCCCGAAGCTGGCTGGGAACGCGTCGATGACGAGGTCGCCCAGGCGGAGTTCGCGGCCATGGCTCCCGGCTACCAGGATCTCGTCTACTTCGAGACTGCAGCGCCCGTGGCCGAGACCCCGCTGTTCTGAGAGGCAGGCACCATGACCGCAGAGCAGATCGCGCAGGCGTTCCACGAGACCTACGAGCAGATCGCCCCGGACTTCGGCTACGAGACCCGCGAGGCATCCGCCAAGCCATGGGCTGAGGTTCCCGAGCAGAACAAGTCGCTGATGGTCGCGGTCGTCCAGGCGCTGCTAGACGCGGGCGTCATCGCGCTCAGCCCGGACGGCTGACCATGGCTGAGCCCTACCTCGTCACCGTCATCAGGCAGATCGCCGGCCTGGAAGCCGAAGACACCCGCAGCCCGGACGAGACCGCGCGCCTGGACATGAACCGCCGCTGGCTCGCCGGGCACTACCCGGACGTGAGCGCGGCACTGGCCCGCGAGTACAGGGAAATGCGCAGCAAGGAGGCTCAGCCATGACGAGCACGCAGGCGCGGATCCTGGTCGCAGAGGCCGGCATCATCGCGCTGTACTGCCTCGTCGGCCTGTTCCGCGGCAGGGCGGCCTGAACCATGCTGAGCAAGTTTGAGACGCTCGCCGTCTATAACGCCGAAGTCACGCGCGGCATCGTCCACACGCCCGAATGGGACGCCAAGATGGCCGGGCTGCAGCAGGAGTTCGACCAGTGGCAGCAATCGTCCGATGAGGACCGGATCCGCGACGCCATGGCTGAGGCGCAGGACCACCCCGGCCGCACCATCACCAGGTGACCATGGGCGTGGCGCACCCGTTGACCTGCGCAAACACCGCATAGACTGGAACCATGGCACGCTACCGGGGAACCACCGCACAACGCGGCCTCGGCGGCGACCATCAGGCCGACAAGAAGCGGCTTAAAGCCCTGCACCGTGACGGCGACCCATGCTGGCGCTGCGGCCAGCCCATGTACAAGTGGCAGGACCTAGACCGCGACCACATCGTGGACCGCGCGCTAGGCGGCGCGAACGGCCCGGCCATGCAAGCTGCAACCGGTCCGCAGGGGCGCGGCTGAGCAACCAGATCCGGCCGCAGGGCACCGCGGCCGGCACCACCGCAGGACGCGACACCATATGCAGGACGTGCGGAAAGCGGTACTGGTACTCAGCTAGGCCATGCGAGATATGCGGTGCCCACTACCATCCGCACTACAGCGAGCAGCGCTCATGCAGCCGCGCTTGCGGCGTGGTGATAGCGCGCCGCAACAAGATGGCGAAGGGCTGGGTACCCAAGGCGCAGCGACCCAAGCCACCGCGCCGCCTCGGTCCTGTGGCCTCTGGCGAGCGTGAGCCTAAGAACGGCTGGCCAGTCACGGTGATCACGTACTACACCTGCCGGTACTGCGGCGAACTCGGCGCGGCGAACGCCAGCAGGCGCCAGCAGCGCGAGGTGTGCCCTGCTAGGGAGTGTCAGCTGGCGAGGATCGCAGCGAACAACCTGCGGCTCCGCAATGGCCTGTCCAAGGAAGACGCCGACGCGCAGATGGCAGCCGTCGTGGGCTACCGGGACTGGCGGCAGGCGCGGCAGTGGTGACGGTGCACATGACGGCTGCACTTGCATACGACGGTTGCATAGGCAGGCGAACGGATGGACACCGTGCACAGACGAGTGACCGGCTGCTCATCGACCACCCTGCCTGACCACCCTGCGACCACTCCACCACGCAACCCGCGACCACCTGCCCCCCACGCGCAGTGACCACGGTCATCAGTGACCATCCGCCTGACCGGTCATCAGTGACCACCCTAGGAACTCCGACCATCCAGGGTGGTTGACCTGACCGACCATCCAGGGTGGTTGACCTGCAATGATTACACAGGGATGGATCGCGATTACATTGCGTAGCCTGCCATCACTGCCGCAGCCATGGTTTCTACACACGACGTTCCCCCAACATCCCGAGGTGCCCGGTGTCGTCACTGACGGTAGTGAAGGACGGCCCACCGGCGCGGCGCCGCAAACCGGTGACGGTGCAGTCCGCGGCGGAGGGCGGCAGCCGCCGCGAGCTGCTGACCGCCCTGCGGGCCCGGATCGCGACGGGCATAGACAACCCGAATACGCCCGCGCGGGATCTGGCGGCCCTGTCGCTGCGGCTGCTGGACATCGCCCGGGAGCTGGAGCTGCTGGACGCGGCGGAGAAGGCGGACGGCATTGGCGAGGCGGCAGCAACCCCGGACCAGCGCTGGGCTGCTCCCTGAGGCCGCGCATCTCGTCCTGCCCAGGGGCATAGCCAGCGACAGCTTCCCGAGCACGCGGCGGGTGTGCGAGCGGATCGGGATCATCTTCGATCCGTGGCAGCGTGACCTGAACCGGTGCCTGCTGTCGAAGTCGCGCGATGGCCTGTACGCGGCGGACACGGCGCTGCTGTCGATCCCGCGGCAGGTGGGCAAGACGTTCGATGTCGGCGGCGTGGTGTTCGCCGACTCGATCATCAACCCGGGCACGGTGACGGTGTGGACGGCGCACCGGTTCAAGGTGGCCCGGGAGTCGTTCAATGAGATGCGGGCGTGGGCGAAGTCGCCGCTGCTGGTCCCGCATATCGACTACGACGACATCACCACGGGCGCGGGCAATGAGTGCATCCCGTTCCGCAACGGCTCGCGGATCGTGTTCGCGGCCCGGGAGCGGGGCTCGGTCCGCGGGTTCACGAAGGTGCGGCGGCTGGTACTTGACGAGGGTCAGATCCTGACGGAGATAGCGCTGTCGGACCTGGTCCCGACGATGAACCAGGCGGTTAACCCGCAGATCATCCTGATGTGCACGCCGCCGAAGCCGTCAGACCCGTCCGAGGTCGTAACCCGGCTGCGGGCTGATGCGCTGGCCGGCGAGAGCACCGGCGTTCTGTACGTGGAGCTGTCGGCGCCGCCGGGCTGCGGACCGGATGACCGGGCGGCGTGGCGGAAAGCAAACCCGTCCTACCCCCGCCGGACCCCGGCGAAGGCGATCCTGCGGATGCGCAAGCTGCTGAGCCCGGAGGATTTCATGCGCGAGGCGCTCGGCGTGTGGGATGACCCGGACGGCGCGTGGGAGGTCATCGGCGAGGACACGTGGGGCGCGGCCGCCGTGCGGCAGGGGGCGCTGTGAGCGGCGAGGTCGCGTTCGGGGCCGCGATCAGCGACGGTTGCACCTGCCACCCGAAGAAGGCACGGAAGCACGGCTCGATCGTTGCGGCCGGCCGGTCCGGGTCGGGGAAGATCCTGGTTGACCTGGCGCCGTTCTACGGCCCGCCGGGGCTGCTGGCGGCCCGGATGGCCGTCCTGTACGAGAAGCATGACCCGGTGGCCGTGGTCATCAACCCGAAGTCGCATTCGGGGACACTGGTGAAGCCCCTGGCCGACGCCGGGATCCTGGTGCGCGAGGTGACGGCACAGGAGGTCGCCGTAGCGCATGGCGAGTTCCTGGACCTTGTTGACGACGGCGGACTGGAGCACCTGGACCAGCCGCCGCTCACCGCCGCTGTCCGGGCCGCGCAGCAAAGACCGCTGGCGGGCGCGCAGGCGTGGGATCCGAAGGTGGCGGTTGATCAGGGGCCGCTGGTGGCGGCGACGCTGGCCTGCTGGGCGTTCTGCCGGTGGGAGGAGCTGGCCACCCCGGGCGTCTGGCAGGTCTAGGCGTTCAGCATCTTGAGTGCTTGCACGCAACTGTCCAGCGCGTCCGCATATCCCTGCTGGTAGCTCCTGTTGCCGTCCGTGAACATGCCGTCCGCCAAGTCGTTTCGCTCGGCCTTTTGCTGCTGCCAGCTCTCTATGAGCGCCGTGATCTGCACATGGAGCGCTTGCGCCGCGATGTCCGCCATACCCGCAGCTTAGGAGGTCCCGTGCGCCTGTCCGCCTGCCTGCTGCTGCTGTCCCTCGCCGGGATCCTGGGCGGCGCGGCTCTCATCGCGACGTGGGCGCTCGGGCTGGCGGTCATCGCGGACAGCGTGGCGGTGGGCGTGTACGCGCTGCTGCGTGACGACGGCGGCCGTGCGGCGCCGTCTGTGCATGAGGTGCCGACGCTGGCGTCGATCCTGGAGAAAGCACGGCAGGCGTCGTGACGCGGCGGGAATGCTTCGAGGTGCTGTCGGAGCGCTACGCGGACCGGGCGCGTGAGGCGGAGGCAGCCGGGCACCTCCGGGAAGCGTACCGGTGCATCTGCGCGGCCGTTTACTGCGCCAGGCAGGCGGCGTCGTGAGGCTGCTCGACCGCCTGATCCGCCGGGACGGCTACTGGGAGGGCATGGCGAGCGGTGCCAGCGTCCTGACCACCTCCTACGCGTCCCCCGACCGTGAGCCGGTCCTGCCGCAGCTGGCCGCGTACGCGCAGCAGGCCAACTCCAGCAACGCGATCATCTTCGCCGCGCTCCTGGTGAGAATGCGGCTCTTCTCGGAAGCGCGGTTCCAGTACCAGGCGAAGGACGACAAGCACCTGTTCGGGAACACGTCGCTGGCCAGGCTCGAGGAGCCGTTCGGGCCGGAGACGACGACCGGTGACCTCCTCGCGCGGATGGAGCAGGACGCCTTTCTCTCCGGGACGGCGTACGTCTGGGATCCGCCTGGCGAGGGGCGCCTCGTCCGGCTGCGCCCCGACTGGACCACGATCATCTCCGAGGTAGTCCGCGTAGACAGCGGGGACCCTAAGCACCCGGGCTGGTACCGGAAGCGCGCCGGCTACTGGTTCGAGCCTCCCAAGTCGCTCATGTCCAGGGACGAGGGGTTCTTCGTCCCGGCGGATGAGGTGGTGGCCTGGGCGCCCGTTCCTGACCCGCAGGCCGATTTCCGGGGCATGTCCCCGCTGACCCCGATCGCCCGCGAGGTCGCCGGGGACGACGGGATGACCCAGTACAAGATCACCTACCTGAAGAACAACGCCAGCCCGAACGTCTACATCAAGTACGCGCAGAAACTCCAGCCGGCCACGATCGACGCGATCCGGGAGCGGATGAACGCCCGGTACGGCGGCCCGGACAACGCGGGCAAGGGCCTCATCCTGGACCAGGGCGCCGACATCACGCTGGTCGGCAACTCGCTGTCGCAGATGGATTTCAGCGGCGTGTCGGCGGTGGGCACGGAGCGGATCCTGGCGGCGTGCGAGGTCCCCGGCGTCCTGGTCGGCCTCGAGCCCCTGCGCGGGGCCGGCCGCGGCTACCAGGAAAGCATGACCAAGTTTGCGAACCTGTGGGGGCGCCCGCACTGGCGCAGCGCGTGCGGCGCGCTCAGCCCGATCGCGGACGTGCCCGCCGGCAACCGCCTCTGGTATGACACCAGCGACATCGCGGCGCTGCAGGACGGCGAGATGGAACGCGGCCAGGCGGCCCTCGTCCGCGCGCAGGCCCTGCTGGCGCTGGTGCAGGCGGGTTACATGCACGAGTCGGCTATCGCGGCGGTGGACGCGATGGACCTGTCCCAGCTGAAGGCGGGCGGGGTCGGCACGCCGGCGAGCTCGCAGCCGGTCCAGCACCTCCTGCCGCAGCCCGGCCAGCCGGGCGCGACCGCTTCGCCGCTGCCGCCGACGATGCCGCGGCTTGGCGTGGGCCCGGCGTCGCCGGGTGCCGGGCCGGGCGGCGACGGGTCCAGGCCGAGCCCGCGGCCGTCGTCGGCGCGGCGGGCGCTCGAGGGGGCGAACGGTCATGCCTGACACGTGGACGCAGCGGTTCAACATGACGCACGTCCCGGCCGGGTCGGCGACCGGCGGCCAGTTCGGCACCTCCGGCGGCGGCAGCAGCGCGGCCAAGGGCGGGACCAAGCCCGGCGCGAAAGCCCAGGCCAAGGCCCCCGCCGCGAAGGCGGCCCCGGCCCACGTCATGTCCGCCGCGCACGCCGCCGAGAAGGCCCGGCTCCTCGCCCAGGCGCACAAGGACGCGCACGAGGCGGCGGTGCTGGAAAAGCAGCTCGCCGGGCTGGAGAAGCAGGCGGCCACCGCGGCGTCCGCCGCGAAGAAGTCGGCGGCAGCCGCGAAGGCGTCGCTGAAGGCCGGGCATGTCGTCCACCACCGTAAGCACGCCGCCCACCACGCCGCCCACCACAAGCACGCCGCCTCGCTGAAGCAGAAGATCACGGCGCTCAAAGGCCGGATCCACGCGCTGCGGGAGAAGGCGGCCGGGCTGGAGAAGCAGGCCAGCGCGATCCGCTCCGGCGACAGCGGCATCCCCGGCCACCTCCCGCACCAGCTCGCCGCGTGGTGGGAGCACGGCGAGGGCGCGGCGAAAATCCGCTGGGGCCAGGGCGGGGATTTTTCCAGGTGCGTCCGCCTGGCGGTCGACGAGGCGCACATGGACCCCGAGCGGGCCAAGGGGTTCTGCGCGGAACGGCATCACGCGGCGCTCGGCATCTGGCCCGCGACCCACGCGGCGGCGGAGAAGCACGCGGGAAGGGCTGGCATGGCGACGGACACGAAGGCCAGGCCCTACGGGGACGTCAAGTACGCCGACCCCAAGAACGGCAAGTACCCGCTCGACACGGAGGCCCACATCCGGGCGGCCTGGTCGTACATCAACATGCCGAAGAACGCGGCGATGTACCCGCTCAACGGCGTCACGCTCTCTGAGGTGAAGGCGAGGATCAAGGCGGCGATGGACAAACTCGGTGCCGACGTGGCCAGCGACAGCAACGGCAGCAGCAGCCGCGCCGAGTACATGCGGCTGTACGCGCTGGAAGACATCCACATCCTCCGCAGCGCCGACGGCGGCGACGGCCGCACCGTCGAGGCGTACGCCGCCGTGTTCGGCGAGCCCGCCGAGATCCAGGACCACGAGGGCCACTACGTCGAGGTCATCGACCCGTCCGCGTTCAACCGCGCCATCGACCACGCCTCCCGCGGTCGCGGCGGGTTCCCCGGGTCGGTGAAGGTGCTGTGGAACCACGGCCGCGACCTCGCCGGCGCCGCCTCCGACCGGTTCTCCATGCCGATCGGGATCCCCGTCGACATCCGCGCCGAGGCCCGCGGCCTGCTCACCCGCACCCGGTACTCCGAGACCCCCCTGGCCGACGAGGTGCTGGAGAACATCCGCGCCGGATCCATCACCAGCCAGTCGTTCACCGGCCGGATCATGCGGTCGGACCCGCAGCTGCGCCGCGGCGAGCGCTACCGGCCCGACAGCGCGGGGAACCTCCGCACCGTCCGCCGCACCGAGCTGGGCCTGCGCGAGTACGGCCCGGTCCTGTGGCCCGCATACTCGGGCGCCGAGATCCTCGGCGTCCGCATGTCCACTCCCGGCTCATGGAGCCCGGACCCGGACGAGCACGAAGATGAGCAGGCACTTCCCCCCGACGGGGAACCCGCCGCCGGCGACCCGCTCGCCCGCACCGCCTACGGTGCCAGCGATGAGCACTCGGCCCGGTACCACCAGCACGCCCTCTACGTACTCCGCTCCAAGGAAGCGCGGGAGAAGGCCGGGCTGGTGTTCTAACCAGCCGAAAGGAGCGCGGGATGGCCGCGCTGCAGGAATTCCTCGACGAGATGGCGAGGATCAAGAACGAGCTCCAGCGGATGGAAAACGATCTGGAGACAACCGACGAGCAGGACGGCGACCTGCGGGACACCCTCCTCCAGAGGTGGGAGGAGCTGGACCTCAAGACCAAGCCGCTCATCGAGCGGATGGAGAAGATCCGGGAGATCACCCGGCAGGCCGAGGATCCCGCCAACCTGGAACCCCCGCCGGGCTACGCCTCGAGCCCCCCCGGACGGAGGGGCCCCGAGCTGGTCACCCGCCACCAGCACGACCCGTGGGACGCCATGGACAAGGTCTCCGACAACATGATCAGCCGCGGCGAGCTCCGCGACCGCGCGCTGGACGCCATCGAGTTCGTCAACAAGCGGGGCATGCTGCAGCACGACTGGGCGGAGGAAGCCACCGTCAAGGTCCAGCGCGGCGGCTACTTCAAGGACAACAACATCGCCCGCCACATCCTGGAGACCGGGTCGCAGGAGTATTACGACGCGTTCGAGAAGTACATCCGGGACCCCGACCACGTGTCGTCCGCGACACGTGCCGCGCTGAACCTCGGAGTGGCATCTGGCGGATATCTTCTGCCCTTTGTCTTGGATCCGACGATCGTGCTCACGAACAATGCTAGCGCCAATCCTTATAGGCGCATCAGCAATGTCAAGACCACGACGAGTAATACATGGAATGGTGTTACCTCCGCTGGCGTCACGGCAGCGTGGCTCGCTGAAGGAACGGCGTCCGGCGACCAGTCCCCGACCGTGGGGAACATCGTCATAACCCCACTCAAGGCTGCCGCGTGGATTTTTGGCAGCTTTGAAGTGCTGTCAGATACTGACTTTGGTCAGCAGCTCCCCAGGCTCCTCGCGGATGCCAAGGACAGGCTGGAAGAGGCCGCCTTCGCAACCGGGACCGGAACCGCGCAGCCCACCGGAGTCGTGGTCGGCGCGACCACCACTACGGCCACAATTACTACTGGCGCATATGTCCTCGGGGATGTGTACGCCATTCACGCGGCCCTTCCCCCGAGGTTCCGCAACTCCCCGAACTGCGCGTGGGTCGCCAACGTAGCCCAGATCAACCGCACCAGGGCCCTGGACACCGCAGGCGGCTCCAGCTTCTGGACCAACCTCGGAAAGGACTCCCCGGAGCAACTGATGGGGAAGCCAATTTACGAGTCGTCGTCAATCGACCCGGTTCTTACCACGACCCACAAGCCAATGGTATTTGGAGATTTTTCCAATTACTATATTGTCGATCGTGTCGGGGTCAGCATCATCTACGAACCTATGGTAACCGGAACCGGCGCATCCGCGAACCAGCCCACTGGACAGTCGGGCTGGTTCATGTACTGGCGTGTCGGGGCAAACGTGTCCACTCCGGCAGCGTTTCGCGTGCTCCTTACCTGATACAGTTCAGGTAAGGAAAAGAATGGCCCCGGGGGCGGTCGGTTCCCATGCTGACCGCCCCCGGTCATGGGAGGGCCACGATGGAATGTAAGGGAAAGGGCTGTCCTCGTCCGCCGTACTGCAGGGGATTCTGCGACCGGCATTATGAGCAGTGGCGGCGGACAGGCAAGGTCATGTCGCTGGTGTTTCTCTGTGAGCAGTGCGGCGATGAGTTCTCTCTCGCCAAGTACCGCAGGAAGTTCTGCTCAGACGACTGCAAGATCAAGTACCACAACCGGCAGCGTGCCCTCAGGCCACGCCCTCCGCGGACATGCGCATGCGGCGCCCCTGTGACAACCCGGACCGCTAAGCCGGTCTGTGCTGACTGCAAGGTTGATGATCGGTCGCGACCGTATAGGCGTGAGTACTACCTGGGGTACACGCTGCGGAAACATGGCCTGACGGTCGCCGACTATGACCGGATGCTCGCGGCGCAGCGTGGCCGCTGCGCGATCTGCCGCAGCAAGGACCCGCGTGGCGCCGGGCGCTGGCACATTGATCATGACCACGTGACCGGCCAGGTCCGCGGGCTGCTATGCAGTAACTGCAACCTGGCACTCGGCTATCTCGGCGATGACCCGGAGATCATCAAGGCTGCGGCCCGGTACGTGGCGAAGCACCGGCAGATGGAACTCTTCCAGGGAAAGGCGGGCTGACGATGGCTGCTCGCTACGCAACCGCTTCGTTCTGGTGGCACAACACGAACACGAACACGGACGAGTTCGTGGGCCTGGGGTTCCTGCGGGACACGACGCACCAGGCGGTGGTGCAGCGCCCGGAGATGTTCACCACGACGCCGCTGGACGTGCCCGCCCTGTCCCCGCAGCGGAACGAGTACCTGAAGCTCCACGCGGGCGGCCCCGGCACGTGACCACGCTGGCGCACTTCTACCACGTGTGGGCGGACGGGGCGTGGCAGGCCCCGGTCGCTGAGCACCTGACCGCACTGGAGGTGTCCGGGCTCGGTGACGCGCTGGACTACAAGGCGGCGGGGATCGTGGGTGCGGCGGGGAACTGCCAGGCGGTCCTAGAGGCGCTCGGCGGCGGCTGGCAGATCGCGGCGCAGGCCGATAGCGGCCATGAGGAAGTGACCTTGCGGGAACTCCGCG
>WNGN01014140.1_pt1 | contig 10834 bp, 8 predicted proteins | sample 5400561 | NCBI WGS metagenome assembly WNGN01 (sample SAMN13153379, study PRJNA577476) | soil metagenome | isolation source: 115 cm soil or saprolite under Garry oak tree replicate 2 | place: USA:California | collected 2016-06-15 | reverse complement strand
CCGACATGTCGAGCCGCACCAGGGCCTTCTCGTCGTCGAACAGGAAATCGGCGAGGGCGCGCGCGGTCTCGGTCTTGCCGACGCCGGTGGGGCCGAGGAAGATGAACGAGCCGGTGGGGCGGTTCGGATCCTGGAGCCCCGCGCGGGCGCGGCGCACGGCGTTCGACACCGCGGCCAGGGCTTCGGGCTGGCCGATGACGCGCCGCCCCAGCTCCGCCTCGAGCCGTGTGAGCCGCTCGCGCTCCGACTCGAGCATCCGGGAGACCGGAATCCCCGTCCACTTGGCCACGATCTCGGCGATGTCCTCGGCGTCCACTTCTTCCTTCAAGTACTTGCCCTTCTTCTGCACGTCGGCGAGGCGCTTTTCGGTCTCGCCGATTTCCCGCTCGATCGCCGGGATCCTGCCGTAGGTGATCTCGGCCGCCCGCTGCAGGTCGCCGCGGCGGGTGGCCTGCTCGGCCTCCGTACGCAGCTGCTCGAGCTGCGCCTTCTTCGCCTGCAGCCCGCCGATCGTCTCCTTCTCGGCCTGCCACTGCGCCTTCATCACTTTGGACCGCTCGCGCAGCTCGGCAAGCTCTTCCTCGACGCGCGCGCGCCGCTCCTTCGACGCCTTGTCCTTCTCCTTGGCGAGCGCCGCCAGCTCGATCTCGTGCTGCACGATCTTGCGCTCCACCTCGTCGATCTCCTGCGGCAGCGAGTCGATCTCGATCCGCAGCCGGCTCGCGGCCTCGTCCACCAGATCGATCGCCTTGTCGGGGAGGAACCGGTCGCCGATGTAGCGGTGCGACAGGGTCGCGGCCGCGACGAGCGCGTTATCCGTGATCCGGACTCCGTGGTGCACTTCATACCGTTCCTTGAGACCACGGAGAATGGCGATGGTGTCTTCGACCGAAGGCTCGCCCACGTACACCGGCTGGAAGCGCCGCTCCAGCGCGGCATCCTTCTCGATGTGCTTGCGGTACTCGTCCAGCGTCGTCGCGCCCACGACGTGCAGCTCGCCCCGCGCCAGCGCCGGCTTGAGCATGTTGGAGGCGTCCACCGCCCCCTCCGCCGCGCCCGCGCCCACCAGCGTGTGCAGCTCGTCGATGAAGACGATGTACCTCCCCTCGGCGCCCACGATCTCCTTCAGGACGGCCTTGAGACGCTCCTCGAACTCGCCGCGGTACTTCGTGCCGGCGATCAAGGCGCCCAGATCGAGCGCGACCAAGTGCTTGTTCCTGAGCGAATCGGGCACGTCGCCGTTGACGATCCGCTGCGCCAGCCCTTCCACGATCGCCGTCTTGCCGACGCCGGGCTCGCCGATCAGCACCGGGTTGTTCTTGGTGCGTCGTGACAGCACCTGCATCACGCGACGGATCTCCTCGTCCCGGCCGATCACCGGGTCGAGTTTCCCCTTGCGTGCCTGCTCCGTGAGATCGCGGGTGAACCGCTCGAGCGCCTGGTACTTCTGCTCTGGCTCCTGGTCGGTCACGCGCTGCGAGCCGCGCACTCCCTGCAGCGCCGCCATGATGTCGTTGCGGTCCACGCCGGCGGCGGAGAGCAGCTGCTTCGCAGTGGTCCCCTTCTCCTCGAGCAGCGCGAGCAGGATGTGCTCGGTCGACACGTAGGCGTCGCCCAGCGCCTTGGCTTCCTCGTCGGCGCGGTCGAGCGCCCGGGAGAGTTCGCGCGACAGCGTGGGCTCGGCCGCGGTCCCGGACTGTTTGGGGAAGCGGTCGAGCTCCCGCTCGGTCTCGGCCTTGAGCTGGGTGACGTTGAGCCCCGCTTTCTGGAGCAGCGGGACGACGATGCCGTCGTCCTGCGCCAACAGGGCGGCGAAGAGATGAGCGTCGTTGACGACGGGGTTGCCCCGCGCGCGGGCCAACACGCCCGCCTGCTGCAGGGCTTCCGCGGCTTTCACGGTCAAACGTTCGGGTCTGATCATAGCGGCGGCACGGTAGGCAACCTCCGTGCCGGCTGAAGATGCCACAGTGGCAGGAAGGGCGGCAAGGACGGCAAGCACCTCTTTGCCGCCAGTGCCGCCTGTGCCGCCCCTACTTCATGACGATCATCTTCTTAGTAAACCGTCTTCCGTCCACCACCAGCTGATAGATGTACACGCCCGACGCGGCAGTAGATGTACACGCCCGACGCGGCAGCCTGGCCCGTGTTCCGCACGTTGCCGTCCCAGTACGCGCTGTAGCTGCAGCCCGCAGGACCCCCGCAGCTGACCGCCAGATTGTCGAGCGTCTCGCCCGTGCCCTGGAGGATCGGCACGGCCACCAATTGGGCGAGCACGTTGTAGATCTTCAGCGAGACCACGGGCCGGTGACCACTGGCAAAGAGATCGCCGCTCAGCGAGAACGGGATCGTGGTCGCCGGGTTGAAAGGGTTCGGATAGTTCTGTTTGAGCTCAACCGTGGGTTGGGGAGTCTGTCCCCACGCCGCCTGCATACCTGCCACCCAAAGCCCGAGCCCCAGGACCGCCCAGGCGTACCGCTTCATCCACCGCTCCTCTGCGAACGAGAAAGTGACTTTAGACCTGAGACCGAAGCGGTCCCGCAACACGGCGGGGGTCGCCGAGCCGAGCTCGCCCAGCGCCGCCTCGAGGGCGGCGCGAAACTCGGCGAGCGCGGCCCGGGCGGCGTAGCGCTCCTGGTCGATCTGCTCCACCGCACCCTCACGCACCAAGTGCGGCAGCAGGGCCCGCACCGGTGCGCCCGGGAGCTCGCGCTCCAGGTCGGCCACCGTCGGGACCTGCCACCGGGCCTCCGCGAGGCGGCGCTCCAGCTTCGCCCGGGCGTCGCTGGCACGGGCATCGAGCGCCGGGCGCCAGCCGGCGGCGCGGACGATGCTTCCCGCGATCTCGAACCGCCCCTCCCGGGTGCCCAGGTCCAGCACCGCGTCGACGACGGCGGCTGGAGGTACCGGGGCGCCCCCCCCGCCCCCCCCGCCCCCCCCAGCCGCTGCCCGGAGGGCCTGCAGCGACATCCCTGGGTCCAGCGGATGCTCCCCGTGGTAGCGCCGGAGCACCTCCGCGAGCCGCGTCGCCTCGGCCGCCACCGCGGCTCGAGCCACGACCGTGTCGCCCATGACTACGAGCGCCGTTCCCGCCTCGGCGATGGCCGTGGTCACACGGGCGGGCGGCACGCCGAGCCGCACGGCGAGGGCGTCCCCGTCGAGCCCGCCGAGTCCGGCCTCCGCCGCAAACGCAGCGAGGCGGCCGGCGGGCGCCTGCTCAGCGGCGATCCGCCGCTGGCGCAGCCGCGGGCGGGGCGCCGGGAAGGGGTCGAGCACCACGCCTCCCCCGATCGTGGTGACCGGCGAGAACGAGCGCAGCACGAAACGGTCCCCGCCGCGCGCCACGAGCGGGCGTTCCAGCACGAGCCGCACCAGGCCGCGCTCCCCCGGCCCGATGGAGCGCACCTGAACGACGCGCGCCAGCACTTCGGCCGTACCGAGGTGGACGCGAACCCGGGTCCGTGCGGTGATCGGCCTCCGGGCGGTCGGGAGCAGCTCGACCGCGGCGTCCAGCATACCGCTGGTGTGCCAGCCCCGGCCCGCCACCGCCACATCCCCGCGGGCGAGCTCGCCCTTGTCCACGCCCACGAGCGCGAGCGCGGTGCGACGACCGGGCACGGCGCGCTCGGCCGCCTGGCCATGCACCTCGATCGAGCGGACGCGCGCCTCGCGGTCGAGCGGCAAGAGATGCACCGCGCCGTCCACCCCCACCGTACCGCTCCAGGTGGAGCCCGTGACCACGGTTCCCGCCCCTGCGACGGCGAACACGCGGTCGATGGGAAGGCGGAAGAGGTCGTCGGCAGGGCGCTCGGGCAGGTCGTCGGCGATGCGGCGCAGCGCCGTTACCAGCTGGTCGAGACCGGCTCCCGTCACCGCCGAGGTCGCCACGGGGACCTCCCAACGCACCCGGCTCGCCGCCAGTCGCTGGGTCACTTCCTCGCGGACGAGGTCGAGCCACTCTGCCTCCACGAGGTCGCACTTGGTGATCACGGGGATGCCGCGGCGCACCCCCAGCAGCTCGACGATCGCGAGGTGCTCCTCGGTCTGCGGCATGATCCCTTCGTCGGCCGCGATCACGAGCAGGGCGACGTCGATCCCGGTCGCGCCCGCGAGCATATTGCGCACGAAGCCCTCGTGGCCGGGCACGTCCACGAGGCTCGCCTGGATCGCGTCGCCGAGCGGCAGCGGCGCGAAGCCCAGGTCGATAGTGATGCCGCGGCGCTTCTCCTCCTCCCAGCGGTCGGTGTCGACGCCGGTCAGGGCCTTGACCAGGGCCGTCTTGCCGTGGTCGATGTGCCCGGCGGTGCCGATTACGAAGCGGCGGACGGGAGGGGGGGGGTCGCCCATGCGTGGCGCTCCCAGAAATCGAGCGCGGAGAGGACGCCCGCGTCGTCCAGGTGATGCCGGACGAACCGGGCGAGGAGGCGGCGGTGCGCCGCGGTGTGCGGGGCATCGAGCGCCGGCAGCGCCGCCCGGGGATCGTTCAGGGCGACCAGGTCGCGGTACGCCTGGTGCGGGAGCCGGGTAGGCGGCTGCGCCGGGGGCGTCGGAGTACAGCGCGAACAGAGCACCCCGCCTTCACCCACGCTGAAGGCCACCGGCGCGTCGCCGTCGGGCGCGACGGCGGCTCCGTCGCGCACACATGTCGCGAGCGACGGCTCGAACCCCAGCACGCCGAGCAGGAGCCAGATCGCCCGCAGCGCGGTCGCATCGGCACGCTCGGTCGCCGCCGCTTCGAGCGCATCGAGCGCGGTGGTGAGCGTCTCGTACGCCGCGGGAAGGGGCGCCGGCGGCGCCATCCTGAGCATGACTTCGGCGAGCGCCGCAGCGCCCGCGAACCGGCTCACGTCGGCGGCCAGCCCGCGCCGCAGGTTGACGAGATCGAACGCGCCCAGGGTGTGGAGCTCGCGCGTCTCGCGGAAGTACAATTGCGCCGTCCCCTCGCTCAGCAGCTCGAGCCCCGCCCCGAACGGGCTCTTGGGACGGAGGGCGCCCTTCGCGATGGCGCTCTGCACCCCTAGCTCGCGCGTCGCGAGGCGCACCACTTTCGACGTCTCGCTGTAGCGGTAGGTCTGGAGGACGACGGCGGGCGTGGTGACGAGGGCCATGGTTACGGAGTCGCCGCGACGGCAGCGGTCGTCGGGCAGACGCCCACGGTGACCGTTTGAAACTCGTGATAGTCGGGGGGTGCGCTCAGAACGTGGACCGTCCCCGCCCCGGCACACGCGCCTTGATCGACCGCATAGACGCGGCCGCGCAAGTCGACCGCGAGCGCGGACACCCCGTCTCCTCCGGGCTTGATGCCGTTGCCTGGGCCGCGGGTGAGCGATCGCGTGACCGTATACACCTCCAGGATGCCGTCTGTGAGCGAGGAGATTAGCAGGCGGCCCGACGGGTGGAACACCGCAGCGCCGGGACTCTCGCCCAGCCCATTCATGACCACGATTTCCCGATTTTCCGCCGGGTCCACGATCGACAGCTTCCCGTCCCCCGCGCCGGGCGTTCCGCGGTCCACCACGTACAGGAGACTGTCGTCTCCTACAACGGCGAACTGTGGATTCGTCCCGGTTAGCGGGATCGTCGGGAGTGGGTTGGGTCTGACACCCCGTATCAAGAACCAGCTAATTGAACCCGGACCGGCGGGCGTAGACCCCGCGAGGTTCGCGTTGACCACGTAAAGAACGCCGCCGACGATGGCGACGGCACGAGGTGTGGGTCCGACGGCAACGCTATACGTGTCGCCGGTCTGGTAGTTGAGATGCGTGACCGTGTTGAGGTTCGGATTCGCGATCCAGGCGATCGAGTCGTCCTGGATGGCGACGCCCGTGGCGCCCGAGCCGCTGGCGAGGGGAAGCACGACCACCGAGTTCACACACAGTCCCGTGCACAGGCCGGCGTTGCGGACCACGGCCACCGAATCCGCGGGGCCGAGCGGCACGATCACGGTGGTGCCGCGACCCGCCGCGGTCGTCGGGACGCCCGTGGTCGAGCGCAGGCCCACCGGGCGGACCGAGAAGTCCGTGGCGGACACGAACGACACGGTCTTGTCGGCCGAATTGACGACGGCGATCACCTGCCCCGCCGAGCTTGTCTGCTCGAGCGCGTCGCTGCACCCGGCGGTGAGTGCCAGGCCAAACAACAGCCATCGCTTCACGATCTTCTTTCGTTAGGGTCCGAACGTCACCCGCCCCCCGAATAATAGAGTGCGGCCGCGCGCAGGGAAGTTCTTGACGTCCTCGTACCGGGCGTCGAGAAGGTTCTCGATGCGCGCGGCAAGCGCGAGGCCGGGCGCCGTGCCGCGGCTGGGAACCAAGTCGTAGGTCCCGGCGACGTCCAGCCGCGTGTGCGGCGGCAGCGGGACGCGGGACGCCGGATAGGTGGCATAGTCGTAATCGTCGCGGTCACCGATGAACACGGCGGCGAGCGAGGCGGTGCCGCGAGCCGCGATCGCGTAGCCGAGCCGCAGGCTGGCGGCGTTGTCGGGTCGGCGCAGCAGCCGCTGCTGGGTGGCGAAATCGCGCGTGAGCAGATAGGTGTAGGTGGCGTCCAGCGAGACTCCGGCACCGAGCGTGGCCTGGACGGCGAGCTCGACGCCCCGCGCCGACGCGTCCGCCACATTGACGTAATTCACCGAGTCTGGCCCGACGGTCGTGTCGCTGTATTGGATCAGGTCCCGAAAGCGCTGATCGAAGTACGTGACACGCGCCGTCACGCCCCTGCGCAATACGGAGTACTCCAATCCCGTCTCCCAGCTGAAGGAATGCTCGGGTGCGAGATCGGGATTCCCGCGTACATACCCGTTGGCGTAATTCTGATAGAGACTCGGCTCCTTGAATCCGGTACCGACGGCGATAATGGCTCGGGCACGCTCGTTAAGAGGCAGGGACAGCCCTCCGCGGTAGGTGGCATAGGTGCCGAAGCGCTGGTTGTCCTCGAGCCGGGCACCCAGCGTGAGGTTCGCCACCCGCTCAGACGCCGTGGCCAGTTGCAGATACACTGCCCCGTCGTTTCTGGACCGCGACCCGGCGAGCGTGGTCCCCTGCATCGCCTCCCGCTCGAGCGCCGCTCCCATGGTGAGCACGGCGCTGCGCTCGAGCCGCAGGTTGGCTCGGGCGTCAACATTCTCGCGCGTGACCCAGTCGGAGCTGCTGTACGGAAACGTGGTCGTATCGGCCGGACCGTTCAGGCCGATGGCGTACTGATAGTTCTCCCGCCGCCAACCGGCAGTCAGGCGGCCCTCGACGCGATCCGAAAAAGCGCGGCCCGCATCGAGCCCGACCGACGGGCCGCGATCGAGCTGATGCTGGTTGTTACTCACCAGGTTGCCGGCGCCGTCGGTCGGGAAATGGTACAGCGCATCGTCGTAGTGCAGCGAGAGCGCCACATCGGTGCGCTCGTCCGGGCGCAGCCGCACCCGCCCGCTGAGGACCGCGTTGCGATACTGATTATCGACCGCGTAGATGCCGTCGCTCGCAAAGCGGGACACCGCGACAGAGTATCCCGCCCGCTCCCCTCCCCCCGCCAGCGTCGCGTCGACCGCGCTGCTGCCGTACGTCCCGCCGCCCGCGCCGATACTCCCGTGGGCTGGGCCGCGGCCGGCGCGGGTGAAAATCTGGACCACACCAGTTACCGCGTCCGAGCCATACAGCACGCTCACCGGTCCCCGCACTACCTCGATTCGCTCGACGTTGTCTGTGGTGAGATTGGCGAAGTCGTACGTTCCCAAGCCTGGGTCGTTCTGCGGCACCCCGTCGATCAAGACCTTCACGTAGCCGGGATTGCCACCCCGGAGGAAGAGCGACGTCTGGCTTCCGTAGGCATTGGTCGTGACAACGCTCGCGGCTGGAACGGTTCGCAACGCCTCGGCCACCGTGCGGATCCCCTGCGCCCGCAGCTCGGCGCCGCTGATCACGGTCACGGCCGCGGGCACCGCGCTAGCTCGGCGCCGCTGATCACGGTCACGGCCGCGGGCACCGCGCTGGCCGGGGTTGGGATCCGAGTCGCGGTCACGACCACCGGGTCGAGCACGACGGTGTCGCGGGACTGCTGCGCGGCCAGCGCGGCCGGCGCCACGACCAGCAGGCAGAACAGCGCTTTCATGGGTGGTCCTTGCGAAGGGGGATCACTTGCGGTCGGCCTTCGAACGGCGTGATCGACACGGGCCACGCGAACACGCGCTCGACCGTCTCGCGGGTCAGCACGTCGGCCGGCGTGCCGTGCCCCGCCGGCCGCCCGCCGGAGAGGAGCAGCACGCGGTCGGCGAAACGCGCGGCGAGGTTTACATGGTGGGTGATCAGCACGACCGCGAGGCCGTCACGGTCCGCGAGCGCGCGGACCAGCTGGAACAGCTCCATCTCGTGGCGCACGTCGAGGCTGGCGGTGGGCTCGTCGAGCACGAGCAGGCGCGGCTCCTGCGCCAGCGCGCGCGCGAGCCGCACCCGCTGGTACTCGCCGCCCGACAGGGCCCAGATCCAGCGGTCGGCGAGCGGCAGCACGTCGCACCGTTCCAGCGCGCGCGTGACGGCGGCGCGGTCCTCCGGCCGCTCGGCGCCCCATAGCGACAGCCGCGCGTACCGGCCGAGCAGCACCGTCTCGCGCACCCGCTGGGGAAACAGGTTGTCCTCCCGCTGCGTCACGACGCCGACCAGCCGGGCCAGCTCGCGTCGCGACCACGCGGAGGCGGGGCGGCCCAGGATCGCGGAGCCGCCGGTCGAGGGCGCGAGCACGCCAAGGGCCACGCGCACGAGCGTCGTCTTGCCGCTGCCGTTGGGCCCGAGCACCGCGTGCACCTCGCCCGCCCGCGCCGCCAAGCTCACACCGGCGAGCGCGTCGGTCCCCACTCCCCCCGCGCCGGGATAGCGGTAGGAGACGTCCCGCACGTCGAGGATCAGCTCGCGGTCCATCGGCGGAGCAGCAGGGCGAACACCGGGACACCCACGAGCGCCGTGACGATCCCGACGGGCAGCTCGCGCGGCGCCACCGCCACCCGGGCCACGGTGTCCGACAGCGCGAGCAGGGCACCGCCGCCCAGGAACGCCGCGGGCAGGAGCGGGCGGTGCCGGTGCCCCCACAGCGTGCGCATCGCGTGCGGCACCACCAGGCCCACGAACCCGATCACGCCGGACACCGCGACGCACGCGGCCGTGAGCAGCGACGCGGCGAGGAAGACGCGGCGCTTCAGGGGCTCCACGTCGGCGCCGAGATGGCGCGCCGGCTCCTCGCCCAGGGCGAGGAGATCGAGCGGCCGGGCCGCGGCGAAGAGGACGGCGAGCGGGAGCGGCAGGTAGACGCCGAGCAGCAGCACCGTGTCCCACGACGCGCCGGACAGCCCGCCCCACAGCCACAGGAACGTGTTCCGCAGCTCCGCGGCGTCCGAGAGCGACACGATGGCGGTCGTCACGGCCGCCGCGAACGCCCCCACCGCCACGCCCGCGAGGATCAACACGCGGGGGTCGAGCTCGGCGCCGCCCACGAGCCCGAGGCGGTACACGAGCGCCGTCGCGCCCAGCGCGCCGACGAACGCCGCGAGCGGCAGCGCCCACGGGCTCGCGAGATGGAGCGCGATCGCCACGACCGCACCGAGCCCGGCCCCGCCCGACAGCCCGAGGAGGAAGGGATCGGCGAGGGGATTGCGGACGAGCGCTTGGAGCCCCGCTCCCGAGAGCGCGAGCGAGCCGCCCACGAGGAACGCCAGCAGCGCCCGTGGCAGCCGCAGCGTGCGGACGATGTCGGACGACGCGAGGCCGGCGAGCGGCACGTGCGCGGGCCCCAGCACCACGGCGCCGAGGAACGCCGCGACCGCGACCAGTCCCAGCCCGAGCCACTTCATCGCTTCACCTGCCCGAGCAGGCGACGTAGCTCGGCCGCCGCAACGCCGACGCGGGGGCCCGGCCGGCCGAACAGCGACCCCACCAGGTACACGAACCGCCCCTCCCGCACCGCCCTGATCACCCGCCACTCGCGGCGGCGCGCGAACGCCGGCGGCCGGGGCTCGGCGCTGTCGGACACGACGACGATCACGTCCGGATCCCGGGTCGCGATCGTCTCGAGCGCGACAGCGGCCGACGCGGCGCCGAGGTCATGGAACACGTTCTCCGCCCCGGCGAGCGTCGCCAGCTGGTCCAGGTAGCTGCCGCTCCCGATGACCATGGGGGGGTTGTCCCACACGACGAATGCCAGCCGCGGGCCGGACGGCGGAACGGGGGCGGCCAGGAGTCGGCCGAGAGCGTCGGCGAGGGAGTCACCGGCGGCCGCCCGGCCCACGACACGGCCCAGCAGCCGCGCGGCGCGCGCCACGTCCTCGAGCCGGTCCTGGCGCAGCACGGCCGCCGGGATCCCCAGCCGGCCGAGCTGCGCCGCCGCCGTCTCGTTGAGCGGCGAGCGGTACAGTACCACGAGATCGGGCCGGCGTGCGGCGACGGCCTCGAGGTTGGGATTGAGCCCGTCTCCCACGCTCGGCACGAGGCTGGCGGGGGGCGGGTAATCGCACCACGTGGTGCGGCCCACCACCCGGTCCCCCACACCCAGCGCGAACAACAGCTCGGTGACGGCGGGGGAGAGCGACACGATCCGACGCGCGGGCTGCGCCAGGGCGACCGTACGCCCGGCGTCGTCCGTGACGGTGTAGACCGCGTCCCGGGGGGGGCGGGACGCGCGATCAGCCGGCCGGCACGCCAGAGCGGCGGCCAGCGCGACGAGACGGATTGTGTGCGAGCGAAGTGAGTGGCGGCGCTCCACCGTCCCTCCCGCGAGGGATCTCGAGGTGGCGCGAACGGAGAGGTCTCCTGGCTTCGGGCGTGCGGCCGGCCTTCCCGGTTTCCCAGTGGCGTCGAGCCGC
>WNGN01018456.1_pt1 | contig 10835 bp, 9 predicted proteins | sample 5400561 | NCBI WGS metagenome assembly WNGN01 (sample SAMN13153379, study PRJNA577476) | soil metagenome | isolation source: 115 cm soil or saprolite under Garry oak tree replicate 2 | place: USA:California | collected 2016-06-15 | reverse complement strand
ACCTGCCGGTGGTCGGCGGCGCGGACTGGCCGGCACTGGCCGCCGCCCTGCGCGAGCGCGGGCTGGCGCTGGTCGGCGCCGACCCGCACGCCCCCGAGACCATCGAGCGGGCGCCGCTGGAGCGGCCCTGCGCGCTGGTGCTCGGCAACGAGGCGCACGGCCTGCCCGAACGGGTCCGTGCCGACTTGGACCACCTGGCGCGCCTGCCGCAGTACGGCCGCGCCGAGAGCCTCAACCTGGCAGCCGCCGCCGCCGTGCTGCTCTACGAGAGCGCCAGGCGCCAGCGGGAGGCCGCCGGTGGCCGATAGCGCCTACCTCGACGACCTGCCCGACGCCGTGGTGGTGGTCGGCGGCGACGGGCGCGTCATCTACGTCAACCGCGCCACCGAGCGGCTCGCCGGCACGCCCGCCGACCAGCTCAGGAGCCGGCCGCTCGACGAGGCGCTGCCGCTGCACGACGGCGCCGGCAACGCCTGGTGGGGCTGCTCGAAGAGGCTGCGCCAGCTCCCCGGGGTGCGCCGGATCCCAGCTCGCCAGCTCCAACTCGTGATCGGCACCAGGGTGGTCCCGGTGGAGCTGGCGGCCACCTTCCTGCGCGACCCCGACGGCAGCTTCGTCGAGGCCCTGTGCGTGCTGCGCGACGACTCCGCCCGCCGCCGCGGCGACGTCAACCGCGCCGACCTGATCTCGACCCTGGCGCACGAGCTGCGCTCGCCGCTCACCAGCGTCAAGGGCTTCACCTCCACCCTGCTGCACCGCTGGGAGCGGTTCCCCGACGACCAGAAGCGCTTCATGCTGGCCACCGTCAACGACGACGCCGACCGCGTGACCAGGCTGATCAACGAGCTGCTGGACGTGTCGCGGATCGAGGCCGGCCGGCTGGAGCTGCGGCGCCGCCCGATCGAGGTGCCCAAGATCGCCGCCGACGTCGTCGAGCGCTTCAAGCTGGACCCCGACGGCCACACCTTCGGAATCTCGTTTCCGCGGGCGTTTCCCGAGGTCTATGCTGACGCCGACAAGGTCGCGCAGGTGCTGACCAACCTGGTGGAGAACGCGGTGAAGTACTCGGACGGCGGCGAGGTGACCGTCAGCGGCGAGGTCGCCGACGGCTCGGTCGAGGTCGCGGTGCGCGACCAGGGCATCGGCATCCCCGCCGACCAGATCCCGCTGATCTTCACCAAGTTCTACCGGCGCGGCGGGCGAGGGGCGCCGAGCGGCACGGGGCTCGGCCTCTACATCGCGCGCGGCCTGGTCGAGGCGCACGGCGGCCGCATCTCGGTCGACTCCGCGGTCGGCCGCGGCACCGAGGTCCGATTTCGCCTGCCCCTGACGGGGCCTGGGACAGCGGCCGGCGACTAGCCGAACGCGAGCCAGCGGCCCGCCGGGGGCGACCGCCGAGCGGACGTCGCGAGCCGGACGACCGGCTTGCCTTCGGGTGCGGACTTCCCCGAGGATCGCCAAACCGATGAAGGAGTCACCGATGTCCAACCAGTCTGCCAATCCGGGCGGTCAGGACGGCGCCGAGCCGAACCTGGACGCCATCGTGGCCGCCGGGCGGGCGGCGATCGCCACCGCCGGCGACCTCGAGGCCCTGCGCGAGGTCGAGCAGCAGCACCTGGCCAGGCGCTCACCGCTCGGCGACGTCCAGCGGGCGCTCGGCGCGCTGCCGGCGGAGGGCCGGCGAACCCTCGGCCAGCGGGTCAACCAGGCCCGCGCAGCCCTGCAGCAGGCCCTGGCCGCGCGCCGGGCCGAGCTGGAGGCGGCCAGGGACGCGGCGCTGCTGGAAGCGGAGCGCATCGACGTCACCCTGCCGGGCCGCGTGCCCCCGCGCGGCACCATCCACCCGATCAACCGCACCATCGACGAGGCCGTGGACATCTTCGTCGGCCTCGGCTACCGGGTCGCCGAGGGCCCCGAGGTCGAGACCGACTGGTACAACTTCGAGGCGCTGAACTTCGCCCAGTACCACCCGGCGCGCTCCATGCAGGACAGCCTGGCGGTCCAGGGCACCGGACCCGACGGCAGCCCGCTGGTGCTGCGCACCCACACCTCGCCTGTCCAGGTGCGCACCATGCAGGCGGGGCCGCCGCCCGTCTACGTGGTCACCCCCGGACGCTGCTACCGCGCCGACACGCCGGACACCACCCACATCCCGGTCTTCCACCAGATCGAGGTGCTGGCGGTCGACGAGGACCTCACCATGGGCGACCTCAAGGGCACGCTGCTGGCCTTCGCCCGCGCCTACTTCGGGCCGGAGCGCGAGATCCGCCTGCGGCCCTCGTATTTCCCGTTCACCGAGCCGAGCGCCGAGGTGGACGTGTCCTGCTTCGTGTGCGGCGGCCGCGGCTGCCGGACGTGCCATTACCAGGGCTGGATCGAGCTGCTCGGCTGCGGCATGGTCCACCCCAACGTGCTGCGCGCCGGCGGCTACGACCCGGAGAAGGTCTCCGGCTTCGCCGCGGGGACCGGCATGGAGCGCCCCTACATGCTGCGCTCCGGTCTCGAGGACCTGCGGACCCTGACCGACAACGACCTTCGCTGGCTGGCCAGCGTCTGAGAGGAGGGAGGCACCGATGCGGGTCCCGCTTTCCTGGCTGGCAGAGCACGTCGACCTCGGCGGGGTTTCCGCCGCCGTGCTGGCCGACCGGCTCACCTTCGCCGGCATCGAGGTCGAGCGCGTCGAGCGGGTCGGGGAGGACATCGCCGGGGTGCTCACCGCCCGGGTGCTGGACGTGCGTCCCCATCCTGCCGCCGACCGGCTCGCGCTGGTCACCGTCGAGGCCGGCGGCGAGCCGCGCGAGGTCGTCTGCGGAGCGCACAACTACGCCCCGGGCGACATCGTGCCCTGGGCCGCGCCAGGCGCCAAGCTGCCCGGCGGGCTGGAGATCGGCCGCAAGCAGGTCCGCGGGGTCACCTCGGAGGGCATGCTCGCCTCAGCCCGCGAGCTGGGCCTCTTCGACGACCACACGGGCATCCTGGTGCTGCCGCCCGACACCGAGGTCGGCGCCGACCTCGTCGAGGAGGTCCGGCTGCGCGACACCGTGCTGGACGTCAAGACCGCCCTCAACCGCGGCGACGTGCTCTCTATGCGCGGCATCGCCCGCGAGGCCGCGCTGGTGCTCGGCACCGAGCTGCTGCCGCTGGAGGTGGCCGTCCCCGAGGACGGCCCGCCCGCGGCCGGGCTGGCCACCGTCGAGGTCCAGGACGTCGAGGGCTGCCCGCTGTACGTGGCGCGGGTCGTCGAGGGGCTGGACGCGGCCAGGCCCTCGCCGCTGCGGCTGGCCAGGCGCCTGTTCCTGTACGGGCAGCGGCCGCTCGGCGCCGTGGTGGACGTCACCAACTACCTGCTGCTGGACCAGGGCCAGCCGCTGCACGCCTTCGACCTGGACCTGGTGCCCGGCCAGCGGATCCTGGTGCGCCGCGCGCTCGACGGCGAGCGGCTGCGCACCCTGGACGGCCGCGAGCGGGTGATGGACTCCGGCGACACCCTGATCACCGCCGGCGAGCAGCCGCTGGCGATCGCCGGGATCATCGGTGGCGAGACCAGCGAGGTCCGCCCCTCGACCCGGCGGGTGCTGATCGAGTCCGCCCACTTCCCGCCCGCCGGCGTCCGCCGCACCATGCACCGCCTCGGCATCTCCACCGAGGGCGCCCAGCGCTGGGCGCGCGGCGTCGACCCGGCCGGCGCGGCGGTGGTCTGCGACCAGGCCGCGGCGCTGATGGCCAGGCTGGCCGGCGGCACTGTGGCCAAGGGCCGCCTCCAGGCGGGCCCGGGCGTGCCGCAGCGCGAGGCCATCCAGCTCGACTGGCGCCGCTCCGCCCGCCGGCTCGGCGCCCCGCAGGAGGCGTCCTTCGCCGCCGAGCAGCTCGCCAGCGTCGGCTGCAGCGTGACGGTGCCCGATCCCGCCACCGTGGTGGCGGTCCCGCCGACCTGGCGCTTCGACATCGAGGAGTGGGCCGACCTCGAGGAGGAGGTCGCGCGCCGCTGGGGCTACGAGCACATCCCGATGACCCTGCCGGGCGCCACCGGCGGCCAGCTCACCGCCGAGCAGCGCCTGCGCCGCCGCACCCGCGACGTGCTGGCCGGCATGGGCCTGACCGAGGTGCTGACCTACCCGTTCCTGTCCCAGGCCGACCTCGACCGCCTCGAGCTGCGCCCCGACGACGACCGCAGGCGCACGCTGCGGGTGCGCAACCCGCTCTCCGAGGAGCGGCCCGAGCTGCGCACCACCCTGGTGCCCGGGCTCGCCGAGGTCGCCGCGCGCAATCTCGCCAAGGGCGTCGCCGGCGTGGCCGCCTACGAGATCGGCGCGGTCTTCCTGCCGCAGGGGGAGGGCCGGCTGCCGGCGGAGCCGCGCATGCTCGGCGTGGTGCTGGCCGGGCGGCGCCCGACGGGCCGCTTCGACGATCCCTCGGGGCCGGTGGACTTCGCCGACGCCAAGGGGGTCGTCGAGGGGCTGGCCGCCGCCCTTGGCGTGGCGGAGGTCCGCTACGAGCCGGCCGCGGCGATGCCGTACCATCCCGGGCGCTGCGCCGCGGTGCGGCTGGGCGAGCTCGCCATCGGCGTGATCGGCCAGCTCCATCCACGCGTGGCCGCGGCGCTGGACGCTGAGCCTGTTCGACGCCTACCAGGGGGACCCGCTGCCGCCCGGCCACTGCAACCTCGCCTACCGGGTGGCCCTCCAGGCGCCCGACCGGACCCTCAGCGACGCCGACGCCGCGGCCGTCCGTGGCCGCATGGAGCGGCTCGCGCGCGAGCGTCTCGGCGCGACATTGCGGACGGTGTGACGGTTCCCGGCCGGCCCGGAGCCATCGCCGTGGCCGGGCCCGCCGGAGCCGTGGTGGTATGGCACCGGCGGTGCGCGATCCGTCGTCCACAAAGCGCCGACAAGGGCTGACCCAAAGCGGCCCGGCGGCATACGCTTGCGTGGAACGCCGGTCACGTATCCGCAGTGCGCGCCGTCGCCGCTTCCTGTCGCCGCGGGTGATCGGGGCGCGACATGACCGGCGTTCTTGGGAACCAACGTCGGTCCCGGAGGAGGGGGCGGTGGTCGACTACACGGTCGCGGGGGTCGAGGGTGGCGTCTGCGCGCCACGCGGGTTCCGGGCGGCGGGCGTGAACGCGGGCCTCGCGCCGGGCCCTGGCCCCGACCTGGCGCTGCTGGCCAGCCAGCAGGCCGCCACGGCGGCCGGCCGCTTCACCTCGCACCGCTTCCCGTCCGCGCCGGTGCGCTGGACCAGCGCCCGCATCGCCGCCAGTGGCCAGGCTCGGGCCGTGCTGGCGCACGCCGGCAGCGCCAATGCCGCCACCGGCGCCCAGGGCGACGCCGACGCCGAGGCGCTCGCCCGCCTGTGCGCCGAGGCGATCGGCTGCGGGCCGGACGAGATCCTGCTGCTGGGCACCGGCCAGATCGGCACCCGCCCGCCGCTCGACCACGCCGCCGAGGGCGCCGAGAAGGTCTCCGCCGCGCTCGGCCGGCGCGGCTCGGGCGACCTGGCGAGGGCGCTGGCCGGCTCCGGCGGGGTGGCGCGCGAGCACGCCGTGGCGGTCGCCTGGGCCGAGGGCGAGGTCCGCATCGGCGGCGTCGCCAAGGCGTCGGCGCCGTTCTCGCCGTCGTTCGCCACCACGCTGGTGCTGCTCACCACCGACGCCACCGTCGAGCCGCCGCTGCTGGACACCCTGCTCGGCCGCGCCGTCGGCCGCTCCTTCGAGCGGGTCCTGGTCGACCAGGGCCCGGGGATGGGCGACGCCGCGATCGTGCTCGCCAACGCCACCGCCGCCGCGCCCGCCCTGGTCGAGGGCTCGGACGGGGCGGCGGCGTTCGAGGCGGCCCTGGCCTACCTGTGCGAGTCCCTGGCCGAGCAGCTCGCCATGCGCGTCCCTGGCGCCCGCAAGCTGGTGGTGGTGACCGTGCACGGTGCCTCCAGCCACTCCGACGCCCTGGCCGCCGCCCGCGCGGTGGCCTCCTCGATCGCCCTGCGGGCGGCCCTGGCCGCCGGCGAGGCGGCCTGGCCGGCGGTGCTCGACGGCCTGGACCGCGCCGCCGTCGACTTCGACCCGACCAGGGTGGGCGTCCGGTTCGGGCCGGTCACGGTGGTCAGCGGGGGGCAGGCCGCACCGCACGACGAGGGCGCCGCCGCCGCGGTGGCCGGCAAGGGCCAGGTCGACCTGGCCGTGGACCTCGGCGTCGGCAGCGCCGCCGCCACCGTCACCACCACCGACCTCCCGATCGAGGCACTCGGCCGGCTGCGGTTGTAGCCCGGTGTCGCGGCCGCATGGCAGACTTGAACGCTCCGGCCGCATGCCAGCGCCGCTCGTCGACTCCGTGCCACCCCAGTGCAGAAAGGCGATCCGATGGTGCCCAACCGCGTGCTCGTGGTCGAGGACGACGCGGGCGTGCGTGGCCTGCTCCAGACGATCCTGGAGGACGAGGGGTTCGAGATCGTCCTGGCCGCCGATGGCGAGGAAGGACTGCGTCTGGCCAAGGCGGTCGACCCGTCGGTCGTCCTCATCGACGTGATGATGCCCGGTCTGGGCGGTCCCGAGGTGCTCCGCCGACTGCGCCGCGCCGACGGCACGCTGCCGTTCGCCGTGTTGGTCCTGACCGGCGCGGTCGAGAGCGTCGAGCCGCTGCGGGACGAGCTCGGGTCGGACTCCATCCTCGAGAAACCCTTCGACATCACCAAGCTGGCCGACCGCGTCAAGGAGCTGGCCAGCAGCGTTGAGCACGGGAGCTCCCGATGACCAGACGTGACTTCATCACCTCCGACGACGTCTCGACCGACGAGCAGGTGGCGCTGCTGGACGCCGCCGACCGCTACAAGGCCGAGCGCCGCCCGCTGTCGACGCTGGCCGGTCGCACCGTCGCGATGATCTTCGAGAAGCCCTCCACCCGCACACGCGTGTCGTTCGAGGTGGCCGTCCACGAGCTGGGCGGCTACCCGCTGCCGCTGGCAGGCGCCGACCTGCAGATCGGCAGGGGCGAGACGATCGAGGACACCGCCGTCGTCCTCTCCAGGTACGTGCACGCGATCGTGATGCGCACCTTCGCGCAGGAGAACCTCGAGCGCATGGCCAGGGCCTCGAGCGTCCCGGTCGTCAACGCCCTGTCCGACTATGCCCACCCCTGCCAGGCCCTGGCCGACCTGCAGACCATCCGCGAGCGCCGCAAGCAGCTCGAGGGCCTGCGGCTGGCCTACCTCGGCGACGGCAACAACGTCTGCCACAGCCTGCTGATCGCCGGCACCAAGGTCGGCATGCACCTGGCGGTGGCCACACCCGCCGGGTACGAGCCCATCCCGCAGGTGGTGCGCCGCGCCGGCGAGATCGCCGCCGAGACCGGCGGCAGCGTCGAGCTGACCCAGGACCCCAAGGAGGCCGCCAAGGACGCGGACGTGCTCTACACCGACGTGTGGGCGTCGATGGGCCAGGAGCTGGAGCACGGCGAGCGCGCCCTGATCTTCAAGCCCTACCAGCTTTCGACCGACACCGTGGCGGCGGCCTCCGCCGACGTCGTGGTCCTGCACTGCCTGCCCGCCCACCGCGGAGAGGAGATCACCTCTGACGTGCTCGACGGCCCCAACTCGGCCGTGTTCGACCAGGCCGAGAACCGCCTGCACACCCAGAAAGCTCTGCTCTCGTGGCTGATCACGGGCTCAGCCGACCCGAGCTGAGCGGCCAGTCCAGGTCGGCCAGGCGGGCCTGGACCGTCGCCGCCGGGCTCGGCGCCGCCGCCGCCAGCACGCTCACCACCGCCGGCGCGGCGGCCGCGGCCGGCCGCCAGGCGGACCTGGCGCTGGAGCCGATCGAGCTGGCCCTGCGGGTCGGGCTGCTGCTGGCCGCCCCCTGCGCCGGGGCGCTGCTGGCGGCGATCGCGATCCCACGCGGGGGCGGGCGGTCGACCCTGGCCGCCATCGGCATCGGCGTGCCACTCGGCCCGCTCCTGGTATTGCGTCTGGACCGTATGAGCCAGTTCGGCGCCGTTCCGGCGCTGCTCACCGTCGCCGTGCTGGTGCTGTGGGGCATCGCCGGCGCGCAGCTCGCCTCGAGCTGGTGGCGCCGCCCCTCCCGCGCCGTCGAGACCAGCCCCGAACTTCCCGAGGCGCCCGGGCCGCCCCGTGGTCCGGCCGGGTAGGCTTGTCCGTATGGCCTGGGTGAACGAGCAGGTCGCCGGCGCCTTCCGGGAGATCTCCGAGCTGCTGGAGCTGAGCGGCGACCAGAGCTTCCGCGTCCGCGCCTACGACCGGGCGTCCAGAGCGGTGTCCGGTTACGGCGCGGACCTCGCCAGCCTCTCGGACAAGGAGCTGGCCGCCATCCCCGGCCTCGGCAAATCGATGGCCGCCAAGGTCCGCGAGTACCTGGAGACCGGCCGCGTCGCCACTCTCGAGAAGCTCCGTGACGAGGTCCCCGAGGGCCTGCGGGTGCTCGTGAAGGTGCCCGGCATCGGGCCCCGCAAGGCGAAGGTCATCAACGAGCGCCTCGGCGTCGCCACGGTCGAGGACCTGGCCACCGCGCTCGGCGCCGGCCGGCTGGCGGGGCTGCCCGGCATGGGCGAGCGCACCGAGGCGAACCTGCGCCGCGCGCTCGCGCGCATGGCCGCCGGAGGCCGCGGCATCGCCCTGGCCTCCGCCCTGCCCGTGGCCGAGTCGCTGCGTGCCCAGCTCGCGCGCGTGCCCGGGGTGCTCCGCGTCGAGGTGGCCGGCTCGCTGCGCCGCATGAAGCCGGTCGTGCACGACATGGACCTGCTGGCCACCGGCCCGGAGCCCGCCGAGATCGCCGGCGCCTTCCCCCAGCTTCCCGACGTCGCCGAGGTGGCCGCCGCCGGCGACACCAAGGTCTCGATCCGCACCCGCGAGGGCTACCAGGTCGACCTGCGGGTGGTGCGGCCCGAGGTCTGGGGCGCCGCGCTCCAGTACTTCACCGGCTCCAAGGAGCACAACGTCAAGATCCGCGAGCTGGCCATCAAGCAGGGCTTCAAGCTCTCCGAGTACGGCCTCCACACGCGCGAGGGCGAGCTGGTGGTCGCCGAGGAGGAGACGGTCGTCTACCAGCGGCTCGGGCTGGAGTGGGTGCCGCCGGTCCTGCGCGAGGACCGCGGCGAGGTCGAGGCCGCCCGCGCCGGCGAGCTGCCCCGCCTGGTCCAGCTCTCCGACGTCGGCGGGGACTTCCACTGCCACACCGACATGTCGCCGGACGGCACCGCGCCGCTGCTCACCATGGTCGAGGCCGCCAGGGCGCGCGGCTACCGCTTCCTGGCGATCACCGACCACGCCGAGCGGCTGTCGTTCTCCGCCGCCACCCGCGAGGACTTCCTGCGCCAGCGCCGGGCCCTCCGCGAGCTGGAGCGCCGGCTCGGCGACATCCGGCTGCTGCACGGCCTCGAGCTGAACATCGGCGCCGACGGCAGCCTCGACTACGACGACGAATTCCTGGACGGCTTCGACGTGCTGGTCGCCAGCGTCCACGACCACTTCGACCTGCCGATCGAGCGGCAGACGGAGCGGCTGGTGCGCGCCTGCGAGCACCCCGCCGTCAATGTCATCGGCCACCCCACCGGCCGGCTGCTCGGCAAGCGCCCCGGCTACGACGTCGACCTGGAGACGTTGTGCGCAGCGGCCGCCCGCGCCGGCACCGCCCTGGAGGTGAACGGCTCCCCCGAACGGCTCGACCTCGGCGACGAGCAGCTCCGCGTCGCCAGCCGCCACGGCGCACGCCTGGCCTTCGGGTCCGACAGCCACGGCCCCGGCCACCTGGCCAACATGCGCTTCTCGGTGGCCACCGCCGGCCGCGGCTGGATTGGCCCCGAGCAGGTCGTCAACACCCTCCCGGCCGCCGACCTGGGCCACTTCCTCGCCAGAGGCCGCAAGCGCCCATGAGCGTCCCCCGACCGGAGGTCCCCGGGGCTCCGGACCTCCCCGCTGCCGCAGAGACCGGCGCGGCCGGTGCGCCGGCGGCCGACGGCGCTGCGCCGTCGGGCGAGGCCGGGGGCCCGCCGGCCGCGCCCGAGGGCGGGGGCCTGCCGGCGGTGGCGCTGCGGCCGCTGCCCGAGAGCTTCTACCTGCGGCCGGTGCTCGAGGTGGCGCGCGACCTGCTGGGCCGCCTGCTGGTCCACGACGCGCCGGAGGGCCGGGCGGCCGTGCGCCTGGTGGAGGTGGAGGCCTACGACGGCGCCGGCAAGGACCCGGCCAGCCACGCCTACCGCGGCAGGACGCCCCGCAACGCGGTGATGTTCGGGCCGCCCGGGCACCTCTACGTCTACTTCACCTACGGGATGCACTACTGCGTCAACGTCGTCTGCGCGCCGCCGGGCGTGGCGCAGGCGGTGTTGCTGCGTGCCGGGGAACCGGTCCTCGGGGTCGAGTCGATGGTCGCCCGCCGGCCCGCCAGCCGCCCCCGCGACCTCGCGCGCGGGCCCGCCCGCCTCACCGAGGCACTGGGCCTTGGCGCTTGGGCCAATGGCGCGGACCTGCGCGCCGGTCCCATATGGCTCACCGAGGGGTGGCCGGTCGGCGACGCCGAGGTCGCCTGGACCGGCAGGGTCGGCGTCACCGGCGCCGCCGACCGGCCGTGGCGCGCCATCGTCGCCGCCAGCCCCCACGTCTCCCCCGGCCGCCCCGGCCCCGCCACCCGCCACTGACCCGCCGTCCCGCCGGCTGACCCGCCATCCCCGCCGGCTGACCCGCCGTCCCGGGTTCGCCCGCCGTCCCGGGTCGGCCCGCCGCTCGGCCGGCCTTTGGCGGCCCAGCCCAGCCTCCCGGCCGGCCCGGCTGACCTGCCGTCCCGGGTCCGGCCGCCGTCCGGCTGGCCCTTTGGCGGCCCAGCCCAGCCTCCCGGC
>WNGN01012228.1_pt1 | contig 10835 bp, 11 predicted proteins | sample 5400561 | NCBI WGS metagenome assembly WNGN01 (sample SAMN13153379, study PRJNA577476) | soil metagenome | isolation source: 115 cm soil or saprolite under Garry oak tree replicate 2 | place: USA:California | collected 2016-06-15 | reverse complement strand
ATGGCGACGCCGATCGCGCACAAGGGCGCGACCGCGGGAGCCAAGGTCATGGCCATGACCGTCCTGGATCTCCTGCTCCGCCCGGAGCTCGTGACCCAGGCGTGGGACTATTTCCGCAACGTGCAGACGAAGGACGTCCACTATCAGCCGTTGATCCGGCCCCAGGACCGGCCGGCGATCGAGCTGAACCAGGACATCATGGCGCGCTACCGTCCGGCGATGCGCCGCTTCTACTACGACCCCACGAAGTACCGGACCTATCTGGACCAGCTCGGCATCGCCTATCCGACCGTCCGGGCGGCGGACGGCAGCTGCGCCGGCGGAGCGACGCCCTAACGATAGAAGAGACGGTAGGCGGCGCCGGCGTGAGTCACGCCCCTATCGATCAGCTCGGCCATGTACTCTGCCATCGTGCCGACCTTCCCCTTCACGGTGGCGGCGCCGGCACGGCTCGCATCCACCGCGAGGCCGCGATACTGGCTCGTGAGACCAGCCCGCAGCGCCTCGACGATCCACGGCTTCGTCTCGACCGTTGCCTTGGTCACTTCCACGCCGCGAATCGCCCCGGCCGTGTCGAACCCGACGGCGACCTCCAGCGGACCGTGGGGGGAGTCGACGCGCATGAAGACCAACACGCCTTCCACCCGATCCGCGTGCTTGCCCAGGTAGAACGTGATTACGTCGTCGGGAGGAGTCCAACCGGCCGCGTCGTGCAGGCGGCGTTCATCGGCGGAGCTCAGGTGCACCTCTCGCGCCGTGAACCGGTCGGCCCCATCGAGCAGCCGGGAGATGACTTCGTTCCGGTCCACCAGCGTCACGGTGGGCGTGATATGCAGCAGCGCGGCCGCGGCCGCGCCGAGAATCAGGGCTTTCATGCTTGCGCTCCCTGTTCGGGCCGCCACATCTGCCAGAACGCCAGTGCGGCGACGATCGTGTATCCCAGCCCCATGGCCCAGCCGCCCGCCAGCGTGACGATGGCGAAGTGGGGCGAAACGAGTTTGGTCAGCCACATCCCCAGGAAATCGAGCCACGGGGCCGCAAACAGCAGCGTGATGAGCGCGTAGCCCATCCACCGCGGGATCGCGAGCCCCAGTGCGACGAGCGACAGAAGCGTCGCGATGACGCCGTACATCGGGAGGTGCACGTGAGTGTCTTGGATCAGCAGGGCGCCATCGACCTGATGCTGTGGTTCGCGCCCCATTTCCGCGGGGGTCACATCGTGCTCCACGACCATCGTCGTCTCGGCCGGCATCGGCATGTTCATCATCGTGGGCTCGACATATGTCGCGGCCACCGTGCGCGGCGTGAATCCGGCGTACATGCCGACCATCCACGCGCCGAAGACGTACGAGACGCCGAGAGTGCACAACAGCAGCGTGACGAGCCAGCGGACTCGCGGATCGCTGCGGCGGAGATCGTAAAGCACGCGCCCCCCTAGAAGAGGTAGACCAGTTCGACCAGCGCCGTGAGATTCGACCGCTTCAGCACGCCATTCCGGTCCTCGAAGAACGGTTGGTCGGAGCGATCGAGACGCAGCGCCGGGCGCAGGGAGAAGGCGGGAAGGCGGAACGTCGTGAACTCGACGTTCGAGAACACGCCCTCCTGTGCCTCCCGGTAGAAGTACCACGGCGAGATCGTCAGCGACTTGAGCGTCTGCCGCGTCCCCGTCGTAACGCCGCCCTGGTCATCGAGGATTTCCCCGCGCACGCTGACCCCCACCGACCGCGTGGCGCGCCAGAAGGCCGTCGCCGCGGCCCCCGTCCAGATCACGCTCGCTCCAGCGTTGCGCTGCGAGCCGCGATTGCCCTCAACCTGCAGCACGAATCTCGGCGTCGGTTGTAGCGTGGCATCGGCCGACAGCAGCGTTCGCTGCGCCCCGTTCGTTCCGTCTTCCTCGGGACCGTAGAGCGCGCCGGCACCCACCGCGACACCCGATGTGGGGAACACCAGCATCCTGATGCCGGCGGTCTTGCCCGAGTTGTTGTCCACTTCCTTGTTCCAGCCGTTGGCCACGAGGCCGATCAACTGGACGTGTGGGTTGGCGGTGTAGCGCGCCATCAGACCGGTGAACTTGACGGGCCGGGCGAGCTCGAAATTGAAGGAGGCCGTGGGAATCAGATTCAAGGGTTCATCGTCGCGCTCGTAGCCGATGGGCGCGTCGAAGCGCCCGAAGGAGAGCGTCAGCGCGGAGGCGCCGGGCGGCGTCCAGCTCACGATGAGATTGTCGATCGCAACGTGGGTTTGGGCCGCGCCGCTGTCCTCTTGCTCGAGGTGCGTCGTCAGCTGAGCGAACAGGTAAAGGTGATCCGACCAGGGACGAAACAAGCTGACGGCGAGCTTCGAGCCGGTCAGCGTGTTGCTCGACAGGTTGCGGTCGTAGCTCCCCATGCCGACCGCGAACCCCGAAATTGCGAGTGCCGGCTGCTCGTTCAGAGTCACGTCCCGGTCCTGAGCGGCCGCGTCATGCAAGCTCAGCGGCGCCGCCGCGAGCAGCACGCAGCAGCACAGTAGTCTGCAAATGGTCATGCGTCCCCCTCCGCACGGGGCGAAAAACGGCCTTCAAGTTGTGTACAGAGCGCCCAGAGCAGGCGAGTTAGGCGAGCGGCTGCGGAGGGGCCAGAGCGAAGGGGAGAAGGTGGCGCGGCGCCTGCGGGAGGACCACTTGGGGCAACCCGACTGCGGCGACGACGACCGGCGCCGGCGCCGACGTCCAACGGGGCGCGACGGTCGGAAGCGCGACCGCGACGCCAGCGGGGCAGCAGGCCTGGGGACACGAGCAGTGCTGGTGGCTCTTGGGTGCATCGTGCGAGGCGTGACCGGAGGCGTGCGCCGCCGCGGCGGCGACCGGCGCGTCGTGCAGCGGACACTGGTGCGCCTGCGGGCCGACCATCGCCAGGCTGAACCAGAGGGCCAGCGCGGCGCTCAGCACGCGAATAGACCGGGACCGCTTCATGCGACGCGCAATCTAAGAGTGCTAATGGTCGTGGTCCATCCCAGCCATGCCCCCCGATCCACTTTTGATTCGCGCCAGCCACGCCGCATCGGCCCGATACGCCGGATCGTCCGGGTTGAGTCCGGGAAGCTGGCGGAGGTCGTCCGGGACGAACAGGCCCGCGATCGAGCCCATCACGTGCGGCGCCGGCGCGCTCGTCGGATTGTCGTATTCCACCACCAGGCGATAGGTCCGGTCGGGCCGCAGCCTTGGGCCACGGCCGCGCGTGCCGAAGAGCTGACGCGACATGCCGAGCACCCGCCCGTCCGGCGCGCGCTTGGGGCGGATGCGGACGATCGTCTTCCCCGATTTGGTATCCTCGAGCCGCAGACCGGCGCCATAGTCGTGCAGGTGGCCGCCGGCCGCCAACAATCGGCCCGCGAGCGGCACGGTGAAGTCATAGGTGCGCGTGGACCGGCCGGGCGGAATGGCATACGAGTTCGCACCGCCGAACACGAAGTTCACGTCCACAAGGAACGGCAGCGCGACCACCGGCTTCGGCACCTGGCGCGGGGAGATCCACGGCAACGTGAGGCGGAGGTACGCGCCTGGCACCTCGGCGCCCGTCTGGTTGTCCCACATGATGTACAAGCCCAGACGGTGTCCCGCCGTGAGCGGAATCCCGACGGTGCTCGGGAACACGACGTCGTCGGTCTCGCGACCGGCGCCGAGCAGCCGCTCCACGATCGGGTACACCACCTCGCGCCGATCGAAGTTCATCATGCTCATGTGGTGCATCAAGCCGCGGGGCAGCGACCGGCCGCCGGAGTCCACGATTGCCAGCCGGAATCCGCGGACCCACGTCGTCAGCGGCCAGGCGAACTGCTGGACGAGCAGATCCTCCGGCTCGTGCTCCATGCCCTCATGCATACCCGGCGGATTCGCCGGCAAGCGGTAGGGACCGGCGGTGATCACCACCTCGCGGCGGGCGGAATCGACTCGGACTTGGACGGATACCTGCTCCTGCGCAGGTATCTGGGCGGGCGCCGAGGCCAAGGCCACGACGACGAGGGACGCCGAGCACAGTATGGACATGGGTCAAATGTATATTCGCGGCATGTTGCGGCGAACCCTCGGCCTCGCCGCTCATACGCTGCGTAGCTTCCACCGTCCGCGCCGGAACAGGATGGCGCTGACCACCGCGAGGGTCGAGAAGGCGATCGTGATGGCGACGAATACGCCCCGCGGGCCGAGTCCAAAGTGCACCGCGAGCGCATACGCGACCGGGATCTCCCAGAACCAGAAGCAAAACAGGTTGAGCCACGTTGGCGTCCACGTGTCACCGGCGCCGTTAAACGACTGCGTCAACACCATCCCCCAGGCGTAGAACACGTACCCGTAGCTGACGATCCGCAGGCATGCCGCGGCGACGGGTGCACGAACACGAGTCCCACCATGCCGAGGAAGACCATGTTGTAGACCCCCGCGATCCATACAGCCCGTTCGGCGCGTTCCGGCTTCCCGGCGCCGAGGCCCTGCCCCACCATCGTCGCGGCGGCGTTGGCGAGACCCCATGACGGCAGCAGCGCGAAGATGAGGATCCGGATGCCGATCGTGTATCCGGCCACCGCCTGCGCCCCGAACGTCGAGACGATCCGCATCAGGCCGATCCAGCTGGCGGTGCCGACGAGCACCTGGAACGTGCCGCTCCCCGACAGCCGCAGCAGCGTCCGCATCACTGCCGGCCGCAGCCGCAACTGGTCCCGGTGAATCACGATGCGTCCGTCGCGCCGCATCAGCTGGTAGACCTGATACAGCACCCCCGTGCCCCGGCCGATCGTGGTGGCGATCGCCGCGCCTTTCACGCCCAGCTCCGGGAAGGGCCCGAGGCCGAAGATCAGGCACGGCCCGAGCACGATGTTGATCCAGTTGGCGAGCCACAGGACGCGCATCGCGATCGCCGCGTCGCCGGCGCGCGATGACCGCCGGCGGGGCCCCCATGACGCCGAGCAGGCGGGGGGCGAAGATCGCACCGAGGACGCCGAAGGCGGCTGCGACGATCACCCCCAACGCGATCCCTTGCGTAGCGGCTTCGGCCGCACCGGCGGGATTCTTCTCGCCGATGCGGCGCGCGACCATCGCCATCACGCCGATCGACAGCCCCATCGCGGCCGTGTAGACGAGCGCCAACATCGACTCCGTCAGGCCCACGGTGGCCACGGCGTTTGGCCCCAGGTGCGCGACCCAGAAGACGTCCACCACGGCGAAGACCGACTCCATCACCATCTCCATCACCATCGGGATGGCAAGGAGGATGATCGCGCGGCCGATCGGGCCGGCGGTGTAGTCGTGATGCGAGCCGCGTAGCGCTTCGCGGACCGTGTCCCAGAAGCCGTGTGTTGTGTCGGGGGCGACCGTCACGTCATCTCCTTGCTGCATAAGAATCGCCCCACCCGGTCGGCGGCACAGGTGGGGCGATCGGTGCTGGCCTAGAACGCGTAGCCGACCGTGAGTCCCGGCCAAATAAAATAGCCACCCCCCCCGAACAGTCCGTACGCCGTGCCCCGAAACAGGAAGCCGCCGCTGGAGCGGAACTCGAAGCCGAGGCCGGCCTGGCCGTAAAAGTTGGTGGCGCTGTTATCGAATGGTCCCGAACTGGTGGAGGCAGTGGCCAACACCGCACCTCCAGTCAAGTACAGCGTGCCATCCCTGGGAATCAGATAGACCTTCGCGCTCACCGGCACGAAGAGGATCGCTGTGCTACTAGAGGATCCGCCGCTCCCCCCCAAAGCACCCAGGCCGGCTTCCAGACCCAGAGACGGGCCCACCATCCGCTGGTATGAAAAACTGTAGATCAGTGCTTTGCCGAGCAATTCGATTCCGACGTCATTGCGCATCGTCGCGCGAACCAGCGGCTTCGCAGCGCCTTGAGCCAGGCCTGGCGAGACTGGGGCGCACAACAGAAGTGCCGCACCGATTGCGGTGAGTGGCTCGCGCATGTGTGGGTCTCCCGGTAGGAGGTAGCGGCGTCCAACGAGCATCGGCTGCCACAACCTAGGGAACCGGGACGTGCAGCGCAAAGACTACGAAGCCCGGCAAGCCCCGGCAGCCGCGCACCCGGCCACCGGGGCTACCTGCTTATGATTCCCGCTTCACGGATTGAGTGCGAGCACCGTGGCGAGCCAGGTGCGCGGCGATGCGTTGAAGAACCAGGTCCATTGCGGATCGACGGTCCCCGCGCTTCCCTGCACGGCGTACGCCGCGTCGCTCTTGATGGACGCATCAGATCCCGTGCCGAAGGACGTGAATCCCGACGGCCCCGCCAGACCGACCAGCCCGTTCGACAGCGTGGTGGTATAGGCCAGCGCGCCCGTCCCGATGCTGATCGATCCGGGGTCGGCCACGGTGGTACCAGACCCCGAACCCGTGGTTGACTGGTGGGCGCCGAGCGCGGCGGCGAAGGTCGGCGCAACGCCTCTGTACGAAGTGATCGCCATCCCGCCGGTTACCGAGTCTGCGAAATGCGCTCGTATGACCAGGAGCTGGGAGTCGACAGTGCCGGTATCGGGAAAGTTCTGCACGTTTGTCGCCGCGTAGGTAGCCATCGAAATGCCGCCGGCCGTGGCATACTCGACCAGGTGGTACGTGTTACCCACGGGCGGGTAGCCGACCGACGAGAGGTGGTCGGTCACGGAATCGATGATGTTCGTCGACCCGACCCAATAGAATGTCGCGACCACGGCGTCCCCGACGTGTGGGTTCTTGGGATTGAACCCCTGGCTGAAGATTCTGCCGGTCTCGCTGTACGCGCCGTTCTCCTGATCGAGCACGATCGGCTGCGGTGGCGGCGCGCGCTTGAGCGCGAACGTCGTCGCGAGCCATGGGCGGCTTTGGTTATCGAAGAACCACGTCCAGACGGGATTGACGGTACCCGCGCTTGCCTGCACGGCGTACGCCTGGTCATCCCTGATGGATGCGTCCGAACCCACGCCGATGCTGGAATACCCCTGCGGCGGCCCCCCGTTGAACGATCCCGACATGGTGACCGTAAAGACTAGCGCGTCGGCGTCCACCGCGATCGGGCCGGCTTGGGCGGTCGTGGTGCCCGAGCCCGAGCCGGAGCTCGAACTGTGGTTACCTAACGCAACTGCGAAGTTGTCCTCAGCGCCGGTCCACGACGAAATCGACACCCCGCCGTCAGCAATCGAATCCGAGAGGTACGCCCCCACGGCCAGAATGTCGCCGTGGCCGGGATCCGTATTGGGGTCAGGGAAGTTCTGCACGTTCGTGGCGACATACGTGGCCATCGAGTATCCGCCGGATGTGACGTATTCGACGAGGTGATACTGATTCCCGACCGGCGTGAAAGGGTTGGTGGTCAGCACATCGACCACGGAGTCGATGATGTTCGTCGAGCCGAGCCAAAAGAACGTCGCGACGATCGCATCGCCATGGTGGGGATTCGTGTTGTTGAACCCTTTGAAGATCATCCGCCCCTGATAGCCCGTCGAGCCGTTCACCTGATTCTTGGTGATGCCGTTCGCCGAGTAGGAGAACAGGGGAGTGCCGGGCCCGCCCTGCTCGGGCGGATTGACCGCGTCCTTACACGCCGCGGCGAGCACCGCGGCTCCGATGAGCACTGCGACTGTTGTGGGTCTCAACATGACGTCGCCTCCTGTTTGATGTGCGCCACACGCTCGGCAGGATCCGAGCGAGAAACTTCCAAAACTGTGGCGCTGCTTCGGCAAGGTTCGCGCCAAGGCCAGACGGAGTGATGGTCCTTTCATGTCACCGGCAGGTGCGCCTGACGCATGTTGAGCCCGCACGACGTGAAGGGTACGAATCGAACGGCGTGGCCGGCGGGTTGGTGGTCGCGGCAGCGCCGCACCCAACGAAATGACGCAACACGGGCCGTTGCGTTTGCAAACGGCGCCGCCTGCGTCTGCTGCCTGATCCCAAGCTGACACTGCGAAGCCCCGTCAACCGTGTAACCGGCTGACGGGGCTTCTGTTTCACACCATGGGCCTGAGTGGAGTTGAACCACTGACCTCACGCTTATCAGGCGTGCGCTCTAACCACCTGAGCTACAGGCCCTGCTCCCCCCTAGTCCCACTCCCGCTTCGGCCCCTTCTTGGGCCGGAACTCATCCTCGTCCCCCTCGTCGAACTCGTCGTCCAGGTCGTCGTAGTCGTCGGCCTCGTCGCCGTCCTCGTCATCGAGCTCATCCTCGTCCAGCTCGTCGTCGAAGTCTTCGTCGAGATCCTTATCCTCTTCGAATTCTCCGAACTCCTCGTCGACGTCGTCGCTCCTGCGCTTGAGCGACCAATCCGTCGACGTCTCACGGGCCAGCATTGCCACCTCCGGCTGGGGTTCGTGTCGAACGACCCTCCTCCACGTCCCTACTCCTCCGATGCGGCTCGCTTCTCACTGCGGGCCACTTTGCGGCGCTCGGTGGCGCCCAACAGGCGCTTGCGGAGTCGCAGGGACGACGGTGTGACCTCGATCAACTCGTCGTCCTCAATGTACTCCAGCGCCGCCTCCAAGGTCACCTGGCGCGGCGGCTCCAACATAATCATCTCGTCGGATGCCGTGGTGCGCATGTTCGTCAGCTTCTTCTCCTTCGTGGCGTTCACGTCCATGTCTCCAGCCCGCGCGTGCTCGCCCACGATCATCCCCTCGTACACCGCATCCCCGGGTTGGACGAACATGGTGCTCCGCTCCTGGAGATTAAACAGGGCGAACGCCACCGCCACCCCCTCCCGGTCCGCCACCAAGACCCCCCGGCTCCGGCCCGAGATCGGGCCCGCCCAAGGGCCGTACTCGAAGAAGCGGTGGTGGATGATTCCCGTGCCCCGGGTATCCGTCAAGAACTCCGACCGGTACCCCAGCAGACCCCGGGCTGGCACGCTGAAGCGCATACGCACCATCCCCAAGCCCGGATTCCGCATGTCCAGCATCGTGGCGCGCCGGGGTCCCAGCTTTTCCATCACAACGCCCACGTAGCCCTCGGGCGCGTCGATCATCAGCTCCTCGTACGGCTCGAGCCGCTCTCCATCGGGTCCCTCCCGTGGGATGACCCGCGGCCGGCTCACCTGGAACTCGTACCCCTCGCGCCGCATCGTCTCCATCAGGATGCCGAGGTGCAGCTCCCCTCGCCCCGACACCGTGAAGGCATAGGGCGTGTCGGTGTCCTCGACCCGCAACGCGACATTGCGCTCCAGCTCGCGATACAGCCGCTCTCTCAGGTGCCGCCCCGTTACGAACTTCCCCTCGCGACCCGCGAACGGGGAGTTGTTGACCAGCATGTCCACCGAGATCGTCGGCTCCTCGACCGCGATGCCGGCGAGCCGGTCGAGGTGATCGGGCGCGGTGATCGTCTTGCCGATCTCCACGCCCGCGATGCCGGCGATCGCCACGATCTCACCGGCGCTCGCCTCCTCGACCTCGGCGCGCTCCAGTCCCTCGAACGCGAATAGTTTGACGATGCGCGCCTGCTCGAACGTGCCGTCCCCTACCGGACCCGGCGCGCCGATCGGCAGCAGCGCCACCTGGTCGCCGACGTTGACACGGCCGCGCTCGATCCGCCCAATCCCGATCCGCCCCAGGTACGACGAATAGTCGAGCGTCGAGATCAGCATCTGGAACGGCCCGGTCACGTCCGCCTGCGGCGGCGGAATCGTCTCGAGAATCGTGTCGAACATCGGCTTCAGGTCGGTGCCCGGCACCGCCAGGTCCGTGGTCGCCGTACCCGCCCGGCTCGACGTATAGAGGAACGGGCAGTTGAACTGCTCCGGCGCCGCCTCGAGGTCCATCAGCAGCTCCAACACTTCGTCGTGCACGCGCAACGGCTCGGCATCCTGGCGATCGATCTTGTTCACCAGCACGATCGGCTTCAGCCCCAACGCCAACGCCTTGCCGGCGACGAACCGCGTCTGCGGCATCGGGCCCTCGGCCGCATCCACCAAAAGCAGGAAGCCGTTGACCATGCGCAGGATCCGCTCCACCTCGCCGCCGAAATCGGCGTGCCCCGGCGTGTCCACGATGTTGATCTTCGTGTCGCCCCAACGCACCGAGGTGTTCTTGGACAGGATCGTGATCCCGCGCTCGCGCTCCAGCGGGTTCGAATCCATGACGCGCTCCGCGACCTGCTGATTGGCGCGAAACACGCCCGCCTGGCGGAGCATCTGGTCCACGAGTGTGGTCTTGCCGTGGTCGACGTGGGCGATGATGGCGATGTTGCGGATCTTCAAGGAGCTACCTGGGTGATGGTGTGTGCAACGAGGGGCGCAGTATAGGGAGGGGGCCGGGAAAATACAAGCCTAATCACACGTCTGGTCCCGCTCCATCTGCACGGTCACGTGGTTGATCCCCAAAGCTCTCATCCGGTCCTGCACAGCCTCGAGCACGGGCTGGTTGTCGGTCGGGTTCCGCACCACCAGATGCCCGCTCATCGCGACCACCCCGCTGGTCACGGTCCACACGTGGAGATCGTGCACCGAATCCACCCCCGGCACCGACGCGATCCGGTCGTGGACGTCCCCGAGGGCGATGTGGTCCGGCGTCGCCTCCATGAGAACGTCGGTGCTTTCCTTAATTAGGCGCCACGCGCTACCGAGGACGAGGAGCGTGATGAGCACCGAGATCAGGGGGTCGGCCAAGGTCCACCCTGTGGTCAAGACGAGAGCGCCGGCGGTGAGGGCGCCCACGGAGCCGAGCAGGTCGCCGAGCACGTGGAGGTAGGCCCCCCGCTGATTCAGCGAGTGTTCATGGCCGTGGTGGAGGATCTTGAGGGTCGCGAGGTTGGCCACGAGGCCGCCGCCTGCCACGCCCAGCAGCAGCGGTCCGTCGACCGCGGTCGGCGCCTTCAAGCGATGCCACGCCTCGATGCCGATCCCGATCGCGA
>WNGN01003381.1_pt1 | contig 10838 bp, 13 predicted proteins | sample 5400561 | NCBI WGS metagenome assembly WNGN01 (sample SAMN13153379, study PRJNA577476) | soil metagenome | isolation source: 115 cm soil or saprolite under Garry oak tree replicate 2 | place: USA:California | collected 2016-06-15 | reverse complement strand
GCTGACGCTCTCTCAGTCGCTCTCGTCTTTGAGCATCGATTTGATCTGCTCGCGCAAACCCGGCGTCTCTTCGTGTCCGTGCGCGGAGACGGCATGCTGCACGGCGGCTTCGAGCACTTCTTCTTCCGTGCCGGAAATTTTGAGCGAGCAATTTTTCTCGCTCGGATAATCTCTGCAATCGATTGACTTTCTTTGACCCGCCATTGTGACCTCCAGTTTGATTTAACTCTTCTTTAACTCAGCCAGATCTTTCAGGACTTGCTCGCTGTGCTCAGCCGGTTTGACGCCGGTGTACACCTTGGCAAGTTCGCCTTTCGGATTAATGATGAAGGTATTGCGCGCGGCGAGTTTGCTACCTTTGTAATCCATTACCGAGCCGTATTCGGTCGAGACTTTGGCATCCGGATCGGCCAGCAATTTGAAATTGAGTCCTTCCTTGGCACAAAAATCTTTGTGCGATTGCGCGGTATCCACGCTCACGCCTAGGACCACTGCGTCGGCTTCATTGTATTTCGCGAGGTCACGCTGGAAATTGTGCGCCTCCATGGTGCAACCGCTGGTAAAATCTTTCGGATAAAAATAGAGCACCACCCACTTGCCCTTGAAATCCTTGAGACTGACCTGCGAGCCGTCGCCAGTCGCCAGGCTAAAATCCGGCGCTGGTTTTCCGATCTCGGGTTGGTTTTGTGTCTCCGCTGCATTCACGAATGCCAATGTAGTCAGCCCAATAACTGTCGATAAGAATATTTTGTTCATTTTTGCATCTCCCGATTTTCGACAAAGTTACCAATGATTGAATTGCAATCAAAGAAAGATGATCTCGCGAATCTGGACGATTGGTCACTCGACGCGCGAGATCGACAGCTTCGTTTCATTGCTGAAAGAGAACGGAATCAAGTTGCTGGTCGATGTGCGGTCGTGGCCGGGGTCGAAGCGTTATCCGCAGTTCAATAAAGAAGCATTGGCGGAATCGTTAGCCGATGCTGGAATTCGCTACGAACATCTGCCTGAGCTGGGCGGAAGACGAAAACCCAAGCCCGAGTCACACAATACGGCTTGGCGCAACGCGTCATTTCGCGGTTACGCCGACCATATGGAGACTGAGGAATTTCAAAAAGGCGTGGAGCGCCTGCTTGCTCTCGCTCACGAGGTCGGGCCTGCCGCGATCATGTGCGCGGAAGCGGTCTGGTGGCGCTGTCATCGCTCGCTCATTTCCGATTACCTTAAGGCGAGAGGGATCGACGTGATGCATATCCTCGGCGCTAACAAGATCGAGCTGCACCCATTCACCTCTGCGGCTCGAATTGTGGATGGAAAACTAAATTACAAGCGCGAATCGCTGTTGTAAGGCACTTCTGTGAAACGATGGCGTTCTCACACAGACGCCCTACAGCTTCTTCCAATCGCGATGTGCAACGTAAGCCGGCACCGGCGGCGAAAGTCTCTCCCGCTCCATCATTCTTTCAGCCAGCCAGTGAAACCATTCGGAGCCGGTCTCGCGATTCTGCGCGCGACGCCATTCCTCTGCCCAAACCTGAAGTTTCTTCCAGGAAAGAAGAATGGGACCGCTAAAGAAATCATCGATCAGATCAAGGGTGAGTTCGCGACGAAAAAGCAACAGACCGATGCTTTCCCAAGTCAGCGAAACCAGATAGACGGCGTCTTCCCCGTCAGGTCCGAGCACTTCGCGTATTTTCTGTGTGTCCGCGCCATCCGGCAACGACAGCACGCGCCGAAGCGCACTGGTAAAGGCCGGGCTTTGGAACGATCGCACCAACTCGAGCATTGCTTCTCGCTGTCTCCGCTGGCGGTAATATCTAATTTGCGCGGCCGCGAAAATGACGCCGGCCGTCACGGCAAATGCATTGATCAGATTTGCAAGCGTGCCGATGTCCATGTTCAGCGCGGATCGGTCACACGCCCGAGAAATAGGCAGACGCCGCTCGGCACATGCTGGATCGCATAGATGAATGGACGATCGATTTTCACTTCGATTGGCGGCGGGGGAGGCGATCTAAAAGCGGTGCCCGCCATCATCGCAACGGCGGTTGCTGCCGCGGCTTCAGTTCCTTTTTCGTCCACTGCAATAAAAGTTTTGTGAAAGATTTGCGAGATGTAGAGGTAATCCTTCGGCGTCCGTGGCGCGATCTTGTCGAAATTAGCGCTACCCTGTGGCTTATCGAACGCGGTCTTCATCCCGAGCGCTTCAAATTTTTCGGCTAAAGTGATCGTTGGCGGCTCGAGCTTGAACTTTGGCAGATGAAGATCCACGTCGCGCTTTTCGAGTTTTGCGCAGCCCGCCAGCACGTCGGCGGTCAGTTTGGATTCGAGCTTGCGTAGTCCGTCTATCTCATCGGGAAGTAGAACCACGAACTGAAGATCGTCGCCCGCGTAGGGCAGGCTTACCACCGTAAATCCCTCATGCCTGGCGTAGCCGAAATGCTTATCGGTCTTTCGCATCATGGGAACATCGACAGGTGCGCCGCCGTGAACGAAGAACGGCTCCGGCTGCGTCGCGTTTTGCGAAAACTCACTCGCCCAGGGCGCTTTTAGGTAAAGCGCGTTCGCCAGGACGAGCCGCGTTGTCTTATCCAGCGCTCCGCCCGGAATCAGATCGCGAATCCGGTCACGCGTCTGGTCTGCGACCCATTTGTTGATGCGCTGTGTGGCTGCTGCGGGATCAGCAATGAAATCGACCGGCTCAAATGCTCCGCCGAAATTCTGTTTCACCAATGACAGGAAAGCCTCGCGAAACTTGTACCCATTTTGTGCGAAGAGCCTGTTGGCGATGTGCAATGTGATCGGTTCGCTGGGGCCGCCGAATTTTTTCGATTGTTTTACCAGTTCAGCTGTTTTCGCGCTCATCTCTTGCAGCGAACGCTGCAGCGCGAAGAACGAGGCAGGCACGCCGCCATCGTTTGTTGGAAAATGCAGAACACGCGCCATCTCGGTGCGCGTTTCGCCATCGGCGCCGGCGTAGGTCATCGCCAGCGCGCTCTGGATTGAATAGGGCGAGAGACACAGATTGCCGTCACCCGTCGCGAGCTGGCGGTTAAGGTCGACAGCGAGTTCGTTTGTCGCCTTCGCCGCTAGATCGAAGTTTGTAGCTCCCTGAGCGATAGCGGCGGTTAACGCGCCGACTACGAGCAAGATCAAAAGTCGCCTCATGTGGATGATGAAACACTGAAACCGCGAGTGATGGGTCGGCCGGGACTCGAACCCGGAACCAACGCCTTAAAAGGGCGCTGCTCTACCGATTGAGCTACCGACCCGAGTCAGGAAACGTTTTCTAATCCAGATTGAACATCGTCGCAAGATTGGAGGACAGGCGCTTCGTCGGCCAGGCGACTAGCAACCGACGCGCTTGCCCTACAATTTCAACATCGCGAGCAGATCGCGCAGCGAATTCTTTTGTCGATCTAATCGAAGGATCGACAAACCAGCGGCGCTGGCCGCTTCCCAATCGCATTTGGGATCGTCGCCGACGTGGAGGACCTCGTTCGGCTTCAGATCGATGAATTTCAGTGCGCGCCGGTAAATATCTGGGTCAGGTTTGTCCGCGCCGATCTCGCTGGAAACGAAAAGGTGACGGAAAAATTTCGAGATGCCGAGGTGCTCGAGGATCAAGCGCAAACGTCCGTCGAAATTTGAAATCACTGCAAGTTGCAAGCGCGGTTGTAATTGCTCCAACACGCCGGGAACTTCGGGATACAGCTGCCAAACACCTGCCTCGGCAAAATGTTCGTAAGCGACTTCGAAAAAATTATCCCGATCAAATTCGCTCAACGAAGGTGCGACCTGGTCAAGGACAAGATCGACTAGTTCACGCCACCAGCCTTTGTCGTCGTTTTCACGCGGCGCATCGATGGCGGCGCGCTGCGGCATCTTCTTCCAAGCCGCGTGAAATGCGCGCTCCAGTTCTCGCGCATCGAGATCTAGTCCGACTTCGCTGCCTCCCAGCGCGTAGTGGTCACCGACCGTTCCGTTCAAATAAAACAGCGTTCCCACGGCATCGAAAAAGATAGCTTTTAACGATCCCTCCTTGTCTTTTGTGGCCATGAATGCGCTAGCTCGACGGAAAGTTGTTTTGACGCTGATTGCAACTTTGCGATCGATCATGAAAAGAGATGACTGGCGTCGTTCATTTTTGATTTGCAGAATCGCTCGATGCGCGTTGATGATGCTGGGCGATGAATGTCGTTGACGAGCCCCTAACCTTGCCGAAGTGGACCCAGTCAACTGGCGAGGAATTGGCGAATAGCATCAGCCATGGGATCGGGGTCGTCGGTGCGCTGATCGGCACTCCGGTCCTGCTTCTGGCAGCATTCCACCATGGCAGCATTTCTTTTCTAATCGGTACGATCGTTTTTACCGTAACCATGTTGCTGCTGTATCTGGGATCGATGCTCTATCACGCCTGGCCTCGCACGCGTGCCAAATCGGTCCTGCAGCTCCTGGATCACTCGGCGATTTTTTGGTTGATCGCTGGAACATACACGCCATTTGCATTGGGACCGCTTCGCGGAGTTTGGGGTTGGACGATGCTCGGAGTTATTTGGGCACTGGCCGTTTTCGGAACATTGGTCAAAGCGATACGCGGCACTTCGAGTCATCGGAAGCTTGCGATGGCACTGTATCTGGGAATGGGTTGGCTGGCGCTTATTTTCCTCCGGCCACTCGCGCTCGCGGTGCCGCTCTCCGTGCTGCTGTGGCTTCTAGCCGGCGGGATCGCTTACACCACAGGCGTGTTATTCTTTGTGAACACGCGTCTGCGCTACGCTCATTTTGTGTGGCATTTGTTCGTGCTCACGGGCACGGGCTGCCACTTTGCAGCGGTGCTAACCTGCGCACTCTGACGAGGAAGCCACCTCGTATCTGGGCGGGGCGCTGCGGTTCATTGGACAAGTTTGCTTGCGCGGCGGATTAATTGGCATGCTGCCGGTTGAGCACAACGATCCAATCAACGCGAAGATTCTTGCCATTTCAGAGGACAAAATCGAAGGCTTTGTGCGCGAGCCATTCGAGGAAATTGCGAGCCGCTCTGGCGTGGGCGTCGATGCAGTTATGGCGCGCGTTGCGGCGATGCTGCGCGCGGGAACCATCCGGCGCGTCCGTCAAACTTTGCTCGCGACTAATCTGGCTGAAAGCGCGCTAGTGGCATGGAAAGTTCCCGAGGAGCGGATCGACGCCGCGTTCGATTGGATGTTTCAGCGGGATCCGTTTTCGGGTCACGTAGTGCTGCGCTCGACGGATACTGTGAGCGCTGGCTCGGACTACAAACTTTGGACTACGCTAAAGGTCCCGCAGGGATTTTCATTGCACGCGCATTGCGAATTGCTGGCAAAAAAAGTCGGTGCGGAACGTTTTCGCCTGATGCCGGCGAAGGGGATTTTTACTCTCGGAGTCGGGCACGTCCGCCGCAAAACGATTGAGCCGGGCAGCAAAGCGGAGCAGTCAGCAAAAATGATTCCGGTGCAGATGGTCGAGTTGAGCGAGCGCGAGTGGAATGTTCTGCTTGCGCTCAAGCGTGAATTCACTCCAGAGGAGATCAAGCCATCGCCTTGGGTCGCGCGCGCGAACCAAGCCGGCGTTTCGCTGGAAGAATTCTTTCGCGTGGCAGAAGAATTGAGTGCGCGAAAAATCATTGGGCGTTTTTCAACTTTTCTCGAGCACGTGAAACCGTCCGCGGGCGGCGTGCGCGTCACACGATTCAACGCGCTGTTTCACTGGGCAGTGCCGCCAGGTCGTGAAATTGAAGTGGGCGGCGAGGTCGGCCGTCATCATATTCTAACGCATTGTTACTGGCGCGAAGCGGGGCCGGAATTCAAGAACGTCAACATCATGGCTGTGGCGCACGGCACTGATAAACAATTGCTCCTCGATCATAAAGCGGCCATTGATCAGCATCTTGCCGCGAGCGGTCTCCCGGTGTCTTACACGAACGTTTTCTGGGGCGGGCGCAGCGAAATCAAGCCATCGGAAATTTCGCCACACGTTTACCGCGAGTGGTGGGCGCAGCAGTCGAAAACTTAAAGGTTAGCACTTAGGCGCGAATCGCGCTTGGTAAGTCCGATCCAGATTTTGCAAAACCGCGACTGCAAATTTTTGGCGGTCAACTGGCTGTTGCAGCGCCATGGCCAATGAGATTGCCCGGCTTTGCAATTCCCGTGGGAAATCTTGCAGTGATTGGTTCACGTTAATTCCGATTCCCACGATAGCCAGGTGCGGTGCTTTCTTTTGCGCGCGCATCTCTACCAACACACCAGCTACTTTGCGCCCATGAACCTGAATATCGTTCGGCAACTTAATCGCCGGTTGGAGAGAAAGTTCGGTTCGAATGACGTCCGAAATAGCTTCGATCGCCCAAATCGTGAGCTGCGCGGAGTCGTTGACTGAAATTTTTGGTCGTAAAAGGATTGAAAACCAAAGCCCTTTTGCCGCTACGGATTCCCATCGGTTGCCACGCTGACCGCGCCCGGCGGTTTGATGTTCGGCAAAGAGGACCAGACCTTCCTTTGAGCTTGGAGTCGCGACCCGCAAAATGGCATCGTTCGTCGAGCCAGTTTGCTCAAGCACAATGATCTGCCGTCCAATGATGGCGCAAGCGAAGTGGGCTTGCAGTTCACCAGCGATCAGCTGATCCACGCTCTCAGCCTGGAACATGGGTCATTTCCAGCGCGATATCGATCGCGTGCGCGGCGTTCGTTAGCGCGCCGATGGAAATGTAGTCCACTCCCGTGGCCGCCACGCGCTTCACGTTTTTCAAGGTGATGCCGCCGCTTGCTTCGAACTTAGTGTTGTTCCTTCTCAGCGCCAGAGCTTCCCGAATTTGGGCCGGCGTCATGTTGTCGAGAAGGATAACGTCTATGCCGTTCACCGCGACAAAAGCGCGGACTTGTTCAAGGTCATCCGCTTCCACTTCAATCCGGATGTTTGGCCGCTCCTGCCGAAGGCGACGAATTCGATCGGCAAAGGTGGAGAGCTCTCCAAGGGCGGCCAGATGATTGTCCTTTATGAGCACCATGTCGTACAAGCCAAAACGATGATTAGCGCCACCACCCGCGACCACTGCAGCTTTTTCCAACGCGCGTAGCCCGGGCGTTGTTTTGCGCGTATCCAGGATCTTGGTCGAATGGTTCCCGACCGCCTCAACAAATTGCCGCGTGAGCGTTGCGATGCCGCAGAGACGTTGCAAAAAATTGAGCGCAACGCGTTCCGCTTTCAGAATTGAACGCGCAAGACCGCGCACTTCAACAATCACGTCGCCAGCAGCTATGTTATCGCCGTCGTGGCAAATAATCTGGGTGTCCGTTGAAGGATCGACCTGTCGAAAGACTTCCGCAGCTGCTCCGGTGCCGGCAACGACCGCGTTTTCGCGCGCAACGATACGCCCGGTTACGCGCAGCGTCACCGGCACGAAAAAGTCAGTTGTGACATCACCTTCGCCGATGTCTTCCTTGAGTGCGGCGGCGATCGGATCGTAATACTTGGGCTCCATTGCGCGCAGGAGAATGCGCACGATAAGTGCGAAACGTGAAATGGTCTATTAAAGACGCGTTATCAAACGCGCCGTCGTCGTGAGCAAGTCGAAGCGCCCCCGAGCCGCCCATGAAAAGAACCCGAATCGGCAATGTCCCGGTCGCGTTTTGCCTCCGACAAAAAAAGATTCGGGCAGCGCACGCCAAGGAGAAACAACGAATATAAAAAGCCGTGCAACTACCCGAATCGCCTTAACCTAATGAGTTAGACAGTCTACAGGGACGCGCGTTCGAAATTTTTACGAGAAATTCGTATTCGCGCTTATCAGCACGCGTTCAGGATGTTATGCGACCGGCCGACGCGGCGGAATGGAGACCGCCGCTCCCTGAGCTACAGAAGATTTCTCTGATCGCCGGTCCCAACTCGCGCTGCTTCATCGCGCACTTCCTGAAGCAGCGATTTGAACTCACACTGCTCCAACGCACGGATCAGATTGGGATAATCGGGTTCGATTCGAAGTTCATCAATCGGCACGGGCAATTCTAGATGACAATCCAGATCGACCATTTTTCGGTTTTGCAAAATTTGCTCGCGAGAATTGGCGAGTTTCTCTTGCGTTCGCGCGCTTTTCACCTTGTCGATGTTGTTCAGCAAGGGTTCCAACCCGCCGAACTCGCGAATCAATGCCGCGGCAGTTTTTCGGCCTAGTCCGATTCCGGGGATGTTATCGACCGAATCGCCCGTCAATGCGAGCACATCGCCGATAAGCTTGGGCGGAACTTCCCATTTTGCAGCGACCTGATCTTCGCTCAGCAGGGCGAATGCATCCTTTGGCGACGCGAGATCCGCTTTCGCTGTTGTATAAACTTTCACGCAAGGACCGACGAGCTGATAAAGATCCTTATCGTTGGTTGCGAGCACCACTTCGATCCCGGGCCGTTTACACGCGGCCATGGCATAGCATCCCATCAGATCATCGGCCTCGGTGTCCGGGACGGAAATATTTCGAAAGCCCAGCACGGGCGTGAGTTTCTGAATGAACGCCAATTGCGGAACCATCGGCTTGGGCATCTCTTTGCGTGTCTCCTTGTACGCGGGCTGGAGTTCCACTCGCTTCTTCGGCACGCCTTCATCCCATATGACTGCGCCTACATCAGGCTGCAAATGCTTCAGCATTAGCCGCAGCGTTTTCGTGAAGCCAAAAATGGCGTTGGTTGGTTCGCCTCGGGAATTGGAAAGATTCGGAATAGCGAAAAACGAGCGGTAAACGTAGTAATGACCATCGATAAGCAGCAGTTTCATGGGAAAGGCTGATGCTGGATTCTGGATGCATGATGCTGGATGATCAAGGCATGACGGAAGAATGGATCGTGCGCGTGCAGGGAAAGGAATATGGACCCGCCGACATCGACACGCTGCGTGAATGGAAGAAGGAAGGGCGGCTCCTTCCTGAAAACGAAGCCCGAGACGCGAGTGCCGATCTTTGGAGCACAGCGGCAGCGATCCCGGGATTGTTTGATTTACAGACGGTCGCCGAGCCGAGCGTCCGGCCGACAGAGCCGCCGCTACAAACGCAACATCGCGGCTTCGGTCAGATTTTGGCGGAGACGTTTCATACTTATCGCAAAGGCTTTTTCCAATTTCTTGGACTTACTCTGCTCGTATTGTTGCCGTCCGTATGCAGTCAGCTAACGACTGCATTAGTGCAACGCGCACATGGCTCGAATGGCGATTTGCGCGTTCTCGCCGGGGATGCCTTTGCCTTCTTAATGTTCGTCCTCTCAATAGCGATGTGGCCAGTGTATGTGGCGGGAATTCAAATTCTCACCGCTGAGATTGCCGGCGGACGCCGACCTGGTTTGATCGCCGCGCTAAATGAGGCTGTCAGGTTCTGGCCGCGCGTTGCTGCGCTGTGCATCTTCGTCTATGGCGTGTTTGCCCTGCTAATGCTCTTTGGGTTGGTCATCGCAGGCATCGCTCTTGCCGGTACGGCTTCGTTGTTGTTGGTCCTTTTCGCGCTGGCTCTGCTCATTCTGCAGGTTTGGATGTTTAGTCGTTTCTTCGTGAACGTTTTGTTTTGGCAGCAGTTTGCCGTTCTCGAAAACGCCGCATTCATCGATGCACTGCGCGATAGTAGAAGTCTTGCGAATAGCGGCCGCGATCTCCCGTGGTTTCAACGCCCGTTGTGGCGCGCAGCCTTCATTGCGTCCCTGTGGTTCGCGTTTGTGCTGGCAGTCACGCTTGCTTCCGAATGGACGACCCTGCACCACTATCTTAGTCAATTGGCGACCACACAGGATCTCCAGACGCTCCTGCAACAACTGACTGAAGCCCAGCAAGCTCGAGGCTTTGATATTTCCGCTTTTGTCCCAAACGTTCTGCAAAAAATTCTCCAGCCGTTGGTCGGAATCGCGTTCGTCGTTCTCTATCTCGACAGCAAGATTCGCCTACAGTGATAGCGCCTACATCGACAGCCGGACCTCTCCGCGCCGGCTAGTTGGTTCACCGGTGTCGCAGGACAAGCGGCGCAATCGCGCTGAAGTAACGGGTCGTATAAAAGAGATACCCAATGAAGGAAAAAAGTTGAGCGCTAATCAACCAAATGTGATGGGCACGAGCGATGAACAAGTCTGGCCGACTCCAAATTGCGAACGTGGCGACGAGATCGAGGATAATCAGCGCGGGAACAAGCAGACGAATGTTGAGCAATTGATCGGACCTGGCGCGGACGTAAAGAGCGTGCTCGGAATCTTCGCGTGATTCGGCGATGCGCGCGTGAATCAGCCGCATGTCGTAAATAAACAGCAGCCAAACAATCCCTGCGAAAGCGGCGCTTATTTGAAACCATGCAAGCGGATCATCGAGGCGAGTGAAAAGAATCGCTTCGCCCAGTGCGCAAGCGATGTAGAAAAAATTGTGGCCGAACTCCAGTGGCCACCGGATCAGCGTGAGGGTGTGAATGACGGAACGCGACCAAAAGATGAAAATCACACACAACCCGGCCGCGACGTAAAGAAACGCGCTAACGTGCTCCTTGGGCAGAATCGCACGGGCATTGTCCGTTAGAAAAAAAAGTGCAACCCCCTGGATAATGCTGACCAGAGTGAGCTCGATGTTAATTACCACCGAGTCGAGCTCCCGGCGCCTTTCAGTTGGCAAATTCACGAGCCGACTCGTAACCGCTCAATGATTGAACTGTCAAGGCGGTAGAACGCCGAGGACGTTCGCGGCCTTTTCTCTTTTGCTCGGTCGAAGTCGCTTTGCTTTTCTGCTTGGCGAATCGTCGCCTGCGTCGTACTTAGAGTGCTTCCGGATATGGCGACAAAGACCGAAGAGAAAACAGCCGCTGATAAATTAAC
>WNGN01003378.1_pt1 | contig 10842 bp, 12 predicted proteins | sample 5400561 | NCBI WGS metagenome assembly WNGN01 (sample SAMN13153379, study PRJNA577476) | soil metagenome | isolation source: 115 cm soil or saprolite under Garry oak tree replicate 2 | place: USA:California | collected 2016-06-15 | reverse complement strand
TGTAGAGGGGCAGCAACATCCGATCGGCATCTATCTCAAGATCTGGGGATTGCTGTTCGTTCTCAGCACGGCGTCTTATCTCGTTGACTACTTCCACTTCCAGGGTTACCTCAGGTGGTTTCTGATCATCCTGTTCATGTTGCTGAAGGCAGGGCTGATCGTTGCCGTCTTCATGCACATGCTCTGGGAGCGGCTCGCCTTGATGTACGCCATTTTGGTCCCGACCGTGTTGCTGATGGTGCTTTTGGGAATCGGGGCACTTGAAGCGGACTACACCTTTTTTACGCGGGGTGTCTTTTTCCTGAAGGGATTGCTCTAGCGTAACCGGAATCGAATTGCGGCGAGCCCATCTATTGCCGGACTCCCGTTCCTTACCAGAAGAACTACCAATGACTGAAAAGCGCTACGCGATGAATGTTTCGATCATTCTTGGGATCAGCGTAGTGCTGATGCTGTTTATTTTCCTTCTCGTGGGCCATCATCGCGACACCCCCGACCGGGTCCGACTGGATCGCGGCGCGCTCTTGGGCAACGGTTCGAGTGTGGCCGAGCGGATCAAACCCGTCGCCCAGGTCAACGTCGCTTCGGCGGAAACGCAGCGGGAGCCCGTAAAAAACGCGGCCGCGCCGTCACCCGGCCGCGACGGGCAACAGGTCTACCAGACCACCTGCGTCGCCTGCCACGATGCCGGTATCGCCGGCGCGCCGAAGCTGGGTGACAAGAAACAGTGGGCCAAGCACATCGCCAAGGGCCTGGACACTCTCTACGCCAGCGCCGTCAACGGGATACAGGGGAGTGCGGGAGCGATGCCGGCCAAAGGCGGGAACCCGGCGCTGAGCGACGCCGAGGTCAGGGCCGCAGTCGACTACATGGTGGCGCGGTCGAAATAAGCGGCGGAAACCTGTTCTGCCGTTGGCGGTTTTCATCTGCGGACCTCGTAGGCAACGGGTAAAACAAGGCCGCCGCGGAATTCCAGGGTGATGTCAACCCGGTCCCCGGCGTGCAGCGTCCGTTTCGGGTTCAACAGCATCAGGTGATACCCCCCCGGCGCAAAAAGCAGACTCGCATTGGGTAGAAGTTCGATTTGCGGGGCGTGTTCCATGCCCGTCATGCCTTCCCTGGCGATAGTGCGGTGAATCGTCACAGTCTCGAAACCGGAACTGCGCGCGGCCACGAGTACTTGTGGACGCGATGTCTTGTTTTGCAGCACCATGTACCCCGCCGTCATGGCCATCCCGGGCGGGGTTTCCCGCACCCAGGCATCGCGTACGGAAACGCCCGCCTCTTCGGTCGCAGCGGCGATCGCGGTCAGCGCCGATATCAGCCCGGCAAAAACCATCTGTCGCCATCTCATGTCGCTTTGCGTCCTTCAAGCTCCCGCAGCACTTGGAAACGCCTGCTGATGTCCCCCGCATCGAGGGGCGGCGCGAACACGGCGTGATATCGGGCCCGCGGATCCACCAGAAACACCGCCGCGGTGTGATAAACGGGATAGTTCTCCATACCCCGTGTGAACGCAACCTGATACGCGGCGCCGAGCTGACCCGCCAGGTTACCGAGCTGCGCGTCGTCTCCCGTCACGCCCAGAAAGGTCGCATCGAAATAGGTCACGTATTGCCTGAGCTTGCCGGCGGTATCGCGATTGGGATCCACCGAGATAAAGACGAATTGGACGTCTTTGGCACCGGCCGTACTCTTGGCGATGTTTTCATGCGCGCGGGCCAACGTCGCCAGGGTCGTCGGACAGATGTCCGGGCAATGCGTGTAGCCGAAAAATAGGAACGACCATTTGCCCTTTAGGCGTGAAAGATCAAATACTCGATTCTCGTGATCGGTGAACGCAAAGGCTGCCAGTGCCTTCGGGGCGGGGAGCAAGGTCATCACCTGATCCGGCAGCAATATCGCGTGCGAACCGTTTTCTCGATATACGGCAGCGAGCCACACCCCGCCAAGCATCGCAGCCAGCACGACGGCTGTCAGCATGACGCTAAATTTGAGGGATATTTCTTTCACTATTGCCCTGCATCGCGGCACGGTCGAAGTAACTGCGAGACACCGAACAACACCAAAAGTTTCAACGGTTAGGTGCCCTCGGTTCAGGCGGGGCGAAGCCCGAGCTTATCCAGCAGGGCGCGGTCGCGCGCGGCTTCGGGATTGCCGGTGGTGAGGAGCTTGTCGCCGTAAAAAATCGAATTCGCTCCGGCGAGGAAACACAAGGCCTGCACGGCCTCGGACATCTCGGCGCGTCCCGCGGAGAGCCGTACGGCGCTGCGCGGCATGGTGATGCGGGCGCAGGCGACGGTGCGTACGAACTCGCTCCAGTCGAGCTTCGGTGCGCTCTCGAGCGGAGTGCCTTTCACTTGAACGAGATCGTTGATCGGCACCGATTCGGGCTGCGGATCGAGGCTCGCGAGCCCGGCGATGAGGCCCGCGCGCTGCGCGCGCGACTCGCCCATGCCCACGATTCCCCCGCAGCACACCTTGATTCCGGCACGGCGCACCCGCGCGAGCGTATCGAGCCGGTCGCCGTAAGTGCGCGTGGTGATGATCTCGCCGTAGAACTCAGGGGCCGTGTCGAGGTTGTGGTTGTAATAGTCGAGACCCGCCGCCTTGAGCTCCTCCGCCTGGCCTTCGCGCAAGAGGCCGAGTGTCGCGCAGGTCTCAAGGCCAAGCGCCTTGACCGCGCGCACCCTCTGCGCCACCTGCTCGAGGTCTTTCTGCTTGGGCCCCCGCCAGGCGGCGCCCATGCAAAAACGCGTGGCTCCGTTCTGTTTCGCCGCGCGTGCCGCCGCGAGCACCGTCTCCAGAGGAAGCAGCGGCTCGTTTTCCACCCCGGTGCGGTAGCGCGCCGATTGCGGGCAGTAGGCGCAATCCTCAGGGCACCCTCCGGTCTTGATCGAGAGCAGGGTGGAGAGTTGCACCGCGTTGGCGTCGAAGTGCGAGCGATGCACGGTCTGGGCGCGGTGGAGAAGATCGTTGAAAGGCAACTCGAAGAGCGCCTCCACGGTCGCGCGGGTCCAGCGCACTCCGTCTTCGGCTCGAGATTCAGTCCGGCGCGCGTGCACCGTCGTGCCGGCTCGTCCGTTATGTGGAATCGTCGTGGGGTTCCGCACGGCACGATCATCGGGGCAAGGCGAAAAGTTGTCAAATGGTGCCGTCCGCTCTATTCAACACCTGCGTAAGAAACGTCCATGCCTGGGCGGGCGAAGACTGCCTGCTCTGCGGGGCGGAAACCGGGTCCGAGCTGCTTTGCGCGGCTTGTATCGGAGAACTGCCCGCGCTCGCCGAATCTTGCCCCCGCTGCGCCCTTCCCAGTCCCGCCGCGGCGGTGTGCGGGAGCTGCCTCAACCGTCCCCCGCACTTCGACGCAACACTCGCATTGTGGCGCTATGAATTTCCGTGCGACGGCCTCGTGCAGGCGCTCAAGTATCGCGCGCAGCTCGCGCTCGCGGGATTCTTCGCCCCCAGCCTCGTGTCCCGCTCGCTGCCCGAGGTCGACGTGGTCCTGCCGATGCCGCTGCACGCGAAGCGCCTCGCCGAGCGCGGATTCAATCAAGCGCTCGAGATCGCCCGCGGTCTCGCCCGGTACTGGGGCAGACCGATCGTGCCCCGCGGCGTGCTGCGCGTGAAGGACACGCTGCCGCAGACGGAACTGCCTTACGAGGAGCGCGCGAAGAACGTGCGCGGGGCGTTCCGGTGCAGGCTCGATCTCTCGGGAGCGGCCGTCGCCGTCTTGGACGATGTCATGACGACCGGCGCGACCTTGAACGAGCTCGCACGGGCGCTCAAGCGCGCAGGCGCGACGAGAGTCGAGAACTTCGTGATTGCGCGCACCGTCCCTCGCTGATCACGCAATCGCCGAGTGGGCATGGGCATCCTGGACCGGGGCCTAACACGTACCGATGTTCGAACATGGTTCCACGGAAATCGGCTTGATGGAATAGAAGCTTGGGCGTAGCCTGCCCTGACTAGACCCCGTTTTCGGGGTTTTACAATGCCCCGCTTAGGGGGTCGATTTCTCGTTGAACTAAACCGCTTCGCGGTGGTGGTCTGAGCTTCACCGTCCGGTGAAGCGATTCGAATTCCAGGAGCTGTGCGAGCGGCGTGCATGAGGCGCTGCATGCTGTGCCGTGGTGTGCCAGCGTGGTTGCGCGGGGATGTTCCCGCGTCAACGACGAGGAGACACACATGAGCGCATTGCGCAAGCAAATGGAAGCGGACATGGCGCTGCGGGGGCTGGCGTACCGGACGCGGCAAGCCTACATCGAGTCGGTTGCGAAGTTCGCGAAGTTCTACCGCCGCTCCCCCGACCGGATCACCGAACCGGAATCCCAGAGCTACCTGCTGCACCTGTTGCAAGAGCGCAAGCTCGCGCACAGCAGCTGCAACGTGGTCGCGAGCGCGCTGCAGTTCTTCTACCGTGTGACGCTGAAGCGCCGGGAGGCGCAGTTCTGCCTGCCGCGCCCGAAGATGCCCTCGCGGTTGCCGCACATCCTCTCGCGCGAAGAAGTCGCAGCGCTCTTCGAGCAGACGATCAACCTGAAGCACCGTGCTTTTCTGATGACCACCTATGGCGGCGGTTTGCGCCTGCTGGAGGCGTGCCATTTGAAGGTCTCGGACCTCGACAGCGATCGGATGACGATCCGCATCTAGCAGGGCAAGGGGGCGAAGGACCGCTACACGCTGCTCTCGCCGAGCCTGCTCAAAGAGCTGCGCCGCTACTGGATCGCACACCGCCCGGCGCTGTGGCTATTTCCCAGCCCGCGGGTAGCCGATCATCCGATGAACCCTCACAGCGCGCAGCGCATCTTCTATGCCGCCAAGGAGCGCGCCGGCATCACCAAACAGTGCGGTATCCACGGGCTGCGCCACGCGTTTGCCACGCACCTGCTGGAGGGCGGTGTGGATGTGCACACCATTCAGCGCCTGCTCGGACACGGCAACCTCTCCACCACGGCGCGCTACTTCCACCTCGCGCAGAAGCACTTGTCCGGGGCCACCTCGCCGCTCGACCTGCTGGAGCGGCCTGACACCGTACGCCGCTAGCGCGCCGTGGGCGCGCATCCGCACGGCGCGGATGCGGCAAGGGTAAAAGTCGAACTGGCCGGCGTCTTCGCACGCCACGGCGCGGCGTATCAAGCCACACACCGCCTCGTTCCGGTGCAGGTCCGGGCGATGTGCGCGATCGAAGCGTGCCGCACCGCGGCGCTCGGCGGCCATGTCGAGCGTTGCGACGCGTGCGGGCGGCTTCGCTACCACTACCACTCTTGCCGCAACCGGCACTGCCCGAAGTGCCAGACACGGGCCAAGGAACGCTGGCTCGCCGCCCGGCGCGCTGAACTGTTGCCGGTGCCGTACTTCCATCTGGTGTTCACCCTGCCGCACGAGCTCAACGCGCTCGCGCAGGGTAACCCCCGCGCGCTCTACGCTTTGCTGTTCCAGAGCGTCTCGGACACCTTGATCGAGTTCGGCGCGAATCCGCGCTGGCTGGGCGGCGCGATCGCTGCAACCCTCGTGCTGCACACCTGGGGCCAGACACTCTCCCAGCATCTACACTTGCACTGCCTGATCGCCGCCGGCGCACTCGCCCATGATGGGCATTGGATCACCTCGCGCCGCGGGTTCCTGTTTCCCGTGATGGCCCTCTCGCCGGCGTTTCGCGGCAAGTTCCTCTCAGGCTTAAAGCAGTTGTTTCACGCTGACGCTCTTAAACTCGCTGGATCGAGCGCGCCGCTCGCTGACTCCACCACGCAGCACCTTCTCTTCAATACGCTGCACGAGAAACCCTGGGTGGTCTACGCCAAGCGCCCGTTCGCCGGCCCCGCGCAGGTGCTCGACTACCTCGGCCGCTACACCCACCGCGTGGCCCTCTCCAACCACCGGCTGGTGAGCTGCACCGACACCGAAGTGCGTTTCCGCTACAAGGACTACGCTCACGGCAACCGGCCCAAGGTGATGGCGCTAGTTCCCCCCGAGTTCATCCGCCGCTTCCTGCTGCATGTCCTGCCCAGAGGCTTTATGCGCATTCGCCACTACGGCCTCATCGCCAACCGCGCCAAGCGCGAGAAACTCGCACAAGCGCGCACCGCGCTTGATCGTCCGCGCGCGGCCGAACCCCAGCGACCAGAATCCCTCGAGGCGTTCTGGCTGCGCGTGGCCCATCTCGACGTTCACCAATGCCCGCACTGCCACGTGGGCCGCATGCTCGTCATCGGCCCGATCAGCGTACCGAGCGCGCGTGCACCGCCTCTGCCGCCGCCGTCGTGAGCACCCCGATCGACTCCCTGCGCAGCGCACCCGTGCGCCGGCCTTTCGTCCCGCCGCGACCGCGCTCGTGCCTGCCACCGCCTTTGACCCTCCAATGCGCATCTGTCATAGTGATTTGGTCCGCTGACGAACCCTCGCGCCCCCATGACGACGCCCATGCGCTGCCAAAATCCATCGACCGCCGGACCCCACCGCCCTCTTCGGCACGCCGGCATCGTTATAATCTCCAGAGCACCGCGCTCTGAATCCAGCGGTTCAGTCCAACTGATTTTATCCACCATGCTGCCGCATGACGGATAAAATCCTATTCGTTGGGCGGCGGTCGGGCTGCAAGCGCACCGGTGATGGCTCCGAGGCCTGGCCCACGGCTCGCTCGTCGACAATGCGTCAGCCGCGGTCTACTCGACACTGGAAGCAATTGTATTTCGACCGTACATGCACGTACGCAATGTTGAAGTCGTTGAGGATGGTCTCGCACGCTCGCGTGATTTCCTTACCGCGAACCACGTTCCCGGTGTCGTACCGAATCCAGTGATCCTCTCCGTAGCCTCTGACGATCGCGGGGTCGAGGTAGTCGAACCAAGGCGGCACTGCTTCGCTCTCGTACCGGTTGCACGGTTTCGCGTGAAGAAAGATCGGCCCTGTTTCTGCGTATGGATGAAGAGTATCGAATGGCCGGTACGCCAACACCAACTTCTTGTCTCCTTCGGGAATGAGCCCAAGACAGTGGCGGCATGGATTCGCAAGTCCCTCCGCGACTCGAATCAGAGCCGGTTGCCCATTCGCGTCAACACCACCGCGCCAAATTCGTTCACACTCGTCAGTCGAGATTCCTCGAATTCGCAGCTTCATGCTTTTCTCCTCGTAGCAACAACCGCGTTGCGAAGCGCAGTAGAACATTCGAAGCAGACGTTTTCTATCCGTTTCTTGCTTTCAAAGTTTTCGATCGCCGTAGCCACGCCGCCCAACAACGCGTTCGAGGGGACGCGCGCAAGAGCGGCGCGCGCCCCTCAACGCGGACGTTGAACTAAACCGCTTCGCGGTGGTGGTCTGAGCTTCGCCGTCCGGCGAGGGAATCGAACAGAAGTGAGTGTGCGGCGCACGGAATGCGTCGCTGCGTGCCCTGTGTCAGCGTCGGATTGCGGGAATGTGCCCGCGATTCAGGACGAGGAGACGGACATGGGGACGTTGCGCAAGCAGATGGACGGTGACTTGGTAGTGCGCGGCATGGCGGTGCGTACGCGCGAGTCCTATCTCGGTGCAGTGGCGGGGTTGGCGAAGTACTACGGACGAAGTCCTGACCGGATCACCGAACAAGAGGTTCAGAAGTACCTGCTGCACCTGATCGAGGAGAGGAAGCTCGCCTGGTCAAGTTGCAACATTGCGGCACAGGGGCTGAAGTTTTTTTACCGCGTCACGCTCAAGCGCACCGAGGCTCAGTTCGGCATTCCGACGGCCCGCCAGCCGCAGAAGCTGCCGCAGATCCTGGCGCGCGAAGAGGTTTCGCGCTTGATCGAGCGCACGACGCACCCCAAGCACCGGGCGATTCTGATGACCACCTACGGGGCGGGGCTGAGGTTAAACGAGGTCTGTCACCTGAAGCTCACCGACATTGATTCGGCCCGCATGACGCTGCGGGTTGAGCAGGGCAAAGGTGCGAAGGATCGCTATACGCTGCTCTCTGCGCGGCTACTCGCCGAGTTGCGCCGCTACTGGGCGTCGTATCGACCCAAGCTGTGGCTATTTCCGAGCAAGGACGGCGAGCACCCGATCAGCGATGCGTCGGTGCAGAAGATCTTCTACGCCGCGAAGAAGCGCGCCGCTATCGTCAAGGAATGCGGCATCCACGGGCTGCGGCATGCGTTCGCCACGCACCTGCTGGAAGCGGGGGTGGACGTGCACACGATCCAGCGCCTGATGGGCCACGGCCACATCAGTTCGACGCTGCGCTACTTCCATCTGGCGCGCAAGCACTTGGCGGGAACGACTTCACCGCTGGAACTGCTCGGGCGAGCCGACACCCCACCCCAGTAGCGCGCCGTGGCGGCGCCGGCAAGGCGCGCCCCGGGTGCCAAGGTCGAACTGGCCGACATCGTTCGCTCGCACGGCGCTGCGTTTCGCGCCGCGCATCGGCTTTGCGGTGTCCAGTACCGGGCGCTACGCGCGATCGAGCGCTGCCGCACGGCCGCACTCGGAGGAGAGCTTCGGCGGTGCGATGCCTGCGGCGAGCAGCGCTACGTCTATCATTCCTGCCGCAACCGCCACTGTCCCAAGTGCCAGACGCTCGCCAAGGAGCGCTGGCTCGCAGCGCGCCGCGCCGAGCTTCTTCCGGTTCCGTACTTCCATCTCGTGTTCACCCTGCCGCATGAGCTGAACGCGCTCGCCCAAGGCAACCCACGCACACTCTACGCGATGCTCTTTGCCGCGGCCTCCGAGACCCTCCTTGAGTTCGGTGAGAACCCCCGATGGCTCGGCGGAGAGATTGCCGCCACGCTGGTGCTCCACACCTGGGGCCAGACACTCAGCCAGCACCTGCACGTGCATGCGCTGGTTGCCGCAGGGGCGCTCTCGAATGCCGGTGACTGGATTCGGGCGCGTCGCGGGTTTCTGTTCCCGGTGAAGGCGCTCTCGGCCGTGTTCCGCGCGAAGTTCCTCGATGCACTGCGCATGGCGCTTGCAGGCGCACGCTTGGCGCTCTCGGGCAGTACCCTGCCGCTGGCCGATCCGGGCGCGCAGCACACGTTCCTGCTCGCTTTGCGCGCTCAGCCTTGGGTCGTGTACGCCAAGCGTCCCTGGGCTGGCCCCGGGCCGGTGCTCGAGTATCTCGGGCGTTACACCCATCGCGTGGCGATCTCCAACGAACGACTCGTGTCCTTCGACACCGACGCGGTGCGCTTTCGCTACAAGGACTATGCCCACGGCAACCGCCCCCGAATCATGCAGCTTCATCCCTCGGAGTTCCTGCGCCGCTTTACCCTGCACGTACTGCCGCGGGGCTTCAATCGCATCCGCCACTATGGATTGCTCGCCAACCGCAACAAGCGCGCACTGCTCGCATCGGCTCGTGCCGCACTGGAGCTCCCCGCACCCGCGCGCACCGCCGCGCCCACTGAATCCGTCATCGCCTTCTGGCAGCGCATCGCGTACCTCGACGTTCAACGCTGCCCGCAGTGCCGCCTCGGCACGCTTCGCGTCGTGGCCGTGCTCGCCCCGCAGCCCCATCCGCCGCCCTGACCCCCATGTTCGCCTCCCTGAATTCCACTGCCATCGAGCCGCCAATGCACGCTCGCCGGGTTCGCTCGCCGCAAGTCAATGAATTGACCCGCTCAGATCGCTCTGCCATAGTGCACCCATCACCCACCCGCGCATCGGTACGCACCTCTCGCCATCCATGCACGCCACCACGCGTACATCGCCCTACCCCCGCCCGCATTCAATTCCCAAGCACATCCGCTCGCGCGTTGAGCCCAGCGGTTCAGTCCAACTGATCGTATCCGTCATGCCGCTGCACGACGGATACGATCCTGTTCGTTGGGCTTCAGTAGAACGATTGAGGGGGACACCGTGAAGTATCGCTATCTAGCTGCGCTGTGCCTACTTATATGCTGGGACACATCCCTAGCAGAGAAGGCCGAACATAAGGCTGAGCTCAATCGTCTTCTCGTTGCCGTTTCAAAGAAAGAACCAAAGCTATTTGGTTCGAATTCCATGTGTGAACGAAAACCCGATTTTGGGGCGGCAGTAAAGAAGAGCAGCCTCCTGGCTGTCTTAGAGCAGGAGGAGGGCTTTAAAGAACACCTGATCGATCAAAACCATACCGTGGGGTTTATTCCGGTGAGCACGTGTTTCAGTGGCAATCGAATGGGCTTCCAAATGTTTGTTAGAGACGGAAGCAAAATCAAAGATGTCGAAACACGGATTAGCGGCACCGTCGAAAATCTTAGGCTTGAGGGAAATAAAATACTGTTCGACGTAACCTCGTATGCCGGTCTTTCTGACGAATATCACTACGCATATACATATGACGGTAAGCAACTTACAGAAGTACTGCTAAAACACATCGAACGATGAAACTGAAGCCCAACTATACCTTCAAGCGGACGCGCCAAACGGCGGCGCGCCGCTTAAGGTGGCGTTGGGCATCATGAAGCGGCTCCTAGCAGTTTGCGCGGTGTCTGTTCTGGGCGTGGCCTGCACACCCGACATCTCGGAGGCTGAAGCGTCCAACCTTGCACGTGATGCTGCACCGTTATTTCAGCTGAAGGCTTCCGCGGGTTCTTTGCCTCCAACATCGTGGCCCGCCGCGGTCGTCGCGCTTAAACCCGAAGCCGTTTATCTGCGGGCCGAAGGTCTGTACATCACCACCTCATCGTTCTTCACCAACGAGCGCGGCGTGTTCGTGCTAAATCCGACCGCAGGTTTTACGCCGACACAGGGTTCTGATCCAAGCTATAAGCCGGTGGGCCATGGTGTTTTTGTCTACCGGGTGGCAGGATGATGCCCAACCAGCCATTCGAGGCGGACCTTCGCAAGCGGGCTTCGCCCACTTGCTCGGCCGCTCAATGGCGACGTTAG
>WNGN01003372.1_pt1 | contig 10844 bp, 5 predicted proteins | sample 5400561 | NCBI WGS metagenome assembly WNGN01 (sample SAMN13153379, study PRJNA577476) | soil metagenome | isolation source: 115 cm soil or saprolite under Garry oak tree replicate 2 | place: USA:California | collected 2016-06-15 | reverse complement strand
AGCAACGCTGGAAGTATTTTTTGAAGTCCTGCGTCCAGAACCGAGATTGATCATCGCAGGAGCAGGGTATGTGGCACAGGCATTGGCACGACTGGCGTCAGCGCTTGATTTTCGTATTGTGGTGGTGGATGATCGCCGGGACCTGGCCGACCCGGTCGTCTTCGAAGACAAGGTGCAACTGACATTTGGCGATATCCCGCAGACGATTCACGAACTGGAGCCTGACGAGTCAAGCTGGATCGTGATTGTGACTCGCGGTCACCATCTCGATAAGGATGCACTTAAAGCTGCGCTGGAAACCGATGCAGCGTATATTGGAATGATTGGCAGTCCAAGCAAGGTCAAGCGTATTTTTAAAGATCTGCTCAAAGAGGGTATTGCTCGTGAACGCTTAGAGCAGGTTCACGCGCCTATTGGCTTAGATCTGGGGGCCGAGACTCCCGATGAAATAGCCCTGAGTATCGCTGCTGAGATGGTGATGATACGTAAGAAGGGCAGCGGCGCTTCGCTGAATACGCTGCATAGGTTGCTGGATGATGAGGTTGCGGTTGAGAGCAGGTAGGGGTCCAGACACCCGCGAGGGGTGCCATTACATTTCACGATAGCATGACCGCCAACCCGAGGACGGTCGCCGCCATCCCAAGGACAGCCGAGAGTCCGGACACCCGCGAGGGGTGTGTCCCTACATTTCACGTTAGCTACCCCACCCAGGACGGCCCAAGGGCACGTCCCTACAATACATGAATGTGCATGTCCGGGTTGTGTATAGGGTAGAGCAGGTTGGTGCAAATCCCCGTGCCAGCATGACTCATTATGTGTAGCGTTTCTTCCTCAAACAGCCTCCTATCCCTAAGATTGATACTACATGCTTATTCATATCAATCTCTCCACTAAAAACGATGCATCTCACTTTTTTTCCAGATTGTTTTGGTTTGGATTTGATTTGTGAATAATATTTCACTTTTTGCAAGTAACAACAAATTCTCTTTGCAGACCACGCTAAGGGGTTAGAAGCATATCGCAGAAAGAAAGTGAAATTCGATCAAAATGAATAATTGTTAATAATGGCAATAATAACATAAGTGAAGATGAAAAAAGAATCATTTAATGATTTTTAAGTAATGAAATCTTGATTGCACTAAGCTTTATTCACAACCTTTCTATAAAATTCTTAACCATTTCTCAACCAATCCTCAATCCTTAATATACATAATGACGGTAAGATTACCATAACTAAATCTGCGTAGTTCATTCGAAACAGCTTGACACACGCTGAACGATAGTTCTTAAAAAACCTATCCACGTGAGATGGAGAAGAGTTGCAGTCATGAAAGCCACTCACAGGTATAACTATCGGAGCTTTGATCCTGATCGATGTCTTATCGACAGAAGCAAAGCTCAAATTTTCTTAAATATAAAGGCGCAACTAGAAATTTGGCGAGATTAACGAATATGCATATACCTCTCGTAGATTTACGAGCACAATACCAGACAATCAAACATGAAGTAATGGCATCCTTCGAAGATGTCTTGGAGAAAATGCAGCTATTTCTCGGCCCGCAATGTCAGACGTTCGAGCAGGATTTTGCGACTTATTGCGGTTGCCAGTTTGGGGTGGGTCTTTCAAATGGAACAGACGCTCTTGCTTTAGCACTGCGTGCGTGTGGCATTGGACCGGGTGACGAAGTGATTACAGTTGCCAACACCTTTATTGCTACGGTTGAAGCCATCGCCCTGGTAGGAGCAACACCTGTTTTTGTGGATGTCGAACCAGATACCTATACCATGGACTGGAGGCAACTCGATGCTGTCCTCACTTCTCGAACGCGTGCTATCCTGCCAGTGCATTTATATGGTCATCCTGCAGAAATGCAGCCGATACTAGAATTTGCTCATAAATATGGTCTGAGAGTAATAGAAGATGCTTCTCAAGCACATGGAGCGACCTATCAAGGTCAGCGTGTTGGAAGTTTTGGGGATATCGGGTGTTTTAGCCTCTACTATAGTAAAAATCTGGGTGCTTATGGTGAAGCGGGAATCTGCGTAACAGATGATGCTCAGCTTGCCGAGTCTCTCCGCATCTTACGCGACCATGGTTCGCACATACGCTACCAGCATGAAGTATTAGGAGTAAATGCGCGTCTGGATGAGTTACAAGCCGCTGTATTGCGTATTAAGTTGTCGTACCTGGATCAATGGAATGCGGCTCGCCAGGCACATGCGCTCGCTTACACAGAGCAGCTTGAGGGTGTAGTGAATGCTGTGCCGGTTGTTCGTCCGTGGGGAGCGCATGTCTACTATGTGTACGTAGTGCAGGTGAGGGAGCGTGAGCACTTCCGTGAAGTATTGCATCAAGAGGGAATATCAACAGGTATACATTATCCCATACCCGTTCATCTGCAACAAGCATGTACGCACTATGGTTATAAACTCGGCATGCTTCCTGTAACGGAGGCAGTATCAGAACATATCGTCTCACTGCCTATGTATCCAGAGCTTACTACCGAACAAATACAAGTAGTTGTGAGTGCTGTTAAGAAAGCAATGGCGAGTGAAGGATTAGATTATCGAATGAGAGTCCAGGGTAAGCGAATAACGAAATACATCGCGGGAGAATTATAACGAAAATGACTGATCTACGGTTTGCTGTCATCGGTTTGGGGTATTGGGGGCCAAAGATTGTACGGAATCTGGAAGCTCTTCCTCGTGTCCAGGTGTCCATAGTTGCAGACTTGGATGCTTATCGGCTGGCATCTTTTTCGGCAAGCCGACCATGGATACAAACGACAACGCAGGTTGAGGATGTCTTTCAGTCCGATGTAGATGGAGTGATCATTGCAACGCCTGTAAGGACACACTTTCAACTGGCGAAAAAAGCCTTATTACATAGTAAACATGTGCTTGTTGAGAAACCCCTTACAGCCAGTGTTTCTGAGGCAGAAGAGTTGATCTCATTAGCAGAAGAGCAGCAACGTATTCTGATGGTCGGGCATACCTTTGAATATAGCCCTGCTGTCAACGAGTTACGCAAACTCGTGCAAAGTGGTGAGCTCGGGAAAATATATAGCATTGAAGCAGAACGACTGAATTTAGGGCTATTTCGCAGTGATATCAATGTTATCTGGGACCTTGCTCCCCATGATATATCGATCTTGCTTTATATACTCGGCCAAACTCCTAAACAGGTCACAATACAAGCTCATGCTCATCTTCAACCGCGGATCCAGGACATTGCCCATCTAGATCTTGAGTTTGCAGATGGCATGACAGCCCATATTCACGTGAGTTGGCTCCATCCATGCAAAGTCCGCCGTGTGACGGTGATTGGTAATGCCAAAATGGCGGTCTACGATGATACGAATCCGGCCGAGATGCTCAAAATATACAACAAAGGGGCCGACGTACACGCTGATCCGGAAGTTTCATATCGCCATGGAGCCACAACCATTCCACACATTGATTGGATTGAGCCCCTGCACCTGGAATGTGAAGATTTCGCCCATTGCATTCGTACCAGGGAGCAGCCACGCGCTCATGGTGGTGTTGGGCTCGAGGTTGTTCAGGTGTTGGAGACCGCAGAGAAAGCAATGGGGGAGCGAAAAAGCCAAAGCATGCTTGTAACAGTATGAAAAGCAGCCAATCGAATGCGAAACGAGGAGCGCAATAATGGCCCATATACTCTTTATATCTCGCTACTATATACCAGAAAAAGCCGCGGCAGCGGTATGCGTCAGCGAAACAGCGAGACGTCTGGTTAAACAAGGGCACGAGGTGACGGTATTGACGACCGTCCCAAACTACCCGACGGGTATTGTGCCATTAGAATATCGTGGTCGCATATTGCAAGAAGAGATGCTTGATGGTGTACGCGTGGTACGTGTATGGAGTTATGTGAGCGCGAATAAAGGCTTTCTGCGCCGCATCTTGTCACAACTATCATTTGGCTGTATCGCACCCCTGTTTGGGGGAAAAGCGGTTGGTCGTCCAGATATAATCATTGTCGAATCTCCACCACTCTTCAATGTTATTGCAGCTCGTATCTTAGCAAGATTTAAAAGTTGTCCCTTTATTTTTTGGGTTGCTGATCTCTGGCCAGAATCTGCTGTACAGTTAGGTGCATTACATAATCGAACTTTCATCTGGCTCTCGGAACGATTGGAATGGTCAACATACCAACGGGCAAGTCTCGTCTGGGCTGTAACGGAAAAAATGCGGGATACACTCATTCAACGCGGGCTTACTCCAAAGCGAATTTTACTCATAAAGAATGGCGTTGATACTACCAAATTTCGTCCGCTGCCACAAACCGAAGCCAGAGTTTCACTCGGTTGGGATAGTCGATTTACTGTTCTGTATGCTGGGACACATGGGCTCTCACATGGTTTGACAACGATACTCGATGCAGCGGAGCAATTACGCGATCGCTATGATATACGCTTTGTCCTGGTAGGAGATGGTGCAGAGAAAGCCAATCTCATAGCCCAGGCGCAGAGTCGTAAGCTAAAAAATGTCACTTTTCTCGCTTCTCTGCCGCACAATCAGATTCCACAGCTTCTAGCTGCTGCTGATGTGTGCCTGGCTCATGCCCGTAAAGTGGAGTTATTTGAGGGTATGTTACCTATCAAAATGTATGAGGCTATGGCTTGTGCCCGCCCTCTCTTGTTGGGATTAAACGGCGAAGCACGTCGAATAGCAGAGCAAGAAGCTGGTGCAGCTCTTTATACAGAACCTGAGAATGCCGGTGCCCTTGTATCGGCGATTCTCTACTTAAGAGAGCATCCCGAAGTAGCTGAAGAGTTAGGGAAGCGTGGGAGAACCTATGTGCAGACACGGTTTGACTACGAGCTGTTAACTGCGGAGCTAGCTGCACGAATTGCAGCGCTACTTGATCTAGATAAGGACGAAGTCACTTCGGTGGTGACCGCACTGGACTTGATACCATTAGATCCAGCACCTGTGGGTGTTGCTGCTGAGAAGCGCTGAGCCGGGGAGCAACAGGATGCCAGCAATGCACATCTCAAAATACATCTATCTAAAGAATGTTAAATCGGTGAGTTTTGTAGTCAAGGGAGGGAAATGAGTTATGCCGTACGATCTTGAGGGAAGCTTGTCCATGACGTCTCAGTCAAGCTTGTATTCAGCAACAACAGACAAAGTGGTACAGCTCACGAAGGAATATTTCAAGGAGGCCAACCATCCAGGAGATTCACAGGGATCACGAAAGCATAGGAAACCCTCGCCAACGATATTCCATCTCATCCTGGTAGGGGGCGATACAATTCTACTTGTAGCAGTGCTAACACTTACCCTGGTGCTGTCTTCGCACCTTGAACTTGGATACTCGAGGTATCTCCCAGGATCATGGGATATGAAGCTCGCCCTGAGTTGTCTCGCTACTCTCTCCTGGACTAGTGTTGCCAGGGTAACGCGCGCCCATTCTTTGATGAATGCATCAAATCGCTTCAGAGGCCCATTAAGTGTTTTGTTCGCTCTTATGCTTATGCTTATGCTCTGGTTGATCCTTACTTATCCATTCATTACCAATGGAGAGCGTATTGCCTATATACAGGTGTTATTGCTCTTCCTGGTGTTGAGTATTCCTATTGTAAGTGCGTGGCGTATTGCATTTGCCGAGATCATGAATCTTGCGCGCTTCCATGCGAAAGCAGTCATTGTAGGTGTAAATGCTGCCGGGGAAACTCTTGCTACGGAACTTCGCAATGCCAGGCGTTCTGGTATCGATGTCCTGGGCTTTATTGATGAAAACGAACAACAGCATAGAAAAGACGGTAAAAGGTTACCTATTCTTGGCGATAGGAGTGCGTTGCGACGCCTGGTACAGCATGGCATGATCGATATGATTGTGATGGCAATTGATTACCGTGTCGATCCTGACCTCTTTCAAGAGGCCATTGGCTACACCCAATCAGGTATTTCCGTTGTTCCGATGACAGTGGTCTCTGAGCGCGCGACCGGTAAGATACCAGTTAAGTATATTGGTGATCAATGGTCCATGGCTCTGCCATTAGAGTATGTCGTCTCCCCACGATACCTGTGCTGGAGCAAAGTTGTGGATGTCATCGCCGGACTGATTGGGACAGGAGTACTCCTATTGATTCTTCCGATCTTAGCAGTGTTGATTTACCTGGATTCGCCTGGCCCGATATTTTATCGCCAGGAGCGCCTGGGACTGCAGGGAAATCCTTTCCGCATTTACAAGTTCCGCTCAATGCACACCGACGCTGAGAAGAGTGGAGTTGCAGTATGGGCCAGCGAGCATGATCCACGTATAACCAGAATCGGGAGGTTTATGCGAAAGACTCACCTGGATGAGTTGCCACAGGTTCTCAACATCTTACGAGGTGACGTAAGTTTAATAGGACCAAGGCCAGAGCGGCAGGAGTTTTCTACTGAGCTGGAAAAAACGGTTCCATTCTATCGCTGTCGTTTAACTGTCAAACCTGGAATAACAGGCTGGGCACAGGTGAAGTACCGGTATGGAAATACCGACAATGATGCGCTTATAAAGTTGCAATACGATCTCTATTATATTAAACACCAATCTGTTATGCTCGATCTCTTCATACTTTTGAAGACAGGGGCGGAGGTGTTGCTCTGCCGAGGAACCTAGCTATCGCACTTTCAGAGAGCTAGAGTGAAGGTAGGATTCATGAGGAGAAACAGACAATGACATTTGGCCAATTCTGGTCTATCATACTGAAGCAGTGGAAACTTATCCTCATCTGCTTTTTGATAGTAGGACTGGGAACCTATATAGGTAGCAAACTCATCACGCCACTCTACCAATCGACAGCCCTGGTACAGGTTGCAATTCGTTCGGGCAATAATCAAGCGGACTACAACAGTTTGCTTGCAAGCGATCAACTTGTGCAGACGGAGGCTTCATTGGCGATAAGCGATCCTGTGCTTCGTGAGGTTGCAGGCCGCTATCGCGGCTTGACGGTGCAACAGCTTGCAAATGCAGTGACCTCTACGGTCAAGCTCAATACACAGCTTTTTCAAATCGATGTGGTTCATGCCAGCCCGGCACGTGCTGCAGTTCTTGCGAATGATATCGCGGCGACACTGATCAGGCAGCAATTACAAGTGATACAGCAAGAAAACACTCAGTCACAGCAACAGGTTCAGCAAGATCTTGAGATGACCGGGCAGAACATCGATGCTACCACGAGTCAAATTTCTGCACTGCAGGCTAAAGGAGGGAACCAGGCTCGGGTGGCTGTGTTACAAGTGCAACTGAACGGATTACAGCAGCATTACAGCCAGTGGCAGACGCTGTTAGCTCAACTTGAGCTGACACAGGCGCAAAACGGTGATTTCCTGCGTATAGCCCAATCTGCTCAGCCTGGCATAAGCCCTGTGCGGCCAAGTGTGCTGCTCAATACAGTTGCAGGGCTGGTAGCAGGCTTATTTCTAGGACTGTTATTGGCGATGTTGTTTGAGCAACTCGATACACGTGTTCGCACCCCGACGGCAGTCAACCAGTTGTTGGAATGGCCTGTGCTGGCAACAGTCTGGCGCACAAACACCTCGAACATGGAAGATGTGATTAATCCCAAGGGCAATGATGCCAATGTCGAAGCCTATCGCATCTTGCGCACCAATATCGGGTTCTCAGCTATAGACAAATCGGTGCATTCCATGCAGGTCACCAGCGCCTGCCCTGGTGATGGTAAGAGCGCTATCGCAGCCAACCTGGCCATTTTTATGGCCAAAGCTGGTAAGAGTACGCTTCTCATCGACGCCGATTTGCGTCGACCAACTCAACATAAACTCTTTAGTCTCCCAGCGGACAGTTTGGGTTTGAGTAACGCCCTCCTGGTGTCTTCTATGCAGGTTAGCCCGTACGCACCTTCCCGGCCTTACTACTCCTCTACTCCTTCAAAGAATCAATCACCAGACGTGGTAAACTCTAACCGCTTGTTGCTTCAGTCTTTTGTCCACATGGTAGGTATTCCGAACTTGTGGGTTATGCCCTCTGGACCTTTGCCACCGAATCCTTCGGAGTTGCTCGATTCAAAAACAATGCAGCGCTTTCAAGAGATACTTGAGAAATGCGGCATTGATGTGGTAATCTTTGACACTCCCCCTCTACTAGGCTTGTCAGATTCTACTATCCTGGCATCGAAAGTCGACGGTGTGCTCGTTGTAATCGATATGACACGTGCCAACAAAGGGAAACTCAAACAGGTGAAGGCGATATTAGCGCAGGCGAGTGCCAATGTTCTTGGCTGCGTAATCAATAAAGAACGGAAAAGCCGTAATGATAGTGCTTACACGTACTACTATTATGCCCCTGAACAGGATGATGAGCGCAAGCTCGCGAGAAATGGAAATAAGCCTGCTGAAACTGTTGCCCAGTCGTCTTCAAGGCCTTCATCTTAATTGTTTCAGGGGACGCATGCAAACGAGAACGTTTATTCGCTGAGGAAGGGTGAGCAAATGAATACAGCAAAGGGCAGGCGCGTACGAGTACAAGGAGATCATATCTCTCTAGGAGGGCAGTACTATACAGATCTGGAAGGTCGGCAACTTATCCGGGTGCGACGCAAGAAGCGACGACCAATAAAGCGCTATGTGCTCATTGGTCTACTGTTATTTTTGTTCCTGGCCGGCTCAATCTCCTCTGTGATTGGCTACCTGGTCTACCAGACCTACGACGCACGCTATCACAGCGATCTCTCTGTTGCTCAAACAGGGATACAGCATCTGCAAAAGGCAGAGGCGTTTTTAACAACTCTGTCACAGAGACCTCTTGACCCTCAACTTTCGAATCAAGCCGGAGGAGAGTTTGTCTCCACCTTCAAGAATTTTAGCCTGCTGAATAGTGATTTGAGAGCCTTGCCAGGACTAATCAAGCAGATTCCAGGGTATGGGGAACGCCTGAATGCTGCCCTGCGCATTGCACCCATCATCATGACCCTGTCTCAGGCGGGAGTGAAAGGTTGTGACATCCTGCATACACTTGCCACGGGCCTTCATGATCCGTTAATACCCCAGGCACAAGGTATCACGGCATCAGACCTTGCACTTGTCGCCCAGGACGTTAAAGAGCTGAAGGCTGCTTTCATTGTTGCCACTAACCAGGTCAATCAATTACAGCCAGCCGATATGCAAATAGATGCGCGTATCCCTAAACTGGTAGACGCTTTTCATAAGGATGGACCAATGATTCAGGGGTGGCTTGACACTGTTGAGCAGTTGCTGCCTGTTGCCCCTACGCTCCTTGGGATTGGAGCACCGGCAAACTACCTGGTCGAAGTGCTAGACTCGACAGAGCTTCGACCAGGCGGTGGCTTTATTGGGAACTATGGTATTGCTACCCTTGCAGGAGGGCGATTAGCTGCCGCTCATATTACAGATGTTGACTTGCTCGATAGGCCTTTTGCATTTGCAGGCCACGTTATTCCTTATCCGGCCGCTTATACATGGTTTAATCTGGCGCCGGGAAGCTGGAGTTTCCGTGACTCGAATCTCGATGCGGACTTCCCAACAGTGGCGCAGTACGGTGAACAGACCTATCGGCAGGAGGGCGGCAACATACCTGTTCAAGGAGTAATCGCTATCAGCCCCGCGTTAATTGAGCATGCCCTTACGATTACCGGTCCCATCGCCGTCCCAGAGTACCAGGAGACAATCACTGCACAGAATCTGATCGATCGCATCCACTATCGCCAGTTAGGCGGAAGAGCTGCAGGCGCTGGAAGTGAACTTATTCCCTCTCCCGATGGACACTCATCAGAGCGCAAGCGCTTTACCGAGTTGTTGGGGGAGCATTTCCTTACTCGTGTCCGCCAACTGCCTTCCGCCGATCTATCCAAATTCCTGTTGTTGTTGCTGAATGCAGTGCGCGCAAAGGATCTTCAAGTATATTTGAACTCCAGTGTAGCAGAGAATGTGCTCCACCGTTTTGACCTTGACGCGACCATTCAATCGCCAGCGAGCGACAGCTTGTTTGTGGTTGACGCTAATATTTCTGGTAATAAAGCCAACAGCTTTATCGTGAATACGCTTGACGACCAGGTGACGATCGATAGCCAGGGCAATGTTCTGCATCACACGACTTTACACTACGCCTGGACAATTGCGGGTCAAGACTACGGGAATCCCCTGTACCGGGATTATGTCCATGTCTACGTGCCCCCTGGTAGTACTTTGCTCGCACAGGGTGGATGGCAACCTCGAGGGGTGAGTGACGCTTTCAACCGGAAAGTATGGATGGGCTTTTTCACACTCTCCTATGGTCAAACTCATATCATCACTCTGGATTGGAAGGAACCCTCAGCTGCCAGCAAAGATCAAAATGGCTGGCATTACCAGTATGTAATTCAACGGCAGGCAGGTATTGGATGGAAACTGAATCTACACATCACATTGCCATCATGTGCAACAGTGACCAATAGGAGGGGAGGTTTGACATCCCTTAATGGACGGGACGAAGGGCTCACTCAAAACCTGTATGGGGATTTGAACATGGGGATTGACTATGTTTGCAGATAACTATTCGGGAATGACAGTATGATTGACATCCATCTACATATCTTGCCTGGTGTTGATGACGGTCCAGAGACGCTAGAAGAAGCGCTTGCGCTAGCAAAAGTCCTCGTAGAGGAAGGTATACACTCGGCGGTAGCTACACCTCATTATAATGATCAGTTTCGACAACGGAACGCTGCAGAGATCCGGGGCCGTGTTCACGATCTTCAACAAACCCTCGATCATCATCAGATACCGTTACGCCTCTTCGCCGGTCATGAAGCGCTCATCAAACCGGGCCTGATCGAAGACATTCAAGCTGGGCGTCTTGCAACGCTCAATGGTAG
>WNGN01003371.1_pt1 | contig 10845 bp, 13 predicted proteins | sample 5400561 | NCBI WGS metagenome assembly WNGN01 (sample SAMN13153379, study PRJNA577476) | soil metagenome | isolation source: 115 cm soil or saprolite under Garry oak tree replicate 2 | place: USA:California | collected 2016-06-15 | reverse complement strand
CTTCGCGTTTGTCCCGAGGGAAAACCGGTTCCCACCCTAGGATCAAGTCCGAGGGCATGCTTTACGGATGATGCTAGTAGCGTTTGCCCCCGGCTGCGGGATCGCCAACCGCACCGGCGGTGCCCTTGGGCGCTCCGCTACCGGCCCCTACAGTGCCTTTCGCGCCGGCCTTAGCATTGACGCCGGCCTTCTCTCCGGGCGCGCCCGGCTGCGCATTAAACTCCTCGTCGCCGCTGCCCGACGCCCCGCCCTGCATATTGCTCCTGCCCTGCGCACCGCCGCGGATGTGGGTGTCGGATGAGGCGCCTTGCGCCAACACGGGGCCGGCAAGCATGGCCGACAATGCGAACGCGATCGCTGAGGTTTTCACTAACTTCATCCACTTCTCCTGGGTTAATTCGCGATGAACGGTTCGGCTAATCCACGCGCCGTCCGCCGGTACCGGACCAGCCCATCGCACACACCAACGTGTCACGAACGGCGCATTCACCATGCAAGCCGCGCCGTGTGGTCATCGTGCAGGAATTTCAGGGTAATTTTGCGAAACCTTGGCCACGGACTGTCCTCATATGCGGCAGCCCAAAAACGACGGCGCTTTGTTCCACCATAAAACAGCCCGCTACTACCACCGCTTGTTCGCGACGACCTAAGCTCGATCCGCGCCAACGGAAATATCCATGAGACAACGACGTGCGGCACTGGTCATGGCACTAGCATTTTGCAGCGCGGTATCAATTGTCGGCGTCGCCTCGGCGCAAATACCCTTGCCGGCGGCAAAGCCAGCCGACGGGGCCGCACTTTTCAAACAGCAATGCGCGCTGTGCCACACCACCAACGCCTCCGACCCGCCGCGGCAAGGACCGACCCTGTTCAACATCGTCGGACGCGAAGCCGGGACCGCCGAGGGATTTCGTTATTCGGCGGGCTTTGCCAATGCGAAATTCAAATGGGACGAGCACAAGCTCGACGAGTGGCTGGTCGATCCGCAAGCGATGATCCCCGGCGCGATTATGCCCTACCGGCAAGCCAGATCCGAACTCCGCATGGCGATCGTGAACTATCTCAAGGAGTTGCACTGAATGGCAAAGCCGGTTCACGCGATGATTCGCGTTCTCGATGAAGCGAGGTCGCTTCATTTCTACGCGCGCGCCTTCGGGCTCGAAGTGGCCGACCATCTGAAATTTCCGGACTTTGCGCTGATCTATCTTCGTCATCCGTCGTCGCCTTTCGAGGTCGAGCTGACAGTGAATTTCGATCGCAACGAGCCCTACGACCTGGGCGACGGATACGGCCACATCGCCGTCGTGGTCGACGATCTCGATGCCGAACACGCCCGCTTCGAGCGCGAGAAACTCTCGCCCGGGCCGCTGCGCGATTTCAAGCATGACGGCGCGACACTCGCGCGCTTTTTCTTCGTCTCCGATCCCGACGGCTACAAGATCGAGGTAATTCAGAAGGGTGGCCGCTTCGGTTAATGCAATCAACAAAAACGTTTCAATGGAGGATACCCATGAGAGAAGTCGATCGTCGAGGCAAATACAGCCGCCGAATCTTTCTGCAGGGTGCTGCGAGCTCGGTTCCGGTCGTCGCGGTCGCGGCGAGCGCCGGTATCGGCATTGAGGATGCGTGGGCCGCCGATGCGACTACGCTGACACCGGCGACGCTGAAAACGCTGGTCAAGGTCGCGCGCGATATCTATCCGCACGACATGCTGGTCGACAGCTACTACATCACGGCGATCAAGCCGTGGGACGCCAAGGCGGCGAAGGATCCCGCCGTCAAGGCGCTGCTTGAAGATGGCGTTCGACGTCTCGATCAGGACGCGCAGGATAAGCACAAGGCTGCCTACGTTCAGGTGCCATGGGAGGCCGACCGCGTCGTGCTGCTGCAGGGCATCGAGCAGACCGACTTTTTCAAGAAGGTTCGCTCCGATCTTGTTGTCTCTCTCTACAACCAGGAAGAGCTGTGGCCGAAGTTCGGCTACGAGGGCTCGTCCGCCGAGCATGGTGGCTACATCAAGCGCGGCTTCAACGACATCGATTGGCTGCCGAAAGTCTGAAGGCTTCGAGCAAAAATCCGGTTGGGAGGACATATCATGGCGAAATTCGATCTGAACGACGATGGCGTGGTCGTAATTGTCGGCTCCGGTGCCGGCGGTGGCACATTGGGTAACGAGCTCGCGCAGAAGGGCGTCAAGGTGGTGATCCTTGAGGCCGGGCCGCGTGTCGAGCTGCAGGATTTCATCAACAACGAGTGGGAGAGCTTCACGCAGCTGGCGTGGACGGACATGCGAACGACGTCCGGCAACTGGCGCGTGGCCAGGGATTTCGCCAACCTGCCGGCGTGGATTGTCAAATCGGTCGGCGGTTCGACCGTGCACTGGGCAGGCGCGTCACTGCGGTTTGACGAGCATGAATTCCGAATCAAGAGCGCTTACGGCAGCGTGCCAAGCGCCAATCTGCTGGATTGGCCGATCACGCTGGCCGAAATGGAGCCCTGGTACGCCAAGGCCGAAGACAGGATGGGCGTCACCCGCACCAACAACATCCCGGGATTGCCGGGCAACAACAACTTCAAGGTGATGGAAGCCGGCGCCAAGAAGCTCGGCTACAAGGAAGTCCACACCGGACGGATGGCGATCAACAGCGAGCCGCGCGACGGCCGCGGCCCATGCCAGCAAATCGGGTTTTGTTTCCAGGGCTGCAAGTCGGGCGCGAAGTGGTCGACGCTTTATTCGGAAATCCCGAAGGGCGAAGCCACCGGCAACCTTGAAGTTCGTCCCGCCAGCATGGCGCTCAAGATCGAGCACGATGCATCGGGCAAGGTCACAGGCGTCGTCTATGCCGACGAAGCCGGCAAGACGCAGCGCCAGAAGGCGCGCGTTGTTGCCGTCGCCGGCAACTCGATCGAGAGCCCCCGGCTTCTGCTCAACAGTGCGTCCAGCACATTCCCCGACGGCCTTGCCAACAGCTCCGGTCAGGTCGGCCGCAACTATATGCGTCACATGACCGGCAGCGTCTATGCGGTGTTCGACAGGTCGGTTCACATGTATCGCGGCACGACCATGGCCGGCATCATCCGCGATGAGGCGCGAAACGATCCGTCACGTGGCTTCATGGGCGGCTATGAAATGGAGACCCTGTCGCTTGGGTTGCCCTTCATGGCGGCTTTCCTCAATCCGGGCGCCTGGGGACGCTCGTTCACCTCCGCGATGGAAGGGTATCCACGCATGGCGGGGATGTGGCTGGTCGGCGAGGACATGCCGCAGGAAACCAACCGGGTCACGCTCGACCCGAAAGCCAAGGATAAGTTCGGCCTGCCGGTTGCCAGCGTCCACTACGACGATCACCCCAACGACGTCGCCATGCGCGACCACGCCTACAAACGGGGTGCCGCGGTTTACGAGGCGGTTGGCGCGACAGTGACTTATCCGACCACGCCCTATCCAAGTACCCATAACATGGGCACCAACCGGATGAGTGCCAAGCCCAGGGATGGTGTCGTGAACAAATTCGGCCAGACCCACGACATCAAGAATTTGTTCGTCTCGGATGGCAGCCAGTTCACCAGCGGCGCGGCCTGCAATCCCACGCTCACCATCGTGGCGCTTGCCGTCAGGCAGGCGGATCATATCGCCGGCGCCATGCAGCGAAAGGAAATCTAGCACGGCTTCTGTTTGAACGCTGCGGTCCAAGCTTGGATGCGCCAAGTGGCGCATCCGGGATGCACCATGCGGCGCATCCGAGATGCACGACCCGGTGCATCCGGGATGACCCCGTCGAATCAGCCGATGCTTGCGGTTATTCGGCCGCGACAAGCCTTGGTGCTGTGCCGTCATGAAAATCAGGCACGACCGCTACGGCTTTCGACCGATAGATCAGGCACGAACAACGCAGCAGCGAGGCGAAATTATGCACTTCGCCGCAATGATCGAGAACCTCGCTGTGAAGACAGGACAGGAATTTCGCCAGACTCATGTCCTGCTTGCCCGCGATTTCTTCAAGCGTGTCCCAGAACGCCATTTCGAGCCGGATCGATGTGCAATGGCCATCGATGCGAAGCGATCTGGTCTGCGATTCATAGTCCCGTTGAGGCTGGTGAGCGAACAGCTGGCACATGGGTATCCTCCAGATCTTTCTTTATAGCTTTTCTAAACGATATACCGGGTCGGCACCGGTGCCAATGTTTCCGTCATCGGCCTAAACGCCATCGGAACAACGGGCTGGCCCCCTCCCTTTGCTCAGTTAAGCTTTTTTGAGGCATCGATTTCGCCCCGGGCGGACTCAACGATCGAGAGCCTGCCGCCGGCTCCATTGCTGCCTTGCGGTTTCGAACAGGCCGATGGTCCAGCAGATCGGGCAGCCGCGAAACGCCAGCAGCACCAGCATCCCTGACGCGAGCGAACCCCAGGGATGGGTTTCGGCAATTGCCAGGGCGTACCCCAGTGCGGCAATTCCGATGGCGCCACGCAGGATATGCTCGGTGAGCGTGTTGCTTGCAAACATGATTTTGGCTCGGAGGTTAGACTGCCTTGATTGGCGTCAGTCGCGGACCAGATATTCGCGGATCAGCATCCGCGCGCGGTGAATGCGGGCCTTGACGCTCTCGCGGGTCAGCCTGAGGACCTCGGCGATTTCGTCGATCGACAACTCCTCGATATCGCGCAGCAGGATCACCTCGCGATAATGCTCGGGCAGCGACTGGATGGCGCGGGAAAGATCGATGCGAAGGTCTTCGGGCCGCAGATGCGCCAGTCGCGCTTCCGCCCCATCAGCCGGAATTTCCGGAATCCCGCTCGCCATCCGCAGCAGGCGAAGACAGGCGCGCCTTGCGACCGCGAATATCCAGGCCGAGAACGAGGTCACCGCCCGCAGCGTTCCGACGCGCCGGTAGAGCAGCAGCAGCGTTTCCTGGACGGCGTCGTCGATATCAGCCGCCCGGCAGTTGCGCGCGGCATAGCGCCGGACATCGGGCTGGGCCGCCGTTATCAACGACACCAGGGCTTTCTCGTCGCCGCCACGCGCGGCTTCGATCAGCCCGGGGTCGCAGCGCCCGGTTCTGGTCAAGGACATCATGGCGACGGTAGTCTTCGACCGGCCATCGCGCACATCGGGCAAAATCCGAAAAATCCGGTCATCACGGTCACAACCCCGGCACCGGCGATCAGATACCCGATCGGCAAGCCGGGAAGGCCAACAAGCCCGCACGCGACCATCGCCGCACCGCCGAGGACCCGCGCAACGCGCTCCCAAGCTGGCAAATTCCTTCGATAAAACATAGCGACTCCTTTGATTTTCGCGAGAGAACTCGAATGTTCCCGTCTGATAGAGCCGCCCTGCCGGGATTTCGGTTCGCGGGCCGGCATTCTTTTTCGATGGGCAATTGGAGTCCCATCCGGCCCCCTGCTCGCCTACAATGCCGCTTCGGTCACGAATCGACTTAAAAGACGCCCCATGCCCGTCCGCCAGCTTCCCGAACAGCTCGTCAACCGCATCGCCGCCGGCGAAGTGGTCGAGCGTCCGGCGAGCGTGGTCAAGGAACTGGTGGAGAACGCCATCGATGCCGGCGCCAGCCGGATCGACATCTTCACCGATGGCGGCGGCCGGCGGCGGATCGGGATCACCGATGATGGCGACGGCATGACGTCAGGCGACCTGGCGCTGGCGGTGGATCGCCATGCCACTTCCAAGCTCGACGACGAGGATCTGTTGCGGATCCGCACCCTGGGGTTTCGCGGCGAGGCCCTGCCCTCGATCGGCGCGGTGGCGAAGCTCGGCATCACCACGCGCCACCGGAGCGAACCGCATGCCTGGTCGCTGTCCGTCGAAGGCGGCGAGAAATCGGCAATCATGCCGGCGGCCTTGTCGCAAGGCACCCGTGTCGAGGTTAGCGATCTGTTCTATGCGACACCGGCGCGGTTGAAATTTCTCAAGACCGATCGCACCGAGGCCGAAGCGATCCGCGAGGTGGTGCGCCGCCTCGCGATGGCGCGGCCTGACGTCGCCTTCACGTTGTCCGGCGAGGAACGCGCGCCCGTCACCTGGGCCGCAGCCCTCCCCGGCGCTGCCGGCCGGCTCACCCGGCTCGGCGATATCTTGGGAAGCGATTTTCGCGGCAGCGCCATCGAGGTGCGCAGCGAGCGCGAAGGCGTGGTGGTCGAAGGCTTTGCCGCCGCACCCTCGCTGACCCGGGCCAATGCGCTCGGGCAATATCTGTTCGTCAATGGCCGCCCGGTCCGCGACAAGCTGATTATCGGCGCGGTGCGTGCGGCCTATTCCGACTATCTGCCGCGCGACCGCCATCCGGTGGTGGCGCTGTTCGTGACGCTCGATTCCGCTGAGGTCGATGCCAATGTGCATCCCGCCAAGACCGAGGTCCGGTTCCGCAATGCCGGCCTGGTCCGCGCGCTGATCGTGCACGCGCTGAAAGACGGTCTCGCCCGCGAAGGCAAGCGCACCGCGGCCAATAGCGACGGCGCGGCGCTTGCTTCGTTCCGCCCGTCATTCGCGCCGCGCGCCAATTGGGACTGGCGGCGTTCGCCGGCCTATCCGACCGGACCGCTGCCCTCGTTTGACGGCTCGGCGGTATCAGCCTTTGCCGAACCCGGGCAAGCCGCGTTCGACGTCGGCACGCCGACGGCGGACGTGCGTTTTCAGGAAACCCCGTCAGCCGATCTGCTCGACCGCCCGCTCGGAGCGGCGCGAACGCAAATTCATGAGACCTATATCGTGTCGCAAACCCGCGACGGCCTTGTCGTGGTGGACCAGCACGCGGCGCATGAGCGCATCGTCTATGAAAAGCTGAAGGCGTCATTGGCTCGCAACGGCGTGCAGCGGCAGCTTCTGCTGATTCCGGAGATCGTCGAACTCGACGAAGCCACCGTGGAGCGGTTGATCGCACGCGCCGAGGAGCTGGCCTCGTTCGGACTTGCGATCGAATCCTTCGGGCCCGGCGCGGTCGCGGTGCGCGAGACGCCGTCGCTGCTCGGCAAGACCAATGCCGCGTCGTTGCTGCGCGATCTCGCCGAGCACATGGCGGAATGGGATGAAGCCTTGCCGCTGGAACGCCGCCTGATGCATGTCGCGGCCACCATGGCCTGCCACGGCTCGGTGCGCGCCGGCCGCCGCCTCAAGCCGGAAGAAATGAACGCGCTGCTGCGCGAGATGGAAGACACCCCGAATTCCGGACAGTGCAATCACGGCCGGCCGACTTACGTGGAATTGAAGCTGGCGGATATCGAGAAGTTGTTCGGGAGAAGGTGAGCCAACGCGCTGCCGCGTTCTCCGTCGTCATCGTCCGCGAAAGCGGACGATCCAGTACGCCGCACCGTTCGACACAAATCATTGATGCCGCGGAATACTGGATGCCCCGCTTCCGCGGGGCATGACGGTTCATGATGGGCTTACCGCGCGCAAAAACACAAACTCCGTATCGTCATACACCCGCCGCTCCAGTTCCTCGAAACCGTCAGGCGCGGCAAATTCGGCTGCCTTGGCCTCCTCGACCACCAGCAGTGCATTTGGCGTCAACCAGCCGCCATCGCGCAATGAAGCCAGCGCCTTTTCGGCCAGTTTCATGCGATAGGGCGGATCGAGAAACACCAGCGAAAACGGCTCGACCGGGTGCGCCGGGCCAAGATTGCCGGCGTCGCGGCGGAACACTTTTGTGACGCCTCCCAGGCCCATCGATTCGACGTTGTTGCGCAACAGCGCGCGCGCCTCGGCGCCGTTATCGACGAACAGCGCGAAGGCCGCGCCGCGCGAGATCGCTTCGATGCCGAGCGCACCGGTGCCGGCGAACAGGTCGAGCACGCGCGCGTCTTGAATCGGATCGTCATAGGCATGGATCAGGATGTTGAACAGCGACTCGCGGAGTCTATCCGCGGTGGGGCGGATGTCGCGCGACGACGGCGACGCCAGGTTGCGGCCCTTCAATCGTCCACCGACGACGCGCATCAGGGCACGACGCCCCTGTGTTGAAACGCGTGCTCCGATGTCGCGGCAACCTCGAACCTAAGACGCATGCGCCAGCCTTACTCGTCCCGCGGCTTCAGATCGCGCTTGCCGTGATAGCCGCGCTGCGGACGCCGCGGCGGGCCGTAGCCGCTGGCCTCGGCTTCGTTGCGCGCGCGCGCTTCGTTGCTGCCGGTACGCTGCACCAGCACACGGCGGCCCTTGCGGTCGGAGATCAGGCCGCTCTTGCCGGCCGGCTTGAAGGGCTTCTTCTCGCGCGGCGCGTCGGTCTCTTCCTCGTCGGATTTTGCTTGCGGCTCGCCATGCATCGGACGCGTAAAATCCGCCCCCGCCAGTGCTGCCACCTTGTCGCCGAGCTGCTCGCGCAACACCCGGGTCTTGACCTCCTCGACCTGGCCTTCGGCGAGTTCGCCCAATTGAAACGGACCGTAGGAGATCCGGATCAGCCGGTTCACTTCGAGACCGAGATGCGCCAGCACGTTGCGGACTTCGCGGTTCTTGCCTTCGCGGATCGCAAACACCAGCCAGACATTGGCGCCCTGGTCGCGCTCCAGCGTCGCATCGATCGGGCCGTATTTGACGCCGTCGACTTCGACGCCCTTTTTCAATTCATCGAGCTGGCCCTGCGTGACTTCGCCATGGGCGCGGACGCGATAGCGCCGCAGCCAGCCGGTATCGGGCAGTTCGAGCACGCGCGCCAGCCCGCCGTCATTGGTCAGCAGCAGCAGGCCTTCGGTGTTGAAATCGAGCCGGCCGATGCTGATCAGGCGCGGCAGGCCTTCCGGCAAGTTGTCGAACACCGTCGGCCGTCCTTCGGGATCGGCATGGGTGGTCATCAATCCGCGCGGCTTGTGAAACATGAACAGCCGGGTGCGCTCGCGCGGCGGCAACGGCTTGCCGTCGACCGTGATGACATCGTTGGCGGTGACATCGAGCGCCGGCGAATTGATGACGCGGCCGTTGACCGTGACGCGGCCCTGCACGATCCATTCCTCGGCGTCGCGGCGCGAGGCGAGACCTGCCCGCGACACCACCTTGGCGATGCGCTCGCCGGATTTCTTTGCGCGCGGGGGCCGCGGCGGACGCCGCTCGTCCGGCTTGCGCTCGCGGTACTCACCGCGGCCGCCGAACGCCGGACGTTTTACAAAGACCTTGCTGTCGTCTTCGTTGTCGCGGCGGGGCCGGTCGGCAGATCGATCGGAGGATTGCGCATCGCTGCGCGGATGTTCCTGCCAGGAACTCCCCCCTTCGCGTGGACGATCAAACTTCGGCCGCTCACGAAACGGCCGATCACCCTGGGGACGGTCATCGCGCGGGCGCGAAAAACGCGGGCGCTCATCGCCGCCGCGGTCCTCTCGCGGTTTGTCGAAGCGGGGCTTGTCGAAGCGAGGTTTGTCAAAGTTTCTGGCGCCCTCACGTGGCGAACGCGAATTGCGTCCAGCATGGTCAGGCGAACTGGCGTCGCGCTTCTGCCAAGGTTTTGAATCGCCGCGGTCGGAACCGCGATCCCCCGGGACGCTCTTGCGATCCCCCCGGTCGCTCTTGCGATCCGGCGCGCCGCGCGAGAACTTCTTGTCGCCGCCAAATTTTCGCTCAGGGCGACCGCCGCGGGGACGGTCGCCGTCCTTGCGAAAACCTTCGCCGCGCGGCGTATAGGGTCGCTTCTCACCGCCGCCTTCCCGCGACGCATACGGTTTCTTGTCGCCGAATTTCTTTTCGGAAAATCGCGCGGCGGGCCGAGCATCGCCACGGTCGGAACGCACCGGGCGGTCGTCGCCGCGAGGACGATCATCCCGGTTGAAGCGCTGCGGACGATCGGCAAACGGCCGATCGCCGCGCGGGCGCGGGGCGTCCCCATAATCACGGCGCGGCGCGTCTCCATCGCGGCGCGGCGGAGGACCTTCGCGTTTGCCGGCATAGGGCTTGCCCGGGCCCGAATAGGGCTTCTTGCCATAGGATTTGCCGCCGTCGGACTTGGCGGCGTAAGGCCGCTTCTCGCCGTCGCTCTTGCCGGCGAAATCGCGCTTGGCGAATTTCTTGTCGGGCCCGCGTGCCGCGCCGGAGCGGCCCTTGCCGCCGGACGGCCGATCACGCCGGCCGCGCGAGGAAGCGTTGTTTTTATCGTTATCGCGGGGCATGAATGGTCTCGTTTCGGGTGCAGATGAAATGGCAATCAGATTGATGTGGATCGGCTGGCACAACGACAACGGGCGCGCGCTCCGCTCGAGGCGCATTGTCACGCAAAACCGGTATCCACTTTTGCTGAATGCCCTTCTAGTAGCAGACTTTTCACGAAGAGACGAGGCATGAGCGCACCATCTTTCATGGATTTGGCGCTGAAAGCGGCCCAAAACGCCGGAAAAGCCGGCGAAGTGCCGGTCGGATGCGTGATCGTGCTTGACGGCGAGGTCATCGCGTCAGCCGGAAACCGCACCCTGACCGACCGCGATCCCACCGCGCACGCCGAGATTCTCGCGATCCGGGAAGCTGCCGATGTCGTCGGCAGCGAGCGGCTGGTCGATTGCGATCTCTACGTCACGCTGGAGCCGTGCACGATGTGCGCGGCGGCGATCTCGTTTGCGCGGATCCGGCGGCTGTATTACGGCGCACCCGATCCCAAGGGCGGCGCCGTGGAATCCGGCGTGCGCTTCTTCGCATCAAGCACCTGCCATCACGTGCCGGAGGTCTATTCCGCGGTCGGCGAAAGCGAAGCGGCGACGCTGCTGCGGGAATTTTTCAAGGCGCGACGGTAGCTCTGTAGCCCGGATGGAGCGCAGCGCAATCCGGGGAAACAGTCGTGAGCCCGGCCCCGGATTGCGCTTCGCTCCATCCGGGCTACGAAGTTATGAAGCCGCGAAAAACTCCCGCAGCG
>WNGN01024395.1_pt1 | contig 10850 bp, 6 predicted proteins | sample 5400561 | NCBI WGS metagenome assembly WNGN01 (sample SAMN13153379, study PRJNA577476) | soil metagenome | isolation source: 115 cm soil or saprolite under Garry oak tree replicate 2 | place: USA:California | collected 2016-06-15 | reverse complement strand
CAATAACGCGAATTGCAATCCGAAGAGCGCTTTCCCGCTACTGAAAGCGCTTTTTGATTTTTATGTCGATGCCAAACGTTCCGTTCTGATCGCGCAAACCGACAACGGAGACATTTCGGTCCACGTTGTATTCCACTTGAATGACCTGTTGCTGCGTCGAACTTACATTTGAAACGTAAGTGATGGTGAGGTTGCGAGTAATCTGTTGCTCGACGGTAATGCGTGACGCCGCGCTTTGCTGGGAGCCGGTTGAACCTACCCCCGCAAGACCGGGATCTACGCGGAAGCGCGTTATCCCAAACAAGCGCTCTAGGCGCCCGCCTAATTGGCTGGAAACCGCTTCCGAGAGAATCGCCGAGGCTCCTGCAGTTCCGCTCTGAGAAGTGCCTCCACTACGCGTTGTGGCCTCAGAGCTGGTTTGCCCGAGAGCGAGCAAGGTCACGATGTCGTTCGCGGGAAGCGGCGGATCGGAGCGATATGCCAATGTGAGCTTGCTGGCGGGGCCATTGAAATTCAGGGTGATCTCATATTGCTGAATTGTTGCCCCAGGAGAATCGGATGCTCCCAGGTTCCCCGCACGCGGAGATTCGCATCGGCCTGCAATTGCGCGCCGGGCCATTCCATGCGCGCATCCGGCGCCGACAGCGCCTCCACGTCGAATTGAAGATTGCGCAAGTACGGTGAACTGGTTGTGGGGCTGCTGATTCCTTCCTTTGCGGACACCAGCAAGCTTGCAACTTCGATGCCTTGAGTGAGAGTGACGCGGTCTATGGTCACCCGCCCGGACAGCCCCCCGGCTGCCGGCGTTCCGGTCAGCCTCAGCGAACCTCCCAAAAGCCAGCTCATGCCCTCCGGATAGCGAATGCGCACGCGATCGCTGCGAACGCTTACATCATAGCGAAGCGGACTCTCCGCGTAATTCACGCTCCCGGAAAGATGCAGCGTGCCGCCTCCGGATTCCGCACTCATATTTTCGAAATACAGGCGCGTGGCATCGAATACCACGTCGCCCTTGATCGCGCTGAGTCCTGTCGGGAAATCCGCGGCGCGCGCGAAGGCGTTTTCGATGTGCACGCGGCCGGTAATCCGCGGCCGGTCGAGCGTCCCTTCGAAGGAAGCGTTGATTTGTGCCGGACCTCGTGCTTCGACATTCGGCACATAACCGCTGATGAGCCGCAAGTCCAGAGCGCCATTGAGACGCAATCCGACAGTGCGGCGCCCGGCAAACTGAACCGCACCCGCGATCTGCAAATTGGTGTCCGCTCCCCGCAGCGTGACCGGGTCGATCTCCAGGCTATCCTTCATCGAACGGAAGTGAACCGGTCCGGCGTTTTCCAGGCGCACGTTGGCGTAATTCATTGTCAGTCGCGAGAGACTCGTATCCACTACGATCCTTTGCGGCTGCTTCAGCGAACCATTTACAGAAATATCTCCATCCGCGTTCGCATGGCCGCTGAATTCTTTCAGGTGCAAGGCGGCGAGCAGAAAGGGGTCCAAGTCAATATTCTTGATCGAAACCTTCCCGCTCAGCGGATAGGGATCGGCAAGTCCAAGCGTGTAACCGCCGGTAATCTCTCCTGTAGTCATAGCGGAGCCCAGTTCCAGATGTGCTGTGCGGCCGTCGGACGCCAATTTGCCGTCGAAACTGCCTACAATCACCTGGCCGATTCGCAGGTCCACGACTCGAAATGTCCCATCGCCAAGCGGTGCTCCCAATGGGCCATTGGCCCTCAACCGGAAGGTCACCTGCCCTCCCACTGGAAGGCGCGCCGATTGCAATTTTTCAAAATTTTCCAGAGGAAGTGCCGCGCCCACGAGATCAGCGGAAAGCGTTTGGTCCGCGTAGCGGTACCCCGCCGATCCGGTGATAATTCCCGCGCCGCGCCCGCTTTCTTTTCCTGGCGGGAAGAATCGTAGCTCTGCGTCCGCGACGCGCACCTCATCCGGAGACACGTTGAGTTGTCCGCGGAGACGATTGAAGGAAAGTCCATACAACGTGCCATTGGCCAGATCGAAAAGGCCGGTCACGCTGGGCTGTGCTCGGGTACCGCGGCCGTGAAATTGACCCGTCAATGAGCCCCTCACAGGAAGAGGCATCCCCAGCAGTTGTCCGAGACTCTCGGCAGGGACTTTCTCGATATTCGCTTCAGCCGTCCAGCCGTTCCCTGGCAGGAAATTCCATTTCGTCAGGGAAAGTGTCCCTTCGATATCCGTTTCCATGTCGCCGCTTCGGGCATGTCCGCGCTCCACAGCAAGCTCCGAAGACGAATAGGTTACATCCCCCTCAAGGAAGTCCATGAAGACGCCGTCGTAACGAGCGCGCTCCCCACGCAGGTGTCCTTGAAACGTAGAGCCGCCGGCGGGTCCCAAGATCTTGCCATCCCACCGCACGCTCCCCGAAATTTGTTTCGCAGCCTCCGCCGAACCCCGCCCTGCTCCACGCAAGCCGTCAATGAAATCTTTGTAGGTCTCCAGAGCATCGGTATCAAACCGCACATTTATCATCGTGTTGTGCGGTGCAAGAATGCCGTCGATAGTGCCGCGCGACGACGGCGTTTCGAATTCGCCCGAGTCGATCGTCAGGATGTTGGGATCGTAACGATAGTGGAGCCTCCAGGCAGCGCTCACCGCTTGATGGCGTTCCGCCGGTTGCTGCGGAGCCTCCCACACGGTATTCGCGGAAATCTCGAAGTGCTGGAAGGGGCCGCTCCAGGTTTCCACCGTGTCTGCAGTGACTCGCGCGTCCCAGTGCAGCTCGTCGATGGGGAAGTCGCGATGTTCGATCGAAGGCAGGACCGCCGCGAGCTTCACGTCCTGCACATGGGTGTCTGCCCTGAATTGCAGTCCGTCGAAACGCATCGTCACGCGCCCGGTTACCTTGCCGCCGAATGCCGCGGCAAAAAAATCGGGAATCTCAAGACCGCGGTTGTCAAGCCGATAGCTGCCACTGCTGGTCAGTCCGGTCGCGTGAAAGTCCACGTAAGGCAGCGCGATGTTCTGTCCGGAATAACTCCCGCTGCCCTTGAGCTGGCCGCTGGCGAACTGCCCTTCTCCGCGCACATCGACCCGCCCCGTCGGCACCATGGGTTCGCGCAGGGTTTCCCGGAAATCCACCAGATCGACCCAGCCGCGGTACCGGAAATTCCACTGCGGTTTCGAGAAACTGTTCATTTCCGCTTGTGCATCCAGATGCGAATGCCCCGCAGTGAGTACCCCTTGTTCGAGGGTGAAGCCATCGCGCCAAAGCGTGAACTTCGCCGATAGACCCACGGGCAGGGGCACGTAGCGCTTTGACGTGAACTGCAGGGTCTGCCAGTCAAGGTTGCCGAGATACAGAGGATGATCCAGCGTGCCCCCGGCATCGAGCCCAAACCGCAGATCTCCCCCATGCACTGTGATCGGTGCTTTCATGTCGTTGTAGAGAACCCACCCGTCAGCGAGCACCAGGCGCCGGATGCGCAATTCGAATAGCGTGTCGCGCAGCGGTTTATTTGCGGAAGCAGTTTGCGGAGGCGTTGGTACGTTCGTGACGCCGTTTTTTTCAACGCGGATGTGCACATGTGGTTGCTGGACCACGAGTTCGCTCAGCGAAATTCTGCGTCCCCAGAAGGAATCTATGCGCAGACCTGCCTGCACTTCCTCTGCGGTAAAAAGAGGTTCCGTGCCGGCTGGTTCTCTTCCGTGGATCACCAGGTTTTTAATGGCGGCCCGCATGGCGAACCATTGAATCGACAAAGCCCGGAACTCCACCTTGCCGCCGGTCACTCGCTCCAGTCGGCTTACGAGCAGCCGGCTCAACAACGGGTTGCCGGCGCCGCTACCGAAAAATACAACCACCGCCAAAAGCGCGATTACCGCCAGCACCCACGGCGTGTGAATGATCCAGCTCCAAATCGGGTGGCGGGCCTCGCGCTTCATTTCGCCGCCTCATCGAGTAACTTTTCAATGTGCAGGCGGGCCTTGCTCTCTATAAGCCACCGATCGGCCTGGTCATTAATTCCGCGCTGCACCAGGGCCTCCTGGATGAAGTCGCGTGCGGCGTCCAGCGGAGGCGGCTCTTGACCGCGGGCTTTGGCTCGCGGCACAACTGACTTCTGGTAGAAATCCTCGATCGTCTTGGGATCGATCTGCACACCGGAACGAAAACGCGAATCCAGGTAATTGCTCAGATAGAGCTGCGCGGCCACCATTTCCCGTATTTCCGCGTCGTTCAAACCGCTTTGCCTCCTCCTTGCTTCGTACTCCTGCGTCGATGTGAAGGAATTCCGCAGTCGCTCCAGGCTGCGTTCGATCTCAGCATCGGATGGCTGCGGGAAACGCGAGACGTTAGCCTCGGTCCGCACGATCCACTGATCAATCAGCCGCTCGAGTATCTGGGCATCTGTTTCCGATTTTTCGTCAAGGAATTGCTGGTAGCGGCTGAGTGCGTGGATGTCGCTCAATAGAATGATGTCGTTTTCAACTCGCGCCGCAATGCGGTCCACGATCTCTTGCGTCGCACGTAATCCCACCGCATATGTCATAAGCAACCAGAACAATAGAACGCAAATCGCAGGCCCGCGTTGCTGCCCCAGCGAGCCAACCTGGCAATTCGTGGCACTGCTCGGACACGGAATCGGAATAACAAACAACGGGCGATTCAGCTGATAACCGAAATCGATTCGAATCGGACCCACCGGGGTCTTATATCTCACGCCCAAACCGATGGTGTGCGCAAAGTAATTGAGTTCGTTCGTGCAGTTTGTAGCGCACACCGGCACGTTGGTTGGTCCTGCAGGTAGCGCCGGATTTTGCAACACAAATGTGGGTTCCGGCAACATTCCGCGGAAGGAGATCCGGCTCAGCCGGCTGTACACGTTGCCGCCGTCATAGAAAATGGCGCCGCCAAGAGATGTTCCTACAAACGGCAGGCGCATCGGAAAACGAAATTCCTGGTTCAGCACCAGCATCGCCTGGCCGCCGACCGGGAAGCCCGTGCAGAGATCGCGCGGCCCGGCCTGATTGAGCGCGAAGCCTCGCAACGACGTGCCGCCCCCGCCAAAAAATCGCTCCGGCAGCGGAATAATGGTAAGGAGTGGTCCGGAGGCGGTCGCGCCCGCCGTGCACTCCCCTGCCGTGGGCGGCGGAAAACTCAGGGAGACGGTGTCGCGGTACGGCACAAGGAATCCAAAGCGTGTGGAACGCGCAAAACTAAATCGGCGTTTAATCGGATAGTAAGTGGAATTCTGAAAAAAGAAGCGCAGGAAGCTCGCGCTGGAACCCAAAGCCGTATCGGCATCGCTAAACCCGGCGCTGTTGAAACTGCCCTTGCTGGCATCGGCCGGATTGTCACGCGTGTCGCGGAACCACGTCACTCCAACCTGGGATACAAGCGTGGGCTGTTCGAAGAGCGGAATTTCCTCCGGCGCAATGTGGCTATTCAGGTTCGATACCAGCACCTTTCGGAAGGTATATCCGTATAAGACTGTCGTTCGCGGCGTCAACTGTTCGGTGAGCTGCACGGCGCCTTCATAGCGCATTTCGGTGAAGGTGTTGATGTCTTGCGTCTTTTCTGTGTACGCGGTCGCCTGGAAGCTGAAGTGCGGATCCCCAAAAGTATTCGGAATCGAGTACCCTAGTAGCGCCCGGTCCTCAATCGTGCTCCCGCGCAGTTTGAGCGACAGCGAGTCGGCGCGCCCCGTAAGATTCAGTTTGCTGATCTCCAGAATTCCTCGCGGAGCTGCTTGTATCTGTCCGCCGGTCGGGTTCGTGGTGCTGGCTAGCCTCTGCACTTCGAATCCGCCGCCGTATCCCACCGTGTAGCGCTTGGCTTCCTCGACCAGAACCGCTATGTCCTTCTCAGGATTCGTTCCGTTCGGATTCTGCGGCTCGATCGTCACGCGATTGAAGACCCCGAGGTTGTACAGCCGCCTTTGCGATTCAACCACATCCCCTTCGCGCAGTGGCTCTTTAACCTTGATGTGCACCTCTCGATGGATCACTCCCGGCCGCGTGTGCTGGTACCCGCCAATTAAAATGCGCCGCACCCGCGTTTGCGGGCCCTCGTGGATGTGATACACCAGCCGGACCGCCTCGGCCTGCTCAATCGTCCGCTTGGACTCTTTTTCCTTCTGTTCTTTTTTTCCATTTTCCTTCGAGGAACTGGCGCTTCCTCCGGCGTCCGTTTTTTGCGCCCCCGGACCAGCGGAGACGAGTTCGGCGGTTGCCGAAAAGCTGGCCCCTGGAAATCCTTCGTTAAAATAAAGTGCCAGGATGTTGTCCCGGTCGGTCGTCACGCCGAAATCGGAATACGGCTGGCCTGGAGTCGAACCGATCACGCCGAGAAGTTCGTCTTCCTTGAACGCATGATTCCCCTCGATCGACAGCGAAGCGACGCGCGTCTGCCTTCCTTCTTGAACCGCGAAGCGGATAAACAGATTACCCTCTTTCCCCTTGTAGTTGTCTTCGATCTGTTGTTCGACCTTGGCATCGAGAAACCCGTTCGCCTGGTATAGAGTGCGCATCGATTGCGCGTCGGAATCAACCAGCCTTCGGCTGAAGCGCCCCGCCGAACCGAAGGCCCCGCCGAAGATTTGCAACCGGCTTCGCAGCAATTCGGTGTCGAAGTACTCGTTCCCCGTGATTTCTATCCCTATTAGTTTGTGCCGCACGCCCCGCTCCACCGTGTAAGTAATAATCTCTTCCATGCTCTGCACTTCGCCGCGACTGGACTTCACTTCATGCGTTTCGGTCGTGTAATTCACATCCGCGTCGAAATATCCCTCACGCTCCAGACGCTCGCGAAGATTGCGTTTCCCTTCTTCCAGGAGGTCCGCGTCAATGGCGCCCTCCTGATAGACGGGGATCAGTTTTTTCAGCTCCCCTTGGGAAAACTTCGCGCCCGTCAACGCCACCCGCACACGCGGCCCTTCCCTTACCTCCAGCTCCAGAGGTATCGCGTTCTTCGCTGCGTCATAGTCGCCCCGGCTCACTGCCGCTCGCCCGCTCAGATGCCCCCTCTTGACCAGATATTTCCGGATGCGGTCCGTCCCGCGCTGCAGCTTGGCCGACGTGATCTCGCTTCCCGCTTTCATTCTCAAGCGGGAGAGGATTTCGGCATCGCGATACTCCGTTCCGTTCTTCAGCTGGATGATTCCGACGCGTGCGCGGGGGCCGGGCTTCACGTGCACAACAATGTCCATCTGATGCGTTTCCGGATGCGGCACCGTTTCTGCGGAGACTTCCGCCCGATACAAACCCTCATCACGAAGTGTCTCTCGCAGCCGTTCCAGCGCCTCGTTGACGGCGGCTTGCCGGTAGGTTTGCCCCAGCGCAATCTGCATCGCCGCCGCTGCCGAGGCTTCGCTAGGTGGCGCGGGAAGGCCCTGGATGCGCACTTGGTTGAAAAACATATTCTCCCGCACCACGAAATCCAATCGCACTCCATCCGGTACAGGTGTTGTGACCGCACGGAGATCGGCGTAATCGCCCGTTCGGTAAAGCGCCCGCAAGCTTTCGGCGATTTTCCCCCGGTCCAGCGCTTTCCCGGTTTCTACCGCGACTCCCAGAGGTGAGTCGGACAAAACTTGGCCATCTTCTTTGACGATGCGAATCGCCACGATCTTCGGTTCTTCCGGCTCAACACCTGCCGCGGAGCTGTCTTGCGGCGTTTGCGCGCGCGTCGCCACGGCTCCCGTCAGGAGCGCGAGCACGACAATGCCTCGCAACCCATTGGCCAAGCCCGATTTCATGTTTCCCTTCGTTCAGACGAAGCCTAGCACAGCGGCGTTGCCTGACCTGTCCCCTTTGGCGTTATCATGTAGCTTAGCAGGCGCTTTCGCTGTGCATGCTGGGGCCGCACCCTTCGTGAACGACTCTCTCCAGGAAAAATACTCGCGCCAGATGCTTTTCACCGGGATCGGCCCGGAAGGGCAGCAGCGGCTGCTTGCTTCTCGGGCGGCCATCGTCGGCTGCGGTGCTATTCCGCCAATCTTCTCGTTCGCGCCGGCGTCGGCTACCTCAGAATCATCGATCGCGATTTCGTCGAGCCCTCGAACTTGCAGCGCCAGACCCTTTTCGATGAGTCCGACGCTCTCGACGTCCTCCCCAAAGCCGTCGCCGCGGAGCGCAAGCTGCGCTCCATCAATTCGTCCGTAACCATCGAAGGTGTCGTCGCCGATCTCAGCCCGCGCAACGCGGAAGCGCTCCTCGGCGGAGTCGGCCTGCTCCTCGATGGAACCGACAATTTCGAGACCCGCTTCTTGATCAACGACGTGGCCGTGAAATCCGGCCGGCCTTGGATCTACGCGGCTGGCGTCGCCAGCTACGGGCTGACCATGACCATTTGCCCCGCCGCAACGGCTTGCCTCGCCTGTCTTCTCGAATCCGGTTCTCCGGCCCAGGGCCTCGAGGAGACCTGCGACACCATTGGTGTCCTCGGGCCGATCGTCAATCTGATCGCCTCCCTGGAGGCAGCCGAAGCTTTGAAACTCCTCTCCGGCCACCCCGAAGCCCTTCATGGGCGCTTGCTCTCTTGCGATGTCTGGACCGGGCGCATGCAATCCATTGCTATTGCGCGCAATCCGGAATGCCGCGCGTGCGTCCGGCGCGATTTCACTTATCTTGATGGAGAAGCCCAGCCTCGCATCACCATGTGCGGCCGCGATTCCGTCCAGATTCACGAGCGGGCCCGGGCTCTCGACCTCGGCGTTCTCGAGGCTCGATTGCGGCCTCTCGTTGACAACGTGCGCCAGAACGATTTTCTGCTTCGCTTTCGAATTGCGCCTTATGAAATGACCGTCTTCGCCGATGGACGCGCCATCCTCAAGGGCACCAAGGATCCCGCCGTCGCGCGCTCCCTCTACGCCAGGTACATCGGCGCCTGACCTCTCACTTCTCTTCCACTTCGGGGTTTGCGTTTCAGCGGATGTGCCCGGAGCGTCCGAACGAGCTGCGCATGTTCGAACGGTCCAGGTTTTCACGCAGGTTCATCAGCGTCAGGAAAGTACTCAAAATTCTCGCCTTCAGGTCGTCCGTCAGGTGCAAGCCGCTTGTCGCTACGCGCGCCAGGCGTTCTCCGTGTTCCGTGATGAACTTCATGATTTCACGCTGGCGCTCCTGCGGGGCATGGCCCAGCGCCGTCTCCCGCCGCATCTCCGAGCAGCCGGCTTCCAGCGAAAGCGTGAAGTGCAGCACGCACAGGCGCTGCTCGGCGAGTGCCGCTGGCGTGTCGTTCTTACATCCCGCAATTTGGCAAGACGTTCCCATGTGCCGATGGCGCTGAAATACTAGGGTACATCTCCCGCGCGGAAAATCCAGTGCGCATCCCTCCGGTGGTGCGAATCTTACATGACCTGCTTCCCCTGCGTCTCGCGCTCTTGGACGGCGGCCTCCCTTGCCGGAAAAAAGTTTGCAAAATCAATTGACAGGAGTATGCAACCGCGTGTATAAAAATACAGAGGCCAATAGCCTCGATGCACGATGAGCGCGCACAAGACATTTCGCCACGGTCAAATCCTCCGCCTGGTCTCGGATCGGCGGATTGCCAATCAAGAAGAGCTGCGCCGCGGGCTGGCCGCGCAGAAACTCCGCGTGACTCAGGCCACGCTTTCGCGCGACCTGCAGGAGCTCCGGCTGATTAAGACCCACGAAGGCTACAAGCCCGCTACCGTCCTGCCCGAGGAGTCTGCGCCTCTTCCTCCGCTCGCTCGCGCCCTCGGCGAATTTCTTCTCGATATCCGGCCTGCGGAAAATCTTCTCGTTTTGAAAACGCCTCCCAGCGGCGCGCAGCCTCTTGCTGCCGCCATGGATGGCGCAAAATTCACCGAAATCTCGGGAACGATTGCCGGTGACGATACCGTTCTCATCATCACTCCCAGCAAGAAATCGCGCGAATCCCTCCAGAAGAAAATCGAAGCCCTGGTGAAATGAGACATCCCCGCCAAGTCGCGGTTGTAGGCGTCACCGGCTACACCGGTCTCGAGCTGGCGCGGATTCTTCTGCGTCATCCCGCACTTCCGCCGCCGGTCTTCTACGTCCGCGAACCCAACGGTGCGAAATGCCTCGCCGAACTCTTTCCCCAGTTCCGCGGCTGGGGCGAAGCGCCGCTCCGGCCCCTTTCGGTTGAAGCGATTGCTTCCAGCAGCGCGGGCACCGCATTTCTTGCGACTCCCCATGAGGTTTCCGCGGAATTGGCGCCCGATTTGCTCCGTGCGGGTCTCCGCGTTGTCGATTTGAGCGGAGCCTTCCGCTTTCGCGAAGCCGAAACTTTCACCTCCTGGTACAAGCTGCCCGCGCCCCACGCAGAGTGGCTTACGGAAGCGGTCTACGGGATTCCTGAGCTCTATTCGAGAGAGATCGCTCAGGCTCGATTGGTTGCCAACCCCGGCTGTTATGCGACCAGCGTGATTCTGGCCTTACGGCCTCTTACGCAAGCGGGCTTGCTTGCTCCCGGCGCCGGCGTCGTTTGCGATTGCAAGTCTGGCGCCAGCGGCGCGGGCAAGGACCCTCGCCGCGATCTCCACTTCGTCGAAGTCGATGAAAATCTCAAGGCCTACAGCCTTTTCACGCACCGCCACACCCCGGAAATTCTCGAACACACTGGCCTGAGCGAGTCGCAGGTCGTTTTCTCAACGCACCTGCTCCCGCTTGCGCGCGGCCTTCTTTCCAGCATCTATGTCACGCTCGGCGAACCGCAAACTGCCGCGGACGTCGAGTCGCTCTACCGGCGGTTCTATGCCGGCCGCGCGATGGTCCGCATCTGGCCCGCCGGCACGTTGCCGGAGTTGCAGCACGTGGCGCACACCAATTTTTGTGACATCGGGTTCGCGCTGGACAAATCTGGACGCCGCCTGGTCATCGTCTCTTGCCTC
>WNGN01004554.1_pt1 | contig 10851 bp, 10 predicted proteins | sample 5400561 | NCBI WGS metagenome assembly WNGN01 (sample SAMN13153379, study PRJNA577476) | soil metagenome | isolation source: 115 cm soil or saprolite under Garry oak tree replicate 2 | place: USA:California | collected 2016-06-15 | reverse complement strand
GCCACGATGACGGCATAGATCTGCGCTTCGTATGCCACGAGTCCGGTGTCAATCAGGGCGGCGATGTCATCTGGCGCTTCGATCGCACGGGTTCGACATTCGGCACGAATCAGATTGCTCAGACGATCAGGATGGTGTTCATGATGGAAGATTTCGGTGCAGAGCCAGTCAAGCAGCGCTTCTTCATCGGTGCGACGGAACTCACGCATCTTGCTCATCCCACGGATCTGCGCCCGATGGGCTTCGATCGTCCGCCCTTCCCAGTCATACTGGGCAAAGAGGGCGGCATCAACACCGACCTGGACCGCGAGAAATCGCACCACATCGGGGGCCACCTCAACCCTCGAACGGGGAAAACGGCCTTCGTACCGCAAACACTTGAGTAAGACGGCAAACCCAAGGCGAGTCGCCCCAGATTTGTTGCCGACTGCAATCAACTCATCAGGCAGAAGCGTAAAGTGTTCCAGTAACTCATCTGCCGTCCATGTTCGCTTCATCCATTTCCTCTATTGTGTCTTTGCTCTCCCCTACAGAGCGTACATGTCTACACAAAGCTGTGCGGTGAATATGCTCTCACTCGGGTAGTATATAGTCTCATCTCTCTCCAACTGAGTGTGCTGAGTGTAGCAGGGGAAGGTGCCTGTTGACAAGAGAAACAGCCTGACTATCCTATTGATTGAATTTCCTCTTTCTGCTAAAAAAGGCTGAATGAGAGCGAAACGGGAGAGGGCACGCTCCCGCTGCGCCTCGGTTGCAGTAGAAAGTTGGTCTACATGCTTCGTCATGGTACTGAACTCCTTCCTCCTTCATCGTGCATCCTTGAGACGCTTTCCTCTCCGCTCACCTCTTCCTCTCAAACGATGCACCAACAGGGTCAAGACGGATGCCCCGAACAGCAAACCCAGCACCACACTAAAGGCTCTTTGGATGCTGAGCGCGTCAGCCATGCGGCCAAGGATCAATGGTGCTGTAAAAATAGCGACGCCGATACCAAAGGCAAAACGTCCGCTGGTGGCATTCGCCCGAGTAGGAGTCACACTGAGCGCAGCAGAGAGCGTGAGCGGGTACAGATTCGCAATGCCCAGACCAGTCAACACGAGGCCACTCAGTTTCAGAGGGATCAACGGCGAAAGCCAGAAGAGCGGAAATCCCAGAGCAGTTGTGCTCAAAGCGATCAGCAGCAGGAAGGTCGTTTCCATCTTCCCAGCGAGACGACTCCCTATCAGACGACCAAGGACCTCTGCCACGAAAAAGAGACTCACGCTGGTTGCAGCTTCATTCACGCTGAGGCCACTCGTGTTTTTGAGCAAGACGGCGCTCCAGACAATCATGCACCACTCCATCGCAACACAGCACACCATCGCCAGCCAACAGAGCCAGAAGACGGAAGGAAAGCGCTGCTGGTTCTGACGCCAGCCAAGTTCAAGCGCTTGCAATCCTCCAATGAAGAGAGGAACCGAACTGACACCGATGCTGGCAATCACATTGGCTTCCGTGAGCGCGGTCGCCCGCTGTCCTTGATGCAGATCAGCCAGCCCGCCTTCAATAGCTGTTCTGATGACCGTTCCAAAGGCGCCCATGAGGAAAGGGCCAATGAGCGCGAGCACGAATGAGGGACTGACCATGAGAACTGCTGCTCCTACCCACATCCCTATGCCTCCTAGCCAGAAGCGTGCTCGACGGCTCCAGAGCCGAGCAGGCCCGCCTCCAATGAGACCCACAAGGATGGTTGCCAGGGCAAAAGCACTGGTGAGCAGACTGGTCTGCGTATAGGTGAGGTGCAACTCTTCCTGGAGGAAGGGAGTGAGTGGTCCAAGCGCCGCTTGCAAAAAGGCATAATACCCCAGCATCAGATAGGCAGGCCAGGTGAAGCCGGTGCGTACAAACAATGATGGTGGCCGGAGCGCTGTTGGTTGTCTCATCGCTCTCTCCGCTCTGTCAAAAAGGGGAGCCTCCGTTCTGTTCCTATCAGCAGATGAAGCACAGGAGACCTCTCCGCTTCAGTTGCTCGGCGAGGGGGGAATGCCACAACGACCGCTGTCAGATCTGGAATAATCATGCTCGCCCCCGCATCCAAAAGGACTTGCGCTGTGTCTGCCGAGCGCACACCACAGCACTCCATGCCTGCCGCACGCGCCGCCTGGACGCCACTCGGGGCATCTTCAAACACCAGGCAGACCGAGGGAGACTGCCCGAGATCATGCGCGGCGCGTAGATAACACGCCGGGTCTGGCTTCCCCCTGGCAATATCATACGCCGTGATCTGTGCTGCGAAGATGTTCTCAAGGCCAAGTTGCTCCAACACACGCTCAACTTTCCAGTGATGAGCACTCGTCACCAGCGCCAAAGGAAGATGAGCCGCATGCAATTGCCGAAGCAAGGCAACGGCTCCCGGTATTTCCTGATACGCTGCATGCTGTTCATACTGTTCGAGCCTGACATGCACCTCTTCCTGCTGTGGCTTTGAGAGGAGAGGAAACAAGGTTCCCACCGTATGGCTGGCTGAACAGCCATAGATGTGGTGTTCGAAATCATCCTGCGTCAGTGTGAGCGCGTATTCAGTCGCGAGCTGTTGCCAGAACGAGGTCACGGTGAACTGAGTATCTACAACGACGCCATCCATATCAAAACAGATCGCCTCGTATGGGGTATTCTGATAGTCGCTGAACCACGTATGCTTCTGCACCTCTGCGAGACCTCCTCCCGGCTTTGAGCCAGACGTTCAAAACATGCGAGAGAGCTGACCCTCTGTCTCCATTTCAATCAGACATCCCTCGTTCGCTCGAAGCAAGAGCGCTGAGCGATCCACCGCTTCTTCACGATCAAGCAGCGTGGAGAGTACAATGCGCCCACCGCTTGCTTCTGGCAGACGGATGAGATGCTCCTTAGCGGTGAAGTTGAGGGCAATGAGCCAGTGCTCGCGCTGTTCCGAACGTTCGTAGACCAGGCATCCATCGGGAACCTGAGGAAAGGAACGATACTTCCCAACGGTCAGGGCTGTGCTGGTGCGTCGGAGATGCATGAGCTGGCGTATGAGTGAGAGCATCGAGTGAGGGTCTGCGAGTTGGGCGGCAACATTGCATTCCTGCGCATCCTTCGCAAGAGGAAGCCACGGGTGGGCGAAAGCCTCGCAAAAGCCTGCATGAAGGCTCTTGTCCCATTGCATGGGGGTACGCTCTGGATCGCGTCCAAATCCCTTCCCAGGCACACGCAACTCCCAGGGATCTTGCACGCAGTTAGCAGGAACGTGGACATCATGCATCCCAATCTCATCTCCATAGTACACCACAGGCGTTCCCCACAAGGTCAGCAGGAGCAGCATAGCAACACGAGCCTGAGCCTTGCCGACACGGGTCGCCATCCGTGATTCATCATGGTTGCCCAAAACGTAGCTGGGCCAGGCACCAGCAGGCAAGACAGCCTCAACGGTGTCAACCACCTGGCGAACGTTCCTGGCGGTGTTTATGGCTCCAAGCAGCCCAAAATTGAAGGGCATGTGGAACTCATCCAGGGCAACGCCGTAGTAGGTTGCCCATTGCTGCCATTCAAAGATGGAAACTTCTCCGACCATGAGACGAGGATGCTGAAGGTCAACACGGCCATACTGCTCAAGGAGACGACGCAGATCGCGATACACCGTATGTGTATCATTATGGTCGCGATCATAGAGATGCAGTTGCGAATCATATTCACCCAGTGGCTTATACGGCGTCCATTCGGGATGAGGGTTGGGTGGATTATCGCGCAACGCTGGATCTTTGAGAATGTAATGAGCACTATCGATGCGAAATCCATCCACACCGCGATCAAGCCAGAACCGCACGACAGCGAACATGGCCTCTTTGAGAGCCGGGTGACGCCAATTCAAATCAGGTTGAGCCTTATGAAACGTATGGAGGTAGTATTGCCTCGTGTGCGCATCCCATTCCCAGGCCGATCCTCCCCAATGACTGAGCCAATTGTTGGGGGGGAGAGCCATCCGCTTTCGGATCAGCCCAGACATACCAATCACGATTGGGATGCTCTCGTTCGGAGCGGGAGGCGAGAAACCAGGGATGCTGATCCGAGGTATGATTGGGAATGAAATCGAGAATCACACGCAGGTGGCGTCGATGAGCTTCCACAAGCAGCTGATCAAAGAGGGAAAGATCCCCAAAAAGTGGATCGATCCCGGTATGGTCGGTCACATCATATCCTCCATCGATCATGAGTGAAGGATACACTGGCGAAAGCCAGACAGCGTCAACCAAGAGCGTTTCGCTCAGATAGTCTAACTGGTGAAGAACGCCAGCTAGGTCGCCGTTGCCATCGCCATTGCTATCCTTGAAACTGCGCACATAGAGGTGATACATCACAGCTGACTGCCACCAGGGGACAGCATGTTGAAGTTGGTTCAATCCGATACCATCCTTTCTAAAAGGACAACTCGTTGTGATGATGTCGAGAAAAGGGCACAAAATAGCTTCGCCTTTTTGAGGTGCTTCCTACATAACGGCTCTGCGCGCGTCCTTTACTCTGCCGCTCAAAGCACCGGAGAGCAGGAGGCACGGACGATCAATTCTGGTTGGACAATTCGTCGGTACTCCTGGGCATGAGTTGGCGATCCAGCAACAAGCTCTCGGAGCATGCTCACGGCCTGCTGCACCATCAGAGCAACGGGCTGACGGATCGTCGTGAGAGCGGGAACACTCTCCGCCGCCTGCTCGATATCATCGAAGCCAATGATGGAGAGCTGATCGGGAAGATGGAAACCGAGTTGCCAGGCGATACTCATTGCACGAATCGCCAGCACGTCAGAGGCACAAAAGATCGCTGTGGGCGGCGATGGCAGTGAAAGGAGCTGGCGAAGGCGCACCATCACATCACCGTGAGTACGAGAACAGCACTGTTCATACTCATCGTGCCATTCAAGTCCCTGATGATGCACAAACTGCCGAAAGGTGACCAGTCGTTCACTGACCCCTGCATGCTCCACATTGCCAACAAAGGCAATGCGGCGGTGCCCTAAGTGAAAGAGGTAGTCCAGGCTCAGAGACGCACCACGTACCTCATCCAGTGCGACCAGCGGAACGGATGTCTCCGAGCCGGATGCAACAGCCACACAGGGCGTTCGGCTTTGTTTCACCATCGCAAGCAAAGTAGCATCACCAGGAATATTTCCAAGCAGGAACAATCCATCGAACCAGTGGTTGAGCATAAAGGTCAATTGTCGCTGAGCCGTCTGGGAATCGTAGTCTGCATGCCCCAGCAGCAGTTCAAACCCTTGCTCATGCGTGGCCCGCTGAAGCGCACGGGCAAGTTCGCTCAAAAAGGGATCACCCATGTCACGGATAATGGCTCCCAGTACGCCCGTTCGTTGTGTGCGTAGGGCCGCGGCAAAGGGATTGGGCTGATATCCAAGTCGCTGTGCAGCCTCCAGGACACGGGCCTGCGTCGCTTGGCTGATCTTGATACTGCCCTCGCGTCCATTGAGAACTCTGGAAACCGTGCCAACAGAGACATGCGCAGTCTCAGCGATATCAACGAGAGTCACAGGAGATCGTACATCCATATGCTATACTTCTCCGATACAATTGCTAGATGTAGAACGTTTACATCCCACTACTCTACCGAGTTTCTCAGGGGGCGGAAGAAGGCGCGTATGTCCTCGACCAGCGCCTGTGGCTGCTCCAATGCTGCGAAGTGTCCTCCTGCTTTCATCTCCGTCCAATGTTGTATATTGTAGAGGCGTTGGGCAAGGGAACGTGGCGGAATGGGAAGCTCATCCGGGAAAACAGCCACGCCTGTCGGAACCTCAACCCGCCCGGCATATGTTTCATAACCCTGGTGAGAGGTCTCGTAGTAGAGGCGGGTCGATGAGTTGATGGTCTGCGTGACCCAATAGATCATGATGTTCGTGAGCAGTTCGTCTTTCGTGAAGACGCTCTCGATCTCACCGTGACAATCGCTCCAGGCACGGAACTTCTCAACCATCCAGCCTGCCAGCCCGACAGGGGAATCATTCAAGCCATAGGCCAGCGTCTGGGGGCGTGTTTCTTGCATGTGACTATAGCCAGACTCATCCCGAATCAATTGCGCTCGCCGTTCCCGCCAGTTGCTTTCTGCTTCGTTGGTCGTCTCCTGACTCAGGACCGAGCGCGTTGGCTGCATATTGAGGTGAATGCCAATGATTTTGTCGGCAAAAGCGCGACCGAGCGTTCCCGTGATGTAGAGCCCCCAGTCGCCTCCCTGGGCGGCAAAGCGCTGGTAGCCCAGATCTTGCATGAAGAAGGCAAAGACCTCTACTATCCGCGTCACCGTGACGCCTCGCACGTTCGTCGGGCCTGAGAAGCCATAGCCGGGGAGCGAAGGCACAACGACATCGAAAGCATCAGCGGGATCTCCGCCGTGACTGGCAGGATCGGTCAACGGGCCGATGATCTTATACATCTCGAAGAAGCACCCAGGCCACCCGTGCGAGATGAGCAGTGGGATGGGGTGCGTTCCTTTCCCCTTGACATGCAGAAAGTGGAGGTGGATCCCATCGATCTCAGTGGTAAACTGAGGGAAGGCGTTAAGGAAGCGTTCCTGGGCTCGCCAATCGTAGCTCTCGAGCCAGTAGTCTACCAGTTGCCGCAAATAAGAAAGGTTCGTTCCATAGTCCCAACCTGCATCTGGAAGCGAATCCGGCCAGCGAGTCCTAGCTAATCTCTGCCTGAGATCAATCAGAACTTCTTCGGCCACCTGAATCTGAAAGGGAGCATGAACCATGCGACTCTTCTCCATTCTTCTCGCGTCCATCGACTTGAAAGCCTAAACAGGGTTTCACTCCAGTAAACAACGTGCGCATTTACAACAGGGAGTGTGCCTTTTTCAAGATTGCACATCTAGACTGACATAAACTCAGGTGTTACAGGGAGTCAAGCTTTTTTTCGCGTTGATACATATAGAGTGAGACGCAGTGGTTGGCGCCAGCCGCCCATCACCACCGAATCCGCTCCTGCGCTGCTACCAACCATCTTCTGTTTGGCCGTGCCACGATTGTATCCAAGTCTAGTCGTGCCGATTGCAAAAAAAGCTTGACTCCCTGTGTTATCTTCAGGCGAAGATGCTTCGTGATAGCAGTCTGGGAGGGGCTTCGCTCTCATTTTGGCGGCAATCGACGCAATCCGGTTGTGTCTCATTCTACTTGTGCAAACATCAAAAAGGCTCACGCCCTGTTATTCCGTTTGCAAGACACGCGCATTCTACCTCTAGATGCGCAAGAAAAAGAGATGGCGTAAGACCCTGATCTCTTTCTCGGTCAGCGTGGACCTCTGACCGAACGCGGCATTCGGGAGATTATTGCCAAGCTTGGTCAGGCGGCAAAACTTGGATCTCCCCTGGGTCCACATGATCTGCGTCATACGTTTGCCAAGTCGCTCCTCGATCCGGCGGCGTATGGGTTGGACCGGCCACCGATGCCGCTCCCAGCGATTCAACAATTGCTGGGCCATGCTGATATCGCAACAACAACCATCTATACACGGGTTTCTGCTGATGACCTCGCTCGTATGATGGGTATGTCCGAATCACCCTAAGAGCAAACTGTGCCGCACTTATCTACTTTGCGGCTAAAGGACTCCTTCCTTAAGGTTCATGCCATCTGAGAAAGCTCAGCAAAGGTTGTCTAGCAGCGATTCGCTGTGTGTCTACAGCCTCCCCGCATGTGGCAAGAATGCCTACCACAGCACAGCAGAAGGCGGGTTGAAGAGCATAGGCCACACGAGCTTCGAGGAGCAGCTTGCAACCTGGAACTGAGATCCAGGATGTCGTGTGTAACGCAGGGCCGATAGGGCCGATGATACTGTGGACATTGCGGATGGTGACACCGGCGAACACGGAGCGTCAGGCGACAGAGCCCTTGCAAGGTCGTAATGGTCAGCTGGGTACGGTAGGCGACCCGCATCGCTTGACCGCACTCAACACATTGGCTCCACTGGGGAGTGAGTATGTGTTCCGATGTCGCTGCGGGGCGACAGCCTTTTCTTGCCATCATGTTCTCACTTTTCTGCTACGTCTGTGGAGCACTCTTGCTCATCTGCTCATCGGGCAGTGCGACGTTCATAGGCCCAGGTTGACAGCCCAATGAACGTCACCAGCAGGCCCACGCACGGCGCCGATGACCACCGAAATCGGCTGGTGGTCTGCGAACGCACGCAGCCAGTCAGGCATGGTGCTCGTGGGCACGAACGCATTGCTCCCGAAGAGCAAGGGATAAAAGATCACCAGACTGGCTCCCTGGACGGCTTCTGGACTGCTTACCACCAGACCGAGCAGGACCGCGAGCCACGAGAACGTAAAAGTGGTCAGCAGAAGCAAGCCCGTTGCCGCCACCCAGGCGAGGGGGTTACCCGCTGGCCGGAAGCCCACGAGCAGACCGACGGCCCAGATGACCAGCACGACGAAGCCATTGCGGACGAGGTCAGCCAGCGTGCGACCGGTGAGGACCGTCGAGTGCGCCATCGGCAACGAGCGAAAGCGGTCAACCAAGCCCTGTTGGAGGTCGGTTGCTAAGCCGATCCCGGTGGCCAGGGAACCAACCAGGGATGCAAGCACGAATACCCCGGCCATCAGATAGTTCGCATAGCTGGTGCCAGGAACGAGAATGGCTCCGCCAAAGACGTAGCGGAAGAGCAGGACGAGCATGGTGGGTTGAAGCGTCGCGATCAGCAACTCATCGGGACGGCGTGGGATCTGTGTAAGTCGGCGTTTGGCCAGCACCCACGTGTGAGCGAACGTCCAATACAGCGCACAATGGGAACGTGGGGTCAGATCTTCCGTGCTTAAGGGTACAGGGCTGTTCATCGGTTCCTCCTCTTGAGTCGTGCCGGATTACTCGGCTCAGCCTCGCTTGCCGAGTGCCCGGTGAGCGAGAAAAAGACATCATCAAGCGTTGGGCGGCGCAGGGCCAGCTCGGCAAGCGCAATCTGTGCTCCATCCAGATCGCGCACGATCGCGGCGAGGAGCTTGGCCCCATCCGTGACCGGGACGGTGAGGTGACGGTGTTCGCGATCGAGCAGGATCTCCCCTGAGCTGTACGGACGGATCGCTTGCCACGCGGCGTCCAGATCACTGGGTGGGGCTACGGTGAATTCCAGGCGCTCTCCGCCAATCTGTGTTTTCAGGGCGGGAGCCGTGCCTTGCGCAATCACGCGCCCCTGATCAATCACTACAATCTGATGGGCCAGCTGATCGGCTTCCTCCAGGTACTGAGTGGTTAGCAACGCCGTGGTACCCTGGGCCGCCAGGTCACGGATTACCTCCCACAGCGCGAGGCGTCCACGCGGATCGAGGCCGGTCGTGGGCTCATCCAGGAACAGGATTGGTGGCGCAAGGATCAAACTGGCCGCCAGGTCAAGCCGCCGGCGCATGCCCCCTGAGTACGTTTTCACCAGGCGGGAGGCGGCCTCTTCGAGAGCAAAGCGTGCCAGCAGGTCGTGGGCTCGCCGCTTGGCCACCGCGCCTGGCAAGCGAGAGAGTTGCCCGAACATTTTCAAGTTTTCGTAACCGGTCAGCAGTTCATCGACGGCAGCATATTGACCGGTGAGCCCGATGCGCTCGCGCACGATCCGGGCGTGTTTCACCACGTCCAGTCCGGCTACCTCTGCGCGTCCACGATCCGGCTTGGTGAGGGTGGTCAGGATGCGCACCGTCGTCGTTTTGCCCGCGCCGTTGGGACCGAGCACGCCCAGGATCGTCCCTTCCTCCGCTACCAGGTCCAACCCATCCAGGGCGTGGATGGTGCCATACGTTTTGGACAGCCCTTCTGCCAGGATGGCTGGGGTGTTTGCCATGGGATCGTTCCTCCTCATGAGGTTTGCGTTTTGCAACACCTTTCAACATTTGTGGTAGAATGTTGCCTAAAAGAAGCATACTCGAAGCGCTGTCCAGGAGCAAGAAGCAAATTCATGAGAATGTTGCATATGCAACACAGGAGCAAAACTGATGCGCGAGCAGGTGGATTTACGAGTGAGACGAACACAGACGAACTTGCGGGAAGCCCTGATCGATCTGATTGAGGAAAAGGGGTTCGATGCGGTCACCGTGGGAGACATTGCTGAGCGAGCGATGGTCAACCGGACGACGTTTTATCGCCACTACCCAGACAAATATGCGCTGGTCACGGGCATCTTTGAGGAAGCGGTCAATCAGATCTTCCACGAGCTCGGTCCCCTTCCGGGGAATCTAGAAGGACTGCTCTCGTCCGGGAGCGAGTTGGACCCCGAAGCGGTGCAATCCTACATCAAGTCCCAGTTGGCCGCTTGGTCCGCGTTCTTCGAGCATATTGCCAGGCACGAGAGGCTCTACCGGGTGATGCTTGGCAAACGCGGCAGTTCCTGGTTTACCGTCCAGATGCGTGACTACTTTGCGGACGCTATTCGAAGCCGTGCTCGAACCCTCGCTGCATCAGGACTGAGAGCACCCAATGACCCGAACGCTGCGCCAGCGGAGTTCGTGATCATCAGCCTGGCGCACTGGTTTGTAGGGATGATAGCCTGGTGGATTGAGAACGGGATGACGTACTCGCCCCAGCAGATGACGCTCTGGTTCGCACGCTTTGCGATGTATGGCTATCCCTCCGTTCTCGGTCTCAATATCCCCCCTATCATTGATGGAGTTGCCCCGTCTGATCGGCGCGCGAAACAGCCGTAACCGGTTGGCTTCCTGTTCGCCTCTCTCCGTAGCAAAGGAACGGTTCAATTGAAACAGCGTGGGGTGCATCGCTTCCAGACCTCTCTTGAAGAGAAGCTCAGCAAAGAAAGATTACCGCCGTAGAAAAAAACGCCAGAGCCTCTCCCTCCGTCGTCAATTAACAGATCTCCTGGCCTA
>WNGN01004019.1_pt1 | contig 10855 bp, 11 predicted proteins | sample 5400561 | NCBI WGS metagenome assembly WNGN01 (sample SAMN13153379, study PRJNA577476) | soil metagenome | isolation source: 115 cm soil or saprolite under Garry oak tree replicate 2 | place: USA:California | collected 2016-06-15 | reverse complement strand
CGGCCGTCTACGGCGACGACCAGATGCGGGACCGGATTTCGCGCCTGACGCCCGAGGAGGCCAGGTCGATCAGGATCTCGGCGCCCGGCGAGGGCCGCGGCGGCATGCGCTCCAAGCTCCGCGCCGCCGCCCGCGCCGCCTACTGCGGCGTCGAGTGCGTGATCGGCTCGGCGCGCGACGCCGGGGTCGTCGCGCGGAGCCTGAGCCCGCGGGCCAGGATGGGGACGGTCGTCCGGGCCGTGACCGGCCAGCTCGCGCCCGGCGAGCGCTGGGTCGGCGGGATCGCCTACCCGATGGGGACGATCGGCATCAACCGGGAGGCCGAGCGGAGCCTGCGCACCGGCAGCACGCTGTTCCTGTCCGGCGTGAAACGCGTGGACGGCGAGTTCGAGCCCGGCTCGGTAGTCGAGCTCGTCGACGTCAGGCACCCGGAGCGGCTGATCGGCCGCGGGTCGGTCGCGGTCCCCGCGGCGATCTTGCGGCTGCTCCGCGCGCTGACCACGGACGAGGTCACTGACGTGCTGTCGATCCTGTTCCGGCTGCGGCACGCTCCGGCGCTGCGCGGCGCCGAGTCGGTGCAGGAGCGGGCAAGCTCGGCGGTCGGCCTGCTCGACGCCGGGCAGTACGAGGACGTCGCCGACCTGGCCAGGCGCGGCTCGCAGGCATCCAGGCAGGCGCACGCCGAGCTCACCGCTGCGACGCCGGAGCGGGTGCGGATACTGACCGACGCGCTGCTGCAGGCCCAGCCCCGTGCCTGCGCGGCGATACTGGCCGAGGGCTCGTTCCTGGCCGGCAAGGTCGGCCCCGGCTCACCGGCCCGTCGCGCCGTCCGCGACATGCACGCGATCCACCGCGACTCCCTCGTAGTCTTCCGCGCTGACTGACGCCCCCGCCCCCGCCCCCGCCCAGATCGCGCCAGTTTCCATGATCGTGGTGGATTGACTGGTCTAACCCGCAACCCGAATCCACCACGATCATGGAAACGAGGGGCGGCGGGACGCGGCGGCGGGACGGGACGGGGAGACACAGGCCCGGGGAGTCAGGGGCGGGTCTGGCCGCTGCCCCAGGTGACGTTCTTGACGCAGGTCAGGGCCTCGAGGCCCATCGGGCCCCGAGCGTGCAGCTTCTGCGTCGACACCCCGATCTCGACCCCGTAGCCGAACTCGCCCCCGTCGGAGAACCGGGTCGAGCAGTTCACGAACACGCTGCCCGAGTCGACCGCCCGGGCGAACCGGCGCGCCGCTGCGATGTCGCGGGTGACGATGGCCTCGGAGTTCCGCGTTCCCCACCGGCTGATGTGCGCCAGCGCCTCGTCCAGGTCCGCCACGACCCTGACCGCGAGGATCAGGTCCAGGTACTCGGTGCCCCAGTCGCTGTGCTGCGCGGGCTCGGCATCCGGCCAGACGGCCCTGACCAGCTCGTCGCCGCGGACGACGACGCCCAGCTTGTGCAGTTCACCGAGCGCGCCGGGCAGCCAGGTCTCGGCGATCGCCGCGTGCACGAGCAGCGTCTCGGCCGCGTTGCACACGCTCGGCCGCGACGTCTTCGCGTTGACGACGATGCTCGTGGCCATCTCCGGGTCGGCGGCGGCGTCCACGTAGACGTGGCAGTTGCCGTCCCCGTCGATGACGACGGGCACGCTCGCGTGCTCGCGCACCGTCGCGAGCAGGCTCGGCCCGCCGCGCGGGACGAGCAGGTCAACGTACTCGTCGGCGGTCATCAGCTCGATCACGGCTTCACGGGAGTTGTCGCGGATCAACTGCACGGCGTGCTCGGGGATCTCGGCCTGGCCGCGGAGCACCTCGGTGATGAGGTCGGCGATCGCGCCGTTGGTGCGGGCGGCGATCGACGAGCCGCGCAGCACGGCGGCGTTACCCGACTTCAGGCAGAGCGCCGCGACGTCGACGGTGACGTTCGGCCTGGCCTCGTAGACGACGGCGACCACCCCGAGCGGCTCGCGGACGTGCTCGATCAGCAGCCCGTTGGGCCGGACCGCGCCCCTGACGACCTGGCCGACCGGGTCAGGCAGCCCCGCCACCGCGCGTACCGCGTTCACCATCGCGGTGATGCGGGCGTCGGTAAGGGTCAGCCGGTCCACGAGCGTGGCCGAGACCCCGGCGTCCCTGGCCGCCGCCACGTCGGCAGCGTTGGCGGCCTGCAGCCGCTCCCGGCCCGCATCGAGCGCGTCGGCGAGTTTGGCCAGGACCGCGTCCTTGAGGCCGGCGTTGACTTCGCGGGTCGCCGCGGCGGCCGCGCGCGCTCGGCGGCAGACCTCGAGCACGGTCGTTGACACGTTTCCATCCTTGCATGGCCGCCGTGACGACAGACCATCGTCGCGGTTCACGCAGAATGTACCTATGAGCAGGCCCGTGCCGTACGCCAGGACCATCGTCACCGATGACGGCGTCCCGATCGACGCGGCGCACCTGCCCGGCGACAAGGACCTCGGCATCGTGCTCGCGCACGGCTTCACCCTGAACTGGCAGCGCCCCGTGGTCTGGCGTGTCGCCACCAGGCTGAACAAGTTCGGCGGCGTGGTCACCTTCGACTTCCGCGGTCACGGCAGGTCGGGCGGCGTGTCCACGGTGGGGGACAAGGAGATCAAGGACGTCGACGTCGCCGTGGGCTACGCCAGGGAACTCGGCTACAGGCGGGTCGCGACCGTGGGGTTCTCGATGGGCGCGTCGATCGTGCTGCGCCACGGCGGGCTGATCGGCGACGTGGACGCGGTCGTGTCGGTCAGCAGCCCGGGCCGCTGGAACTACCGCGGCACCCGGCCGATGCGGCTCGTGCACCTGGCGATCGAGAACCGGGCCGGCCGGATGATCACGAAGTCGATCCTGAAGACCAGGATCAGCAAGGGCAAGTGGGATCCGGTGCCGTTGCCGCCCGATGACGCGGCCGCGCTGATCGCGCCGATCCCGCTGCTGGTCGTCCACGGCGACAAGGACCATTACTTCCCCCTCGACCACGCGCGGCAGATCTATGCCGCGGCCAACGACCCGAAAGAGCTGTGGATAATCCCCGGGTTCGGCCACGCTGAGTCCTCCGCGGGGCCGCAGCTGATCAAGCGAATCGGCAAGTGGGCTCGCCGCGCCGCGGGCTTGGACGCCGGTGCCGCGCCCGGCCCGGTCGCGGACCCCCTCCCGCCGGAGACCGGCCCGGTCGCAGTGGACGGGGCCAACCACCTGAGCTAGCGGACAGAACAGGCTTTTAGAATCGCGTTCTATTAGGCTGGCCCCAGGCGGTTCGCCCGACGCGCCGGGCAGCGGCAGCGCAGCGCCGGGCAGCGCGGGGCAGCGCACGACGCATGTCGGGAGGACCTTGTGGCGTGGGATTTCTCGACCGAGCCGGAGTTCCAGCAGCAGCTCGACTGGGTCGAGGAGTTCTGCCGCACCGAAGTCGAGCCGCTCGACCTGGTGTTCCCTGGCGCGGCGTACTCGCGCAACCCGAAGGCGAAGGCGCTGGCCGATCCGCTCAAGCAGCAGGTCAAGGACCGTGGCCTGTGGGCGCTGTTCCTCGACTCCGAACTAGGCGGCCCCGGCTTCGGCCAGCTCAAGCTGGCCCTGCTGAACGAGATACTCGGCCGCTACCGGTCGGCGCCCGTGGTCTTCGGGACGGCGGCACCGGATACGGGGAACATGGAGATGCTCGCGGTCTACGGCACCGACGAGCAGAAGAGTCGCTGGCTCTATCCGTTGCTGAATCAGGAGATCTTCTCGGCGTACTCGATGACCGAGCCGCAGGGCGGGTCGGACCCGAGCCTGTTCAAGACCCACGCCACCAGGGATGGCGACGAGTGGGTGATCAACGGCGAGAAATGGTTCACCAGCGCCGGGGCGCATGCCGACATCATCTTCGTGATGTGCGTCAACGGCATGTTCGTGGTGCCCCGCGAGTCGCCGGGGGTCGAGATAGCCGAGTACCCCGCGCTGCACAATCACATGAGGTATAACAATGTCCGCGTGCCGGCCGATCACCTGCTCGGACCCGAGGACGGCGCCAAGGTGCTGGCGCAGCGCCGGCTAGGCGGAGGCAGGATCCACCACGCGATGCGGACGGTGGCGCAGGTCAAGCTGGCGTTCGACATCATGTGCGAGCGGGTGCTCAGCCGTGAGTCGCACGGCAAGGTCATCGCCGAGCACCAGATGGTGGCCGAGGCGGTCGCCGACTCCTACGCGGAGATCAACATGCTCCGGCTGCTGGTCCTGTGGACGGCCTGGACGATCGACAACTCAAGCACCAGGCAGGCGCGCACGCAGATCGCCGCGTGCAAGTACACCTGCGCGAAGGTGCTGCGCGAGGTGAGCTACCGTGCGCTGCACATCATGGGCTCGCTCGGCACCACCGACCTGACGCCGCTGCAGGCGATGTGGGCGGCCGCCCCCGCGATGGCGATCGCCGACGGCGTGGACGAGGTGCACAAGGTGACCGTGGCCCGCAACGTGCTCAGGGGCTACCAGCCGCATCCCGGCCTGTGGCCGACCGAGTACCTCCCGGCCAAGCGCGAGCAGGCGCGGAAGAAGTACGCCGGCCTGATCGCCGCCGACCCCGACCTGGCCGCCTGGGCGGACGCGGACGCGGCCGCGCACGGGTCGAGGTCCCGGCTGGGCAGGCGCTGACCATGGACGTCAGGGACCGGGTCGCGGTCGTCACCGGCGGGGCGAGCGGCATCGGGCGCTCGCTCTGCCTCGCCTTCGCCGCTCGCGGTGCCGCCGCCGTGGTCGTCGCCGACACCGATGCCGCCGGAGCGGCGGCGGTGGCGCAGGAGATCACCTCGCGGGGGGAGAAGGCCCTGGCGGCGCCGGGCGACATGTCGCGGGAGCCCGATGTCCGGGCGCTGGTGGCGCGGGCCGAGGAGGCGTTCGGGCGGATCGACGTGTTCTGCTCCAACGCCGGCATCATCGTGGCCGGAGGGGTCGAGGTATCCGACCCGGCCTGGTCCCGGATCTGGGCGATCAACGTGCAGTCCCACGTTTATGTCGCGCGGGCCGTGCTGCCGGGCATGCTGGCCAGGGGAGAGGGCTACCTGGTGATCACCGCCTCCGCCGCCGGGTTGCTGACCCAGCTTGGCTCGGCGCCGTACGCGGTGACCAAGCACGCGGCGGTCGCGCTCGCCGAGTGGCTCGCCATCACCCACGGTGACCAGGGCATCGGCGTGTCCTGCCTGTGCCCGCAGGCCGTCACCACCAACCTGGGCGCGACGAGCCTGCGCGAGGTCGGCGGCCTCCCGCCGCCTGCGGCCCGCGACGGGGCGGTACCGTCGCAAGATGCCGGGAGCGTGTCCCGGCAGGCGGCGGTGGACGGAGTCCTCACGCCCGACCAGGTAGCGGCGAGCGTGATCGAAGGACTGGCGCAGGAGAGCTTCCTGATCCTGCCGCACCCGGAGGTCGCCACCTACGAGCGCAGGCGGGCCGAGGACCGCGACCGGTGGCTGGGCGGCATGCGCCGGCTGCGTGCTCGCCTGGCCGGGAAGGGCTAGCCGAGATGGTGCAAGGCGTCAAGGTAGCGGCGGTCACGCAGTGGCTGCTCGGCCACGTCGACGGCCTGGCGGCTCCGCTCAGCTTCGACCTGATCTCCGGCGGCCGGTCCAACCTGACCTTCGCGGTGACCGACGCGGCCGGCCGCAAAGTCGTCCTGCGCCGGCCCCCGACCAGCCACGTCCTGTCCACCGCCCACGACATGGCGCGCGAGTACCGGGTCATCTCGGCGCTGCGCGACACGGATGTGCCGGTCGCCCCGGCGCTGGCCTTCTGCGCGGACGAGGCGGTGAACGACCGCCCGTTCTACACGATGGGCTTCGTCGACGGCCACGTCCTGCGCGGGGTCGCGGAGACCGAGGCGGTGCTGGACGAGGCGCGCAGGAAGGTCGCCGGGGAGGAGCTCGTCGACGTCCTGGCCGCCATCCACGGAGTGGACGTCGACGCGGTCGGTCTGGGCGACTTCGCGCGCCGCGACGGTTACATCGAGCGGCAGTTGCGGCGCTGGCACGGGCAGTTCGGCAAGTCCCAGGAGCAGGCCAAGGAGATCGGGGTCTACCGGCCGGTGCCGCTCGTGGACGAGGTGCACCAGATCCTGACCGACCGGCTGCCGGTCCAGCAGGGCGCCGCGATCGTGCACGGCGACTACCGCCTCGACAACACGATCATGTCCGCGGACGGGCGGATCATGGCCGTGCTCGACTGGGAACTGAGCACGCTCGGCGACCCGCTGGCCGACGTGGGCACGCTGCTGGCGTACTGGGCCGAAGACCCTGGCCGGCCAGGGCCGACGTCGGCGGTCGCCACGATGGCGCAGTCCGCCGCCACCGCGCTGCCCGGCTTCCCCTCCCGCGCCGACCTGGCCGCCCGGTACGCGGCCAGATCCGGGCACGACCTGTCCGACCTCGGCTTCTACATCGCCTTCGCGTACTGGAAGCTGGCGTGCATCCTGGAGGGAGTATTCGTCAGGTACGCGGCGAACGCGATGGGCACGGGGGCGGCGGACGCCGACCTCCTGGGCCCGGGGGTCGAGGACCGCGCCCGCCGCGCGCTCGAAGCCCTGCAGTCCTGACGCCGGTGGGCGCCTTCCCGACGCCGCCGCGGAGCGGCTGGGTGCGGGTGGACTGCCATCTGCACACCGTGGCCTCCGGCGACTCGGTAACCACGCTTGATCCGCCTGTTCCTGGCCGAGCGGATCCCCTACGTGCTGCCGGCGGACGAGGTGGTCGCCAAGATCAGGGCCCAGGGCGGCCTGGTGTGCCTGCCGCACCCGTACGACCCGGCGCGCGGCAGCCTCGGCTGCTGACGCGCCCGGTTCAGCTCGCGCGCTTGTAGGCGCGGACCGCCAGCGGCGCGAAGACGACGAAGATCGCGACGAGCGATGCGATGCTCTTCAGCAGGTTCGCCTGGACCGGGCCGCCGACCGCCAGCGCGCGCATCGTGTTGATGACATAAGTGACCGGCTGGTTGTTGGCGAAGGCCTGGAGCCAGCCGGGCATGCTGGCGATCGGCACGAACGCGGAGCTGACGAAGGTGAGCGGGAACAGCCAGATCAGCCCGAACGCCTGCACCGACTCCTCGTCGCCAATCGCCAGGCCGGTGTAGGCGGCGATGCAGCAGAACGCCAGCCCGAACACGGTGGCGAGCACCACCATCGCCACGGCGGGGACGACGCCGTTGGAAAACCGGAAACCGACCGCGTAACCGACCCCGATCATGATCAGGATCGTCACGAGCATCCGCCCGGTGTCGGCCACCATGCGGCCGGCGAGCACGGCGGAGCGCGCCATCGGCATCGACCGCAGCCGGTCGATCACGCCCTTCTGCAGTTCCTGTGCCAGCGCGATGGCCGTGGCGAAGCATGCGAACGCGGCGGTCTGCCCGATGATCCCCGGCATCAGGAACTGGACATAGCCCCCCGGCACTCGGATCGCGCCCCCGAAGACGTACCGGAACATCAGCACGAACATCACCGGCTGGATCACGGAGAACACGATGAAGGCGGGCACCCGCATCCAGACCAGCAGGTTGCGCCTGGCGATCGTGACCGAGTCGCTGACCGACCAGCGAGCCCGGGTGGCCAGCCCAGGATCGGCCACTCTCGCCGCGACAGCCGTCATGACGCCCTGCCCTTCCTGGTGCCCTCGCTGCGCGGCGACCTGCCTCGCCGGCGACCTCGGCGGGTCTCCTGCGGACCTGACTCCTCGGCCGCATGCCCGGTCAGGGCCAGGAACACGTCGTCGAGAGATGGCCGCCGCAGGGCGAGGCCGTGGGTCACCACGACCGCGCCGTCCAGCCCGCGCACCGCTTCGATCAGCGCCTCGGAGCCTCGGCCCCCGACCCCGATGCTGACCACACCGGTATGGGGATCGACATTCGGCTCGCCCTCTCCGATGTGCTTGATCGCCGCGACGGCCTCGCCGACCCTGGTCCGGTCGGGCACCGTGAACTCCAGGACGTCACCGCCGACCTTCCCCTTGAGGTCCTCGGCCGTGCCCGCGGCGATGACCAGCCCGTGGTCGATGACCACGATCGAGTCGGCGAGCTCGTCGGCTTCGTCGAGGTACTGGGTGGTGAGCAGGATGGTCGTGCCGCCGGCGACCAGCGACCTGATCACGTCCCACATGCCGAGCCGCGACCGCGGGTCAAGGCCGGTCGTCGGCTCGTCGAGGAACAGGACCTCGGGCTGCCCGACGAGGCTGGCGGCCAGGTCGAGGCGGCGTTGCATGCCGCCGGAGAATGTCTTGGCCGGCCGGTCGGCGGCGTCGGCGAGGTCGAACTGCTCGAGCAACTCGGTTGCCCGGCTGCGGGCGTCCGGCCAGCTCAGGTGGTAAAGCCGTCCGATGAGCTCGAGGTTCTCCCGGCCGGTGAGCTCTTCCTGGATGGCCGCTGACTGACCGGACAGCCCGATCGTGCGGCGGACGGCGGCGGGATAGCGCACCACGTCGTAACCATCGACAACTGCGCGTCCGCCGTCTGGCAGCAGCAAGGTGGTCAGGATGCGGACGGCGGTCGTCTTGCCCGCGCCGTTGGGCCCGAGCACGCCGAGTACGGTCCCGCGGGGGACGGCCAGGTCGATGCCGCGCAGCGCACGCACGTCGCCGAACGACTTGATAAGGCCCTCGGCGAGAATCGCCGGGCCAGAGCCGACCTGTGACACCGCATCCTCCTCCGCAGATCGCCCGACCAGCGTGCGCCCGATGAAACCTACCGGCCGTGCCGATGCCGCCGCAAATGGGATCCGGCGAGCGGTCCGTGCCAAGGTAGCGGGACGCAGACCAGGAGCAGCCGGGCAACGGCGTGCTTAGTCCAGGCCCGCCTGACGGCACGGCCGCCGGATCAGCAGCGACAACCGGTCGTGGTGGCGGAAGGCGCCGCGGCACGTAGCTCGCGCCCGCGTTCCGCATTGGTGCAGGAGCGCGCCGCCGGTGCTGCTCGGGATCGTGACGGACACGCAGCCAGCGCGGGACCGGCCGTAGCCGTCCGGGTGCACCGCGGACCACGCCGCGACCCCGGCAAAGATGAGCGCGACGGCGAGAGCGATCACGACGAGCCGGCGCTTGTCGCCGCGAGCGGGCTGTGCCGGTGGCGGAGGAGTCAGCAGGGGCATCATCTCGCACCTTACGCGGGGCCGCCGCGGCGCAGGTTTCCCGCAGATTAACGATGCGCGGGCTATTTTCCAGGGGCGTAACTGGCGGGAAACTCCCGTGAAACGCGGGCATGGGACACATGAACCGTACTGGCCAACACTGAAGTGGTGGCAGGACGGTGCTGGTCAGCGTTGCCTGGCCCTCCGGCACATCCCTTCGCTCCGCCACATGGAGGCGAAGAGTGGTTCCCTATTCGACCTGGCTGAGTTCGGGCGATAATGCCTGGCAGATGACGGCCGCGACGCTCGTCGGCCTGATGAGCATCCCTGCGCTTGCGGTCCTGTACGGAGGAATCGTGCAGCGCAAGTGGGCGGTCAACACCTTGATGATGGTGTTCAGCGCATTCGCGCTGACCCTCATCGTGTGGGTCTTGTGGGCGTTCAAGATGGGCTTCGGCTCACCATGGATCAGCAACTTCATCGGCACGCCTGGCACCGTCGCGGGAGTGTCCGGCGAGCAGGCGCAGGCGCACATACCGCTGCTCAACGGCCTGATGCCCAAGTTCAGGTTCCCGCAGGCCTCGCTGGTCTACTTCCAGTTCGTCTTCGCCGCGATCACCCCGATCCTGTTCATCGGCAGCGTGATAGGCAGGATCAAGTTCAAGGTCTGGCTGATCTTCGTTCCGCTGTGGATCACGTTCGCCTATGCCGTGAACGCTTTCCTGCTCTGGGGCGGTGGCTTCTGGGCCGGCAAGGGCGCGCTGGACTTCAGCGGCGGCTACGTGATTCACCTCGCCGCCGGCGTTTCCGGCTTTGTCGCGGCCGCCGTGGTCGGGCCGCGGCTCCGGCGGGACCGTGCGCGCGCGATGCCCAACAACCTGCTCTTCGTCGCGGTCGGCGCCGGCATCGCGGCGACCCGTACTTCGCCGGCGCCGACGCCAGCTCTGCGGTGATCAACACGAACCTGGCCACCGCGGTCGCGATGATGACCTGGATCGTCATGGACATGGCGTTCAACGAGGAGAAGAAGCCCACCTTCCTGGGCGGCGTCAACGGCATGATCTGCGGCCTGGTCGGCATTACCCCGGCGGCTGGCTACGTCAGCGGTGTCGGCGCGATCATCATCGGGCTGGTCACTTCGGCGGTCGTCTGGGTGCTGTTCGCCTACCTGCCCAAGCACGTGTGGCCGTTCAACAAGGTGGACGACGCGCTCGGCGTCGTGTACACGCACGGCTTCGCCGGCCTGCTCGGCGGCCTGCTCGTCGGGCTGCTGGCCGACCCGAAGATGATCGTCTACCTTGGCATCGGCAAGAACCCCGATGTGAGCACGACCGGCCTGTTCTACGGCCATCCGAGGCAGCTGCTGATCCAGGCGGGGGCGGCCCTGACCGTCATCGTCTGGGACGGGCTGGTCACGTTCTTGATCCTGCGCGGAATCGGCCTGTTCATGAAGCTGCGGATGAGCGAGCCCGAGCTGATCGCGGGTGACATCGAGGTGCACGGCGAAGTCGCCTACCCGCCGGAGGAGCTGGAAGCCATGCCGGACTTCGGTGACATACCGGGCGAGCCAGTCCCCGTCCACCACCATCACCACGAGCTGGTGACCTCGGACGGCAAGGTCCTGGTGACCTCGGGTGGCAAGCCACGATCCGAGAACGGTCAGGGCTAGCCCGACAGGATCCTGATCCCGCCTGACGCGAGCGGGCATGCGAGGCAGAGCGGCCGCACAGCACGGGGGGCCGGGCGGCCGCTCTGCCATCCGCCGGAACGCCCCTGTCCAGCGGTC
>WNGN01007377.1_pt1 | contig 10856 bp, 10 predicted proteins | sample 5400561 | NCBI WGS metagenome assembly WNGN01 (sample SAMN13153379, study PRJNA577476) | soil metagenome | isolation source: 115 cm soil or saprolite under Garry oak tree replicate 2 | place: USA:California | collected 2016-06-15 | reverse complement strand
TGTTCGAGACTGGTCACATGCGGAATAGGTAACTGGCTTTCAGGAAGAAGCCATCGCCGGTGCGGCTCAGGTGTCGAAAGCTGAACGGATCCGCCTCGGTGAGCGAGGCGCCATATCCAAAGAACAAGACGGTTCCCAGCGTGGGCCGATAGGAGAACAGGAAGTCGTTTCGGAAGTCCGTGGTCGTCTGACCGGCCTGCTTCGCGCCGTTGATGAATAAAGTGTCGCCGGTACGCGGATCGCGCAGCGCCGCAATCTTCTGTGCGGTGTACTGCCCGACGTAGCGGAAAAAGATGGCACGAGTGAGTTGGTACTCGACTTTGAGCCGGGGGATGTTGGCGCTGGAAAACCAGCTACCGTCGCGCGCGCGCGTGATCACCTGATGCGGCCATTGCGCATCGAAGCGCAAGGTCGACGTCGGTTTCCACGTGCCCGCGAGAAAGATGTTCCAGGCGCGGCCTTCGGCCGCTTCCGAAAAGATCGCGCCCGATCTCCGCCCGAGGCTGATGTTGATCTTCACCGTGCGCTCGGGCGTCGCGAGCGCCACGATGCCGCTCCACAGATTATACAGCCCGTGTGGAATCACGAACGGCCGCAGCACACCGCTCGAGTCCACCTGGTGCCCGCTGTAGTCGGGTGGGTCGAAGCGTTGATGATCATTCGCCAGGTAGGTGGTGACGTTCCACCCACCCCGGAACGTGAGAATCAGGTTGTCGTTGATGCTGCCCTCGAGGGTGCTGCCGAGATCGAAGAAATCGCGGTAGCGCCACGTCGGCTGGACCAGGATGAACGTGGTCGCGTTTTCCAGCAGGGCACCGGGCTTTCCGTACCGGGTGAAGCGATTGGCGAAGCGGCCCTGCACGACGTTCACGCGATTCACGAAGCCACTGAGCGCCGCGAACTGGGGGCTGATGCCGACGAGCTCCGCGTGGTTGCCATAGGCATAGCCGGTGCGGTCGTATAGGGTGACGTCCCACAGCGCGCCGGCCCGGGCCGCGCCGCCGACGACGTCTTTCGTCCAGGACCCGACGATCTGCGCGTCGGAAAACCAGATCTTCTTCCAGATAACGCGCGCGTCGGTTCCCACGACGCGGTTCCAGTCGCTTCCTTCGATGCGATCGGTATACGCGAGTCCGAGCGTTGAGCTGGCACCCAGGTCGCGGCGTAGGCGCAGCAGGTTGACCACCGGGTGCGGACCGTTTGGGATGCCGTTGTCATCCACGGCACCGATGTAGGCGACCGCCGTGCCCCCGATCTTGCCCGTCAGCTTGGTGCCCGCGATCGGCGCGGCGATCCGCCGCGTATAGATGAGCGCATTGGGCGTGTCGAACTGCTCGAGCCCCTCCAGGAAGAATGGTCGCTTCTCCGGGAAGAAAAGCGCGAATCGCTGGTTCACCGTCACCTGACCAACATCCGCCTCGACCTGCGAGAAGTCGGGATTCACTGTGCCGGCGGCGCTCAGGTTTTGGGTGATGCCCCAGCGCAGGTTCACGCCCAGCTCGGGGTCGATGCTCTTGTACTGATAGGAAGAGGGCGAAGCGGGTGCGCCGTCCAGTCGCGATGTGAACTCGGGGCTCACATCCATGACCAGGCCGCGACGCAGTCCGGTGAGCGCCTTCAGTGTCCCTGACTGAATGAGAAAGCTCGCATTCGCGCGCACCACCGGAGTCCACGTGTCCTCATACCCGGTGTGTTGGGTGACGCGAATGATCTGGATGCCCCAGTCCTGAGTTGCACCGCTTTGGTAGCGGAGGCTCTTGAAGGGGATGCGCACCTCGACTTCGTAGCCCCAGGGGGTGATATGTCCCTTGGACTCGTAGACGTAGTCGGGATTGAGATCGACCACACCGTCGAAGCGGAATCCGGCGTTCTGGCCGCCCGCGGCGCCGGCCAGACCCTCGCTGCGCACACCGTCCTGCTGCACCCCCAGGGGATTGACCGCAAAGAGCAAGGCGCGACGCCGGTCGTTGAAGGTGTCGAGGAGAATCTGGATGTTGTCGTCGGTGCCGATGTTATCGCGATCGGCGAGCGTCGCGCGCACGACAGCGCCGTGCCCCTCGTACGCGCGAATCCCGAAATAGATCGCGTCGGGCGCGTAAAAGGCGAGAACCTCGGTCGAGTCCGCGACCGGCCGGCTGTCGACGGGCCGATACTGCGTGAAGCCCTTGAGCAGCGCCGCCTGATGCCACACCTCCTCATCCAGGACGCCGTCGACCGTGACACCAGCGTCAATGCGGGGAACGTGGACGTCGGTTTGATGCAAACGGCCGTCGTAGACTGGCTGCGGTGCGCCCGCGGACTGCACGAGAAGCAAAAGAACGGAGAGCATTGCGAGAATCTAAAGCCGGGATGCGAGAAGCGGGATGCGGGATACGTGAACGGTTCGTCACTCACGCATCTCGCATCCTGCATCCCGCATCCCGCCGCACCGACAGTTCGTCGGCGCTCGGGTCTATTCGTACCGCAAGGCCACGATGGGGTCGAGGGACGCCGCCCGCCTTGCCGGCCAGATGCCGAAGAACAATCCGACCATGGCGCTGAAGACGAACGCCACGAGAATGGCGAAGAAATTGATGGACGTATTCCAGTGCGCGATTTTCGACAGCGCCACGGCGCCGAGCGCACCGAACAGAATGCCGATGATCCCGCCGACCAGACACAGCACGAGCGCTTCGACGAGGAACTGAAACAGGATGTTGAATCGTGTCGCGCCGAGCGCTTTGCGCACGCCGATCTCGCGCGTCCGCTCCGTCACCGACACGAGCATGATGTTCATGATGCCGATGCCGCCTACCAGCAGGCTCACGGCGGCGATGCCCGCGAGCAGATAGGTGAACGTCTGTGTCGTCTGCTGGAACGTGGCGAGAATGTCGGACTGATTCCGGATCTGGAAATCGTTCTCGCCGCCGGGCCGGATCTTGTGCTCGCGGCGCAACACGCGCTCGATCTCGATCATCGTGAGCGTCATCTGCGACACGTTCGCCGCGTCCACCGTGATCGTCCGCAGCCGGTTGGTCCCCATGATCCGGTAGCGCGCGGTCTGCAGCGGAATCAGCACCTGTTCGTCCGGGTTGCCGAATCCCATCGCCGAGCCCTTCGACGACAGCACACCGAGGATCTCGAACGGAATGCCCCGGATTTGGATCTCCTGGCCGATCATCGCCGTGGGGTTCGCGTTGAACATGTCGGGGATGGCCGAACCGAGGACGGCCAGCCGGCGGCGGCCTTCGTCCTCGCCAGCGGTGAACATCCGCCCCGCCGTCAGCGTGTAGTTCTTCACGACGGGGTAGTTCGGCGTCGTGCCGACGATATTCACGTTCGCATTCTGGCCGCCGCGCTTGATCTGCAGATTGCGCGTCAGCTCGGGGACCACCGCCTTGAGGTATTGTGCATCGCTGGCGAGGGCGTTCGCGTCGTCCACGGTAAGACTGACCCGCGAGCCGAAATCGATCATGATGCCGCCCCGGAACGCCTGCCCCGGATAGAGCGACAGCAGCGTGGGGCCGAGCGCTTGAATACGCTCCTGCACCGCCTTTTGCGCCCCGCTGCCGAGCGCCACCATGGTGATGACCGCGCCGACGCCGATGATGATGCCCAGCATCGTCAGGAACGACCGCAGCTTGTTGGCGCGGATCGCCTGGAGCGCGACCTGGAAGATTTCGCCGAGCAGCATGCTACGGCCTCGCCGGCGTCGCTTGCCGCGGCGGCGTTGCGGGCTGCTGTTGCTGCACGCCAGGCAGGCCACCCACGTTCCGCATCCGTTGCTGCATGTCGCGCTGTGAATTGATCAGCGACGCGCTGGGCAGGACGAGCACGGTATCCTGTTCCGTCAGCCCGCTCAGGACCTCGATGAAATCGAGGTCGGTCAGCCCCGTCCGAATCTGGACAGGCGTCGGCTTGCCATTCTTCAACGTGAACACGATGTAGCTGGACTGTTCTCCCTGGTTTCGACGAAAGCCTCCGCTTTGGCCACCCCCCCCGCCACCCATGCGCTGGAACGCGGCCCGCATGGCCGTCATCGCGTTTTGCTCAGCCGGCGTCAGCTCTTGGCCCGACATCCGCTTCTGAAATGCCGAGCGGACCTGCGCTTCGGTGACCCCCGGCGGCAGCTGGATCGTGCGGCCGTCCGGCGTCGTCATCGTATTGCCGCCCCCCGCCGTTGCGGCTGAGTCCCGGCGCGCGGTCGAATCACGGCTGGCCACGCCGCCGCCGAGGGAAGCGCTGTCGCGGTTCGACGCCCCTCCGGCGCCACCCTGCGGCTGGCGTGCCGCCGCCAGCTGCTGGTCGACGGCGTTGGGATCGAGACCGAGCACCTGCGCGGCCGAGGCGACGTCGCGCTGCGTGCGGAGCGCCGCGTTGGGAATCGCGAGGGCGTTGTCGCGGCGGCCGACGTGAATCTCGACTTCCGTGTTCATCCCGGGTTTGAGCAGGTGACTGGGGTTCGGAATCCGCACGAGGACGTTGAACATCGTCACGTTCTGCTGGACCGTGGCCTGCGGCTCGATCTTCAGGACGCTGCCCTCGAACGGCCGGTTGGGATACGCGTCGACGGTGATAGTCGAGAGCATGCCCGGCTGTACCTTGCCGATGTCCGTTTCGTCCACCAGCGCGCGGATCTGCACGGTATCGAGGTTCGCCATCTTGAACAGCACCGTGCCACCGCCGACGTCCGTCGTCGGCGACGAAATCACCGTGCCGAGCTCGACGTTTTTCGTGATGATGGTGCCGGCGAGCGGGGCGCGCAGCTTCGTGTCGTTCATGCGGTCCCGCGCGTTCTCGAGATCCGACTCCGCGCGGATCACGGCGGCATTCGCGTTCGCGTAGTCGAGCTTGGCACCGTCGTACTCCGTCTGCGTGATCGCCTGCGCCTTGAACAGCGTGTCCGAGCGCGCGAGCTGCGCCTTGGCGTTGCTCAGCTGCGCCTGCGCGACCTGCAGGTTGGCCTGCGCCTGCGCGAGGTTGTTGCGCGGGATGCGCGGGTCGATCGACGCGAGCAGCTGATCTTCTTTCACGTCGTCGCCGGTCTGCACGTTCATGCCGATGATCTCACCCGACGCCTTCGACTTCACGTCGACCGTGAGGACGGGCTCGATGGCTCCCGACGCGGACGCCGACACCACCAGGTTGCGGCGCTGGACCGGAACCGCCTCGTACGCCCGCGGGGTCTGCGTCTTGTGACAGCCGGCGATGCCGGTAAGCGCGAGCGCCGTTGCGGCGCTGGCCCAAAGGTATTTGTTCACGGCTATCCTTCCATCTTCTCATCGCGCGCGACTTTGCCGTCGAGCAGGTGAATCTGGCGGTGCGCGTTCGCCGCGATGTCGTGTTCGTGCGTCACCAGCACGATGGTCTGGCCCGCCCGGTGCAGATCCCTGAAGACCGCCATGATTTCGTTCCCCGTCGCCGAGTCGAGGTTGCCCGTCGGCTCGTCGGCGAGCAGGATGCTGGGGGCGTTGACGAGTGCCCGCGCAATCGCCACGCGCTGGCGTTGTCCGCCCGAAAGCTCGTTGGGCCGGTGATCCATGCGGTCGGCCAGCTGCACCTGGCTCAGAGCGTGGGCCGCGCGCTCGCGCCGTTCCTTGGCAGCCATGCCGGCGTAGATGAGCGGCAGCTCCACGTTGTGCAACGCGTCGGCGCGGGGCAGCAGGTTGAATGTCTGGAAGACGAACCCGATCTCCTTGTTGCGGATGCGGGCCAGCTCGTCGTCGGTCAAGTCGCTCACCTTCTGCCCGTTCAGCCAGTACTCCCCGGTCGTCGGCGTATCGAGGCAGCCGATCAGGTTCATCAGCGTCGACTTGCCCGACCCCGACGGCCCCATGATCGCGACGAACTCGTTCTTCTTGATCTGAATGTCCACGCCGCGCAGCGCATGCACGACCTCGGCGCCCATCTGATACTCGCGCGCGAGATTGTGCGTGAGGATCACGATGTCGGGCGTCGGAGTGTCGCCCGTGCGGAAGGTCATCGCCTGGGTTGCCGTCATAGGCTCCGTCCCACCACCGCCTCGACCTGCGCTCGGGCGATCAGGTAATTGAAGCGCGTCTGCACGACGTTGACCTCGGCCTGCGTCAGGGCGGCCTGGGAGGTGAGCAGGTCCAGAATCGTCGCCGCACCCACGCGATAGCGCTCGTTCTGCACCCGCAGGTCTTCCGTTGCAGCGGCCAGGTTGTCCTTCGCGATGTTGATCTGCTCGACCGCCGTCGAGAGTGCCGCGAGGTTTTGCGTGATGAGGGCGTTCACCTGGCGGCGCGTATCTGCCGCCCGCGCTTCGGCGACATCGCGGTTGACCGAGGCGTTGACCTGGCTCGCTTCACGCGTGAATCCATTGAACACCGTCCAGGAGAGGCCAAACCGCCACGAAAATGTCTCGGGGTAGCTGCTGAACAGCGGGAAGTTCGGCGAGCCGGTGCCTTGCCGGTTGTTGCTGTAGCTCACGGTCAACGACGGCCAGTATTGCGCCCGAGAGCTCCAGACCTGCGCCCGCGCCGCGCTCGCCTGTGCCTCGGCCTGATCGACGGCGGGTGAGCTTTGGATCGCGGCGCGCCGCAAATCGGCGGTGTCGGGCACCGCGGGCAGTGTGGTGTCGGGAATGGCGCGCACCAGCGCGTCGACGCCGATCTCCCGTCCCAGGTTCGCCTCCGCCGTGGCGAGATTCGCCTGCGCCTGCAGCAGCGCAATCCGCGCGTTGCCGTATTCCACCGTCGAGCGCAGCGAATCGGAGCGCGTCGCCGACCCCGCGTGCAGCTTGTCGATCGAGATCTGTAGCTGCTGCTGCGCGCGCCGGACCTGGGCGTCCGCCACGCGGACGAGCTCTTCATTGGCAATGGCGTTGTAGAAGGCCTGCTTTGTGGCCAGCGTGATCTGGAATTTCTGGTTCACCGCACCCGCTTCCGCCGCGTTGCTCGTGGCGGATGCGGCTTTGAGGTTGGCGAAGCGCTGAAAGCCGTCGAACAGCTGGAGGCTGAGGTTGAGACTGCCGGTGTAGGAATAGTCGGGCGGCACCGGTCGTCCGGTGGTCGGATCGATACGACCGACGTTGCTGCGTGCCGCCGATGCGCCGGTGGTGACAGTCGGCAGGAACGCCCCGAACGCCGAGCGCGATGAAGCGCCGGCATTGCGTTGGTCACCGCGCGCCTGCACCATCGCGGGCTGTACGTCCAGAGCGCGCCGTACCGCCTCTTGCAGGGTGACCTCGACCTGCTGCGCCGTTGCCGGTGCCGCGACGAGGATCGTCAGTGCCCCCACCCCAACCAGTAAGCCTCGCCGCATCAATGTCCTCCCGCCTTCTGGTTCGTCGAGTCTGCCCGCCCCTCCCGCTCTCTACGGAGATGCTCAGCCTGGTCAATCAGTTGCTGGTGACGAGTCCGCTGCTCGGGCGTGAGCTGGGCGTCGATCTCGGCCCGCATGCGCGCTTTGATCGAGAACTGGGGCCGGACGCGCGCCCAGAGCGCATCGGTCTCGGGGCGGTGGCGCGCGATGATCGCGCGGACGGAGTCGCGCTGCGCGGCGTTGAGACTCAGCTCGCGGCTCAGGTAGGCGACGAGGGCGTCTGGACCGCGGTGACCGCCACCACCCGGGCCTCGCTCGTCGCGCTCTGCTGCCTCGCGGCCGCCCCAGCCGGCCAGCCCGCCAGCCACGAAGACGGCGGCCAGGAGGCCGACGGCGGCGAGCTTCGATCTATTCAGCATGATTGCGCTTTCCTCTGTTCTAACGTTGCTCGACAAGTGACGTAAACAGGACGCTGGCATCAGGTGGATCGGCCGCCGTGACGAGCGCCGCGAGACCTTGCCCTTCGATCGGTGCGAGCGCGGTATCGAACGATGCCGGCGCCGGTGTCAGAATCGTGCGGCCCAACAGGAAGCCGCCGATGAGCGCCGCGACCGCGGCCGCGATGCCGGGCCGGAACCACGACGCCAGCACATCTAGCGTCGGGACCGTCGTGCGATCGAGCGCCTGGTCATACTGCGCCATGACCCGGGCAACGAAAGCCGCGTGATCACCCTTCGGTTCCAGCGCGCTCCGCAATGCGTCAGCGAGCTCGAGATCGGGTTGGAACTCCGACGGCATCTCTTTCATCGTACCTGCTCCTTCCAGTCAGCCAGCAGCGTGCGCAGACGTCGACGCCCGTGAAACACTTCCGATCGCACCGTGCCTTCGGGGATCCCGAGGATCCGGGCGATTTCAGCATGGGAGTAACCCTCAACATCGAACAGGACCACCGCGGTGCGGCGCCGCTCCGGCAGCTCCCGGAGGGCGGCGCGCAACCGCTCGCCCAGCTCGCTCTGGACCGCGACCGCATCGGGTCGTGGACCACCGCCGACCAGCGCGGGATCGAGCGGCTCGGATCGCCGGACGTTGCGACGCCGGCGTCGATCGGTGGCGGCGTTCGCGACGATCCGCATCAACCAGGGCCCGAACGGCCGGTGCGCATCGTACTGACCGAGCTTCACCAGGGCGGAGAGAAACCCGTCCTGCGCCGCATCATCCGCATCGTCGGGATCACCTAACACCGCCCGGGCGACGCGCCGCGCCTGTCCGGCATAGCGGTCTACGAGAACCCCAAACGCGGCGCGGTCGCCTGCCACAGTCCTGGCGACCAGCGCCGCGTCGTTTTCGCTGTTTCCCATACGCGCAGGGGCGCTGGGAGGTTGAGTCGGGTCCGTCCCCCCGCCCCCTCGGCCCCCTCCGCCCCCCCCATCCCCCGGGCGGGGGGGGGCCTCAGCGGACATCGCTCTCACGCCGGCGGCGCCGCCGGGCGACGGCCACGCCGGCGAGCCAGAGAGATGCGGCCAGCGCACCGACTGCCAGGACGGTGCTGGCGACGACCGGCAACAGGATGAGCATGACGCCTGCGACCAGGAAAAACGCCGCCGCAATGCCGGCGAGCATCCGGCGCGCACCCCCGGCGACCCGCATGAGCGTGACCGTGACCACCGCCTTGCGCTCGCGCAGGGATCGTTTGTGGTGCGGGACGGGGAGAGGAGGGGGCGATTCTCGGGGCAGGCCCGCGTGAGGCGGCTGCACGGCGACGGTATCAACCAACTTTGGCGGGAGCGGCAGCCGGCGCCGCGCCATCAACACGATCTCGCGACTCTGCGCCATGTCGTGCAGAAATTGCGTGGCGAGGGTGGCCGTCAATCCGTCATGCTCGGCGACGAGGTCGAGCTCGTAATTGCCAAGCAGGCTGGACACGTTGAGGTTGCTCGAGCCCACGCGTGCCCACTCGCGGTCGCCCACGAACGTCTTGGCGTGCAGCATCGGGCCGCGATACTCGAAGATGCGCGCGCCCGCGTGGAGCAGCTCGCGATATCCCGTGCGCGTGAGACTGCGGATCACAGGAATGTCGGACGTCCCCGGCAGGAGGAACCGCACATCCACGCCGCTGCGCGCCGCATCTAGGAACGCGGCATAGAGCGGCGGCGGCGCGACCAGGTACGCGTCCGTGATCCAGAGCCGCTCCGTCACCGCCGCGGCGAGGAGCTGGACCGCGCGGTAGATGCGCGATTGTCCTGGAAATCCCTCCACGACGCGGACGGCCGACGGTCCGCATTCTTCCGGCACCGGACTGGTTTCGTCGTCGGATAGCGGACGCCCGGCCCGCGCCCACATCCGGCCGAACGAAGCGTCGAGTGCCGCGACCGCTGGCCCGCATACCTTCACCATCGTATCGCGCCAGCTGGGTTTGCCATCCGCCGGATCGCCCGCCCACTCGTTGCCGATGCAGAGGCCGCCCGTCATTGCCTGCTCGCCGTCCACGACGAGGAGTTTGCGGTGATCGCGGGAGAACGCTTCGATCGGACCGCTGGTCCAGATCGGGCGGAAGGGACGTACGTCCACCCCGTGGCTGCGCAGCTCTCGCCAATAGCGACTGCCGGTGCCGAGGCAACCGAACGCGTCGTACAGCACGCGCACACGCACACCGGCGCGCGCGCGCTGCGCCCACGCCGCGGCGAAGCGGCGGCCTGTGTCATCGTTGTGAATGATGTAATTCTCGAAATGCACCGTGCGCTGGGCGCTCGCGATCAGCTCGAGCATGCCGTCGAGCGCGTCGTTGCTGCTCGGGATGTGACGTACGATGTTGCCCGGGATCGGCCGCGCGCCGGTCGCGCGATCGAGCGCCTGCGAAAACGGATTCACCCTGCGAGACCCAGTGTTGGTTCCACCGGCCGGAGAGCCTGAATGCAGAACGCGATGTGATCATCGAGCGGCACGCCGAGCTCCTCGGCGCCCTGCCGTACCTCGTCGCGGTTCACGCCGCGCGCGAACGCCTTGTCCTTGAGCTTCTTCTTCACCGACTGGACCTCGAGATCCTGGAAGCTCTTGGACGGCCGCACCAGCGCGCACGCGACCAGAAACCCGCACAGCTCGTCAACGGCAAAGAGGGTCTTGGCCATCTGCGAATCGCGCGGCACGCCGGAGTACGTGGCATGCCCCAAGACGGCGCGCAGCACCGGTTCGGCAACCCCCTTGGACCGCAGGAGGTTTACGCCCCAGGCGGGATGCCCGTCCGTGGGGGAGTGCTCGGGGTTGGGGAATTTTTCGTAATCAAAATCGTGCAGCAGGCCCACGAGGCCCCAGGGCTCCGGGTCTTCGCCGAACTTGGCGGCATAGGCGCGCATCGCGGCCTCGACCGCGAGCATGTGCTGCCGCAGCGAAGAGGACTGCGTGTGGTCCTGCATCAGGGCCAGGGCTTCGTCACGATTCATGACAGGTCGACTCCCCACCGCTCGCTCCAGAGCGCGAGCATGAGCTGCGGCCACAATCGCCGCGCATGATTGCGGCGGCCCGTCCGGTGCTCGGCGAGGAGCGGCGTATCGAGCAACCGGTCGGCCAGGGGGGCGAGGCCCGTGTTGAGCCAG